>Ga0114978_10003760_pt1 | contig 12374 bp, 15 predicted proteins | sample S_140212_EF_Meta_FD_87027 | JGI IMG/M metagenome (GOLD analysis project Ga0114978, IMG submission 87027) | Freshwater microbial communities from Lake Simoncouche, Canada to study carbon cycling - S_140212_EF_MetaG | ecosystem: Environmental > Aquatic > Freshwater > Lake | place: Lake...
CTCGCGGAACGCGCCGCGCTCGCGCTTCAAGTCCGCCAGCGTGAACCAGCGCACGTGCGACTTTTCAAAGTAGCCGTTCTCCGGGTGCGCCGCGATGGACCGCAGGTTGGCGGTTTCCTTGATGAAGCGGTAATTGTTATTGAAGTAGAACGGCAGGCGCTCGTCGTAGTCCACGCGCATCAAGTGGGTGACGCGGGTGTCGTACGTGAGCTTTAGAATCTGGTTCTTTAAGAGCAGCGCCCTAAAATCGCGCTTGTTGCCGTAAAAGCCGTTCAGCTCCTCGGCGCCCTCGCGCACGCAGGTGTCCATCTCGGACTCGCCGGGCTTGGCCGAGCCGCCAAAATCGCCCCAGTCCTGGTTTTTAGTCGCGTCTTTAATGACGTCGTTCTCCTGGCCGAACAGGAAGTGCAGCTCGCCGTTGTGTAGCGCCACCGGAATCACGCCGCCGCCTCCCATGGGTTGATTTAGTAATTGTGGATTTTGTGGATTTTGATGCTATAATACGCACACACAAAAAACAATAAAAACAATAAAAACAATATAAAAATATTTTCTAAGGCCATATCATAACCCCCCTTTGACCCCACACACCTCTCCGCGAATCCAATGCAACCCATGAAGACTTCCCCCATATCCGCAAAGAGACCGAGGCTCTCTTTCGGTTCCTCCAATGCCGACTCCAAAAACAGCTCCATCAGCGTGGGCGGCGGCTACAGCTCCACCGGCGGATGGAACGTAAATGCCACCTACACCAAGAGATGGTAGATGGTAAAGGTAAAAAAGACAACCTTAAATAATGCAAACGTTTGGTACATTTTTGCATCATTTTTTATTTGTTATTTGTTATTTATTATGTTTGGATTTGGCTTTGGTTTAAAACGCCGCAAAGTTGGAATGGTTCGCGTCCACGTCGCTCAGCGTGCGCAAATGGTTGAGGAGTGTGGAATACCGGGGACGGGTGTTGTCGTAGCCATAGAGCTCCGTCTTGTTGCCGCGAGCGGGCAGCGCGTAAAGCTCGGCAAACGTGGCGTCATTGACGGTGTCGCATGCCATCGCGAACATGGTCACGTTCAACCGATCGGTGGATGAACACAAGTAGCTGGTCAGCTGTCTGGACGAACGGAAGCAGAGCTTGAGCTCGGGATACGCCGTCTTCTTGTTGTTGTAACTCAATACAGAGCGGCGGGTGCCTTTCAACACGTAGCGGCGGATGCTCTCGTCGTAGTAAATGTAGGCGCGCCAGTCGGGGTCGCCCTTGACATCCGTGAGTTCCTCAATGTAGAAGACAAGCTGGCATGCGATGCGACTAGCGGGCTCTTCCACGTCTGCATCTTCATCTTCATACGCCAATAATGAGTCCAAATACGCCTGCGCCTCCTTTTGCTCCTTTTGCTCCTTTTGCTCCTTTTGCTCCTTTTCGGCCAGTTCCTTTTGCTCCTGTTCCTGTTCCTTTCGGGCCAGTTCATACGCCTCCTCATACGCCGCCTCCTCCTCGTCATACCAGTCGTCGTAGTCACATTTCTGCTGTTCTACTGCTTGTGATTGTGCCTCTGATGCATGCCAAGTGGGGCAGGGTTGTCCCGCTTGGAATGATTTTGCCACTGCATACGCCTCCTCATACGCGTCATTGTACTGGTTTTGGGGTTGGGTTTGGGGTTGGGTTTGGGGTTGGGTTTGGGGTTGGGTTTGGGCCGCTTTGAGTTTCTTTGCTACCGCATACTCCCTCGCAGACGCCTCCTCCTCCAATAGCGCCAATTCCGATTGCACGTAGAGCTCATCCTCCTCGGCCTTTTTAGCTTTTGCGGCCCTCTTCAAATCACGCTGGGCCTTCTTTTCGGTTTCACTCTTGAACACGGTGTTGCTGGTCAAATCAAGCCACTGCCCGGTCTCGGGCAAGTACTCGCACCCCCAGTGGTCCGCCCAAAACTTCTTGATTGCCACGCTGCGGTAGGGATACAACCACTCTTTACCGTCGTTGTAAAACTGCGCGGTGATTGTTTCCATTCGGATCATGATGCCGCGGAACTCCTTGCGGCCAATTGAATCCCAGTTGGTGTGGTTGTTGTACCAGTGCAGCTCGTCTGGCACGCTCAGACGGGCGGCCTGACGCAGAGTGTTGGCCTTTTCGGCTGCGATGCACGCTTTGTCGTAAAGCAGGGTTGAAGGCATTGTGTGTTTGTGGGGTGTGGGGTGTGGGGTAGCAGGTAAACGAATATGGGGCGCATGCTTTAAATGCATTTATGAAATATATTGTTATGTGCGCATAATGCATAACCTCCTAGCATAATCATCGCATTGGATTTGATTTGATGCAGAATCAACAAACCAAGCTGCTGGTGTCGGCGCTGGGACTGGTGGCCATTGACTTCGCGTATTTGAGCGTGATTAAGGGCCACTTTGCGCGCCAGATTGCGGCGGTGCAGGGGTCGCCCATGACGGTCAACCTGTTCGGGGCGGTCGTCACCTACGTGTTCCTGATTTTCGGGCTGAACTACTTCATCGTTCGGCCGGGGCGGTCGGCGCAAGACGCGTTCCTGCTGGGGCTCGTCGTGTACGGCGTGTACGACTTCACCAATCTGGCGCTGCTGTCCAAGTGGCAGCTCTTCACGGCGGTAACCGACACGCTGTGGGGCGGCACATTGTTCTACCTGACAACCCGGCTTGTTCAGACCGTGACAACAAAATAAACAAAATAAATAACACACCATAACATAATAAACGCGCGACCAACCCATAATATAACAATGGATTTATCGTCGTTGATGCTGGGGGCGCCAACCGACGTTGCGGGGTTTGAGAAGGAACTGAACGGACAAATGGCAGCCATTTCGGGAGCCATTGCGGGAGCCAGTTCGGGAGCCAGTTCGACAAACGCGCAGGACATTGAGGAGTTGATCGCCGACGCATTGAAGCGCCGCTGCAATTGCAACAATGGGCGGCGCAAGGAGGCGATGCACATGCACATGCATTTGCGACTGAAAATGGGGGCAAACGCGGAACCGGTCGGAATGACCCGGCGCGAGCTGGGCGAGCTGGCCGAACTGGTTGCGGCCAAGGGTGCGGCCAACGCCATTATCCAGCGATTGGCCAATTTTTATGCGCGCATTGCCATGCTGCGCGCCCGCATTGAAGCCGCGCATCGTGCTTCGGCGGATCCGGGCGTTCAAGGCGTTCAGGGCGTTCAGGGCAATGGCAAATACGAACAGCAGCTGCTTGCGGCGCATGCAAAAAATGAAGAGAGCCTGCGCGAAAAATGGAACCAAAACCGGCGCGAACTGAACCGCATCATGCGCGCGCTGTTTCAGGAATCCGACACCATTCACCCTGACCTGACCGAAGCCGATTTGCCCGCGCTGGAAACGCATGTGGAACACATTGTGGAACGCGGCTGCACCGCGCAGGAGCTGCGGCGCGTCAAAATCGTGGAAGCGTTGCTGGAACAACGACGGCTGGATGCCCTGTTGCACCAATTGCGCGCGCGCATCCAATTCGTTAGTCGCATTCGTTAGTCGCAGTATCTGCATTTGCGCTGCGTTTGATGGCCGCATACACCTTCGGCTTCATGCGGGTGATGAGCATGTCGCGATTGGAGCAGCCGCCGCTCTTGGCCTTGCCGCTGCCCGTCACCTTCAACAAGTTGGTGTCGTACTGCTCCGCGAAATCGGGGTCGTGCCAGCGCTCCTTGTTTTCTTGCTGCCAGCGCACAAACTCGTTCATCAGCAGCTTCTGCATGCGGTTGATGAACTTTTCAAACTCGGAACGCGTCATGGGGCGCCAAACACACGCGTTATGGGTTGCCGCCTTTTCGGGGGCGCCTTCCTCGTGCGACGGTCTTTCATGCACGAACAGCGTGCCCGGAGCCTCGTCGTAGGCGCAAAGCGGGTCAGAGGATGCTGGTGCGGATGCTGGTGCGGATGCTGGTGCGGATGCTGGTGCAACAATGGATGCAACGATGGCGCACATGCCGTCCATGAAGCCGTGCCGGAACACGAGCGCAAGGTGCTCGCGCGTGATGGGAGGGATGGCGGCCAACCAATCGGAGAACGGCGCATTGGGCTGCGCCGTTCCGTTTAGCCATTCCAACAAGTTGTCGCGATGAATTTGTTGCTGCCCTTGTTGCCCGCGTTGTTGCCCGCGTTGTTGCCGTTGTTGCTGTCGTTTTAACACGCCCAGTTCGTGCTCTGCCGTTTCCAGCCGCACGGCCAGCTGCTGCACGAGCGCAAAGAGGTCTGCGGATGTGGGCGCGGGTGCATCATCGGTTGCGAAGGTGGCGCGGGCGCGCATTTGCTTCAACGACAGGCAGGTGGCTTCGTGGGCTCGAAAGCGGGGCCGGGTTTTGAAGTGGAGGGCGCAGTGGCCGCATTTATAGTATCCCGGGACTTGACTCGTGATTGTTGCGACGGGGGGTGGAGTGGGGGGTGGGTTAATTTGAATTTGATCCATGGGAAGCAGTTTTCAAGTTTCAAGGGTTCAAGTTTTCAAGTTTCAATTTTAAACAAAACCCCAAAACAAATGAACAAATGCGCGCGCCGCCATTGCATTTAATCATATTTATATAATATTATTAATATAGCACGCACGAGAGAAAATGGAAGACATGTATGACGAGGGGTTTGATTACGAGGCGTATGCCAATGCCATCCATCGGGACGTCCTGATGAATCAGTTTGGAGTAGGCACGGACGCCGGCTTGAACAACCAGCAATTCGCGCCGCCCACGTATTACTGCAACCAGTGCCTGGATGCGTCGGGCAACCAGCCCGACTGGTACGTGTATTCCAGCCGGTGCAACGGGTGCAGGGGGGGAGGGGTGGCCTCGGCGGATGCCACGCAGCGCCGCATTCAAAACACGGTGCGCGTGTCGCAGTCCGAGTATTTAGAGAACTTGGCGGGGCTGAACGTGTACACGCCAGCTGTGGCCAAGTACGGGTTCGTGAACTGGAACCAGGGCAGCGACCGCGCGGAACCGGGACGAGTGCAGCGCAACGTGCCCAGTCATGGCGCGAATTCCACGAAAACTTCTATAACCCGCATGCGCCCCGGGTCCTGCTCGGCTGCGGGGCAAGGCGTGGACATTAAGCACGGCTCGTACGCGCGGTATTTGGCACGCATCAAGGGGCGCGGCCCGTATCGCACGGAAACCCAACCCGTTGCTCCCGTGCAAGGCAACAAAACGAAGAAGTACGGCATTGCGTACAGCCATCGCGACGATGCGTGCGTGTGCCTGCCATAATTCGCCGCGCGCATCATTCCATCGCCATATTATTTTCTGCATTCATGTTATAAACCCCATTATACCATGAACTCTGCCGTCGTGCAATTGACCGACCCCCACGCCATGGGCGGCTGGTTTGCCCCCTTCACCAACCGCCAGTACTGCGCCTGGTTTTACTGGCTCATGGTGGTGTCCGCGCTGGCGCTGGTGGTTCACGTGTTTTTAGCGCTCTTCAAAATCGTCTCCTCGGGCGGCAAACTGTTCGCCATCACCAACTCCGGGTTTTGGTCCATGTTCGTCGTAAACTTCCTCGGATATTTCACCAACCGGCTCATGTACACCATGTGCTTGAACTCCGTTTAGTCTCCTTTTTTTTTGTGGGCATATTAAAACAATAAAACAATGAATTCCAACTACGCGTTTGCATTCAGTCGCCGGGTCGCGGCGCCACAGCAAGCGCCACAGCAAGCGCCACAGCAAGCGCCACAGCAAGCGCCACAGCAAGCGCCACAGCAAGCGGCCGCGGCAAAGTCCGCGGCACAGCAAGTAACCCGATCCAACCGTTTTAGCATCAACCGGTTGATCCATGTGAAATCATCCGGCGGGTGCCGTTCATGCAATTGAACATTTGTTAAAACCGCAAAATTAGTATATAAAAATAAATCCAATTTTATATACACATTGGCATTGGCATTGGCGAAATTTAAGCACATCCCATGTCGTCGTCGTCGCAGCTGTTTGATTTGAACGTGCAAAATTATTCGTTGAGCGAGCTGTTGGACTTTTTTGGGTTGGCGACAAACGCGGATCCCGAAGCGGTGACCCGCAAATGCGGCGCGCTGAAACAGAAAATAAACAAGGATCCCAAGCTGGGTCCCGTGACCAAAGGGAAAATACACGACTTTTTGAACAGCGCAACAACCCGCCTGTCCCAATCGCGCCGCACAACCACGGAGCTTTTTACAAATGCGGCGGGAGCAGCGGCAGCGGCAGCGGGTGACAAGCGGGAGGCTGCTGCAATGACGGCGGCAATCACGGCAGCGATGAAAGCGGCCGCCCCCGCACCGCCCCCCACCCAATTCATGCAGCTGAAAAACGAGGTGAATGACGCGTTCTTGATCACGCGGCCGTCGGAGCAGGCGGGCATTGCCGGCGGCTTTAAGAACGGGAAGTCGGTGCTCTCGGGGGCACCGCCCGGCATTTTGAATCCCGTGGCCATATCCACCATTAAGCGCGCGCTCAACGTGGACACGCGCTTTCGGTCCAACTACTACACCACCAAAAGCACGGACTTCGTGCTCACCATTCCGTACAAGTTTGAAAACGTCACCAGCATGAGCGTGGCCAATTACGAGCTGCCGCTCACGTACTACTCAGTGAGTCAGCAGTACGATAACAACTGCGTCCTGTTTCTGTGGGAATCCACGGCGTCGGTCCCTCCCGGAGACCCCCTTTTCAACAAGCAGTACTCCCTCGTCATTCCCGACGGCAACTACCGAACGGCGTTTCAAAACGGCGGCGGCTCGCTCATTGAAAGCACGATCAACGGCATTCTGGCAGGAACCGACTTGGTCGCTGAAACCGGCATGGCATTCGCGGCCGACGCCACCAGCGGGCGCAGCATCTTTGCGTGCAATTCGGCGGTGGACGCCAGCGGCAACCGGTTCCCGTACGACCCGTTGAACCCGACCGTTCAAACCCCGTACACGGGCGCGATGCGCATCGTGTTCAACGTGAAGAGCAAACATAACGTAACGGCGGCATCCGCGACGGAGTTCTCGTCGGTCCAGAGCGACACGCGCCCGCTGCCCTACTTCTTGGGCTGGCAAATGGGCTTCCGCACCGCAATGTATGAAATACGGGGGGACGGAAGCACGGGTGTGCCGCAGGCGGCGGTGTCCGAGGGCATTTGCTTGATCACGGGGCCGCAGTACGTGTTCCTGTGCATTGACGATTACAACAACAACGTCAACAACTACTACGCGGTGGCGTTCGGGGCGTCCACCATTGCGCCCAACATCATCGCGCGCCTCAACATCAAGCAGCAAATCAACTCGGCGGGGGCGTACGGCTTGGCGGGCGGGGAGTCGCTCAGCACGTCGCTCACTTATAGCCGCGAGTACTTCGGCCCCGTGGACATTCAGCGCATGCGCGTCACGCTGGTGGACGACTTCGGGCGCGTGCTGGATCTGAACAACATGGACTGGTCGTTTGCGCTCATGTTTGAGTGCGTGTACAGCTCGTATTCCGCATAACAAGCTTCGTGATTTATTGTTTTTGTTTTTATTGTTTTTGTTTTTATGCGCACCATAAAAATAAAAAATTGAATCCTAAAACGACCACCGCAATTGATTGTGACATCCGCAAACCATGCAACACACTGGAAACAATGGAACCAACAACAACAGCCTCAAGGGAACCGGAACCAACACCACCAACAACAACCGCAACACCAACAACAACCGCAACAACAACAGCAACAACAGCAACAACAGCAACAACATCAACAACAACAAACGGGTTATGCGCTTTGAGTTTTCAAACGCGCTAATTAAATCCGTGATGGGGTTTACCACGGTGCATCAGTACGACGACCGCAAGACGTACAAGGAGGCATGGGCTGCGTGGCTGGCACACGATGAAATCGCCGCACTGTTCAAAGCCGACGTTGAACGGCTGACCAACCTGGGGTACAAGGGCGACGTGGCAGACAAGCTGTTCAAAAGCGGGCGCTACTACTTCCGTCAGAAAACCGTAGGTTTTCCGAACCTTTCCCTCCATGCCGATCCGAAGCCGATGGGGGTGCGGGGGGCGCTTGTCGCCCCCCGGAAGTACGTCTTGTTGAACCACGCGCTGTTGGATGAGATGGACGACCACATTGAGCGCGGGTTGCGGCACGATGCCGCTTACACGCCCGCCAGCGGGTTTGCGGACTTCTGCAAATTGATGAATGCGGAACCCGAAGCTTATCGCAGCAGCGCTTATCGCAGCGAAGTCAATCGCCTGTACGAAATCATGGGGGGCGACAACGCCGTGCATGATAAACTCAAAAAAACGTACAAGAACCGCTACTTTAGAGTAACGGCAACAACCGCAACAACCGCAACAACCGCAACAACCGTATAGTATAAAATTTAGTTCCCGAATGAAAATAATAATGCGCCCATAGTGCAACACGGACACACGGACCGGACACACACTTTTCCGCATTTTTTTATGACCGCCGAATTGGTGAACCAAGGCGCATTCGGGTGCTTGTATCACCCGGGCATGGAATGCAGCGGCAAAACCATGGACGACCGGCGCTACGCCACCAAACTGGTCGTGCAGGACGACGTGGCCGACAATGAAGTGGCCGTGGGCAACGTCGTGAAGGGGATTGTGAATTACGGCGTGAATTTCGTGCCGGTCATTGACACCTGCACGGTGAAGTTGGACAAGGTGCGCCGCCACAACCCGACCGCGCTGAACAAGTGCGACGTTGTGACGACCGATACGGGAGACACGACAGTGAAATTCATGCTCATGAAGATGCCCTACATTGACAGCCTGTATTTTTACGACTACCTGGATAGCATGGGCGGCAACAAAAAGAAAATCATTTCCTGCATTTTTGACACCTACTCCTATTTAATTGAGTCCATTGAACGGTTGGTGGAGCACAAAGTGGTGCACTACGACATCAACTTCCGGAACATCCTCATGAACCTGAAAACGGACACGCCCGTCATCATTGATTTCGGGCTCTCCATCCCCGTCAAACAGTTTGAAACGGGCGATAAGGCGGCCGGCGCCGGTTGGGCTGCCCATTTTTACAAGTACTCCCCGCAGTACTACGTGTGGCCGCTGGAGGCGCACGTCATTAATTTTTTGCAGAACGTGTCCGGGGTCTTGACGCGCGCCGACGTGGAAACCATTTGCGAAACGTGCGTGAATGCGAACGACGCCCTTCGCATTTTTTCCAAGGGGTTTCGCGCCCGCTACCTGAAAGCGTGCATTGAGCAGTGCGAACCGTGGATCGGGGTGGAGCGCGGCATAGCGCGCGCCGCGCTGCTGAAGGGGTGGCCCACCTGGGACAACTACTCGCTCAGCATCGCGTACCTTCAAATTTTGGAATTCATTTCTTCCAAAAACGGGTTCACCCACAACCACTTGATCATTCAATACGTGGAGCTGCTCCTCGCAAACGTGCACCCCGACCCCGCGCGGCGCAAAACGGTGGGCGACACCAAGCGCGCCTTCACCGACCTGTTTTACATGAACAAAAAGGTTGACACGTACGACAGCCTTGTGGAAAACTTCAATGCCCGCGCGTTTGCCGTTGCACAAACCACGGTTGCCGCCCCGTTGATCCCTTGAGCAAATATTCTCTCGTTGCGATAAACGAGAGAATATTTATATGCAATGTTGTAATGGTCGCGCATTAATGACGACGCTTTTAATGACGACGCTTTTAATGACGACGCTTGGCGCTGCGCTTCTTGGCGCTGCGCTTCTTGGCGCTGCGCTTCTTGCCGCCACTGTACAGATTGGCCTTCATTTGAAGCGCGGTGCCGCTGCTGCTGCTGTGACGCATTCCACCAGAAACGGCCTCGGGGGTCAAGAGGCTCGGCGCGGAACCGCCGCTCTGCTTCTTGAACGTTTTTGCTGCCGCGCCAAAAACCGCCTTGGGTTTCATTCCGGGGTGCGCCTTTCTAAATGCGGCAACATGTAGCATCCATGCACTTTTTGCCATCTTGATTTTATTTACGGGTTGTTATGTCTAAAGGAGAGAAAATATATTTTAAACCCATTTAAAAACGGGACGGCATCATTTTATATCTTCACACACAAATGGTCAAAAACGACGGAGGAAACAAGGGCAAAGGGCTGGCGCGCAAGCACGTGAACGCGGCTAAATGCGGCGGGTCCAAGCTGCTGCGCGTGGCGACGGACGAAGCGGAACGCTACGCGGTGGTCAGCAAAATGTTGGGCAACGGCATGTGCTACGTGCGCTTATTGAACGGGGGCAGCGGGGGCAGCGGAGACAAGCTGTGCATTATTCGCAACAAGTTCAAGGGGCGCGGCAAGCGCGACAACATTCTGGACTCGGGATCCTGGGTCTTGATCGGCATGCGCGAATGGGCCAGCAATCAGGACACGTGCGACCTGCTGGAAGTGTACAACTACGGCGAGCGCGACCGCTTGATGAAGAACGAGCCGTGCTTCAAGAGCGTGGCGGTTGAAAGCGAGGCCGACATCACGAGTTCGGTGCAGTTTGCCGACAGCGCCACGCTGAAGTACAGCAAGCTGGTCAATGACAAGGGCAACGCCAACGCCAACGCCAACGCCAAGGATTCGGGCGATTCGGACAGCGACGGCTTGTATCAGCGCGCGTATGACATGCCGTCCGATGACGACTCTGACGACTCAGAGCCCGACGCTCCGCTTAATGCAGTCGCTCCGCTTAACACTCCGCTTAATGCAGTCGCTCCGCTTAACACTCCGCTTAATGCAGTCGCTCCGCTTAAACCGCTTAAACTCAAGGTGGATCACATCAATGTGGACGACATTTGATTGGATTGGATTGGATTGGATTGGATAAACAACACATAACAAATCAGGGCATAAATACAAATCAGGGCATAAATACAAATCAGGGCATAATACAAATCAAAGCCCAATGAATTGCTTGGCGCTGCTGGCGCACTGCCACCGCACCGGAACCCGGATCCGAATTTTAGAACAGTCCGGTTCAAATACTAACCATCGGCATGATCATCCGGTTCGCACGCGTGTTGCAAATGTAAATGTCATGGAATCATCCCTCTACGACCGGTCGCCCGTGCGCACCGTCATCACGCCCGAAGCCATGCAGCACTTGTTGCAAACGGCGGCATTCGTGCATGCCGATGCCGCCGACACTCGGGTTTGCCCCATCACGCAGGCCGAATTTACGGAGGGCGACGCCGCACTCGCGCTGCCGTGCGGGCACGTGTTCATCAAGGATGCAATACAAACCTGGCTGGAAACCGAGAGCGCCGAGTGCCCCGTGTGCCGGCACGCGCTGCCGTCGCGCGAAGTGATTACTGCTGCTGCTGCTGCTGCTGCTGCTGCTGTTGAATGACGATGCCGGCGTCTTGGGATAAGACTGATATAAGCGGGTCGTTGTTGTAGTCGGAGTAGTAGTGAATGCGTTTAATGCCGCACGCCGCCAGCGACCGGAAGCAGTTGATGCAGGGGTAGTGCGTGACGTAAATGGCGGCGTCCTGCAGGCTGGCGCCGCGGCGCGCGCAGTCGCTGACCGCATTAATTTCGCTGTGGATGATGGCCTGCTCGTGATTGTCTCGCATGCGGCTGGTGTGCGGGGCGCCCGCAATGTAGCCGTTGTAGCCCATGGCAATGATGCGGTTATCCTTGACGATGACGGAACCCACGCGCAGACGCGCGCACGGGCTGCGCATGGACGCCAGAAACGCAATGGACATGAAGTAGTCGTCCCACGGCATGGGACCCGCATTCATTGAATTTGAGGCGGCGACGGAAATTTGGCGCAGCATTTTGCAATGGAATGTGATGTGATGTGATGTGTCATGTGTCATGCGCTTAATTCTAAGTCAAAATCCGCAAAAATTGATTTAAACCAGACATGACGTTTAAATCAAACAACAATAACAATAAATGGAACCAACCATTCAGGAAACACAGGAAACACAATTGGCTGCGTATTACCAGCAGCTCACGCCGTTTGAACGACAGACCTGCGACATTGCGCGCGAGCACTTGGGATCGTCGTTTGATTTGGCGCGCAGCAACGGGTTCCTTCGCTGGCTGTCAACCGGAAAACATTAGGGGTTATTTGCGGGGGGGAACCCTCCGAAGGGTGCGCCGCAAAAAGTCGGGGGTGCCTTTTAATCCGTATTTTTTCTGGACGCGGCGCAGCGTGCGTTCAATGCGGCGGGACAGCTTGTGAATGCGGCGGCGCTTGCGAGAGCCTCCGTGACGTTTTCTTGATTTAGACGCTTGGGGCGCTGCATGGATAGGCGCTGGATGGGGCGCTTCATGGGGCGCTGAATGGATAGGCGCTTCATGGGGCGCTGAATGGGGCGCTGAATGGATAGGCGCTGGATGGGGCGCTGAATGGGGAGCAGAATGGATAGGCGCGTGATGGGGCGGTGGA
>Ga0114978_10003763_pt1 | contig 12367 bp, 9 predicted proteins | sample S_140212_EF_Meta_FD_87027 | JGI IMG/M metagenome (GOLD analysis project Ga0114978, IMG submission 87027) | Freshwater microbial communities from Lake Simoncouche, Canada to study carbon cycling - S_140212_EF_MetaG | ecosystem: Environmental > Aquatic > Freshwater > Lake | place: Lake...
CGGCACCGGTGAGGAGTACAACGAATACTTCCGCCAACAGCTGCGCGAGGTGCTCACCAACTACGGTCCGATCTTCGAGGTTTGGTTCGACGGCGCGTGTGGCGAAGGCCCCAACGGAAAGCGCCAGGTCTACGATTTTCCGAGCTTTCGCGCAGTCGTGCGCGAGTTGCAGCCCAACGCGGTGATGTTCAGCGATGTTGGCCCCGACATCCGCTGGGTCGGCAATGAGCAGGGCTGGGCGGGAGAAACCTGCTGGTCGATGCTCAAGGCTGCGGGCCACGGCATCGGCGACGACCATCCGCCGTCGACCAAGTCGCTCAACGAGGGCGATATCGACGGCGAGTCGTGGATTCCCGCGGAATGCGATGTGTCGATTCGTCCTGGATGGTTCTATCACGCCAATGAGGACGACAAGGTCAAGACGCCCGCGCAACTGTTGGATCTCTGGGAACGCAGCGTCGGCCACAACGCGAATCTCCACTTGAATTTCCCCGTCGATCGCCGTGGACTCATCCACGAGAACGATGCGCTGGCGGTGCGCGGGCTGCGCGCGTTGATCGACGCGACCTATGGCGAGGGCACCGACCTTGCGCGCGGGCGTTCGACTGCGGTCACGAATCTGCGCGGCGATTCTCCGCGCTCTGCGAGCGAGACTCTCGCCGACGCGCCGTTTTCCGGCGCGAAAGCAGTCGATGGTGATCCGAAGACCTACTGGGCCACCGACGACGCCGTGCGCGCCGCCGAGATCGAGATCGAGCTCGATCCAACCAAGCCGTTCGACCGCGTGCTGCTTGCGGAGCCGACTTGGCTTGGTCAACGCATCGCGCGCTTTCGAATTTCCGTCCCCGCGTCGCTCGATAACAATCACCGCGATTGGTTGACGCTCGCCCAAGGCACCACCGTCGGATATCAGCGCATCGTCCGCGTTCCCCCGACAAAGGCGCGTTTCCTCCGCATCGAAATCCTCGATGCGCGCGCTTGCCCGTGCCTGAGCGCGGTCGAGGTGCACTGCACTGCAGGCGCAAACGAATCGAAACAATAAAGAGCGCCCCGCTGGTGCAACCGTGCTAAACGGAACAGGCCGATCAAGCGAGCGCAGAAAGCGCCGCGCTTGTTTGCAGCCGTGGCCGACCGTGCTAGTTTCGTCGAGACGGTCTGGGTGGCAGGCATCGAACCTCGACGCGAGAGCGCGTCGGCTGTTCGCTTGCGGAGCCTCCCCCATGATGATCAAGCAATCCATTACGCGTTCACTTCCGCCGGTTGCGCTGTTCGCAGTTCGGACGGCCCGTTGGCAGATCGCCAAGGCGCGTAGCAACATGCTTGCGAGCATTCCGTGTGCTCTCGATGGGCACCTCTCCGAGCTCCCTCCAGCGTTCGTCATTGGCTGTGGCCGCTCGGGAACGACCGCGCTCGGCCGCGCACTCGGTACTTCGCCTTCGCTTCACTACTTCTTCGAGCCCATCGACCGCTGGCATGCAGTGAGCTCCGTGACCGACTACGGCGAGTTTTTCACGCCCGGCGTGTCGCGATGTTCGCTGGCAGCGGCTGATGTGGATGAGCGATTGCGCATGCGCTTCAGGCGCGTGTTCCGCAGCGCTTTGGTCGACGGCCGGCAGATGGTCGAGAAAACGCCGATCAACGCCATGCGGATTCCGTTTCTCGAGGCGATCGATCCGCGCACCAAGTATGTCGAGATTCGCCGCGATGGCGTCGATGTTGTGCGTTCGATCATCCAGATCTCGCGCATGAACGATTACCGAATCGCCGGTCGCGGCACGGCGAACCGCTGGTGGGGACCGCGGGATTGCAAGTGGAAATCGCTCTCGCGCGATGTGCGCGCGTTCGGCATCGAGTCCGACTTCCTCGTGCCCTCCGCGGAGTACTCCACGCGGGCCGCCATCGAGTGGATCGCAAGCCTGAAAGCAGTCGAGCGCGCATCGGCGGACCTCGGCGATCGTCTGCTGCGGATCGACTACCGCGACCTCACCGAGAGGCCTCGGCGGACCTTGGAGCGAATCGCTGCGTTTCTCGGCGTGGCATCGGGCGACTGGATCGATCGAGCGAGCGGGGATCTGCGATTGTCGACCCGTCGCAACGGGCTGCCGCTCGTGCTTCCGGGCGCGATCGCCAATCGGCTCAACAGTTGGAACGAGCGCATGGGGTTCACCGGTCGGGCGATCGAAGGACCGCATCTCGCCGGCTTCACCACCGAGTGCCAGACCACGACCGATTGAAGCGAGCGACCACGCGGGAAGCGGCGCGCCTAGGCCTAGGCATGGTCATGGGCATGGGCATGGGCACGCGCACGCGCACGCGTCCAAACTCCCTATATGAAGACGCCCGCGCTCATCGCGCGGGCGTCGTCAACGGACAGGGGGAGATTCGAACTCCCGATACAGGTTACCCCGCATACAGCATTTCCAATGCTGCTCCTTCAACCGCTCGGACACCTGTCCAGGTGGGGGTTGGGGCGGATAGTGTAGCGGGTGCGATGCCCGCTGCGAAACCTGCGAAAGCCCCGACAAAAACCACCGATCCGTCGACGACCGACGCGTTGGTGCTGATCTCCCGTCGCCTAGCCCGCGCCACCGCAAGGCTCACCTTCGCCCCTCCGGTCGCGCATGTTTACGCTCCGCTGACCTACGCGCGCGAGCCGCATGAACGCTACCTCGCGCTTGCCAAGGCACCGATCGACGCGCTGTTCGTCGGCATGAACCCGGGTCCGTTCGGCATGGCGCAGACGGGCGTTCCCTTCGGCGAGATCGCGGCGGTGCGCGGCTTCCTCGCCATCGACGGCCGCGTGCGCGTGCCGAGGGATACCCATCCGAAGCGGCCGGTGCAGGGATTCGCCTGCACGCGCGCCGAAGTCAGCGGCCAGCGCTTCTGGGGGCTATTCTCCCGCGCCTTCGCTTCGCGCGATGCGTGTTTCGATCGCATTTTCGTTTGGAACTACGCGCCGTTGGCCTTTGTGTCGGCAACGGGCGCCAACATCACGCCCGACAAGTTGCCGCGCGCCGAACGCGAGGCGCTCGAGTCGCCGTGCAACGCCGCGCTGGTTGCGATGACGGAGCTCCTGCGCCCGCGGCTTGTCATCGGCGTCGGCGCCTTTGCTCGCGCCGCCGCCGAGCGTGCGCTGAAGACATGCGCGCACCAGCCTGAGTTCGCGCAGATTCTCCATCCGTCTCCCGCGAGCCCTGCTGCCAATCGTGGCTGGGAGCCGCAGGTCCGCGCCAACTTGGTGAAACTGCGCGTGATTGCCAAGTAGAGTGCATCGATGAGCCAAGTAGCCGACTCCGCAGCAAATCGCCCGATCGACCGCCGCGTGTTGTTCGCCGTCGCCGTCGCCGCTCTCGGCTACTTCGTCGACCTCTTCGATCTCGTGCTCTTCTCGATCCTGCGCGTGCCCAGTCTTAAGGCGCTTGGCGTGGTCGACCCCGCCGAGATCACCAAGCTCGGAAAGCATCTCCTCGATGTCCAACTCATCGGCATGCTTCTGGGCGGCATCGCCTTCGGCATGCTCGGCGACCGGTTGGGCCGCATCAAGACGCTGTTCGGATCGATCCTGCTTTACTCGGTCGCCAACATTCTCAACGCGTTCATCACTGATGTGTGGCAGTACGAAGTGCTGCGCTTCATCGCGGGCTTCGGCCTCGCCGGCGAACTCGGCGCGGGAATCACGCTGGTTTCCGAGTTGCTTCCCACCAGCAAGCGCGGCATCGGCACCACGATCGTCGCCGCCATCGGCCTCTCGGGCGCGGTTGCTGCGGGAATCGCCGCGACCTATCTCAAATGGAATCATTGCTACCTGCTCGGCGGCGTGCTCGGCCTTGCGTTGCTCGCGCTTCGCATCGGCGTTGTCGAGAGCGGCTTGTTTGTGCAGACGAGCGCGGTCGAGTCGGTGAAGCGCGGCAATCCGCTGCAACTGCTGTGGCCGCCGCGTCGCTTCCTGCGTTTTGCAACGGTGGTGCTGAGCGCGATGCCGATCTGGTTCGTCGGCGGCGTGATGTTCGTCTTCGGACCCGAAATCGGAAAGGCCATGGGAATCACCGAGGAAATCAGCCCCGCCAAGGTGATCTTCTGGGCATACCTCGGCGTTGTCGTTGGCGATGTCGCCAGCGGATCGATCTCGCAGCTGATCCAGAGCCGCAGCCGCACGATCATGGGCTTCCTCGCCGTGCTCGCCGCCTCTCTCGCGCTGTTCTTCGCCATTGCTCCGCGCGGTGCGCAGGAGTTCTACTGGATGATGTGCCTCGTCGGCGCCGCAACTGGCTACTGGGCGATCTTCGTTACCACGGCCAGCGAAAGTTTCGGCACTAATCTGCGCGCGACCGCCGCAACCAGCGCGCCCAATTTTGTGCGCGCGATGGCGGTGCCCATCACCTCGATCTGGCTTGCGATGAAGCCGGGGCTAGGCGCGGTCGATGCAACATGGATCCTCGGCATCTGCTGCATCTCCATCGGCATCCTTGCCACCATCGCGCTCGACGAAACATTCCACCGCGACCTCGACTATCTGGAACACTGACAGAAAGCCGCTTCATTGCCCATGATTCCGCTCATCATGCTCGCGCTTGCCGCGCAAGATCTCGACCCCGCCATCGTCGCGCGCAGTCCTGATGCTGCGCAACTGGCGACCATCCACGCGTTGCTAGCCAGCGAGCCTCATGTTGCGGGCACGCCGGGCGACGCGCGCACGATCGAGCGCATCGCGGCGGAGTTTCGCAAGATGGGCGAGGGCATCGCGGGTTGGGATGTCGAAGTGCAAGAGTTCTTTCCGCTGCTCACGCGGCCGGTGAAGGCGAAGTTGGAGATCGTGGGCTTGGAGCCGAGTGCAGTTCCTCGTGGTGTGAGCTCTCGTGGTGTGAGCTCTCGTGGTGTGAGCTCTCGTGGTGTCCTTTCCCTGGGCGTCACCGAGCCGAATCTCGCGATCGACCCGCAAACCGCGCATCCCGATCTCGACATCGCCTGGAACGCATGGAGTGGTTCGGGCATCGCCGAGGCTGGAGTCGTCTATGTGAACTACGGGCGGCGCGAAGATTTCGCCCAGCTCAAAGAGCTCGGCGTCGACCCGCGCGGCAAGATCGCGCTCGTTCGTTACGGTGGAAATTTCCGCGGCTACAAAGCAAAGTTCGCCGAGGAGGCCGGCTGCGTTGGTCTGGTGATCTTCACCGACCCCGGCGACTCAGGCACGGGAAAGGGCAAGACTTGGCCCGACGCGGGGAGCGGCGCCCAGCCCCAGCCCCAGTCTCTGCCGCAACCTCTGCCTCAGCCTCAGCAAACATGGGCCAACGCCGAGTGCGTGCAGCGCGGTTCGCTCATCACGACGAATTACATCGGCGATCCGCTGACCCCCAACAGTTTCGCCTCCAAGGACGCCAAGCGTCTAAACATCGACAGCGTCGCGCTTCCGAAGATTCCCGTGCAACCGATCGGCTACGGCGCCGCGCAACAAATCTTCATGCGCATGAAAGGCACCATCGCGCCGGCGCAGTGGAAGGGCGGCATGTCGTGCGACTATCCGCTTGAAGGCGGCGCGCTCCGCTTACGCATGGAGGTCGAGCAGACCCGCGCGATCGCACGCACGGCGAATGTGATTGCGCGCCTGCGCGGCGCTACGCGAGCCGATGAGCAGGTTGTTGTTGGCTCGCATCACGACGCGTGGTGCTTCGGCGCGGCCGACCCGCTTGCGGGAACCATCTGCACGCTCGAAAGCGCGCGCAACTTCTGCGACCTCGCGCGCGCGGGCAAGCGCCCCGACCGCACGCTGGTGTTTGCCACTTGGGGCGCCGAGGAATTCGGAATCTTCGGCTCGAGCGAGTTCGTCGAGAACGACACCGCAGGCTTGGCCGCCAAGACCGTCGCCTACATCAACCTCGACATGGCCGCGATGGGACTCAAGCCCGGCGCCTCCGTGTCGCCCACGCTGCGCGCGTCAGTCACGCGCGCCCTCGCCGCCGCGCCGGGCCCTCACGGAGCCGGCAGCGCGCTCGATGTCTGGTCCAAGATCAAGATTGACGCGAAGACGGACGGCGTGAAGACTGACGGCACGAGCGCGGGCGAGCCAAGTTACGGCGACCTCGGCGGTGGCAGCGACCATGTCGCCTTCTGGTGCCACGCGGGCATCCCGTCGATTTCGCTTTCGGCCGGCGGTAGCGAAGGCACGAGCTACCACTCGAACTATGACACCGTCGCGTGGTATCGCGCAACCGTCGGTCACGATTACGCCGCTGCGCAACTCGTAACCGGAATCACCAACGCGATCCTCGCCGAGCTGGCCGATGCGCGCAGCGAGCACATCTCTTGCGACGCGCTGGTCACCGATTGCATCCTTCAGGCCGAGGCCCTGGCGAAACTCGCGGCCGAGCGCAAGCTTCCCAGCGCGCCATTCGTTGCACTGGTGAGGGTGTTCGGCTACTGCCGCCAGTTCACCACCGCCGCCGACGAGCGCATGGCGAAGTCGCCGACCGCCGACGAACTCAAGCGCCTCCACCGACTCACGACCATGTGGGTGTCCGACGCCGGGCTTCCGAACCGACCGTGGTTCCGCAATCTGTACGCCGCCACCGACCGCTACTCGGGCTACGCGACCGAAGCGTGGCCGTTGGCGCGCGAAGCGGTCGAAGATGCGGATCCCGCCGACCCCGGCGTGCAACAGGCGTTGTTTCTTGCACTCGCCCCGTACTACCTGCTCGCGCGTGAGCTCAAGCAAGAGTTGTGGGTGCTTTCGGACCGTCGTCCTCCGGCCAAGTGACGGGGTTCATGATGGGGTTCGCGACGGTTTTCGGACTACGCGACGCATTCGATTCGCGCGCAACCCTCGAACTTTGGGGCCTTGTTCGATTCGGGAGACCGTTTCGCCGATTCGATGGGAAGTTCGCATGGAAACGCGTCCGACTTCCCGTACTTTCCGAATATGGGAACACGGCGACCGTGACTTCGTAAGGGTCGCCTCGCAGCTCATTCTGTGAAATCCGTATCCCCACGACGACTCTCACGACGACTCCACGATGACAACGACGACACTCAGCTCCCAGTTTTCCGCACGCGTTTGCGCACGCGTTTCCGCTCTCGTCTCCACAATCGTCTCCGCATGCGCTTGCGCGCTTGTCATGGCCGCGCTGACTCCATCGGCCGACGCTCAAGTCGTCAATGTCCGGACCGACCAGATCGTCACGGGGCTCAGCTTCCCGACCTATGTGACTTCCGCCCCCGCGGACACCTCGCGGCTGTACATCCTGCAGAAGGGCGGCACCATCCGCATCTTCGACCTGACCACCAACACGCTGCTCCCAACGCCGTTTCTGAGCGTGGTGGTTGCAGGCGGAATCTCGGAGAGCGACGAGCGTGGTCTGCTCGGCCTGACCTTCGATCCCGGGTATGCGAAGAACGGCCAGTTCTACATCTACTACACCGGCACCAATACCAATGTCGTCGCGCGCTACACCCGTTCGGCCGCCAACCCCAATATTGCCAATGCTACGGGCGTGATCGTGATGTCTTGGGCTGATCCGTTCACCAACCACAACGGCGGCTGGATGGGCTTCGGTCCCGACGGCAATCTCTACATCGGTGTTGGCGATGGTGGCTCGGCCAACGATCCCAACGGCAATGGTCAGAACCTCTCGGTCCGCCTCGCCAAGATGCATCGCATCAAGCCCACCGTGGGCGGCGTTGCGCCGTACTACACGATTCCATCGGACAACCCGTTTGTTGGCGGCGTGACCACCGACGATGAGGTTTGGGCTTACGGCCTTCGCAATCCGTGGCGCTCGTCCTTCGACCGCGCGACTGGAGACCTGTGGATCGGCGATGTCGGCCAGAACGCCATCGAAGAGATCGACTTCCAGAAGGCGGGCGCAGTGGGCGGTCGCAACTACGGATGGCGCTGCATGGAGGGACTGAGTTGCACTGGTCTCACCGGTTGCACCTGCAATGCAGCGACCCTGACTCTTCCTATCCGAACCTATGGCCATGTCGCGGGAACTACCGGTGGATTCTCTCTGACCGGCGGCTATGTCTATCGCGGCTGCGCGATCCCGGGCCTGCAGGGAACCTACTTCTACGCCGACTATGTGAACAACAATGTGTGGAGCTTTCGCTACGACAGCGCCACCAATGCGCAGACGGAGTTCACCGTCCGCAACACCCAGATCACGCCGTCCATCGACGGTTTCGCGGTGAATCAGATCGCGTCCTTTGGCGAGGATGCCAACGGCGAGATCTACATCGTCGATCAGGGTTCGCTGGCCGGGCAGGGCGCGATCTACAAGATCGTCCCCACTACTGGTGATGCTCCTTGTGCGCCGCCGTGCGCGCTGGGCGACATCAACTGCGACGGCCGCGTTGACGCGGCCGACCTGGCCACGCTCCTGAACAACTGGAACAATGTCGGCGCGGGCGATCTCAACAACGATGGCGGCGTCGACGCGGCTGATCTGGCCACCCTCCTGAACAACTGGGGTTGAGCTGCGAAACTGGATTCATGGCGCGGCCCCGCGATCTCGCGGGGCCGCGCTTCGTTTTGGCATCCGCTACTCTGTCGGGGTGGAAATATTTCTCTCACTCTTCGCGCCCGAAAACATCCTCGCACTACTCACACTGACCGCACTGGAAATCGTGCTCGGTGTTGACAATGTGGTGTTCATCGCGGTGATGACGGCGCGCCTGCCGCCGTCCAAGCAACTCTTCGCCCGCCGCTTCGGCCTCCTTGGCGCGATGGTGACCCGCATCGGCCTGCTGGTGGGCATCAACTGGGTGCGGGGCCTGACGGGAGAAGTGTTCTCGCTCCACTTCCCGCGGCTCGCCGAACAGGAGATCAGCATCTCGTGGCGCGACATCATTCTGATCGTCGGCGGGGTAGTGCTGCTCTTCAAGGCGGTCTCGGAGATTCACCACGCGAGCGCCGGGCTGCAGCCCAACGCACGGCCGACCAAGGTCTCCGTATCTGGAGTCATCGCCCAGATCATGGTGATGGACCTGGTCTTCTCGCTCGACAGCGTCATCACCGCCGTCGGCATGTCGGAGCACTTGCCCACCATGATCACGGCGGTGGTCGTGTCGGTCGGCGTGATGATGTTCGCCGCTGGTGCGATCTCGCGGTTTGTCGAGGAGCGCCGATCGCTGAAGATCCTCGCGCTGTCCTTCCTGATGCTGATCGGCCTGATGTTGGTGGCCGAGGGATTCGACGCGCATGTCTCCAAGGGCTACATCTACTTCGCCATGGCGTTTGCGCTCGGGGTCGAGGCGGTGAACTATCGCGCTGATTACAAGGCGAAGATTGCAGCCGAGGCCGCCGCGCTGCGGAATCAGGCGAACGGGCATCCATCGTGAGCGAAGGACCAATCATGCTTCCCAAGTTTGCAATTCTGGCGGCGTTGGCGTTTGTTGTCCCGAGTCTTCCAGCGCAAGTCACGGGGCAAGTCGCGGGGCAAGACAGCCAGCCCTCGCCGATCTCCATCGCGCCACCTGTGGTCGACCTCGGCGTGGTCGAGCCGGGCTCGACTCATCCGGCCAAGTTCGTCATCATCAACAGCTCCAAGCGGGAGATCACCGTGCTTGCCGCCACGCCCAACTGCAAGTGCACGGCGATCAGCCCGATCGCGGGCAAGAAGATCGCGCCGGGCGGCACGCTTGAACTCTCGGCGTCCCTGGCCGCGCCGCGCGCGCCTGGCGTTAAGGAAGCCGTCGTGTTTCTTACCTTTGACGGCGCGCCGCCAGCGCAGGCCAAGATCAAGGGTGATGTGCGGCTGAAGGTCATCGCCGATCCGCCCTATGTCGACGCGCTGAAGGAAGTCGTCGCCGGAACCATCAAGCTGCGCTCCGCCGACGGGCAACCGTTTCGCATCATCCGTTCCGGCTTGGCCGATCCGGTCTTCGTTGGCTTTGATCCCGCGAAGGACGCGCCGCGCGCCGAATACCAGATCAAGTGGAGCCTGGCCGGCCGCGCTTGCGAGCAGATGCCGATCTGGTGGTTCGTCTGGACCGACCGCATCGATTGCTCAGTGATCCCGCTGCGCGTTCGCGACGAGTGCACAGGTTCGAAGAATGACATGGAGCGATTCGCGCGCTTCTGGATTGTGAAGGAGCAGTTTGTCGACGCGGGTCGCGCGATGAACGGCAAGCCCGTCACCATCGAGGTCGAGCTCGAACACTACAACCCGCCCAAGAAGGGCGCGATCGAGCGCGCCGATTGGAGCACGGTCATCGGTGTGCGCTCGCTGATTCCTGGGCTTGAGGTGAAGTTCGTCTCCAAGCGCGATGTAGGAACCGACGCCGCGATGCTCACGATCGAGTGCACCCCAACGCGCGCGGGCGCGTTTGAGGGCGAGATCGAGATCGAAACCGCCGCCGGCAAGGGCCGCGTGCCGTTCGTGATGTTCGCTACAACTTGGTGAACCGACGGTCATCCGATGAATCCTGGCTCACTCTCCATGAACGACTGGCGATCCAACGCATCGGCGTTTGCTGAACTCCTCGCCGCCGCTGCCGCGTCGCTGGTGAGTTCGCCGGTGCGCGCCCATTCCTGCGTGCGGCTTCCTGCTCGCGGGCGATTGCTGATCACCGGCGATCTGCACGGCAACACGATTCACTTCGAGGCCGCCATCACCGCCGCCCGCCTCGGCCGCTCGCGCGACCATCATGTCGTGCTTCAGGAGGTCATTCACGGCGACAGCCGCACCGATGGCCTGGACATGAGCCACCGACTGCTCGCGCGCATCGCGGAGTTGGTGCTCGCTCATCCGGGGCAGGTGCATCCGATTCTCGCCAATCACGAGCTCGCGCAATGCCGCGGCCATCCGATCGTCAAGAGCGGAGTGAATTGTGTCGAGGCGTTTGACGAGGGAATCGAACACGCTTTCGGCGACGACGCGCAGATCGCCGCCGACGCGGTGCGGCGTTTCATCACCGCCATGCCGTTGGCGGTGGTGTGCGAGAACGGCGTTGCGGTCACGCACTCGCTTCCCAACGCCAACGCCATGCGGCGTTTCGATACGCGCGTTCTTGAGCGCGCGCTGTGCGACGAGGATTTCGATCCGCCCTACGGCGCGGCGTATCTTCTGACCTGGGGCCGCTCGCACGATCCCGTGCAACTGATCTCCCTCGCCCGCGACTGGGATGTGAGCGTGTTCATCGTCGGCCACGCGCCTGCACCCGATGGCGTTGGATTTCGCGCGCCCAACATGGTCGTGCTCAACTCGGGCCACGCCGAGGGACGGGTGATCGACCTCGACCTCGCCGCGCGCACACCGTCTGCCGCGGCGCTTGCCGTTGGCGCGGTTGCGTTGGCGGCGTTCCTGCGTGATGACCACACCGCGAGTGGGCAGGCGCTGGCGTGACGCGCACCATCCTCGCCATCGATTGCTCGCAGCGGATCTCAACCATCGTGCTGTCGCGCGGCCCCATCGTCTACGAGCGCTCGTTCGAGCCGGCAAACCAAGCGGAGCGCGAGCCCTTCTGGGACGAACTGCGCGAGCTCTGCGCCGAAGCCTTCATCGAGCCGTGGGAGTTCGAGGCGGTCGCGGTGGTGGCCGGGCCGGGCGGCTTTACCGGGCTGCGGGTTTCGATCGCCTTCGCCAAGGCGTTCGCGTTGGCCCGCGAAGTTCCCGCGATTGCGCTCGGATCCGCCGCGGTGTTCGCCGCCTCCGATGCGGCGCGCAGTGGCCGCGGCCCTTGGTTGGTGACGCTGGCGTCGAAGTCGGGCAGCGCATGGTGCGCACGGGTGACGCGCGGCGACGACGGCTCCTTCATTGAGGAAACGGGCGAGGTTCTCGACGCAATCGGGTTCCTTCCTAAGGTCAGCGCGGTCGCCGCAGCGGGTGGCGTCGTGCTCTCGGACGAACATCTCGACCCCGCCATCGCAACTGTGGTCCGCCAGGCCGATGCCCACACGCGCGCCATCGCCGTCGATCCCTGTGCCTTGGCGGCGTTGGCGCAACTCGCGCTTTCGCGCAACGCCACCACCGATCCCTTCGCGCTCGCGCCCATCTATCCACGGGAACCAGAAGCAGTTACGAAGTGGCGTGAGCGCCATCCCCCCAAGCCTTGATGGGGGCACTTTGCGTGTATTGGGCGTGTATTGGGCCTGCATCGCGCGCAAATTTTGTATGGGGTCTTTCCCGCAAAAACTGCGCATTCCGCCGCCGCTCACCGCCAGAGCGTCTCGCGCGAATCGCCGCGCTCGTTACAGATGAACCATCGACCGCCTCGTCGACGCGGAACGGGTCGCTGTCGCTTCATGGTTGCCCCAATTGATCCGATCCCCTTCACGCACCGAGGAGGTGCGCTCTCGGCGGGCCGATCCGCCGATGCGTTCGGACTGTAGAGGAGAAGGAGGGGTTGTCAGCATGCAGGGTTCCTTCAACGACTA
>Ga0114978_10003765_pt1 | contig 12364 bp, 12 predicted proteins | sample S_140212_EF_Meta_FD_87027 | JGI IMG/M metagenome (GOLD analysis project Ga0114978, IMG submission 87027) | Freshwater microbial communities from Lake Simoncouche, Canada to study carbon cycling - S_140212_EF_MetaG | ecosystem: Environmental > Aquatic > Freshwater > Lake | place: Lake...
CTGCGCTTCCACCATGCACTGCGCTTCCACCATGCACTGCGCTTCCACCATGCACTGCGCTTCCACCATGCACTGCGCTTCCAGCTTTTGAACTACTGCCTTTATAAGGACTACTTCCTTTTTGAGGTCCGCTACCTGCGTGATATCCACTTCCATCGTGAATTCCAGCTCTTGCTCCGCTTCCACCTCTCGCTCCGCTTCCACCTTTTGAACCACTTTTACCTTGAATTCCACTATAAGCTCCACTTCCTCCTTTTGAACCACTTCCTTTGATGGCATAACTATAATGCTTATTTTTACCGCTACTAGCTCCACTAAAAACATAATCATGAGACGCTCTTGAGCATTGCTTGTATGAACCGTGTTCTACTTTACTTGAACCGCGCTTTGCATTTGAACCGTACTTTGCATTTGAACCGGTAGTACTATACTTTGATTCAACGCCAGAACCGTAGCTTGCATATGATTTTTTTGCGACTGAACTATAAGTTTGCCCAGACCCATAATTGGCAGAACCTTGAAGAACTCTATCTAAATACAAATTTATTATTTTTCCTCCATTAGAGAATGCAAAAATTGATAATAATATAAATAAAGATATTTGCATCCTATTTATATTACTAATAGGAAATTTTTTATATATGTTACAATTAAACTATTGTTTCCCATACAATTTCCGGCGGAGAAGGCCATTCAGAATACGCTATTGCTTTTGTTGTTGGTCTCTCCAATGACAGCAATTGTTCCAAAGCCCTTTTACGACGTTCAATCGGCTCCATACTCATAGGCAGTTGACGGCTCAAATGTTTCCATCGCCATTCAAACTGCAAAGCAGCTGTCCAATCTGGAAACCCTTTCACATAGCAGACTCTGTGCCAAATTTCTCCTTTGGCAACTTTTGCACCAGTTGCATGCGCGCCGCCTTTAATTTCCTTATTATGTTGCCTAAGACGACGATCAACATCTACGGTTGCTCCTACATAAGTCGCTTTATCTGAAGATTCTAGGAGATAAACAAATGACATAATAAAACTGTTTATAAAAATATGAGAGAAAAACCGTGGCTGCCGGAATAATATATATATTTTTAACTTAAAGACGCGCCGATCCACATATAAGTGAATTTATTTTCAAATATTATAATGTTAATTTATTTTATATTATGTCGGAAGTTAAAATTGTTGACAATACAAGAGAAATTATATTGAAAAACTCCCCAGTAGAAGAAAAATTGCACGTTGTGGCTGTTGTCTCAAATCCTTGCAATTTTAAAATCCGTTATAAACTCACCAACGAGTTTATGAAACGCATGGAAAAGGAACCCAATGTAATATTATATGTAGTAGAGTTAGCCTATAATAATCAAGAATTTGAAGTAACATCTGCCGATAATAAGCGCCATTTGCAAGTTCGTGGAAAAATACCCCTTTGGCATAAAGAAAATATGATTAATTTAGGTGTTAGACATTTGTTACCTAAGGACTGGAAGGCCTTTGCATGGATTGATGCTGACATTGCATTTGATAACGTTCATTGGGCTGAAGATGCATTAAAATTGTTAAATACTGGCGGAAAAGACTTTTTACAATTATTCACACATTGCATTGATATGGACTTTGATAAGAAAATGATGAACAGTTTTACCAGTTTTGGATACCAGTATTCTCATAATTTCAAGAAAGGCGTTGGAATGAATTATTGGCACCCTGGATTTGCCTGGGCTTGCAATAGGGCGGCTTATGACAAATTAGGTGGTGTATTTGAGGCCGGCATTTTGGGATCAGGCGATAATATTATGTGCCACAGTTTCATTAATAAAGCAGTTGATTCATTGAAAACTGGTATGTCACAGGAGTATCAAGATTACGTAAGAGAATTTCAGGAAAAGATTCAAGGTCTAACTTTGGGATACGTTTCTGGCCCAATTCGCCATTATTTCCACGGCAAAAAGGAAAACAGAAATTATTATGGGAGAGAAGATATACTTATTAAATATCAGTATGACCCTTTTGCTGATATTACTAGAGATGAAGTCGGTCTTATTATTCCTACCAAAACATTTTCTTTATCCTTTCAAAGAGATATCTTGACATACTTCAAAGAGAGAAACGAAGACGAAATGGTTTTGGAAGAGGTTATGACTAAAAATGCAGATGATAAGGATGTATTGGAGTTCAAGATCAACTTCATTCTTCATGAATTTGAAAAACTTAAAAAGAAGCACGAAGAGGCTGAAAAAACTAACGAAAAATTTGAAATACCGAAATTTGTAATGGACCCAACAAAATCAGCCGATGAGGTAATTAGTGAGCTATTAAATGTCAAAAAACAAATAGCTCCAACTCCTGCTCTTGTACCAAAGGTTGAGCCGAAGGTTGAACCTAAGGTTGAAATTCCAAAGGCCAAAAGATCACCATCTACTTTTTATCCTGAGGATTTTGAAAAGGCTGTGGTTCCACCTTCTCTCGGACAGCCATTTTATCAAGTTCCAAAGCAACAACCTATTGTTTCGCCAATTTATAATCAACATCAGGAAACAATTAAACAACAGTCACAAATTCAACAACAAGCTCTTATACGTCAACAAGCTTTTGTTCACCAACAAACCCTTATTAAACAACAACAGCAACAACAACGCGAAAATGCCGAAAAACAGACATTAATATTGCAACAACAGCAGTTGCAACAACAACAAGCATTTGCTCAACAACAAGCTTTATTACAAAAACAACAACAAGATTTTATTCAACAGCAAATGTTATTACAACAACAATCTCCACAATTTATTCCGCCCCAATATCTTCACCCCCAGTACCAACAACAACAACAACAACAAGCGTTTTATAATATTGTGCAACCACAAAACAACCAAAAGGTTCCACAAAATCAATACCTTTTAAAACGATTTTAAGGTAGGTTAAAAAATTTTATAATTTATATTATTTGAGTATATAATATAAATGTCATTACAAGAAATATGGGGAGCTCCAACCTGGAGAATACTACACACGCTCGTTGAAAATATAAATAATAATGAATTTGAATTATTAAAATATGAAGTATTCAGCATAATTAAAAATTTATGCATTCTGTTACCGTGCATAGCATCTATCACGACATCAAAATTATACTTTCAAAAGGTTAAATTATTTACATTTACAAACGTTAACGATTTAAAAAATATGCTCTTTATGTTTCATAATTTTACTAATGCAAGAACTAGAAAACCCCTTTTTAAATACTCTGATATTTCAATTTATCAAAATATAGACATTATTTTGGCGTATAATGATTTCGTTGGGATTTATGAAAATCCTGCAATGAAAACTGCCATAAATTACTCAAAAATACAGTTAGTGATTGCCGATTTGGATAGTTTTATAAAGAAATATATTCGCAAACCTGTTATAGTAGAACCAATTTTGCTCGTTATTGAAGAGCCTATTATTTCTCTCGTTGTTGAAGAACCTATTGTTGAAGAACCTATTGTTGAAGAACCTATTGTTGAAGAGGAAGAGGAAGAGGAAAAGGAAGAAGAATCTACTGAACAGGTTGTATTAAAAACTTTGACTGATATAGTTAAAAAGATTGAATACGATGCTTATAATAGCAATATGTATGAAAAAGTGGACATTATTAGTAAAAGTGGGTTACCTCCAATTGAAATGGGATTAGCAGAAGCAATGTTAGTTATGATAAATGATCCCAAGTGTCAACCATTTCCACAATACTTGGAATTATGGAAATTTTATAAGGCTAAATATAATAAAAAACACAAAATAAACACAGTTGATAATTCACCAATTATTATTGATGCAATATTACCAACTTTAGACTTTACGTTACCCATCGCTATAAACGCCATAAAAAATAATCCTAAGTGTGTTCCTTTTGAAGCATACGTTAAACGGTGGAATCAACTTAAAAGTGCAAGAAAATTAAAAATTATGACTACTAGAAAAATATAATTTTATGAAGTTATAGTAAGATATGAATCTTTATAATAATAACAACAATTTCACATTTGGACCACGGTATTATAATGATTTAGCTCAACTATTAACTTTAGCGGTTAACACGAGAAAAGGGTTATATACTTCGCGTATCTATATTAATACATTATTAGGAAACGGAGAAAAAATTCTTACGAGTTTAGAAAAAAAGGCAGATAAAACCGAGGTCTCTAAATTAGTAACTGATGCTTTAGTCGGAAATGGAAGCAGCATTTCGGCAGCGGTTGATGCAGCTTTGGCTAGATTGGAAGCAAGACAGCAAGAGTTATTGCAACAGATTAATGCATCTGCAGGTAATGCTGTGGCGATTATAACAGAAAGCAATACTGCAATGAATCAATCCATTCAATCTGCCTTGTCTAGTTTATCAGCTGGAAATAGCATAATTAATAACACTGTTCAAACGGCGTTAACAAGTCTTAATACTGGAAATGCAGCATTTAATGATTCCGTTCAGGGAGCCATTCAGCAAGCTTCTTATGACTTAAATTATCAACAAAATGAATTAATGGACCAACTTAATACCTCTGCATATAATGCAGCCATTCTTATAACAAGTGGTAATAATACTATAAATAATACAGTTCAATCGGCTTTGACGAGTTTAGTAAATGGAAATAGTGCAATTAATAACACGGTTCAGGGAGCATTAACCAGCCTAACTACAGGCAATGCCGCGTTTAATAATTCTGTCCAAGGTGCCATTCAACAGGCTTCCAATTCTTTAGCAAGTCAACAACAACTTTCACTTGCGGACATTCAAGCTGCATCCAATGAGATTGCTGCGGTAAATATTACAAATATTCAAAATGCGGCGAATGACATTACTTTTGCAATTAGCGATGATTTAATCAAAAAAATAGATTATTTGTTCCATATGTTTTACCGAACGGATTCTGTAACAATAATGACAAGTTATCCACTCAATCCTCACAATTATAATATTTGAGAAAAAAAAACTATTAGGATAAAGTATAATGTCAGGAACTCCTCTGCCCACCCTCTTCCTCGGTCACGCCACCGTCAATGACGGCGACTTCAACTTCAACGACTCCGTCGTTTCTGCCCCCACTCCCGAGTCTGACTTGGATGTTACCAACAAGTTCTATGTTGATCAGCTCGTCAAGACCCAAAAGGATCGCATTGATTTCATCTTAGCTGGCTCAAGCGTCAACCTTGACCAACTTAAGGAAATCTCCGATTACGCTGCCACCCTCAACGCGGCTGAGCAAGCGTCACTCGCTGCTGCGGTTGCCACAATCTCCACCAATATTGCTACTCTCCAAACATATGTTGACACCACAAAGGCCTCCTTACAAGCGGTTGATGCCTCCACCATCGCTGGTCTTGCCGCTGAGGAGTCCGCCAGAACCATTGCTGATGCTTCAGTCAATGCTCGCGTTGATGCCACAAACGCCTCATTAGCCTCCAACGTCGCTTCCATCGGCGTCAGAGCCACCGCTATTGAGTCCGCCGCCTCCACCGAGACTGCCGCTCGCATTGCCGGTGACAACACACTTCAATCCAACATGAACACCCTCCAATCCAACACTGAGAACGCTGCCACAGCTCTTCAAGCGTCACTCACAAACTACATTGACAGCAGTGTTTCAACTGAGGCTGCCGCTCGCGTTGCCGCTGATACTGGCTTGCAAGCCGAGATTGATGCCGCCGTTGCCCAAGAAGCCGCCGATGTCCAAATGCTCCAAGGTGTTGACTCCGGCTTGAGAAACGACCTTACTGCCGAGTCTGTTGCTCGCGTGTCTGGTGATGCCACACTCCAATCCAACATTGACAGCTTAACTGCATCTGTTTCTACAAGTGTTGCCGCTTTAAATGCTTTTGATGCATCCGTCAGCAGCAATCTTGATGCCGAGATTGCCAACAGAACAAGCGCTGACTCTGCTCTTGGTTCCAGAATTGACGCCACCAACATTGACCTCGCCACCGAGACTGCCGCTCGCATCTCTGGTGACAACTCAGTTGCTGCTGATCTTGCAACTGAGATTGCTTCTCGTGCCGCCGCCGACACTGCTCAACAAAACGCCCACGAGACCTTGTCCGCCACCGTGAGCAACAACTATGCTTTACTCACTGCCGCTGACCAAAACATTAACTCTGCCGCCGCCGCCGAGACTGCTGCTCGCATTGCTGGTGATAGCGCTCTTAACTCCAGAGTTGACAGTGCAGTTGCCCAAGAGGCCGCTGATGTTGCTTCTATTCAAGCCGTTAATGCTGGCTTAAGATCAGACCTTACATCTGAGACTGCTGCTCGCGTCGCCGCTGACAGTGCTCACGATGCATCCATCGCCGCCGCTGTTGCCCAAGAGGCCGCTGATGTTGCCGCCCTCACTGCCGTTGACGTGCAAATGCGCGCTGACCTCACAACTGAGACAGCTGACCGCGTTGCCGGTGATAACGCTGTGAACACCAGAGTGGACAACTTGAGCTCCAAGGAGAACGCCGATTTCGCCGACCTCCAAAGCCAAATCAACCTTGTCAATGCCGCGTTGAGCATTGAGACCAGCGAGAGAACCTCTGCCAACGTTGACTTATTGAACAGAATTGACCTTCTCTTCTTATACTTCTTCCACCACAACTCCAATGGTGCCTATGTTGACAGCAACAACCAAATCCAATTTATGTATTAAGTTGGTGGTTGAATGTTTTTAACATTTAAATAATATTTAAAATAATAAAATTAAATATTATTACTTTTTACTGGGTGGCTTCGTTGAACCAATCATCTGGGAATAGCTCTTGCAATCAGTTCGCCAATTATATTTTGCCGAATTGGACCAGTTAATTTGACCAGCGCCTGGCGCTCCCAATGGGCGACCTTTTGCGACTCCTCCATACCCACCTATCGTGGTCTTATCACCTGGTGTATCTCCGCTAGGGTTTCCCTGGTCACTCAAGGGTTTTCCATTAAGAGTTCCTGTGTTTTTGATATGACCATTCTGACACGGTTGGTGAAATGTTTTCATATACTGAGTTCTCTCTTTTTGATACCTGGCTTTTGCTGCTTGGCACCTAGAATTACACGCGCCTTGGGCCTTTTGACCACTATAATAGCGCTGGTTCAATTGCGTTGACGTGTATTTTTTCACATTATCCTTCTTATATTTCGCCTTGGCTAGCGCCAGTTGATAACGGTCTCTCGCAAGTTGACATCTTTTATTGCACGCTATTGTTGCAGAGCATCTTGAATTACACTTCTTAGACACAGCAGACCCCCTCGCTAGCTTTGACCTGGCAAACTGTTTGCGATAATTTGGGTCCGTGGTAGCGTGCAGTTTGGAAGCAATTAGAGTTCTTACATTAGCAGTATAGTTTCTAACAATATGTATAATTTTGGACCCTACATTTTTGGTGCCACCATAAACGCTTCCAAAAATATACGGTTCTCGTGCAAAACACGCAAGAAAATTTAATAATAGAATAGCAATCTTCATGTTAGACTATATAATATAAAACGATAATTTTATATTGTATTTACAAACTTAAAAAAAGGAACCAAAAAAAGAGCACCAGCTTTAAGAAATCAACACATTTTCATTCAACTTGGCGCTTTCTCTGAAAAGATTTTTCACGTTTTCCAAATTGAACTCATCTGTAAGATACCATTCAACATTGTCTAGCATATTGGATATATCAAGTGAATCTCCAGGGCTGTAAAATCCTTCGCAATCGGATTTGCATATAAGTTTGTGAAGTCCTATAGCACCAAAGAATATAAGAACATCAATGGTCTCAGGGTTTTCAATTAATGACAGGTAATCAACAATACTCTCTGGTTTTTTTTTCTGCAGTGTTTCTACTAATTCAAGAAGATGATAATGGTGACGCATTTCAATGTTTATTTCTGATGGGTTAACATCTTTTGTTTCATCAATAAACCATTTTAAACAAGCATTTGCAATAGCAAAACGAATTTCATTCCAAGTGCCGTAACTGCATGATACAGTAACATCTCCACAAGAAAGATCAATCCCCATATATATTAATAAGAAAAAAGCTTTTAATATATAATATTGAGAGAACATATTTCTTGGGTGCCTCCTACATAGATGTAGGTAGTTTTATTTATCAAATAATTCGTCTAACAGGGTGTTCAAGGAAACATTTGTGGGTAAAAAAACTACGTGATGTGTTTTGCCTGGTGGAGGTTCTTCTTCATTGGAAAAAGTTCTAAAGGAAAAATATTCTTCTATTTTCTCTCTTTCAACAAAACTTTTAAACGGATTAAAGTGGTTTTCAATGTGGGCTATATCCTTTTCATTGCAATAAATATGGAGTTGATGCGGCGGTCCATATTTGGTAACAATAGCCTCAGAATCATATTCTTCAAAATCCTCTTCAAGTTTCATTTCGGTTAATTCGGTAAAATGGTTGAATAAACCATGTTTTTCAAGATAAACCTGACTATTAAGAACAAGAGCCTTTTGGGAGAATAGGCAAGAAAAATACAAAGAAGGGAATCCTCCAGCAGAAGAACCGTGAAATATAACGTTCTTGTAAAATTTGAGTATAAAAGATATAATTTCAGTATAAATTTGCTTATAATTGGAGTTATGTGGAGATAAAAACCAACCAACTTCTAATTTTTTATTGGTAAAATCCTCTAATAGCCTATCAGAAAGACATAAAACGTTATATTTCCAGTCAAAACATCTAAAAAGCGGTAGTTGAACCATACCTGTTGGCGAATTAGGATCCCCAAACATTGCGCCGTGAAAGCATACAACTAGTCTATCAGACTCGTTGTTTTTCTTATAATAAAACTGCGCACCTTTATATTTATAATAATATTTGCCAGAATCATCTATATCTATGAGGTTTGATAAGTATTTCAGTTTGAATTTGTATTGAGACATATACACTAGGCAAATATTATTTATATTTTTCTTCTTTTAACATTTTTTCTTGTTTTTCTACCCTTTCTGCGACCCTTTCTGCGTTTTGTTGCTCGTCTTTTTCGCATTTTACCTCCTCTTTCGTTTAAAGAGGCATATTTTTCAAACATATCGCTATTTTCTGAGGCATATTTATCTGCCGCGGCCATTTCTAAATCTTTTGAGGTTTGCAATTGCTTGGCTCTGTTTGCGGCGGCCGATCCAATCGCCGATGCATATATTTGTTTAAATCTTGGATTTGAAGATAAATCGGTTCCTTGGTGCCATTGAATAACTTCTTGGTTTGCCATTTATATAGAAGAATAAAAGAATCTTTGTTTATTGAGAATAATATATATATTCCCAAAAGTGAACTTAAAGAAAATGGCGAAAAACAAGGGGGCAAAAGTGTTTCCAAAAATCAAAAATGGACAAAAAAAATGTCCAATTTTCCAAAACGGAAATACTTTATGAAAAAAGGGTCAAAATTTCCCCCTTGTGAGCTAAAAGGTCAGAAAAGAAAAAAAAAGTCGGAAAAAAGTGTTACGCTAATTTTTAAGTATTTTTGCGGAAAAGGATTTAGGCGTTTTTTCTGTTGATAAATTAAGCAACAGATGTCAACAAAAAAAGCGCCAAAAAGCGCAGAAAAATTCTACTGCGAATCATGCGACCTTACATGCTGCAAAAAAAGTGATTGGACTAGGCATTTATTGACAGCTAAACACAAAAAATCAACAGAAGCAACATTTAGCAACGAAAAAAGCGCTACATCATTTACGTGTGAATGTTGTGGACAGTCTTATAAAGAGAGAACTGGATTATGGCGTCATAGCAAAAAATGCCAAAAAGCGCCAAAAAGCGCCGAAAATAATGAACCCTTTAACATGCCAGTTATGGATATGTCCTATAATATTATACTTGAGATTGTAAAGCAAAATCAAGAGTTTAAAGAAATTTTAATGGAGCAAAGCAAGGAAAACCAAAAACTCCAACAGCAGCTAATAGAGATGGCAAAAGAAGGTAAGACGATAAACAATAATAATAATACTACAAATAACTTCAACTTGCAGTTGTTTTTAAACGAAAAGTGTAAGGACGCATTGAATATAGATGATTTTGTGGGACAGATAAAACTGCAATTGAGCGATTTGGATATGATAGGCCGCGTGGGGTATATGGAAGGGATGAGTAAAATCTTCTTGAGGAACTTAAAAGCACTGGACGTATCCAAACGTCCAATTCATTGCAGCGACTTGAAGAGAGAAGTCCTATACGTAAAAGACAAGGATGCTTGGGAGAAGGAAAATTCTGAGAACTTTAAAATCAAGCGCGCAATAAAAGAGATAGAATGCAAGAATATAAAGCAAATACCAAAGTGGAGGGAAGAAAATCCTACCGCAGATGACACAGAAACCAAGAAGCACATGGAGTATCAGAATATATTGTTGGAGGCTATGGGAGGTGCAACGTCAGAAGATGATAACAAGAAGCATGAAAAAATTATCAGAAATATAGCAAAAGAGGTTGTTATAGATAAAAGCGCTGTTAAATAACTTTTTCTCTCTTGACTTGAAAAATAAGATATCATATTTTAAGTAAATTATGATATCAAAGTGTAAAGAAGTCTACTTCTTGGACTTACTAACTTTCTTAGTTACCGGTGCAGAAATTTCAGTTTCAAGGACGGTATTTTCCATTTCTAAGGATTCTATGGCAATTTCGGAAGAAGAGTCGCTATCATCATTCTTCTTGTTAAACTTGCAATTTCTAAAGTGTGCCGAGAGACTAGCCTTATTCTTTCCCTCATAAACATTGCAATGTGGGCATTTCAAGTTTTCATTATCAATCAATCCAAATTTAATCAAGATATTTTTAATCTTAGGCAACTGAATCTCATCAAGTTTATCCAATAGTTGTTTGCTAGATGCTTTAACCATGTCCTGAATTGACAATTTCTGAACAGCAAAATTGCGATATTCGTTAGCTAATTCATCAATATCATTTTTGCTAGTTGAATACATAGGGTCTTCGTTTGCATCACTAGTATTATTAAGAATTTTTAACTTTGAAGATAGATTATCAACAATATCAATTGCAATCTTGAGTTTTTCTGTATCATATTGACAGTTTGGAATATAAACATGGATTAAGTTGTTAATAATGTCAATTTGAAAACTATCCTTGAAGGTAATAGGAGTTTTTTGAGAGATAAATATTCCATGTGTCTTTTGAATTTGAATATCTCTCTCAAACTTTGTTACTTCATCAGTTGTAACATTTTTGTTGTAATCCTTGTTCTCAAATAAAATAGTTGGCTTATCCTTATTTTTTCTATTAACCTTAAAGTCGCAACTAGCGGTTTCAGATGAAACTCTAATTATTTCTTCACTTGGCATAATAGATTGAAGCATAAAATACAACTCATTTTCAGATACTCCTCCCTTCAAATTTGAATTATTCTTATATTTATTTAAGAAATCGTTCAATTCTGCTGTTAACTTTTCTTGTATAATCTGTTGTTGAAGAAATTCATCCTTTACTTTTTGAATGCCTCCAGTTGTTCTCTCCTCACTTGATTGAATTAACTGCAAAATTGGGGATTGAATACTTGAAACCATCTTTGAAAAGTTGCTTTCAATGTTATCTATAATAATTTTTGATGAATTTTCATTATTGTTCTTTGTTTCTAGGATCTTCTTAGTATCATGCTCAATAGATGAGCAAAAAGACTTAATGCAATTCTCAATCTGAAGATAATTTTTGTCTTGGCTCTTAGGAACAATGTCGTTAATGATAGCAGTAATAGAAGACGTTGTCTTGGCCAAAAGACTGTCTGCATTTCTATCAATGAGAGAAGATAGCTTTTCATTATTTGATAATATGTTATTTGTTAACTGAGTCTTCAAATCCTCAACATACTCCTTTTTGGTCTGGTTAAGCTTTTCATTAAAGTTTGTAATGACGTCAGACCGAAAGGAGGACACATTCTTGTCTATATCTGAAACAATAGAAAGAATCTTAGAGTTAATAGTTGAGTTGATAGTTGCAGACAAGTTTGTAGAGAGATTTTTTAAGATATCAATAAACATAAGGTTCATTGCAACAATATCTAAGTGTGGGTTCTCTCTATAATAAGATAGAATAGTGTCATCTGTAATCGTGACAGATTGTTTATCCATATGAATAATATATTATATAGTCTTTAATACATAATATATTAAATTGCTTTAAATTTTAAGCAATTTTTGGCCCTAAATTATAGCAAACTAGAAAGCTAATTCTCTCAAAGCGTAAAATGCATTTTGTGAGATGTATATAAAAACATTACGGTAACACAGTGTGCCTTTTTGTGAAGCCTTTTGCGCGACCTTTTTTCGCGAAAATAATTTACTCTAATTTTTAAAGTAAAATTGGAAACGTTTTAAAGTAGAAAAATATTTTACTCTAATTTTTAAA
>Ga0114978_10003767_pt1 | contig 12364 bp, 15 predicted proteins | sample S_140212_EF_Meta_FD_87027 | JGI IMG/M metagenome (GOLD analysis project Ga0114978, IMG submission 87027) | Freshwater microbial communities from Lake Simoncouche, Canada to study carbon cycling - S_140212_EF_MetaG | ecosystem: Environmental > Aquatic > Freshwater > Lake | place: Lake...
ATCTGTGCAGCCATCATTAATAACTATAACTTCATCACAATATTCAAAGGTTGACTGTATAACTTGCTCTATAGTTTTTTCATTATTGTACGTAGGAATTAACACACAACATTTTAATTTTTTAAACTGTTGTTTTATGATTAATTTTTTTTCCATTTCGCTGATCATAATGAGAAAACAAAAGTATTAAAATTTCGATTGAAGTTATTTTATATTTGAGAAGTAAACTCATATCCTTTTTGTTTTATTGCAGGAATGAGTTTTTCGAGTAATTCAGGCATAAAATCCAATCTATCATGCAATAAGATAATGGCGCCAGGGTTTAACTGAGATAAAATTCGCACATTTATTTTTTCAATATCTTTTATAGATGTATCATAACTTCTAATATTCCAACCAATTGATTTTAATCCTAATTTTTTTAACGCTCGAGCAATATTTGGATTCGTAACACCATATGGTGGCCTAAATAAATTTTTATTAGGCTGGTATTTTTCAATTATTTCTTGGCATTGCGCTATGTCAGTAATAACTTTTTTTGTGCTCCAAATATCAAACCAAAAATGGTGAGAAAAGCTATGATTACCAATAGAATGGCCGTCATCAATAATTTGTTTTACAATGTATTCATTGTCATTTATGTTTTTCCCGATTAAAAAAAACACGGCATTCACTTGGTTTTTTTTTAGAATTTCCAAAACGCTTATTGTTGACTCGCAAGGCCCATCATCAAAGGTTAACATTACTTTTTTGTCAATTGTATCAAGTGAATTAACGGAATTTACATGAAAGTTTAGCCCAATTAAATAGGCGCCAAAAAATTGAAAAATTGAAAACAAAATAGTTAATACTATTAGTGATATAGCAAGAATTAGCCCATTTGTAAATACGCAAGTATAAATGATACTTAATGCATAAATAATTGTAACTGGTAAAAATTTAAATAACCTAATCATTTTAAATACCTCAAAAATAGAAACTTAAAATTAGTAATTCTGCATATTCTAAATAATCTTATGTATTCTGCCACTTATCAAGTCATAACAGCCACTTACAAACTTATATTTAAATTTTTAACTAAAAAGTATAATATTTGTAACCAAAACGCGTCATTTATAAAAAAAAGAGTTGTTTTGAAACATTAACAAAAAGATAGCATAAGATATTTTTTATTTAAAAACCTTTTTGTTATGTTTGGCGTCATTCTTTAAATTATAAAATAAAGTAACTAACTAAAAAAACACAATTATGAGTAACAAAAAAACATCAGGCGGTTTTCCGTTAATCGTTTCAGCTTTAGCAATCGTTATCTGTTTAGTAATAGGTATTGTTGTTTACAAATTTGTATTAGGTGCAGTGGGAAATTTTGACGCTGAAGGTCCTGAAAAAGGACATCCCTTAAACTTCTTTGGTATCATGTATAAAGGAGGATTTATTGTTCCAATTTTATTAGGCACTTTATTTACAGTAATTTGCTTTTTCTTTGAGCGTTTTATTACAATTCAAAAAGCAAACGGAAGAGGACAAACAGATAAGTTTGTTTCTAACATTAAAGAATTAGTAGCTGCTAAAGATCTTGATGGAGCAATTGCTGCATGTGATGTTCAACAAGGTTCATTAGGTAACGTAGTTCGTGAAGGGTTAATGAAATACCAATTCGTTCAAAACGATGCAAGTATGGATAAAGAATCAAAAGTTGCTGCAATCTCTAAAGCTTTAGAAGAAGCAACAGCTCTTGAATTACCAATGTTATCTAAAAATTTATCAGTTATTTCTACGTGTGCATCTATTGGTACATTAGTTGGTTTAATTGGAACAGTTGTAGGTATGATTCGTGCGTTTGGTGCATTAGCTGCAGCTGGAACTCCTGATACTGCTGCATTAGCAACGGGTATTTCTGAAGCCTTAGTTAATACATTAGTTGGTATCCTATCTTCTGCTTTAGCAATTATGGCTTACAACTTCTTCTCAACAAGAGTTGATCAAGTTACTTATGCAATGGATGAGGCTGGATTCTCTATTATTCAAGAATTCCAATCAACAGGAAAATAAATTAAAGTTCAATAGTTTTAAAGTTATGAAAGTTAAAAGGTTTATTTCTAAACTTTAAAAACTAACTAACATTATAAAATAAATTAAAAAACATGGGAAAAATAAAAATACACAAAAGCTCACCGTCGATAGACATGACGCCAATGGTGGATTTAGCTTTCTTACTGGTAACATTCTTTATGCTTACGGCTTCATTCCGTATGGCTGAGCCTGTTATTGTAGACCCACCATCATCTGTTTCTGACAAAACTTTGCCTGAAAATACTGTTTTAGTTACAGTTGATAATAATGGTCGTGCGTTTTTTGGTGTTGGTAATGGGGAAGCTCGACGTAATACTTTAAACCAAATGGCGGCTAAGTATGGCGTAAAGTTTAACGATAAACAAGCTAAAAAATTTGAAGGATTATCGAGTTTTGGCGTAGAAATTAAAGATCTACCTCGTTACTTAGATGCTTCTGAAGCAGAAAGATTAAAGTTTCAACCACAAAAAGGTGTGCCATTAGATTCATTGAATAATCAATTGAGAGATTGGATTCAAATTTCGGCAACTGAGTTAAATGTACTTTATACCACAAATAAGGATAAAGCGTTAGCTGATGGAGTTGAGTTTAAAGGAGAAAAACCTCGTTATGCAATAAAAGCAGATGGTAAAGCAAAATATATTTATGTAAAAGATGTTTTTAAAACTTTTACTGATATGAAAATTTACACATTCAATTTAATTACATCAATGGAAGGCGGGTCAACGGTTGCACCAGCTAAAGCACATTAAGATATTAACATTAAAAAAAATTAAAACATGGCAGAAATAGCAGAAAGTGGCGGCGGCGGACATGGCAAAGGCGGTAAAAAGCGTGCCAAGAAGCAAAGCACCCGAGTAGATATGACTCCGATGGTAGATTTAGCGTTTTTGTTATTAACGTTTTTCGTTTTAACATCAACCTTCAGTAAACCAAAAAGTATGGAGTTAAGCTTACCAGCTGAACCACCTCCAGGGCCTCAACCTGAATTAAAAAACGGCGTCACCTTTTTATTAACGAAAGATGATAAAATATTTTATTATGCTGGTGAGTTTTATGCGGCCGATAATCCTAAAGGTAAACCAGCTACAGAATTGAAGGAAACTAACTTTAGTTCGGAAGGATTGCATAAATTATTAATGGAGCAAAATAAATGGGCTAATGATGAAATTGATAAGTTAGCAGCTCAAAACAAAGCAAAAACATTAGCTGACACTACATTTAAACGTATGGCAAGTGATGTAACTGGAAATACATTAGCTATAACCGCTTTAATTAAAACAGATGATCAAGCTACTTACAGAAACGCAATTGATATGTTAGACGAATTAAAAATTTGTAACGTAGGAAAGCGAGTTTTAGGAGTTGAAATGATGGCGTCTGAATATGCACTGTTACAAACTAAAATAGGAAAATAATATGGTAGCAAATTGGAATAATGTGTCCTCCGATAGCAGAAACGATATTGTTTTTGAAGGAAGAAACCAAGAGTATGGCGCGTATGCAATTCGTCGTAAATACAATTGGACTGTAACCATCGTACTTGGTTGTATGATTGGAGTTTTAGTAGCAGGAATGGGAATTAAATTTTTGTTAGGTTTAAAAGGAACGGAAGTTGAAAAAGAGCAGATTTTAGACATGACAGCAATAGATTTAACACCACCACCAGCTGATAAAAACGAACCACCACCACCACCACCACCACCACCACCACCAGTATTGGAAACAGTGAAGTTTGTGCCGCCGGTTATTAAGGATGATGCAGTGGAAACAGATCCACCACCACCACAAGACAAGTTGGTTGAAACAAATGTTAGTACCGTAACTCAAGAGGGTGATGGAGACGCAGTTGTTGTGCCTAGTGATGGAAAAGGAGATGGTGTAATTGAAGAGAAAGTTGTAGAGCCTTTTTTAATTGTAGAGGAAATGCCCGAATTTCCGGGCGGACCAGCCGCAATGATGAAGTTTGTGCAAAATAATATTCAATACCCCCAAATGGCTAGAGATGCTGGCTTGCAAGGAAAGTGTTTTGTAAGTTTTGTGGTTTCGCCAACAGGTGATGTTATAGATGTTAAAGTTTTAAAAGGAGTTCCAGGTTGCAGCGAATGTGATAGAGAAGCAGTTAGAGTTGTTAAATCAATGCCAAAATGGAAGCCAGGTAAACAAACTGGTAGAACGGTTCCTGTTAGAGCAAATATGCCGATTTCTTATTCTTTGAAATAAAAAATAATTTTATAAAAATCCCTTTTGAGAAATCAAGAGGGATTTTTTTGCATAAAATTTATTTAATGGTTTACGGCGTGTCATGCTTAACTCGATTCAGTATCTCTGAATTCAGTGAATCGAGTTCAGAGTGATGTTTGATTGTCTGTTCGAGCGGAGTCGAGAACCAACATAACATCCCGACATTGCTCTATGAGATAAAAAATTTAGATTATTATAAATTACCATACTGTATTACTTTTCGCTTTCATTTCGCATAACAAAAAATAAATCACGTCAACTTAAAATTAAAAGTATATTTAGTACTATGAAAAAATCACCAATCGAATTAATAAATTTAAGTTTTAGTACATTAATGGTTTTATTGACCATTACAGGTTTCTTTGTGTTTTTGTTTACCGATTTAATGTCGGATAGAGTTTTTGGCGTTAAACGCTATATTCTAGCAATTATTTTTTTAGCTTATGCTGTTTACAGAAGTTATAGGATGTATGGTGTTTTAAAGCCCAAATTAGATAAGGAGATTTAAATTTTTATTCCAATTACTAATATATCATCAACCTGCTCTAAATCGCCTTTCCACGATTCAAAAGCAGAAGACAATTTGTTTTTTTGAACAGAAAATGAATCGTTCACATTATTAAGTAATATTTCTTCAAACTGTTTGTATCTGAATTTTTTTCCCTTTGGGCCTCCAAACTGATCTGCAAAACCGTCTGTAAATGTATAGATGCAATCGTTAGGATTTAAAGAAATTGTATGTGCAGTGAATGGTTTGTTCTCATGGTAAAAACCACAAGGCTGTTTATCTCCTTTATAAATAGTGAGTTCGTTATCTCTAATTATATAAAGTGAATTATTTGCGGATGCATAGGTCAATTCGTTTTTTGTTTTATCAATACAACAAATGGTGATGTCCATTCCATCTTTGTTTTCACCAATGTTTCCGCTTTGCTTCAGCGTATTAACTATTTTATCTCTAATTAAATTTAAAGCCGATGCAGGATTTGTTGTAGCCTTACTTTCAATAATATCATCTAAAAAAGACAAGCCTAACATCGTCATAAACCCACCAGGTACCCCATGGCCAGTACAATCGGCAGTGGCATAAAACAGTAAATTATCTTTTTGATAAGCCCAATAAAAATCGCCACTAACAATATCTTTTGGTTTAAAATATACAAAGCTATCTTTAAAGTATGAGTTGAATTGTTCTTCGGTAGGTATAAATGCTCGTTGGATATTACGTGCATAATTTATACTATCTGTGATTTCTTTTTTTTGAAGTAGTACTTCTTCATGTTTTTCTTCAATGATTTCTTTTGATTTTGCTAGTTCCAACCTAATACGAATTTCGTTTAAAGTTAATCGGTATCGTGTTCTTATTAAAAAAACGCAAAACACAGCAACAGAAAGGGTTAACAAGCCTCCGTTTATTAAAAACTCATCAATAGTAAGTGTGCTATTAATTTTATAAAATATAATGTTACTTATAATAGTTGCAATTAAAATAATGATTGACAATTTAATGTCCCACAACACAAGCATACCAACACCTATAAAAAGGGCAATATATGCAAAGGTGTGTTTTTGAAGATGCGCTAAATCCATTACACTCCACATATAAGCGTTTTGAACAGCAATACCAAGCACTAAAACAAATACGCAAAAGTAAATACTGATTTTTAATCGTTGCTTTAGAATTAAAGCGAATACTGTAATTCCTGAAACAGCAAGTCTGATAATTAAGAAAGGAAGCCAGTAATCAGGAACTACAAAATAATCGCTGATAAACCAAATAAGGTTAAGCACAATACCAACCCAACACGCAATAATGTGAAAGCGCTCAGTTGATTTGTAAAATGCCTCTTTTACTTCGTTATCGGGAATGTTAATTGCAGCCACTAAGAGCTAAGATAATAAATAAAATGTGAAATACTAAAATAATAGTAATGTGAAATTATAAGTATTAAGAAACTTAAACGGCTAAATTATACTGTAGTTTCTTTATATTTTTCCATAAACTCCATTGCTGTTTTCATCATTGCTGTTGAGCCTAAAAACAATGGTGTGCGTTGGTGTAATTCGGTAATATCTTGATCCATTATTCTGTTGTATCCATCATTTGCAATGCCACCGGCCTGTTCAATAATAAATGCTAAAGGATTACATTCGTACAATAACCGCAATTTTCCTTTTGGTGATTTTGTTGTTTTTGGATAAATATAAATTCCGCCTGTAATTAAATTTCGGTGAATATCAGCAACACCAGAACCTATGTAACGACTAGAATATGGACGGTTAGTTGCTAAATCTTCTTCTTGGCAATATTTAATGTATTTTTTTACGCCATCAGGGAAGTGTAAATAATTTCCTTCGTTGATAGAATATGTTTTTCCTTCTTTTGGCATTTGCATATTTGGATGTGATAAACAAAACTCTCCAATACTTGGATCTAATGTAAAACCATTAACTCCTTTGCCAGTTGTGTATACTAACATTGCCGAAGAACCATAAATAATATAGCCCGCAGCAACTTGTTCGGTACCACGTTGCATAAAATCTTCGAAAGTGCCGGGCCCGTTTAAACTCGTACGACGGTAAATAGAAAAAATAGTGCCAATAGAAACGTTTACATCAATATTAGATGAACCATCTAATGGATCCATTGCAACTACATAACGTGCATTTTTTGAAATTTCAGAATCAATAGGAATAATGTCTTCGTTTTCTTCACTTGCAATTGCACAACATTCGCCGCCAGCTTTTAAGGCAGCAATAAATTGATCATTAGCAAAAATATCTAATTTTTTAACACGTTCGCCTTGTACATTAGTATCACCTGTTTCGCCAAGTATTTCAACTAAACCAGCTTTTGTTACTTCTCTATTTACAATTTTTCCTGCAATAGCAATATCGCGTAATAAGCGAGAAAGTTCTCCTTTAGCAAATGGAAAATCAGCTTGTTTTTCGATGATAAATTGACCTAATGTGGTAGCGTACATAATTCTGTTTTTATTTTGAACAAACGTACAAAATTTTATCTAATATAGAAAGTCCTTGGCGTTTAGTGTAATTAAAGGCTTGAGGCTTTATAATAAGGTTCACGAGCGATGACGCTTGCGAAATGAAAACGGATTATTTAGAAAATTCTTCTTTCAAAAATTCTCGCCAGTCACCTAAGTTTGAAATCACCTGAATTTGGCGATATAATAAGTTAAATTTTTCTTCATCTTCTTGTGCATTTAAAATTGATAAACGGTATTTATCAAAATTTGCTAAGGCGTATTTCTCTTCAGCTGTAAGGCTTTTACCACTAAATTCTTTATCGCGTAAATCATTTATACTTTCCGCCCCAACAATATCTTTTTTTGTGAAAAAACGACTTACTGTATTGTTCTTAAATCCCATTAATTTCAAAGTTATGAAATGGATTGTTTAAATTTGACCTTTACTAAACCGTATTGCTAACATAATCATGTTAAAATCAGTGTATATCAAAGTCTTTGGAAGTTTATTGCTTTGGATTTTTGTTACACAAGAGGTTTTTTGTCAGCACGATATTAGTAAATATGAATTCCGTTGGGCGTTTTGGCACCCAATAGCAGCAATTAAAATAAAAAGAAATTTATCAGAAGCGATGTTGATTTACAATAGTGTAAAATCACAAAAACGATTAGATACATTAGAATATGGCGGAAAACTCGATGCTTTTCGGCACACTTATGTGATGGCTTATTTATGTAGATACGTGAATGCAAAAAAGCTAAAAAAATTAGGAATTGCTCACGAAAAAGGGAATAAAAAGAAGTTCTATAAAAGGAAATTAGAATTTGGAGAAAGAGCTGATAGTTTAGCTTGCGAAATGGATTTGCGAAATAATGAATTAGGATTTGAAATTTGGAAACATTTAGGAAACTCTACAAAAGATGAGCTTTTGAACACAGTAATTGCACAAATTAAAGAGGGAAAAGCTTGGTATTTGAAACGAAATATTAATAATAGCTATGTAACTTGCGAAAATGAAGTTATAAACATGAAGTTTTATGAAAAAAGGTGGTTTGTACCTAAATGTTTGATTTCGTCCAATCTTTAATTTATTTTTGTTGAAAAGTTTATAAAATAAAAAAAAAGTGTATATTTGCCGTCCATTTTGGAATTAGTTATGGGTAAGAGTCAGTACAAAATACAGTTTGGCGGTTTATCGTTTGGCGAGCACCAATTTGAATTTGAAGTGAATGAAAAGTTCTTTGAACAATTTAGTGATAGTGAAATAACATCTGCAAACATTAGTGTTAAAGCTAATTTAATTAAACAGAACAGCTTAATGCATGTTTTATTTAGTTTTGAAGGTGTTGTAAAATTGAGTTGCGACCGCTGTTTAATTGATTATAATTGCCAAATAAGTGGTAATGAAAAATTAGTTGTAAAGCATGGTAATCCTGAAGAAAGTAATGATGAAATATTAGTGCTTAGAGATGGATTAGATGAGATTGAATTCACACAGTATCTTTATGAATACATTGAATTAGCATTACCTTCGCGCAGAGTGCCTTGCGAAGAAGATGATAATGAAGTTGAATGTGACAAAGAAACACTTGCTAAGTTTAACGAATTAAAAATAGAAGAAGAGAGTGAGAAAACTGACCCTAAATGGGATCAATTAAAGAATATAAAGTTTAACAATAATTAAAATTAAATACCATGCCTAATCCAAAAAGAAAACTATCCAGATCAAGAAGAGATTCACGTCGTGCTACATACAAAGCTCCTCATATGACTATCGCAAAAGATACTACAACCGGCGAAGCTCATTTATTTCACCGTGCACACTGGTTTGAAGGAAAATTATATTACAAAGGAAAAGTTGTAATGGAAAAAGCTGTTAAAGCTTAATTTTAAATATGTTTTATACTATTTAAAACCTTTTCAGGAAACTGAAGAGGTTTTTTTGTTTCCATGTTTTTCGTTTTAAATTTTTACATTTGAGTTATAAATGGTTTTTGCGTCTTACAATAATATTATAAGTGGTTTAGGATTTTCTACTGACGAAAATTATAAAGCCATTTTAAATTCGGAGCTTGCTGTAAAAAAAACAATCTTACCGTTTTCTATTGAAACCTTTTGTGTTGCAAAAATTGACGAAACACTTTTAAAAAATCGTTTCTCAAGCATTGAAAATACCGAGCGTTACACAATGCTTGAACAACTCAGTATATTATCTATACAAGATGTAATGACTCAAAGTGGCATTAATCCTGCTGACGAAAAAGCATTGTTAATCTATTCTACAACTAAAGGGAATATTGATTTATTAGAAAATAATAATATCTCGCCTATTGATAAAAAAAGAATGTATTTGTGGAGTTTTGCAAATATATTAAAGCAACATTTTAATTTTAAACACACTCCAATTGTTTTATCAAACGCTTGTATATCTGGTCTATTAGCCATTATCATTGCTAAGCGTTATATAGAAAGTGGCGCTTACAACAACGTGATTGTTTGTGGTGGGGATATTTTATCTGAGTTTACGTTGAGTGGTTTTAAATCGTTTAACGCTTTAAGCAATGAGCCAAGTAAGCCGTTTGATGCTAATAGAGTAGGGATTAATTTAGGCGAAGCTGTTTCAACTATTTTAATAACCAATAACAAAGCATTAGTAAAACCTTATGAAACCCAAATCATCAGTGGCTTTTCAGCAAATGATGCCAATCATATTTCAGGGCCATCACGCACGGGCGATGGATTGTTTCAATGTTTAAATCAATTAAATGTCGCAAACAAAACTGATATTGGTTTTATTTCAGCTCATGGAACAGCGACACCGTTTAATGATGAGATGGAATCCATTGCTATTGAACGAGCTGATTTATCAGGTGTTCCGGTAAATAGTTTAAAAGGATATTACGGACACACGCTTGGTGCTGCAGGAGTTTTAGAAACTATTTTATCATTAGAATCTTTAAAAAATCAAACCTTACTTAAATCTGAAGGCTTCGAAAGCCTTGGTGTTTCAGGGAAAATATCAGTGATTGATTCATTTGAAAAAAAATCATTTCAATCATTTATAAAAACAGCTTCTGGTTTTGGAGGTTGTAATGCATCAGCTTTATTTTCAAAAATATAATGAACAACATCATTTCATACGCACATATAAAAAATAATTCTGTTTCAGTAAACGGAACACCAGTGTTTAGTTCTGAAAAAAACGCCACACTTTCCGAATTTTTATCTGAAGCCTACAAGTCAATGGAAATAAGCTATCCAAAGTTTCATAAAATGGATTTGCAATGCAAATTAGGTTTTTTGTGTACGGAGTTTGCTTTACAAAACACTGCTTTTATTTCCGAAAATGATTTGACTAAAACGGCTATTATAATTTCAAATTCGGCTTCGAGTTTGCAAACGGATAAATTGCATCAACATTCGATTGACGATAAAACAAATTATTTTCCATCGCCCGCCATTTTTGTTTATACACTTCCAAATATTAGTATTGGCGAACTTGCCATTAGACATAAAATTACTGGCGAAAATGCTTTTTTTATTTGTGAAAAATTTGACGCTCATTTAATGGTAAATTATACCGAACTCGTTTTAAATGACAACGCTTCTTCTTCTATTTGCGGTTGGGTTGAGGTAGATGATACTGCTTATGAAGCGTTTATTTTTTTAGTTGAAACAAAAAATAATACAAATAAAAACACTATTTTTAAACCTCTTAACCAACTAGTTGTTACACAAATATATAATCAAACATAATGGACGCATTAATAGAAAAACTAAAAGGGCAAATCATTGAGCAATTAAATTTAGCTGAAGTGAAACCAGAAGAAATTAATCCTGATTCTCCTTTATTTGGAGACGGTTTAGGTTTAGATTCTATTGACGCTTTAGAGTTAATTGTTTTATTAGAAAAACACTACGGTATTAAAATTGAAGATCCTAAAGATGGAAAAACAATTTTTCAATCGCTTAGAACGATGGCGGAATACATTAAAGCTAACGGTAAATCGTAAGGAATCATTTTGTCTCAACGCATTTATATTACTGGAATAGGAATGATTTCGGCTATTGGAAACAATGTGTCTGAATCTTTTTTATCTTTAAGTCAATCCAAAACCGGTATTGGTAAAATTAATTATTTACCAACGCGTTATAAAGATGAATTTTTAGCCGGTGAAGTTAAATTATCAAATGCTGATTTAATGGATTTGGTAAAAGACAATTCTCCTGATTTAAACCGTAATTCGTATTTGGCAATGTTAGCGGCTAAAGAAGCCGTTATTAATTCGGGTATTGACACGAAGGATGGTTTACGTACTGGTGTTATTTCGTCAACAACAGTTGCAGGCATGAGTAAAACAGAAATGTTTTATAAAGAAATGTTTGAAAAAGACGATCACTTAAATGTATTAGATACGCATGATTGTGGCGATAGCACAGAACGGATTGCAGATTATATTGGCAATGTGGATTATGTAACTACGATTTCAACAGCGTGTTCATCTGCTGCTAACGCTGTGATGCTTGGCAGTAGAATGATAAAAAACGGATTGCTTGATAGAGCTATTGTTGGTGGTGTGGATGCTTTATCAAAATTTACATTTAACGGATTTAATACCTTAATGATTTTAGATAAAGAATGGTGCAAACCATTTGATGAAAACAGAAAAGGATTAAACTTAGGAGAAGGCGCTGCATTTTTAGTCATAGAAGGCGAAGACGCATTACGGAAAAGAAATGGAAAAGCCTTGGCTGAGGTTATTGGTTATGCCAATGCAAATGATGCATTTCACCAAACGGCTTCATCGCCCGAAGGTTACGGCGCAACATTAGCCATTATACAAGCTTTGGAAATGAGTGGCTTAACAACCCGCGAAATTGATTACATCAACATGCATGGTACTGGCACACCAAATAATGATTTATCGGAAAGCATTGCCACCAAAACTATTTTTGGAAATTACATTCCAAAATTTAGTTCAACCAAAGCTTTTACGGGCCATACTTTAGCAGCAGCGGCAAGTATTGAAGCAGTTATTTCAACCTTATCATTACAACA
>Ga0114978_10003768_pt1 | contig 12363 bp, 5 predicted proteins | sample S_140212_EF_Meta_FD_87027 | JGI IMG/M metagenome (GOLD analysis project Ga0114978, IMG submission 87027) | Freshwater microbial communities from Lake Simoncouche, Canada to study carbon cycling - S_140212_EF_MetaG | ecosystem: Environmental > Aquatic > Freshwater > Lake | place: Lake...
CCCATCTTTCGGATCATCTTCATCTGATCGCGAAAATCTTCGAGCGTGAACTTGCCAGCCGCCATCTTCGCCTGTTGACGCAGGACTTCCTCTTCGTCCATCTGCTCGGAAGCCTTCTCGAATAGCGTGACAATGTCACCCATTCCGAGAATTCGCCCCGCCATTCGATCCGGATGAAAGGGCTCAAGCTTGTCGAGCTGCTCACCCATCCCGATGAACTTGATCGGTACTCCCGTTACCTCTTTAACACTGATCGCCGCACCACCACGCGTGTCGCCGTCGAGCTTGGTGAGAATCACACCGTCGAGCTCCAGCGCCTCATTGAAGGCCTTCGCACTATTGACGGCATCCTGACCGGTCATTGCGTCACAAACCAGCAAGATCTGATCGGGCTGTACCCGGCGATCAATCTGCTCAAGCTCATTCATCAAACTTTGGTCGACATGCAAACGACCTGCCGTATCGAAGATCACGACATCGACACCGGCCTTTTGGGCGGCAGCCAAACCGTTGACACACACTTTCAGCGGCGTCGTCCCGGCAGGAGCTTCACTGTAAACCGGAACACCGAGCTGCTCGCCAATGATTTTCAATTGTTCGATGGCGGCGGGGCGCTGCAAGTCAGCTGCCACCAGCATCGCTCGCTTACCCTGGTCTTTCAGCATCTTGGCAAGCTTGCCACAGGTGGTGGTCTTACCACTCCCCTGCAACCCGCACATCATGATTTTACCCAGACGATCTTTACGCAAATGCAGCGAATGATCCGTTGGGCCCATTAACTCGACGAGTTGCTGATGCACGATCCCGATAATCTGCTGATCGGGTCGTAACGACTTGAGAACTGCATCACCGAGCGCCTGCTCTGTACACCGCTTAATGAAATTGGTGGCGACATCGTAATGGACGTCTGCTTCGAGCAACGCTTTACGAACCTGGGCTAACCCGTCCCGAATATTGGATTCGGTCAGTTTACCACCGCGGCTCAATACAGAGAGCGCGGACTTCAGGCTGTTGGCGATACCTTCAAACATATCTAGCAATCTCGGGTTAAAAAGATCCGGAGCGTATGACAAGCACACGGCGTCGAGCAAACGACGATCCAGGCAAATTGGGCCCAGGAGCCGGAACGGCCCTACATCATAGAAAATTCGCGAGGCATTCGCAATGTCTCGACCCAAACTTTTCCCCGTGCGCGACGGGCGGGAAAAGCAAAACCCCGGACGACAGCGGCCGAAAGGGGCTTCCGCGGCATTTCGACTGCGATCGATCCATCCAAATTGTTTCTAACAAACGCGTTACGTTTGTTACGGATCGGTCAGATCCGCTTTCGGTCAGGCGAGCAATTCTTCGATGACCGTACCATTTTCTACAAGTCGGACAGGGCGGTTACCCCGATCCGGAATCGTGGTCGAAGGGGGAATCCCCTTTAAATGATACATGGTGGCCAAAACATCTTCGGGTGTGACGGGTCGATCCTTGACGAATGCCCCGGTGGCATCGGAGGCTCCAATCACCGTTCCCGGCCGGATTCCAGCCCCCGCCAGCATCACACTGTAAGCCTGCGACCAATGATCGCGGCCACCCCCTCGATCAAGATTGTTGATTTTCGGGGTTCTGCCATGCTCGGTGAGACACATGACCAACGTCTCCTCCAGCAATCCCCGATCCTGCATATCTTTCAACAGACTACTCACCGCCGCATCAAACCCCGGCAACAGCTCATCCCCCAACCGGGTAAAATGATCAAAATGGGTATCCCAAGCGGTGTTGATGATCTTGTATTCGTCCCAAAAGACCGAAACCACCCGGCAACCCGCTTCAAGCAACCTTCGTCCCGCCAGTGCGGCCTGGCCGAACACGGTCATTCCATAGCTTTCACGCAACGACATCGGCTCAAGACTGATGTCGAGGGCATCCCGGACTTTGGCCGAAGTGAGCATCGAATAGGCTTTTCCGGTAAACCGGTCGAGGCTTTTTCCCGCCAGATGTTCGGCCAGATGTCGCTGCTGGTCATCGAGTTGCTGAGCAAGACTGCGCCGGAGATTGAGCCGATCCAGCGTCAGCCCCGGTCGCAACTGGGCTTCCGTGGAAATTCGCAGCCGACTTTCTGGCGTGATCCCCAAATTCGGGTCAGCCACTTCCACCTTTCCTAACGCATCAAAAAACGAGACGCGGGAAACCTTTTTCGTCGCTGTCCCCTCAAATTCCGTCCAGACCGGATTATACCCATGCCCCAGAAAGGTGGCGTACGGGCCGGCGCGACGCACCAATTGCGAAAAGGCACTGAACTGCCACGGCAGACCGATATTCCGGGGAACATCCGCCGGCTCTTTTTTGCCGGCTCGATCTTCCAGATAATCGAGCACACTGCCAAAAAACGGGTGATGACGGGTATCAAACGGATTGGTTTCACTCGAAAAATCGAGTGCCGGTGCCCCCGAAAGAGTGTACAGGTTCGAGTGATTATTATGGCCATGCGTCATGGACCGGACGATCGCCATCCGATGCGCCAGCGCCGAGAGCTTGGGAAGCTGGTCGCAAATCGCAACCCCCGGAACCGAGGTCGCTGTCGCCCCCCATTGGCCGCGAATTTCCGCCGGGGCGTCAGGCTTCGGGTCCCAGGTTTCAAATTGCGAGGCGGCCCCCTGCAGATACAACAGCAGAATGTTTTTGGCGCGACCAAACGTGGCAGGTTGCAAAGTCGATTCGGCAGCGGGTAATGATTCGTGGAAAAGGAGTTGCGGCAAACCAAGTCCAGCCGCACCAATCCGCATCACCTGCCGACGATCGACCAGACGATTGAATGCTGAGGAAGATCCGAGAACACTGAGCATCGCTTACCTCGTAAATGTATCGTGTCTCCCTTATTGTGCGGATTGAGTGACTCGACGTAAAGCTGGCTTGTGATAAAAAGCATGATTGCGTCAAAAATCCGACGCGACGTGGGAACAGTCCATCGCGGATCAAATCCCACCCGAAATTGTTGAGGAAAACCGTTCCATGGAAGATCAAGAACAATCGGACAATACCGCGACGGCAGACATCAGCAATTCCGCAGCCCAGGTGCGAGATTGGCTCACGAAAGAACTGGCCGAGGAACTGCGGATCGATCGCTCGCGGATTCGTGCCGATCAACCGATTCTCTCGTTCGGAATTGATTCGGTCCACATCGTATCGTTGATGGCCAAGCTGGAAGACTGGGGCGGGTTTCGGTTTTCTGGTAACCCTCTGGTAGACCACGAGACCATCGAAGCGTTATCGGATTATGTCGCGGGCCTGATCCGCAAGTAGCAACAACATCCTGAAGGCCTGACAGGAATGATGCCAACACCGCCAGCAAGCGTGGCCGAGCCCCCTTCCCGATCTGTTGATTGGCCCCGCTTTCTGACCGTCCTGGTCGAGTTGCTGCTGATCGCCACGGTCATTTTTCTGTTCGAGATCGAGCAAAATCGGCATCTCTTTCCAGTGATTTGCTTGCTGATTGCCGGTTTTGCGATTCATGCCTGTCTCCCACAGCGCCAGCGGTTGACCTGCTTTGCAGCCCTATCGATCTTGTGCGTGCTGTTTGTGCTCGGACTGACAAACGGCCTCGTGGTGCTGGCCATTGGCGGAACCCTGATCGGGATTTGTTACTTGCCAGGTCCCTGCAAAATACGGCTGGGGCTGATTGTCGCCGCTGTCGGAGTGTTGGTCATTTTGCGGCGACAATCCCCGTTACCGTTCTGGCCTGTCGTCGGCTCGATGTTCATGTTCCGGCTGATCAGCTTTCTCTACGAATGCGAGAAGGGCAAGACCAAGCCGCACCTGACCTGGGCGGTTTCGTATTTTTTCCTGTTGCCGAACCCCTGTTTTCCGTTCTTTCCCGTCGTCGACTTTAAAACGTTTCGAGAGACGTGGAATCAAAAAGAGGAGTGGGAAACTTATCAACGCGGAATCTCGTGGATTGTTTGCGGACTGATCCACCTGCTGTTGTATCGCTACCTGCGAACCAACATCGTTCCCCAGCCGTATGAGCTCTACGATGTCCCGCACATCCTGCTGTTTATGGTGACGAACTATGCTCTGTATTTGCAGGTGTCAGGACAATTTCATCTAATCACCGGACTGCTCCACCTATTTGGATTCCACCTTCCCCGGACACACCATCACTACTTTCTCGCCTCCAGTTTCAGCGACATCTGGCGGCGGATCAATATTTATTGGAAAGACTTTCTCTCGAAGTTCGTGTTCTATCCCACCTTTTATGCCCTGCGCGCCCGCCAGGCATCCGCCGGTTTCGCCCTGGTCTGCAGTGTCATGCTGGTGTTTCTCAGCACCTGGATGTTGCACTCATGGCAGACATTTTGGTTACTCGGCCGATTCCCGCTCACGATCAACGACGCCGCACTGTGGCTCGGGGGTGGTGCGGTCGTTGCCGCCAACATCCTGCTCGATTCACGCCGACGCGATCAGGGACACTCGTCCGTTGGTTGGGCCGCGTTCAGCCTTGCCGCTCGGACCGTGGGGATGTTCCTGCTGGTGAGTCTGTTCTGGTCCTGCTGGACCAAACCCGGCTTTCTCTCGCTCCTCGGCCCAGCAATCCATCGTCCGGGGGCAACACAGGGATTGTGGGTGGTAACCCTCTGGATTGCCGCTGCGATCCTGCTGGGAACACTGTTGATACTGGGGCGCAAGCGATGGTTTTCGAATCAATCCGTCGAGATTCCTCGCGATTTCTTCACGTCTGCCAAGCTGCACTTGGCGCTGCTGGGTTTGGTGATTGCCTGCTCGCTACCAGGATCGGCGATCCTGTTAACGCCCGGTTTGGCCTCTGCCATTGCCAAGCTTCGGACCGATCCCGCCACCGCGGAGGTGGCGGGTGGACGACTGCAAAGCTACTACGAAGACCTCAATTCCGCTGTCATTCAGGCCGGTCCTCTGCTGAATGCACTGTCCCCCTCCGCAACGGCCCGTCGCGAGCAGGCCGAGGGCTTCTACAAAGTGTCACGTCCGGCCGATCTTTATCAGCAACTCGATTTGATCCCCGGAATTGAAACGGAAATCGAGGGCAAATCCTTCTCCGTCAACGTATTCGGAATGCGAGACCGCAATTCCCTCACACTCAACAAACCGCACGGAACGATTCGCGTGGCGATGGTGGGATCGAGCATCGTCATGGGATACGGGGTCTCTGACGACGAGGTCTTTAGTCGCGAGCTCCAGCGGCGATTGAACGAGCCCCAGACCCCGACTGCTCCTGCTGTTGAGATTTTGAATTTTGGCGTCGGAAAACAATGGGCACCCCACCGCCTGGTGCGGATCCAGCGTAAAGTTTTCGGGTTCGAACCGGATTACTTATTCTACTTTGCCCATCAGGACGAATTTCGCGAATTAGCCAGCCATACCGCGCAACTGGTGGCACAGCGACTCGAACTTCCCTCCCGCCATCTGCAAGAGGTCGTGGCACGATCGGGTGTGAATGCCGAGATGGCACCGGGAGCAATCCAAAGCCGACTGCAACGGGATGAAACAGAATTGTTGCTGGCAATCAATCGAACCATTGTCGACGAATGTCGGAGTCGAGGGATTCTTCCGGTCTGGATTTATCTGCCTGTTCCCGCACCCGCCATCGAGGACCCCAGGGAGAAACTGGTCGCACTGGCCGAGTCTGCCGGTTTCGTCGTGTGCGACCTGTCGGCTTGGACAACCGTTCGCGAGGGACTGTTCGATGCCACCGAAGAATTCCATCCGAATGCCGCAGGGCACCAGCGGATTGCGGATGCCTTAATGCAAATGTTACGTGATCACCGTGAATCGATCCCGTTCCCGACCTTTGTCCCTCTGCATCAATAACCGCACCTGTTCGCCTCTTCATCAAAAATTCATCAAAGGCGTTCCACGTTGCGGTTTGTGATCGGGTCATGGTTGTTGGTATACTCGCCAGATTCTTTCCGCTTTGCGACACCAACCAGACTCGCAACTCAGAAACCATGGGTTTATTAAGAAGTTGTTATGTCGAAACTTGTCTGTCGAAGCTCTTTCAATCTGGGGTTGATTCTGTTCTTTTGCGGATGCCAGCCGGTTCCCGCCGTTCCTGCGAAAGCCGTCCCCCCTTCCAAGGTGACGGGGGCAATCAAGGAAAACCAACTGACGACGGTCGAGTTGACTGCGGAGGCTGAGACGCGATTGGGAGTTGTCACAGCTGCGATCGAATCCAAAGCGATGCCTCGCCAGCGGTCACTGGGGGGCGAATTGATGTTGCCGACGGGTGCAACGGTCGTGGTCTCGACGCCAATGACGGGCCGATTACAAGCTCCCCCAAACAGCTTGGTCCCGAAGCCGGGGTCCTCGGTGGCCGCGAATCAACCGGTGCTGACTCTGCTCCCCCTTTTATCCCCTGCCGAGAAAATTGCCCTTGCAACTCAGGTCACCGATGCAGAAGGTCAAATCCAGCAGGCGCAGGCCTTGGTCGAGGCGCGTCAGATCGACCTGGAACGGGCCGAACTTCAAAATGAAAAAGGGGTCGGGCTGAAGGCGACGCTCGATACCGCACGCGCCCAATTGATCCAAAGCCAAAAAGTGCTGGACGCAGCGCGAGAGCGGAAACAGGTACTCGATCGCTGGCTGGAAGGGGAATCCGGGGGGACGCAGCAACCGTTCCTCATTGATGCACCCCAAGAAGGAATTTTGCGTGCCATGCACGTGATGCCAGGTGAATTTGTGATGGCGGGTGGAGTCCTGTTTGAAGTCATGAACACCGACACGCTTTGGGTTCGTGTCCCCGTCTATGTCGGCGAGTTGGCTGAAATCGCACTCGATCAGCTGGCAGAAGTGGGAGAACTCGCCTCGCGACCGGGGGAGGCGCTGCTCAAGGCGGAACCGATCACGGCCCCCCCGACAGCCACGGCACTCGCATCGTCCGTCGATATTTACTATCAACTGGCCAACCCCCAACGAACCCTGCGACCAGGACAGCGAGTTCGCGTGCAATTGCCACTGAGGGGCGAGACCGAACAACGGGTGATTCCCTGGTCTGCCGTCGTGCAGGATATTCATGGTGGCCACTGGATTTACGAGCGAATTGCCGAGCACAAATTTGTCCGACGCCGGGTTCAGGTCAAGCAGGTCATCGATTCCTGGGCCGTGCTCGAACAGGGACCTCCCGTCGGTACCACGATTGTCGTCACTGGGGTGGCGGAAATCTTTGGTACCGAATTCTGGGTGCAAAAATAACACCGTGTCTGCGTCGCTTCACGGCTTTCCCCTTTCGCCTCGTTGATTTCCGCTGGAAATCGCGTTACCGCAGGAATCTCTGATGAACTGGCTCGTGTCGACATCATTGAAGCTTCGAGTCCTGGTCCTTGCGGCTTCGATCATCCTGGTGGTGGTCGGGGCTCAGACACTCCGCACGGCACCCCTGGATGTCTTTCCCGAGTTTGCAGAGCCGTTGGTTGAGATTCAGACCGAGGCCCCCGGGCTCTCGACCGAAGAAGTCGAAAGTCTGATCACCATCCCGCTGGAAAATGGCCTGAAGGGGACACCCTGGCTCAGAACCTTGCGATCAAAATCCGTTTTAGGGCTTTCGTCGGTCGTGCTGATTTTTCCTCGCGGCACCGACCTGGTCCGCGCAAGGCAGTTCGTACAGGAACGACTGGCGATGGAAGCCAGTCGGCTCCCGGTTGTGGCGCATCCCCCGGTGATGCTGTCGCCCCTCTCGACCACCAGTCGCGTGCTGAAGATTGGAGTCACTTCCAAGATCCTCACCCAGATGGAACTCAGCGAACTGGCGAAGTGGACCATCCGTCCGAACCTGATGGCGATTCAGGGGGTTGCCAATGTCGCAATCTGGGGTCAACGTGATCGTCAATTACAGGTGCTGGTGAATCCCGAGCAATTACGAGCCCATGCTGTGACCCTGGACGCGGTTCAGCGCGCCGTGGCCGAGAGTGTCGCCCTCAGTGGGGGTGGGTTTGTCGATACACCCAACCAACGCATCGCGGTTCGTCAGCTGACCGGTGTGGCCGGGCCTGCCGATTTGGGTGCGGCGATTGTCGATTATCGAGCGGGTACGCCCATCCTGCTACGTGATGTCGCGACGATTGTCGAAGGCCACCCGCAGCCAATTGGTGATGCCGTGATCAACGACGGGCCGGGCCTGTTGCTGATTGTCGAAAAGCAGCCTTGGGGCAATACGCTGGAAGTCACCCAGAATGTCGAGGCCGCACTGGAAAAACTGAAGCCCGGATTGACGGGGGTTGATCTCGATCCAACGATCTTCCGCCCCGCCACGTTCATCGAACGATCGCTCCACAATTTACAACATGCCATGGGTGTGGGCTGCCTGTTGGTCATCGTCATTCTGCTCGTCTTTCTGTTCGATTGGCGAACGTCATTAATCAGCCTGACCGCCATTCCCCTGTCGTTGATTGCAGCGGCCCTGGTGCTGTACTACACCGGGTCGACCATCAACACGATGGTGATTGCGGGCTTGGTGATCGCGCTGGGTGAAGTCGTCGACGATGCGATTATCGATGTCGAAAATATCTTGCGGCGGCTGACGCTGAATCGGACTCTAGAGAGACCTCTTCCCCCGTTTCAGGTCGTGTTACAAGCCTCGTTGGAAGTCCGCAGTGCCGTCGTCTATGCCAGCCTGATTGTGACGCTGGTCTTCCTCCCCGTCTTGTTTCTCGATGGAATTTCCGGCTCGTTTTTTCGCCCGCTGGCGATCGCCTATATTCTGGCGATTCTGGCCTCGCTGCTGGTGGCACTCACCGTGACACCCGCCCTGTCGCTGATGCTACTTCCCAGCGCGACCAAAACCCGGCACGAAGCCCCCCTGGCCCTGTTTCTCAAACGGATTTATGGAAGGATACTCCCTTATTGTATCCTGCGACCCTGGCTGGCGATGGCATTGATTGTCGGGATGTTCGGCATCACCGGATACGCGGTGACGACGTTAGGACAGGAATATCTACCCAGTTTTAAAGAGACCGATTTCCTGATGCACTGGGTGGAAAAGCCCGGCAGTTCGCTGGAATCGATGCAGCGGATTACCGTGCAGGTCAGTCGTGAATTGCGTGCCATTCCGGGTGTTCGCAATTTCGGGTCCCACATTGGACGCGCTGAAGTGGCTGACGAGGTGGTCGGGCCGAACTTTACGGAATTGTGGATCAGTGTTGATCCGGAAAAAAACCTGGATGCCACCGTGGCCCGGATCGAAGAGGTGATCAATGGTTATCCTGGTTTGAAACGAGATGTTCTGACATATCTCAAGGAGCGAATCAAGGAAGTCCTGACCGGAGCGGGGGCCACGATTGTCGTTCGCGTGTATGGCTCGGATCTCGACGTGTTGCGTGCCAAGGCACAGGATGTCTATGCCACGATGAATCAAGTTCCTGGCGTCATTGATTCTCAGGTCGAGTCACAGGTGCTGGTCCCTCAGATTCAAATTCGGCTCAGGCCCGACGCAGTGACACGCTTCGGCCTGACAGCGGGCCAGATCCGCCGCGCGGTCGCGACGCTGATCCGCGGGACAAAAGTGGGCGAGATCTACGGCGACCAGAAAAGTATCGACGTGGTCGTCTGGGGAGCCCCTGCCCTGCGGACAGATCTCTCGGCGCTGCAGCAGATTCTGATTGACATTCCCATCGGGGGGGGACACGTCCCCTTGGGGGATCTGGCAGAAATTGAAGTCGTTCCCGCACCGAATGAAATTAAGCACGAAAAGGGATCACGACGAATCGATATCACCTGTAACGTGAAAGGACGCGATCTCGGATCGGTAGCGCGCGAGATTGAAGCGGCCGTGAAGAAGCTCGAGTTTCCCCAAGGATATCACCCCGAGTTTCTCGGAGAATTTGCCGCCCGCGAGGAATCCCAACAGCGATTAATCGGGCTGGCGGGCCTGTCGATGATCGGGATCTTGCTCTTGCTGCACGTCGACTTCCGCTCGTGGAAACTGACTTCGATTGTTTTTCTGACGATTCCGTTTGCGCTCGTCGGTGGCGTGGCCGGTGTCTTACTCGACAACCGGATTGTTTCGCTCGGCTCGCTGGTCGGGTTCGTGACCGTGCTGGGGATTGCTGCACGTAACGGGATTATGTTGGTGAGTCATTATCGCCATCTGGAAGAACAGGAACACGAACCATTCGGCCCTGGACTGGTGCAACGAGGTTCTGAAGAACGACTGGCTCCCATCTTGATGACGGTCCTGGCAACCGGACTGGCACTGGTTCCGCTGGTCTGGGGGGGCAATCTCCCTGGACATGAAATCGAATACCCGATGGCGATCGTCATTCTGGGTGGACTGGTCACCTCGACGATCCTGAACCTGTTTCTGCTGCCACCGATCTATCTCAAGTTCGGCAAAGTAACACGCCACGATGAATCGGCTGAGATCCCCTCGTGACAATGGCGAACGCCCTGAGAAACGGCGGAACGGGTTTGTGTCAGGATCTTTCCTCACGGAACCAGCCAAATTCGCAGAGCGAGTTTACTGAAGTTGTTGGTACCGGGAGTTGAAAAATCAGACGCGGAATTCGAATGGATTTGCGTGCTCTCGACGGCCACTTTTTTTGCTAAGGTCGTTCGTTCGCCAATAAAAGAGATTGAACAAAAGGTAACGATGACAACGAAGAAAGAGTGGTTCAACGACAAACCAAGTGCGCGGCTGAGAAAATTCAGTTTTCCGTTTTCAGTTTTCAGATTTTGGGATTTCTTCCCCTCCTATTCGCGTTATTCGTTTGATTCGTGGTTCACAATCTTCGCATTTTCTGAACAGAGTGTGATTCACGAATCGAACGCGGTATCTGAGGGGTTTGCCTGAACGCTTCTGAAAGAAGGGAACCAGGAAACCGGTCAAGACCAAGCAATTCGATCGTCATGGCCGTCAAACGGGACGAATCTGGGACCGAAGTCGTCATGAGTGCTGCAGAGTACGGGATTTGTACCTCGCGCACGGGGTTTGTGGTTGAACCGTTTAAAATCCCCAGAAATTCCGAGTCCTTCCCCCCCGAAAAAAACCCGTACCCGCAAAGTCTGGCTGACCGGTATCACCCGTCGATCTGACAAACGTCGTCTGTTCCGAATGCTCGACAAGACCTGCGCGTCAGGCCGTAGAACCGTTCCACTTTGACTCCCTGCAGTGACGCTCAGAAGTCGAAACTCAAGCGATAGCGACAGGGAGATCGTCGCAGGACTGTGTGGTAGCAGGGGCAGGGATCGCTATGAAAATTCGCCAAACGGGACTGGTTCTGGCTTTAGCGCTCACACTTGCGATCGGGTGCCGCTCTCCACGACGGACTCATCACCCGCAGCACGCCCCGCGAATTGACACAGTTTCCCATCCACAATCCGAAGAATTGTCATTGGCAGCACAGCGGGGGGCCGCATCGGCAGCAACCGCCGACGAACTCGATTCCGCTGCGTCAAACATCCTGCAAGTCGCATCAGCCGAACTTGAGGATCCGACGAAGTTTTCCCCGGATTCCGTCGCGTCGACACGACTAACGATCCATCATGCGATTGAACTGGGACTGGTTCAGAATCCCGATCTGATTGCGCTTCGTCAGGCCGAGGGTGTCGGCGAGACAACCTTAGGAGTTGCCAAAACCTATCCCTTTAATCCGTGGGTTCAGGTGCAGACCACCCCTTATCAAAAATCGCAAAGCGAGGGCCCCGGCACGACGACTCATTATGTCCTGTTAATGCAGCAGCTTCAGCTGGCGAATCAGCAGCAGTACCGGGAAGAAGCCGCTTCGGCGGGATTGAACAGTATCCGCTGGAATGTCCTCCAAGCCGAGCTTTTGAATGTCGCGCAAACAGAACGGCTGTATTTCATCACGGTTTACCAGCGGGGTTTACGCGACCTGGCCAAGGTGAACGCGGAAAACAATCGTCAACTGCTGGCAATTTTGCAAAGTCAACTCGAAGCGGGCCAGGCGACCGCCGCCGATGTCGCCATCGTCCGGTTGGATGTCCGCTCGACGCGACAACAGCAGAAAATTGCGGAAGCCAATTTGCAAACCGCGATGCTGGACCTGAAACGCCATCTTGGCTGGCAACCCGATACCACCATGGATCTGGACGAGGATGTCCTGCGCTGGACCTGGAGACCGGCGGAATCGTCGCGGATGGTGGAATTGGCGAGTTCCCGTCCGGATGTCATGGCAGCCCGCGCCGATGCCGACACCGCTCGTGCGAATACAAGCCTCGCCAACGCGGCACGAACTCCGGATTTGCAGCTCGGACCGATTTATCTGCGTGATATGGCCGGGATGACGTTTTTAGGATTTCGGGCTCAGATGGATCTTCCTGTCGTGAACAATGGGATCCCACTGCTGAGGCAACGCGAAGCCGAACTTTGTCAGCGGACAATGACCTCGC
>Ga0114978_10003770_pt1 | contig 12360 bp, 9 predicted proteins | sample S_140212_EF_Meta_FD_87027 | JGI IMG/M metagenome (GOLD analysis project Ga0114978, IMG submission 87027) | Freshwater microbial communities from Lake Simoncouche, Canada to study carbon cycling - S_140212_EF_MetaG | ecosystem: Environmental > Aquatic > Freshwater > Lake | place: Lake...
ATTTTCAGGTTCTTCAGTTTCATAACTGTCATCACGCGTACCTCTTTCCTGGCCTCTGCCACCTTTGATGACTAGGCGCTCTCCATAAGGGGGATTTAATAACATAACACCCTCTTTGTTATTGGCTGGGGGCTTCGAGGCCATGGCATCGATTTGACGGACAACTGGCTGATCAGGTAACTGGGCTCTCTGCCAATTTCCTCTGAGCATAGAGACTAACTTTTCATTAATATCACTACCGCTTATTCCTAGAGATTCAGCATTTGGATACTGCTTGCGTCTTTCTAAAATTTCATTCAAGGAAGACTCTTTTAAGGTAGCCCATCGCTTTTGTTCTGCTACTTCATGAAACGGTTTTAATCTCTGAAAACCAAAGCCATGGGCGGAAGTCACTAGCGGGCGGTAAGCCAATCTACTGGGCTTAGCATCATCCCCATAGATGCCTGCACGAATCCCCCCGGGCGGTATTGCTAAGGCGACCTGTGCAGCCTCAATTAAGAAGGTGCCACTACCACACATTGGGTCAAATAAAGTCTGCTCAGGTTTCCAGCCTGTAATCGATAAAATGCCCGCGGCTAAATTTTCTTTGAGAGGGGCATCACCCTTTTCATCTCTCCAACCCCTTTTAAACAGGGCTTCACCGGATGTATCTAAATATATCGTGACTTGAGTTGCTGTTAAATGCGCTTGTACTCGAACATCTGGAAAAGCAGTATCAATACTAGGACGATCACCTGTGACATCACGCAAGCGATCCACAATGGCATCTTTAATTTTGAGAGTTGCAAAATTTAAACTCTTTAATGGTGAACGATGGGCGGTTACATCGACACGTAATGTTTGCTGTGAAGTAAACCAATCCTCCCAAGCTAAACCACTAGCCAGCTTATAGAGATCATCCTCTTGCCTATAAGGCGCTTGCGCCATTTGCAATAAAACACGGCTAGCGATTCTGGAATGAAGATTTAACACCATGGCTGCAGAAAGTGGAGCAGCAAGCCCAATGCCGCCAGTAGGACTAGTTGGGGTTGGATCTATAACCCATATGCCCAATGCTTTGGAATCTGGGCGCTTTGCAATGTCTGCGAGCTCCTGTGCAAGCGGAACTTCTAAACCGCCTGGGCAAACAACAAAAAATCTCATGGGGCTAACAGTCTTAGATAGAAAGGGAAATAGAAAAATTCAGAAGAGGTAGTGGTTATGGTTTAAAGATAACCAAAGCCACAATGACTACCAACAAAATAATAGGGACTTCGTTGAACCAGCGATACCACACACCAGACTTCGTATTTGCGCTATTGCGAAACTTTTTCAATAAGCTCCAGCAAAGATGGTGATACCCAACTACCAATATCACGAAAAATAATTTAGCGTGCATCCATATGTCGCCAGCACCAATCCCAAAAACTAGCCAGAGTACTAATCCTAATAAGACGGCTGGTACTGCCAAGATCGTTGCAAAGCGGCAGAGGCGATCGGCCATTCCCAATAAGCGAGCATATGCAACTGGATTTTTCTCATCAGCCAGGTTCACAAAAATACGAGGGAGATAAAACAAGCCGGCAAACCAAGAGGTGACCAGCACAATATGAAAGGTTTTTACCCAGAGGTAAGTATTTGTCATGGTTTACTAGATTTCATTAAGTACGAATTTCGCCATGACCCATAACGACATATTTAAGTGACGTTAAGCCATCTAAGCCAACTGGGCCGCGAGCATGGAGTTTGTCATTTGAAATGCCAATTTCAGCACCTAAGCCGTATTCAAAGCCGTCCGCAAAGCGAGTGCTAGTATTGACCATCACACTAGCACTATCGACTTCACGCAAAAAACGCTCTGCTTGCGCTTTGTTATTGGTAATAATGGCATCGGTATGTTTACTGCCATAGTGCTCAATATGATTCATTGCCTCATCAATATCTGCAACTGTCTTGATTGACAAAATTGGCGCCAAGTATTCTGTGTGCCAGTCCTCTTCTGTCGCATTAACCAAGTTTTTGAAGCCATTTGCTTCAAGGGTTGTGCGCGTCAAAGTATCAACCCGCAACTCAACGCCTTTCTCCTGATAAATTTTGCAGAGCTCAGGCAAGACCTTAGGGGCAATAGCCTGATTTACCAGTAGCGTCTCCATTGCATTACAAGGAGCATAGCGTTGTGTCTTGGCGTTATCGCAAACCTTCACAGCAAGTGCTACATCCGCATCCGCATCAATATAGGTATGACAAATGCCATCTAAATGCTTAATCATAGGAACACGTGCTTCTGCCATCAGGCGAGCAATCAAACTTTTTCCGCCACGAGGAACAATGACATCAATATATTGAGTCATCGTGATCATTTCACCGACAGCACTGCGATCGGTTGTGGTGACAACCTGGACAGCATCCTTTGGCAAACCAGCAGCAGAAAGACCCTCTTGAATCATTTGAGCCAATAGCGTGTTCGAATCAATCGCCTCAGATCCACCCCGCAAGATCACTGCATTACCCGACTTTAGGCAAAGTGCAGCCGCGTCAATCGTCACATTAGGACGTGACTCATAAATGATGCCAATCACACCCAGTGGGACGCGCATTTGACCAAGCTCAATACCAGAGGCCTGCTTTTTTAAGGTGGTCATTTTACCGATGGGATCTTCTAGAGAAACAATTTGCTCCAAACCCAGAGCCATTGTTTCAATGGTTTTGGGCGTCATCGCTAGGCGATCAAGAAATGCAGGATCTTGCCCATTTGTTTTGGCCCGCGCAACATCTACTTCATTTACTTTCTGAATCTCATCTGCTTTTTGACGAACTAACTTCGCAATTTGTAACAAAGCTTGATTCTTCTGCTCACTTGAGGCACGAGCCATTGCCCGCGATGCACTTCGTGCTCGCTTGCCAATGTCCTGCATCAACTCATGAATCTCTGTACTCATCTCTCTTATTCTCTAAAAAACTATCAGACTCTTAACGCAGTAAATTTCCAACTAAACGCAGACCATCCCAAGGATCCCCTGGCAATTCTGCTGCAGATAAGCCTTTAACTTGCCGATCCAATCCTGCTGCAACCTGCATTGCTTTTCGTAACTTTAAAGGCTGAACCCGTCTTAACGCTGATGGATATAAACGCTCTTTATTGCCCCAGATACGATTAGCTCGCATCAGTTGTTGAACAGACTCTCCAGCATCACTAGCAACCTTTAATTTAGATAGTAGTCTAAGCTCTTCGGTCACGCTCCACAGAATCAATACCAAGGGCTCGCCTTCCCCCTTTAAGCCGTCTAACATCCGGTTTAACCTAGGCAAATCGCCTGCCAGCATTGCCTCAGTTAATTCAAAAACGTTGTAGCGCGCCACTTTTAGGATGGAGGAACGAATCTGCTCTTCAGTTAACACACCAGTGGGATAAAGGAGTCCTAATTTCAGAATTTCTTGATGGGCGGCGATCAGATTTCCCTCTACCTGATCGGCAATAAACTCCAAAACGCGAGTACCTACTGGTCCACTCTCAACTTCTTGGTTCTGCATCTTTAGTCTGCTAGCTATCCATCTTGGTAGATGGGTACGATCTAAAGAATCGATCTGGACCGCCATGCCAGCATCATCTAAGGCACTAAACCAAGCTGAAGTCTTGGTCTTACTATCCAATCTTGGTAGCGAGATACACACTACCGTGTCTGGACCATTGGATGCACTTGACTGTGATTCAATTTGAGATGCGAATTGTTTTAAAGCATCAGCACCATCACGACCTGGCTTACCCGTCGGAATTCGCAAATCTACCCAACGCTTATCGCCAAACAAAGACATTGTTTGACCAGCACTCATCAGAGCGCTCCAATCAAAACCTCGTTCTTGCAGCATCACCTCACGTTCAGTAAAGCCTAATTTCTTAGCAGCAAGACGCAATTGATCCATTGCCTCCATCATGAGGAGTGGCTCATCACCACTAAAAATGTAGAGGGGCAGCATCACTCCCCCTGATCCCAAGGATTTGAGGTGCACTTGCAAGGTGTCAACTTTGACCATGCGAGTCTTTCTCTATCTTTAGAAGGATTTAGTTGGTGGGGCTTTTGCGGCCGCAGAAACACGACGCAAAATCTGCACAGCCAAATCTTTACGCATTAATGATAAGAATTGCTGTTGCTGAACATCGGTTGCCAAAACAGTCGTATTTGAGAAGTCCATATCGCGAGTAATGTAAATTTCGCTATCGGGAATAATGTCCGCCCCAGAGATATCGTAAGCCCGAAAGCCCACACGAATATTCAAACGATAAGCAGAAACCTGGCCAGCTGAGTTATAAGCCAAGATCTCACGACCGCTAATGTCGTTCGTAATCTCCAAAATTAAATCGGCATCCTTAGGATTAATGGCTACCTTAGCATCTGTGCCTTGCAAAATAGAAGTCTGAATATCAGCACGCAAGGGTGGTGATGGATTGCCAGTAATTGCAATTACCTTATAAGATAAATCCACCATACCGCGCAAACGAAAGCCGCAAGCAACCAAACCGCTAAATGGCGCGCTGACGATAAAGCCCAACATTGCACGTCTAAGTGGGTTTGCGCTCATATCCTCAATTTTTCTCATTAGCTTATATAAATCTATACAACGATATTCACTAAACGGCCAGGCACCACAATCACTTTTTTAGGTGTTCCGCCATTCAAGGCTTTTACTGCTGGCTCGGTTTGCAAGACCAAAGATTCCACCTGCTCTTTACTAGCGTCTGCGGGCACCTTGATATCGCCACGCAGCTTGCCATTGATTTGCAACATCAAAGTGATTTCTGTTTGTACAAGAGAATCCTTATCTACAGCAGGCCATGGAGCATCGAGCAGAGGACCAAAGGTCTTGGTATACCCCATATCCTTCCAAAGCACATGGGTCAAATGTGGAACAACTGGGTAAAGTACACGTAATAAGATACTGAGACACTCGCGCAAAACTGACGGGCTTATTGTGCTGCCTTGATCCAATTTAATCGGCTCAAGTACATTAAGCATCTTCATCGCAGCAGATACGACAGTATTGTACTGACGACGTTGATAGTCAAAATTCGCTTGTTTTAGGATCGAATGAACTTCGCGGCGCAATTCTTTCTCAACATCATTCAAATCATTTGGAATAGCATCCTGCGCATCACGAATAAGGCCAGCTTGACTACTAGAGTACATCCACACGCGACGTAAGAAGCGAGAAGCGCCATCGACGCCTGCACCCGACCACTCTAATTGTTGTTCTGGTGGAGCTGCAAACATGACAAATAAACGTGCGGTATCCGCGCCGTATTGATCAATCAAAGTCTGAGGATCAACGCCATTGTTCTTGCTCTTAGACATCTTCTCAACGCCACCAATGATGACTGGTGCCCCTGAAGCCTCACCCTTAAGCTTAGCGCCTTGAGGACGACCTTTTTCATCAAGCTCTAATTCAACGTCTAATGGGTTGAGCCAAGTTTTTTTACCTGACGGCTCTTCTGAGTAGTAAGTCTCATTGAGCACCATACCCTGTGTCAAAAGATTCGTGAAAGGCTCATCAAAAGTAATTAAATTGAGATCGCGCATGACCTTAGTCCAGAAACGGGCATAGAGTAAATGTAAGATCGCATGCTCAATACCACCAATGTATTGATCCATGGGCATCCAATACTCATTACGCTCATCCACCATAGTCTTTGCATCAGGACCGGCATAGCGCATGAAGTACCAAGATGAATCTACAAAAGTATCCATCGTGTCAGTCTCACGACGTGCGGGCTTCCCACACTTTGGACACTTCACATTCAAAAAGTCAGTACGTTTATTTAGAGGATTGCCACTACCATCAGGTACACAATCTTCTGGCAGCACTACTGGTAAGTCTGCTTCTGGCACAGGTACTGCACCACAGCCTGGGTGATGCTCATCGCCACAATGAATAATAGGGATTGGGGTTCCCCAATAGCGCTGACGAGAAATACCCCAGTCACGCAAACGATAGGTTGTCTTGATTTGTCCAATACCCATCTTTTCTAAATCTTGAGCCACCGTACTGACAGCTTCCTCGTGAGATAGGCCATCAAACTTGCCACTATTGAAGCAAATGACATCTTCTTTTTGGGCATACCACTCTGCCCAATGCGTTGTATTAAACATCGGTGATTCGCCTTTGAGTGCAATCACCTGTTTAATTGGTAAATCATATTTAAGGGCAAAGGCAAAATCACGCTCATCGTGTGCAGGTACACCCATCACTGCACCATCACCATAAGACATTAATACATAGTTACCAACCCAGACAGGTACTGACTCATTAGTCAATGGATGGGTAACATACAAACCGGTGAACATACCCTCTTTTTCTTGAGTGGCGAGGTCCGCTTCAATGACGCTCCCAGTTTTACACCTCTCAATAAAACTGGCTAACGCGGGATTATTAGCGGCTGCCTGAGTTGCCAGAGGATGCTCGGCAGCAACTGCACAAAAGGTAACGCCCATGATAGTGTCAGCACGGGTCGTGAAAACATATAACAATCCATCTTGAATAAAGTTACCCTGCGCATCGGCGATTTCATGCTTAAACGCAAAGCGCACGCCCCGGCTTTTTCCGATCCAGTTTTGCTGCATGGTTTTGACACGCTCAGGCCAACCCAAACCATCTAAACCAGTCAGTAATTGCTCTGCATAAGCAGTAATGTTGAAGTAGTAACCTGGAATCTCACGCTTTTCAACCAGTGCACCCGAACGCCAGCCACGACCATCAATCACCTGCTCATTTGCTAAAACCGTTTGATCAATTGGATCCCAGTTCACAACTTGGGTCTTGCGATAAGCAATACCTTTTTCTAACATCTTTAAAAAGAGCCATTGATTCCACCGATAGTAGTCAGGGCTACAGGTTGCCACTTCTCTAGACCAATCTATAGCTAAGCCCATCGCTGTCATTTGCTTTTTCATGTAAGCAATGTTGTCGTAAGTCCATTTAGCGGGAGGCATTTTATTTTGAATGGCAGCATTTTCAGCTGGCATCCCAAAAGCGTCCCAGCCCATTGGCATGAGAACGTTAAAGCCCTGCATGCGAAGTTGGCGTGCCATCACATCATTAATAGTGTAGTTACGCACATGACCCATGTGTAACTTACCAGACGGGTATGGCAACATTGAGCAAGCGTAATACTTTGGCTTTTGCTTGCCGTCCGCTGCAACTACGTTTTCAATAACTTGATAGACTTGCGCACTATCCCAATCAGCTTGTGCTGCCGCTTCAATCCTGCGGTAGTCGTAATCCTTACTCATTCAAAACAACTCTTTTCTGATTTAATTTTTAGTTTTTATTAATACCATTATTTGCGCAAGCCAAGAACATCTTGCATGTCATACAGGCCCGAACTTTGGCTCTGCAAAAAGCGTGCTGCGCGCAAGGACCCCTGTGCATATGACTGACGGCTTGAAGATTTGTGGCTAATTTCAATACGCTCACCATCACCAGCAAACAGCACGGTGTGGTCACCTACAATATCGCCACCACGAATGGTGGCAAAACCAATGGACCCCTCTTTACGCTCACCAGTATGCCCTTCGCGAGCGTACACAGCAAGGTCATCTAGTTTTTCACCAAGAGCATCTGCAATCACTTCGCCCATCTTTAGCGCAGTCCCAGAGGGTGCATCTACTTTGTGACGATGATGAGCCTCAATAATTTCAATGTCGTAACCTTGATTGAGCATCTTCGCTGCAATCTCCAATAATTTAAATGTGGCATTCACTCCCACGCTCATATTGGGAGCAAATACAATAGCCAACTTGGTAGAGGCTTTTTTAAGACTCACAATTTGATCTGCGCTTAAACCCGTTGTCCCAATAATCATCTTAGTGCCGGTTTTTTCTGCCACAGCCAAATGCGCCATGGTGCCTTCAGGTCTCGTGAAATCAATCAGAAATTCAGCATTTGCCAATGTGGCAGCTATGTCGGATGAAATAGTTACCCCCGTTCTTTTTCCTAAAAAAGAACCTGCATCCTCACCCAGTTGTGGGCAAGTGGAATGCTCAAGCGCACCTACGAGCTGAGCATCTGGCGTGTTGAGAACGGCCTCAATCAACATTTTACCCATGCGGCCTGTAGCTCCAGCAATTGCAATCTTCATCATGTGTTTCTTCGCTTCTCAATAAAGTGTCTAAAGATGCCTTAATACTTCTTAGGGCATCAATGTATACATCATTTCTACTGCTTTGTTTCTGGGGCTTGCGGAATATTCATAGCACCAGGCCCCAAAGTTTCCGGCTTTGATACTTGACCATCTGCTGACTTTGAAAAAGTAAAATAATCCCAAAAAGAAGCTTTGCTCGCAGCAGGCACCGGTGGAATAGCAGCGCCAGTAGGCAAGTTATCGGTTGGGCTTGGTACCAATAATTCTGGTTGCTGTAAAGGCGGCGTCACTGGCGGTTTATTTGAGCCAGTCACGATATCCCAAAATGAGCGTTTCGTTTTAGCGTAGTTATCAATTTCAGCAACTAACTCAACATCTGTAGGCAATGCATCACCTTCAAACTTCACCACTTTGTCGCCATCAAAAAATACAGTGACATGGCGCTCTTTACCAATGCGTTGACCCGCGCGTTTAAATTCAAAAACGTAATCCCAACGATTTGCGTGAAAGTAACTTGCTAATAATGGGGTGCCTAAAATTTGACGAACCTGCTCACGAGTCATGTCTAACTGTAATTTGGCATATTGTTCGCTGGAGATAAAGTTACCTTGAACAATATCGGGAACATAAGGCCTAAAGATTTTGTTCATCCAGGCACGCTGCGTTTCATCAACCGCAGTAGAGCAACCGCCAATGCCAAGCAAGGTAATAGCGAAAACACCCCCTCTGAAATAGGCAAAAAGTCCCTTCAGAAGCGAGTTAAAAAAACGATTAAAAAGTTCAAGGCAATTTTGCATGGCTGGCCGTATCATTAAGACATTGATTTTAGCTCGCAAAGCCATGAATACGACCCAAAACCCCACCCCTGAAAATTTACGTGATATTGGCCTTAAAGCCACTGGTCCACGTATGAAAATCCTTGATTTTTTTCATCAAAATGGTGGCACCCACTTTAGCGCTGAAGATGTCTTTATGGCACTAGCCAAAGAAGATCAAGAAATTGGCCTAGCCACGGTATATCGGGTGCTTACCCAGTTTGAGCAGGCAGGGCTTCTACTCCGTAGCCATTTTGAGTCTAGCAAAGGTGATAGCAGGGCCATCTATGAGCTTAATGAGGGCAATCACCATGATCATCTAGTTTGCCTAGACTGTGGGCACGTAGAAGAGTTTGTAGATGAGGCAATCGAGAAAAGACAGCGAGATATTGCTAAGAACCTTGGATTTAAGCTTCAAGAGCACTCTTTAGCGATGTACGGACACTGCCAGAAGAAAAACTGTCGAAATAAGCAAAAGTAGGATCTTTTTAAGCATTTAGACCATTTTCAGATCCCAAATTGTGAAAAAAGACCTCAAATTGAGGTCTTTTTTGCTTTTTTACATCGTTTAGCTATTTTTCCTTACTTGACGGCCATTAATGCTTCGGCTGCATTGAGCATTTGTACTGAATAACCCCATTCGTTGTCGTACCAAGCTAAAACTTTTACTAACTTGCCATCTGCAGATACGCGAGTTTGTGAGGCGTCATAAATGCTTGGCCGTGGGTCATGGTTAAAGTCGATCGAAACCAAAGGCAAAGTATTAAAGCCTAGGATACTTTTAAGCTCCCCTTCGCTGGCGGTCTTCAAAATTGAGTTCACTTCATCTACGCTAGTTGCACGGCTTGCAACAAAAGTGAGATCAACTACTGAAACATTGATCACTGGCACGCGCATCGCAAAACCATCAAAGCGACCTGCTAGTGCCGGCAAGACTAAACCCACTGCTTTCGCAGCACCAGTCTTTGTTGGAATCATGCTGGTCACAGCAGAACGCGCACGACGCATATCCTTGTGATACACATCCGTCAACACTTGATCGTTAGTAAATGCATGAATTGTGGTCATCAAACCAGAATCAATACCAATCTTTTCTAGCAAAGGCTTAACCAAGGGCGCCAAACAATTAGTAGTGCAACTGGCATTAGAAACAACAATGTCGCCTGGCTTCAGTACGTCTTGATTAACACCGTACACAATTGTTGCATCAACATCTTTTTCACCGGGGGCAGAAATCAATACTTTCTTTGCGCCCTGCTGAATGTGAATCATTGCCTTTTCTTTTGAAGTGAACTTACCAGTGCACTCTAAGACTAAATCCACATCCAACTCACCCCATGGAGTTTCTGCAGGATTACGTGTGCAGAACATTTTGATGCGATCGCCATTGACCACCATGTAATCACCATCCACCGACACCTCTGCGGGAAAGCGGCCGTGGGCTGAGTCATACTGGGTTAAATGGGCATTAATCGCAATATCACCCATCGCGTTGATGGCGACAATCTTGATATCACGGCGTGGTTTACCGTTCGACTGATCTTCATACAAGGCGCGGAGTACCATGCGGCCAATACGTCCATAGCCATTAATTGCGACACGAATTGTCATTAATTTCCCCTAGCTAATAATAGAATTTATTTCGCATTACTTCTTGGCGATGCATTGTTTAACCGTCTTCGAAATTTGGTCGACTGTTAAACCAAAATATTCATATAACTGGGCTGCTGGCGCTGACTCACCAAAGGTATCAACACCATGCACTGCTGCGCAACCATACTTCCACCAGAAATCACTCACGCCCGCTTCCACAGCAACACGTGGAATATTAGTTGGTAATACTTTTTCTTTATAGGCAATATCTTGCTGGTCGAACACTGTAGTAGAAGGCATCGATACAACCCGAATACCAATCTTGCCTGTGCGCTCTTTTTCTAAAGCTTCAGCGGTTTGTAATGCCAATGCAATTTCAGAACCAGTAGCAATGATGACTGCATCAAACTTACCAGATTGCGGATCGCGCAATACATATCCACCCCGAGCAATATCTTTGATTTGTTGACTGCTGCGAGAAACAAATGGGCAGTTTTGACGACTGAAGATCAAAGCACTTGGACCATGCTTGCGCTCAATCGCTGCACCCCAAGCTACAGCACTCTCAGTGGTATCGCAAGGACGCCAAACCATTAAGTTTGGAATCAGACGTAAGCTGGCTATCTGCTCTACAGCTTGGTGAGTAGGGCCATCCTCACCCAAGCCAATAGAGTCATGGGTGAAAACAAAGATACTACGTAACTTCATCAATGCAGCCATACGGATTGCATTACGGCTGTAATCTGAGAAGGTTAAGAAAGTGCCTCCGAATGGGATGTAGCCCCCATGTAATGCAATGCCATTCATGATGGCGCTCATACCAAACTCACGCACACCATAATTAATGTGATTACCCCATTGATTGCCGCGCACTGCTTTGCATGCAGACCAATTCGTTAGGTTAGAACCAGTCAGATCTGCAGAGCCGCCCATGAATTCTGGCAAGACTGGTGCCAATGCTTCAATGGCATTTTGACTTGCTTTACGAGTAGCAATCGTTTCTGCTTTAGATTGGCAAGTTTTTAAATATGTGCTGAGTGTGGCTGAAAAATCTTTTGACAATTCTCCTTGCATACGGCGCTGTAATTCAGAAGCCAGTTCTGGAAATTTATTTTTATACTTCTGAAATTCTTTATTCCATTCATGCTCAGCAGTTTGGCCACGTTTTTTAAAATCCCAGGCATCATAAATATCTTTCGGAATTTCAAATGGTGCATAAGGCCAGTTCAAAGCAACGCGGGTTTCTGCAATTTCAACAGCACCTAAAGGCGAACCATGTACTTTATCGCTACCGGCCATATTCGGCGAGCCTTTGCCAATGGCAGTTTTGCAGCAAATCAGTGTTGGTTTAGCGCTCTTTTTGGCCTTAGCTATGGCAATGGATACAGCCTCAGCATTGTGGCCATCTACATCACGAATCACATTCCAGTGATAAGCCTCAAAGCGTTTCGGCGTATCTTCGTTAAACCATGAAATAACTTTGCCATCAATTGAGATGCCGTTATCGTCCCAGAACGCAATCAGCTTATTTAGCTTTAAGGTACCAGCTAATGAACAGACTTCATGGCTAATGCCCTCCATCAAACAACCATCCCCTAAAAAAGCATAGGTGTAGTGATCAAGGATATTGTGACCCGTACGATTAAATTCTTCCGCGAGTAATTTCTCCGCAAGTGCCATACCGACTGCATTGGAAATTCCTTGACCCAATGGACCAGTGGTAGTTTCCACACCAGGCGTAATTCCATACTCAGGATGGCCAGGAGTTTTGCTATGCAATTGTCGGAATTTTTTTAATTCCTCAATGGGCAAGTCATAACCAGAAAGATGCAAGAGTGA
>Ga0114978_10003771_pt1 | contig 12359 bp, 6 predicted proteins | sample S_140212_EF_Meta_FD_87027 | JGI IMG/M metagenome (GOLD analysis project Ga0114978, IMG submission 87027) | Freshwater microbial communities from Lake Simoncouche, Canada to study carbon cycling - S_140212_EF_MetaG | ecosystem: Environmental > Aquatic > Freshwater > Lake | place: Lake...
AAGAATGCCTCACAGATACTGAGCACTGCAAAAACATGGCCTGCAGGTTGCCATTTCGCTTCAAATACTGACATGAATACCGTTTCACTAAATACCGCCTGAACGACACATATCGGAATGGCAATGGCGCTAACCAATCGCATAGTCCGAAGATAGCCATCGGTCTGCCGTCGTGGGTCGTGAGCGAGTCGCCCAAGTACCGGCTGGAGTACCCCAGCGATCTGTGTCGCAACTAACGCATTCGCTTGTCCGGAGAGGCTTAGTGCGAATGCATAGATGCCTGTCTCTGTGTCGGAAGCCAGTTTTCCTAGAATCAAAATCGGAAGAGAATCAGCGACGCTATGTAGATACTGTCCCCCGCTCGCCGCTACGAATTGCCGACGGACATCTGATGGCGTTACCTCTCGTGAAGTCGCGCCATAACTGTCAAGAGATTTGGGGAGCGTGGGCGATGCGCGGCGGCACACCTCTTTATAAAAAACTGCCCTTCCGAACGCCGCAAAAACTGGCGGAACGACTACGGACCACGCTCCACAGCCTATCAATGCCATCGCAACGGAAACGAGCGTAGCCACTAGTTGCACTCCACCATCAATCAACGCGATAGTGCGATTTTTAAACGCCATTCTCAAAGTAGTCAAGTTGCCCACCTGCAAAGCCTCCGCTAGCGGGCGTAAAGCGGCCACTAAAAATACACCCGCAAAAACTGCGGTTTGGTGCGTGGAATAGAACAGGAACACCAGTGGAGACGCGATCACGAGCAAGAGTGTTGCTCCAATCCCAACCCGGAATACGAACCTAAGCGCAAATTGAACCGCATCTGGCGATCGAGAACCGATGACCATGAGCACATCGGCCATGTTTAATGGCGGCAGAACTGCAAGAAACTTCACTACAGTGACCGCAAGCGCGGCCGAACCAAACTCGTCTTGAGTGAGCTGCCGCGAAATCACCCAAATACCTGCAAGCGTAAACAACTTATTGAGTACGGTCTGTCCGGTAGCCCAGGCCGTACCCGCGAAAGTGGTGCCCGCAAATCCCTCCGAACTTGAGACCTCTTGTACTTTAGGCATCTTTAATGTCAATTCCTCACAAGCCACACTAGCAAGAGGCCGTGATGTCGACTGACCATACACTATCCAACATTCGCTGCGTCAATTCCCAATCGCCTAGTTCTGCTGCTCGCAGTTTATCAATCAACCGAGGCATTCTTTCACGGTCGGAAACTACCATCGGACAGCGTACTGACCTCGTAGATACCATGGCGATTCTCTACATGGACGGACGACGATCTACTAGCGGGAGCAGGCCAGCATAATGTCGTTCGTCGCACTAACAATTCTTGCCGCAGGTTTCGTTGGAGCGATATTTAACGCTGGATGGTCTATCGCTTTCTGCTTCGTGCTTTTCCCCCTACAGCAACTGTTATGGTCTTCCGTAGATCTATTCTTTGCAATACGCACGCTGCCGAATTACTTGGTCGCCACGGCGGTTGCGATGGGTCTCGTCCAACGAATGGTAAAGTCTACTTCTGACTTTGCGTGCGCACTAAATCCTGTATCAATCGGGTCAATGACTTTGTATGTTTGGTCTGCAATCACATTACTTTGGACACCGTCATTCCAGTCGGGATCTGAGATTGTTATTCAAGGCATTCCATACGTACTTCTCTTCCTAATCGCTATGCCGCTTGCTGCGGACACAATTGCCGTTATCTCTGACTTTCGACGCGGAATTTTATGGCTAGGAACCATTACCCTTTTCGCAATAATCCTCAGCCCTGCCTTTAGTTTTTGGAGTGGGCGGCTAGTCTTTCAATTCTCGACTGAGGCACGCACAAACCCGTTGGCCATCGGTGAATTGGGGGGACTGTTGTTTTTAGCAGCACTACTCGGGCCGCCAAGCATGAAGTCGCGCTACTATCTCCTCCCGAAAGTTATAGCCGCTGCTGTTGGCTTAGTCGCCATGCTGCAGTCCGGATCAAGGGGACAGGTGATCGGTGCGGTCTCAATTGGCCTGCTGACGTTGCCGCTCGCGCGACCGAATCAAAATATTTTGCGGACCATCGGCTATCTATTTATCGGAATTTTGATTTTGGGTTTGATACCAATGGTGGCGCAATGGAGCGTGGATGCGCAGGCGTTAGATCGATGGAATTCTGGCGATCTTGCCGGTGCCTCTGAAGGCAGGCTTTCCAATATCCTTGATGCACTGTCAGGATGGGTTCGCTCTCCGATTTATTGGGTACCAGGCATGGGCGCAAATGCCTTCACCTCAGTTTCTACAGCCGCATCGGAAGGTTGGATTCATAATCTAACAGCTGAATTATTGGTCGAATACGGTATTATTGGCTTAGGCTTGTTCGCCACGCTGGTCATCCTGACTTTCATGGATATCCGCTGGCTGTTTGATCGGGTCAAAGAGGACCCTGAATACCGAGCTTCCCTTGCTTTGCTGTCTGCGGTCTTGACATTCGAGTTATTCCTTGCACAGAAACAAGCCAACCTGTGGGGAGATATCGGGATCTTCGGCATCATGTGCATCATTGCTCGTATTCGTCGCAAGACGGAGCGGTTGATGTCGACCACATGAAGAACCATTAGTGCTACGCCGGTCACAGCCGCCAAAGCACCGAGTGTTCTAAAGCGCGAAGCTGCCGCACAAAAAAGGTATTAGTTGCTCAGGCGAAGACTGCGGATGCTCAAATCCAGGCTACCGCCAAGCGCAACGCGGCTAAGCGTACTTCGACTACAACATCCATGGCAAGACCATAACAATCGACCGGTGCGAAAGTGCAGTGTGACAACTTGATACGGCTTTAGGGAACCAAAAATCCCAAGGCCACCAAGCGCGACTGTGGCGAGTGATGGTCCAAGAAGGCTCTAATCATTGGCTGCCACGGTAAGAATCCCGTTTGAATTCGTTGGATTGCTCCATTAACTCCGTCCGGAGAATCCATGCGAACGATGAACGGTTGCTCTAAATAGTTCGGCATCGCGGAAATCATTAGTGGCAACCCCCGTGCCAACAGTTGCATTGACTTGTTAGCTAATGTCACAGCGTCAACCGCTGGGGTTCCACGATAAGGAAGTATCGCAGCGAGTACCCGGTCTATGGGAAGTGCGCTCAGTGCGGCGGGCGGTCGAATTTCCACATTCGCTAGAGGAGCAAGACTTTCAGTAATTCTCTTACGAGCGCCCGCAGTTTGCGTGGGACCAACAAGTAGTAATCGAAGGTCTGGCCTCTGCTGAGAAATTTTGTGAATCATGGTTAGATCAAGCGCGTTATCCACGGTTCCCCAAAACAAAAGAACATCCTTGGCCGACATATCAGTCGCTGGGGCTACGTATGGATCGATAGCCCAAGGCAAAAACAACTTTGCTGAGCACCACTCTTGCAGGCGATGTTGAAGTGGAATACTCACAGCGAATACATCATTGCTTGACATGCAAGTCCGCCGAAGCGTCCATGTAATGTGACTATGGAATGGGAGGCGACTCTGGGCTTCAAAATCATCGTGGATGATTGTGACAAGGCGCGTTGATGGAAAGGCTCGGCGCAACCACCACCCATCATGCGCAAAGTTGACGATTGCATCCGGCGCGCCGTGTGCCCACTGGTCCACAATTCTTCGGACAACCGGTGCGACCATAGAGGCCTCCAAGTGATGCAACACCGATGCAACACGTAACTGATGATGCACTGCGCGCAAAGGTCGATCGACCCAAATATCCGCCTCGACTTCTTGTGGCTGGCCAGATCTATATTTGAACACGCTATCGCCACGCTCAATGAACAATACGCGGTGCCCAAAATCGCGCAGAAGTCTGGCGACTTGGTGCCGAATTCGCGGAGCCTCCTCCCAACGCGTGTGCGTGAATAACACAATAGAAGCCATCGACAAATCCTATCTCGCGGTTCTAATCAGAGCGGGCACGCCAACCGATGAACCACCGCGGACGGTTGATTTTTTGCGACGCAGCATTGGCCGTTCGACAAATCTCCACGACGCTCCCGCGATCAATACCGAGGCGCCGAGTACCACGAATACCGCGCCAACGGAGCCCTCATATCCAAGCCACAGCGCCAGATTCACGAGGGGCATGTGATAGATGTAGAGGCCATATGACCAATCCTCACTACCAAGAACGGAACGAGAAAGCGTGGGCGCGGAGTACGCGATCGTCAAGACGGTGATACCAAGGAGTGGGACGAGATAAAACGGAAGATTGTTTCCCAATGGCGATCCCTACCAAAAATGATCGGCGATGACTACCAAGAAGTAGCCTCCGAATATCACCGAAGCGCGATCAAGGAGCCGGGGAACAATCCACTCGTGGCGGCGTTGCGCGAGTACGCCTAGTAGAAACATAAAGAACCAGGGAACAAATGATGCTTTAAAGCATTGACCAGCCAATCGGGTCCCGAATGCCTGATCAAGCTGTACATAAATCTCTGGACCCCAAAAGTTAGCAAGTGCAAACAGACACACCAGGAGGACAAGTGCGATGTCGAATCGCGCGCTAGAGAGTCTGCCGAGAAGGCAATACATGACCGCGGTTGCAATATAAAACTGAATTTCAACCGAAACAGACCACAGACTCCCGTTGACTACTCCGACACCAAAGCCTCGCAGAAAGTCAGGGTTCCAAAATTGCACCACCGATCCCTGACAAATGAACCACAGACTAAGTTTGTACGACGACCACTCGACAGTTGCGAGATATCCACATACAAATAGCAGGGCGACACTTAGAGTGGTGCACAGCCATAGTGCTGGGAACAGGCGTAACGCACGATTGTGAAAGAACTCGCGGGGGCTTGGCGATCGTTCCCATGATCGACTAATCAGGTATCCGCTTAGAAAGAAAAATATTGGTACTCCAGGGATGAAATCCAGTACCCAAAGTAACGGTCCAGATTCCACATTGGGCGCGATGTGATGAAACGAATGGCGAATCGCCACCTCGGCCGCTGCGATAAGGCGGATAAGGTCAAAGTTGTTTTCGGAAAAACGAAAGTTATCCGCGCGATTTCGAGTGGGGGTCCAACGGTGGGTCACACGCATCGCCCGAAATTGTATGAGGATTTATCCGGATAAATGCACTAAGCGTGAATGGGCGAACGCCGCAACTCCCCCGCCCAACGTCGGTAAGCGCACTTTCCACCACACTCCTACGCTTATCCGATCACCATGCCCCCACTCCCAGCCCTTCCGCTGCTCGCCGCGGCGCTCATAGCCCAGTCTCCCACGCCGCCGGCTGCCCCGTCCGGAACAGGCACTAGCACTGGCACCACCAACGCTTCGGGCTCTGACGCCAACCCGCCACCCGCCTCACCTTCCATCGCCCCCGTCGCGCCCCTCTCCTGGTCCCTCTTCGCCCAAGACCCCCTCGTCCAAGACCCCGTCTCCTTCTGCGTCGCTGACGACGGCTCGCTCTTCATCGCTGAGTCTTTCCGGCAGGAGAAGGGTGTCGAAGACAATCGCTCCTCCAAGTTCTGGCTTGAGGATGATCTGCAACTTCAGTCCGTGGAAGATCGCCTGAAGATGTACGAGAAATGGGCGTCCAAGCGCGAGGGCGGAATGGACTACTACCGCAAGGAAGAGGATCGGGTCACGCATCTTGTTGATACAAACGGCGACGGCATTCCTGACAAGGTCACTTCGTTCAGTGGTCCGATGAATGATCCGCTTGACGGCACCGGCGCTGGTGTCGCCGTCATCGATGGCTCTGTTTGGTACACGTGCATTCCTTCGCTGTGGCGCTTTCAAGACACTAAGGGCACAGGCGTTGCCGACGTACGCGAGAGGATGTTCACTGGCTTCGGCATCCGCACAGCGCTGCGTGGACATGACATGCACGGTCTCGTGCAAGGACCCGACGGTCGCATCTATTGGTCGATCGGCGACCGCGGCTACCGCGTTCGCAGCAAGGAAGGCAAGGAACTTTCGCGCGTCTTTACGGGCGCCGTGTTCCGCTGCGAACCGGATGGCTCGCACCTGGAAGTGTTCGCGCATTCGCTGCGAAATCCGCAGGAATTAGCCTTCAATCAATGGGGCGATCTCTTCACTGGCGACAACAATTCGGATGGCGGCGACCGTGCGCGCATCGTCTACATCATGGAAGGTGGCGAGACTGGTTGGGATATGAACTACCAGACGCTGGAGGGTGCAAATCAACGCGGACCGTGGAGCCAAGAGCACACGTGGTGGAAATGGGACGCCGCCGACCCAGTGCGCCCGGCATGGACGCTGCCGCCAATTGAACATCTCTCTGACGGTCCCGCTGGTCTTGCGTTTTACCCAGGGCTTGGGCTTCCGGATCGATATCGCAATCACTTCTTTCTGTGCGACTTCTTGGGTGGTGATGAGTACAGCCAGATTCTTTCCTTTGCAGTCGAGCCGCAAGGGGCTGGATACACAGTCACTGACTCGCATGAGTTTGTGAAAGAGGTCTTGCCAACCGATGTTGATTTCGGCTGGGACGGCAAGATGTACATCAGCGATTGGTCGAACGGCTGGTACAGCGATCACACTGGTCAGATGTTTACGGTGTGGGATCCCACTCGCATCGAAGATGTGAACATTCGCACTGCGCAAAATCTAGTGCGCGAGGGATTTGGTAAGCAAGCGGAATCGCTTCTGTTGCAGTGCTTGGCGCATCCGGATATTCGCATTCGCCAACGCGCGCACCTGGAGCTAGCGCGTCGCGGTTCCAAGGCCACCGACTCATTGACGAATGTTGCCGCGGACGCTGGCCAGGCGTTCGAGCCGCGGTTCCATGCGCTCTGGGCGCTCGGTGTGCAGGCGCGCCATGGTGCCGATGCTGGGCAACGCATGGTGAAGGCTGATACCGCCGTTGTTGCGCGGCTTGCTGATGAAAATATCGAGATTCGTAGGCTTGCAGCGCGATTAGCTGGCGATGCGCGGATCGCCAGTGCAGGCGAGGCGCTGGTTGCACTCCTCACTGATGAAGACTTGCGTGTGCGCGCTCAGGCTGCCATTGCACTTGGCAAGATCAAACACATTTCCGCAATGCAGAACATCGCTGCCATGGCATGGGAGAACGAGAATCAAGATCCATTCTTGCGCCATGCGGCGGTTATGGGTTTAGTGGGCATGGAGCAGCCAGACAAGATTCATGAGCTTGCTGCAGACCCGTTCCCACAAACGCGGTTGACCGCTGTGCTTGCCATGCGCATGACGCGCGATCCGCAACTTGCGCGGTTGTTGCATGACCAAGACCTGCGCGTTTCTACGGAAGCCGCGCGCGCAATCAATGACCTGCCGATTCCAGAAGCAGAGCCAGCACTTGCGGCACTTGCTGCAAAGTTCGCGCCGGATGATCGCGCGCTTGCTACTGCTGCCGATGCGGCGAAGAGCGCGCCAACATGGGAACGCCAAATGTGGAAGGATCGCAAGGGCTTCACTGTTGCGCAACTTGCCAGCGATCCGATTTGGTCTACCAAGGCAGACAAGTCTGAATTCCTTGATGAATGCAGCGGATTTGCCAAGGCCGGCAATGACTATGTGCAGCGCGTGCGTGGCACATTCAAGGTTGCCGCCACCGGTGACTACATCTTTAGTGTCGCGAGCGATGATGACAGCGTGTTGCTCATCTCTGCAACGGGCGATCCCGCTGCTGCGAAGCAAGTTGCCAAGGTAGACAACTACGTGAACCCGGGCGACTGGGAATCACAGCCAGGGCAATTTGCAACCGTGCACTTGGATGCCGGTGATGATGCGTACATCGAAGCTCGCGCCTTCCAAGGCGGCGGCGGTAATCATTTGGCTGTTGGCGTTGTGCATCCAGACGGCAAGAAGGAGCAACCGATTGGTTCGTTCATGGGCGACATCAGTTCCATGCCGCTGTTGCGTCGCGTGATCAATGAGAATGTGCGCGAGGGCACACCAGCCAACGCGGCGGCGATTGCTGCGATTGCTGCAAATCCAGCCATCGCGCCAGCTGCGCGGGTCGAAGCTATGGATGCGCTCGCAGACTTCCTTGCGCCGAGCCCACGTGACCGAGTCAATGGACATTGGCGCCCGGTGGATGCCAGTGCGCGCTCAAAGGATGCATATGTTGCGGTGCTGAAGCAGCGCATTCCAAGTTTGGCCACCAACGGCCCGAGTGCGGTTCGAACGATCGCGCGCGAACTGGCTGCGAAGTACGGCGTGCCGATGGATAGCGGCGCTGCGCTTGCGGCTGTACTCGACCGCACCAAGCCCGTGCAAGAACGAGTGGCCTGCTTGATGCAACTAGCGCAAGACCGCGATGCCAAGCTTGGTCAGGCGTTGGATGCTGCGTTGATTTCTGACGAGCCACGGTTGCGTGCGCAGGCGCGTACCATTATTGTCCGTAATGATCCAACGCGTGGCCAGGAGATGCTGGATGCGGCAATTTCTGGTGGTACGACCCTCGAAAAACAAGCGGCTATTGCGGCCATTGGCGCCACTGAAGGTGCGGCGGCTGACGCGGCGCTTGCTCGGTTGGTGGCTTCAATGACAGCAGGCACATTGCCCCCGGCACTTGCCATTGACGTGATTGATGCGGTGGCTACGCGGCAGCAGCTCAAGGATCAGGCTGCCACATGGGCGACCCATCTGACCACCAATGACAGGCTCGGCACGTGGCTGTTAACGCTTGAAGGTGGTGATGTCGAGCGCGGACGGCAAGTGGTGAATTTCAATAGTGCTGCGGCGTGTCTTCGTTGCCACATGGTGGAAGGCACCGGCGGTCACGCAGCCCCGAGCCTGGCGGGCGTTGCTAATCGGTATGACCGCAAGGGGCTGCTCAACAGCTTGGTCGATCCAAACGTTCAGGTGGCGCAGGGGTTCGGTCCGATCAGCGCCATGCCGGCAATGGGCACCGTGCTCACCCCGCGCGAGGTGCGGGATGTGGTGGAGTATTTGGGGACTTTGAAGTGAGCGGAAATTGACCTTTTCTCAAAGCCGCAGTTGCTCCGCATGTTTGAATTTAACGCGGCGACTGAAATCATTGGGCATCTCGCCATGAAGGTGTGACGCATTCCATCTTCTTCGTCGCATCAACTGATAAGCAGTACCTGTGCCCCTCTAATATCACCACGAGATTCGCGTCGTTTCAGTGATCAAATTAACGGCGAGTGTCGAGTGCTGCGGTTGGCAAGTAGGTAGGTAATGTTGACCGTGATGGCTTCTGTATCGCGACAAGTAGAGGGCCGTCGGCGGGGTAATCGGCAGCGGACATCTGCGAGCGCGGCTAGCTCGGCATCGAGCAACGGCTCGAGGATTGAGTGTCGGACTATGACTACGGTGCAAGATCGCGGATTGAGGCAACCCTAGATTTTTATTCCCGTTACTGTCCCCTCGGAAGGTTGGACTAGGTCCCTTTGTACAAACGCCGCCGAGAGGAGTGGACTTACAAGAGCCTGCTCTGCCGCAAGGGCAAACATCACCAATGCGGGGCAATATTGCTGGACATTCGTGTTGCAGCGCCACACTGTTACACTCGTCCCATGGCTCCGGTCGCTTCGAAACGGATTTGTTGGACGCTCAACCGCGAAGCGTTGGGGCGAATTCCTATGAATAAGTCGAGTAACAACCTATGAGTGAATTGACAAAGTGGTTGGACCAAAAATGGTATCCAACCTACACCCGAAATTGGGATGACGCGCTCTTTCGCGAGCGCATCCTGAGACACATCAATCCAGCGAGTCGGGTTTTGGACTTCGGGGCTGGCCGAGGCAAGTTGGAGCAGATGAACTTCAAGGGATTAGCCAGTTTCGTCGCAGGCATTGATGTAGAGAGAGAGGTTTTCGAGAATCCATACCTCGATCAAGCGAAATTACTGGATCTCTCAACGAACCGCATTCCTTTCGACGATGGAAGTTTCGACGTCGTCTTCGCGGATAACGTGCTGGAGCATGTCCCCGATCCCGATCGGGCCTTCCAAGAGATTCGGCGGGTCCTACGTCCCGGTGGCGTCTTCTTAGCAAAAACACCAAACAAGTGGCACTATGTTCCAACAATCGCTCGACTAACGCCGCTATGGTTTCACCGCTTTTACAACAAACTGCGCTCGCGCGACGCGGCTGACACTTTCCCCACGCTTTACCGCTGCAACACGCGCCAGAGCGCCCGGCACTGCGCCCTCGCCAACGGATACGAGATCCTCGCAATTGAGACCATTGAGGGTCGACCGGAGTATCTGCGCCTCTCGGCGCCCACCTATGTCTTAGGCTTCCTTTACGAGCGGATCGTGAACGCATGGCGCCCCTTTGCGCCGCTGCGCTGTGTGCTCCTGGTCGAACTGCGGCGAAAGTAGTGCCAGCGCCGATCAGTCCACTCCCGAAGACCTAGGGCGGAGCGGGCTGAAATGGATTCCGATTCGACCATCGGTTCTGCGCGGTGGCGGAAATCGCCAGCGCTACATGATGAGCCTGCAATTGGAGCAAGACCGCGATGCCAAACTTGGTCAGGCAGTGGATGCTGCGTTGATTTCTGACGAGCCACGGTTGCGTGCGCAGGCACGCACCATTGTTGTTCGTAATGATCCATCGCGTGGACAGGAGATGCTGGATGCGGCAATCTCTGGTGGCACGACCCTGGAGAAACAAGCTGCTATTGCGGCTATTGGCGCTACTGAAGGAGCGGCGGCTGATGCGGCGCTTGCTCAGTTAGTGGCTTCAATGACAGCTGGCACTTTGCCACCGGCACTTGCCATTGACGTGATTGATGCGGTGGCTACGCGGCAGCAGCTCAAGGATCAGGCTGCCACATGGGCGACCAATCTGACCACCAATGACAAGCTCGGCACGTGGCTGTTAACGCTTGAAGGTGGCGATGTAGAGCGCGGCCGACAGGTGGTGAACTTCAACAGCGCCGCAGCGTGTCTCCGATGCCACATGGTGGAAGGCACCGGTGGTCACGCCGCCCCAAGCCTTGCGGGCGTCGCTAACCGGTATGACCGCAAGGGGCTGCTCAACAGCTTGGTCGATCCAAACGTTCAGGCGGCGCAGGGGTTCGGTCAGATCAGCGCCATGCCGGCAATGGGAACCGTGCTCACGCCGCGCGAGGTGCGGGATGTGGTGGAGTATTTGGGGACTTTGAAATGAGTGAAGATTGACTTTGCTTACTGATCATGCCCCGAAGCATCCGGAACATCATGCCCCGCGTCGCGGAGCGTCTTCTCTCGGCGGGCGAGTTCGAGGTCGCTTTCCACCATCATGATGGCGAGCGTCTTCACATCAACCGTGGGCTTCCAACCCAGCGCTTTCTGAGCCTTGGTGTTGTCGCCGAGTAGTTGCTCAACTTCCGCGGGGCGGTAGTAGCGCGGGTCGATCTCGATGAAATCTTTGTAGTCCATGCCGAGGTGGCCGAACGAAAGCTCGCAGAACTGACGCACGCTGATCATCTTGCCGGTGGAAATCACATAATCATCGGCACGATCCTGCTGAAGCATGCGCCACATGGCATCCACGTAGTCGCCAGCAAAGCCCCAATCGCGCAGGGCATCGATGTTGCCGAGGTATAGCTTCTTCTGCATACCAAGCTTAATGCGACCGACTGCACGCGTGATCTTGCGGGTGACGAATGTCTCACCGCGGCGTGGGCTCTCATGGTTGAAGAGGATGCCGCACGAGGCGTGCATGCCGTAACTCTCGCGGAAATTCACGGTGATCCAGTGGGCGAAGACCTTGGCGCATCCGTACGGCGAACGTGGGTAGAACGGCGTAGTTTCGCGCTGTGGAACTTCCTGCACCTTGCCGTACATTTCGCTGCTTGAGGCCTGGTAGTAGCGCACGCGCTTGCCACTCTGCACTTCGTACACGCGGACCGCTTCGAGCAACTTCAGCGCGCCGACGCCGTCGGTGTCGGCGGTGTAGATCGGCATGTCGAAACTCACGCGCACATGGCTTTGCGCGGCGAGGTTGTAGACCTCGGTTGGCTCGACCATGCGGATGATATTCGATAAATTGTTCGCGTCGTTCAGATCACCGTAGTGAAGCTTGAGGCGACTGCCGGCTTGGTGCGGATCCTGATAGATGTGATCGATGCGCGCGGTGTTGAAGCTGGAACTACGTCGGACGATGCCGTGGACTTCGTAGCCTTTGCCTAAGAGCAGTTCCGCGAGGTAGCTGCCGTCTTGACCCGTAATTCCTGTAATGAGTGCCTTTTTCATGCGACTGCCATCCTAGTTGCAGACATGTGCTCGCACAGGAATGCCCGTTCGTGAGACAATGAATTGAGTATGAACCTCCCCACCTCCCGCATTCTCCTCACCGGCGGGGCCGGCTTTCTTGGTCGTGCCGTTGTGGAACGCCTGCGCGCGCGTGGGGTGACGGACATCTTTATCCCTCGGCGCCGCGACTATGAC
>Ga0114978_10003774_pt1 | contig 12353 bp, 7 predicted proteins | sample S_140212_EF_Meta_FD_87027 | JGI IMG/M metagenome (GOLD analysis project Ga0114978, IMG submission 87027) | Freshwater microbial communities from Lake Simoncouche, Canada to study carbon cycling - S_140212_EF_MetaG | ecosystem: Environmental > Aquatic > Freshwater > Lake | place: Lake...
AGAGGTCAACGCCAGCAACTCTTCGGCGGCCGTGCAGGTGCGGGCGGAGACGATCCCGTTAACCGCTTTCCCGTCCCGTGAGGTGAATCCATCGTAGTTATTGATGCTGGAGACCTGGGCCACGACATTGCCCGCAGCATCGGTGATGGCCCCGCCGCTGGAGCCGGGGCAATATTCAGCCGTCACCTCGACGTGGAGGGCAGGCTGGTGCTTCTCGTCGTAGCGATCCCGACTGATCCGGGCGACCTGACCTCCGGTGAACATATAGGCAAATCCATCGGGATGGCTCATGCACCAGATCTGCTCGCCTGGACGCACCCCTCCGCGAAGGGGGAGCGGAGGGAGATCAAGACCCGGCACACGGATGAGGCAGCTGTCCGCGCGGTCACTGGCGGCGATGATCTCGGCGACAGGGAAGACCTTGCCATCTTCGGTGACAGCCACGGCCTGCGCCTCACGCATGATCGCAGGGTCAATCGTCATCACATGAAGTGAGGTCGAGAGCACCTCGGGGGCAATAGCAAAGGCGGTGGCCCCGATCATGAAACGCCACTTCTTGGAGCGCGGCTCCTGGTAGCGCAGTCCGAGCGCCACAGTGCTGTGTCGAAGCGCATCGGCAAGCTCTGGAGGGGGAAGCTGGTTCGTGGAGACCGATGACATGGAAATCCCGGGGCGCATCTTCGGGGCTTTCTTGGCTATCTCGCTGAAGTTGATGAGCTTTCCATCCTTAGCGAGTCGCTCAACCGCCTGCCCTGCCGCTTTCTCGAAGTTCTCATCCTCGACAATATAGCGCGAGTCTCCGGAAGGGGCCTGACCCTGTGCGAAAATCCCAGCAGCCAGCAGCAGGAGAGCGAGGAGCGGAGTTGTCACAACAAGGGGAAAGCACCGATCAATCAACGAGCTGATACCAGTTGTTACGACGGCGCGGAGTGTACCCCGCCTCCTTGATGAGTGTTTCGATCTCCTGCGACTCGAGTCGGAAGCTGGTGCCCGCCTTGCTCACGACATTCTCCTCCATCATCACGCTGCCGAAGTCATTCGCCCCGTAGCGGAGCGCCACCTGGCCAATCTTGGGTCCTTGGGTCACCCAGGAGCTCTGCACATTCGTGATGTTGTCGAGGAAGATGCGGGAGAGGGCCTGCATGCGCAGATACTCGGCGGAGCCGACCGGTTCCGCGCGGAGCTTGGTATTCTCGGCCTGGAAGGTCCAACAGATGAAGGCGGTGAATCCACCCGTCTCGTCCTGCTGCCGGCGCAGGCGACCGAGGTGCTCGATACGGTCCTCGAGCGTCTCGACATGGCCGAACATCATCGTGGCGCTGGAACTCAGGCCCATGCCGTGGGCCACCTCCATCACCTTGAGCCACTGGTCGCTGTTGGCCTTGAGCGGCGCGATGCGGTTGCGGACGCTGTCGACGAGGATCTCTCCTCCGCCTCCGGGGATCGAACCCAGCCCCGCTTCCTTGAATCGTCGGACCACCTCCTCCAGTGGCATCTTGAAGACCTCCGCGAAGTGGGTGAACTCCGGAGGACTGAAGCCGTGAATGTTCACATGGGGATACTTCTCCCGAATGTGGGAGAGCAGGTCGGTGTACCAGTCGATCGTGAGCTTCGGATGGTGCCCCCCCTGCATCAGGATCTGGATACCTCCTGCGGCCGTGAGCTCGTCGAGCTTCTGGTCGATTTCCTCATGGGTGATCACATAGGAATCAGCATCCTTCTCGTTCCGGTAAAAGGCGCAGAACTTGCAGTAGACGTTGCAGACGTTCGTGTAGTTGATATTCCGGTCGATGATGTAGGTGACGACATCGTTTCCCTCACCGCCATAGGCCTCGGCGAGCGCAATCTTCCGGCGGTGATCGGCAAGCGCGCCCAGTTCCTCAAGGGGAAGGCGATAGAGCGCAAGAGCCTCCTCGGGCGTGATCCTCTCCCCCTCAATGACGCGATCAATCAGTGTCTCGGATGCAATGGCGGCGGGCATAAAAAAAGGATAAAGCCGGAAGGCGAAAGGCAAAAGTGGAAAAAATCGGGGAACCCGGAGGAGGGATGGCGTGACCAGAGGAGTCGTGATATCGGGGGAATGTACTAGCTACGCAGCAACCTCCGCACAGAGGAGTTCTGCTTGTTGGAGGACGGTTCTGACGGCTTCGTCCTGGAGATCTGGAGGATAACCATACTTGTTGAGGATACGCTTTACGATGACGCGGATTTTAGCTCGGGCACTTTCACGTAGCGTCCAGTCGATCGTGGCACTCTTGCGGACCTGAGTGATGAGTTCGGCGGCGATCACCTTGAGCTGATCATTACCGAGCGCCCGGACAGCTGATTCATTAGCGGCAAGGGCATCGTAGAAGGCCACCTCGTCATCCGTGAGCCCGAGATCCACGCCCCTCTTGGTTGCAGAGTCTAGTTCCTTGGCCAGTTTGATCAGTTCCTCGATCACCTCCATCGTGGAGATGGCGCGGTTATGATATCCGTTCAGAGTCTGCTTCAGCTTATCGCTGAACTGCTTTGCCTGAACGAAGTTCCGCTTCGAGCGAACCTTGATCTCATCCTTGAGGAGTTTCTCCAGCAACTCGGCGGCGACGTTCTTGTGCTTCAGTCCCCGCACCTCGGCCAGGAACTTGTCCGAGAGGATGCCGATGTCAGGACGGGGGAGCCCTGCGGCGGTGAAGACATCAATGATCTGTCCTTCGGTCGTGATTGCCTTGGAGACGAGCTGTCGAACTGCCGCGTCGAGCTGATCGGGATTCTTGCCACTCTTGCTCTCCTGCTTATTGAGAGCCGCCTGAATGGTTTGGAAGAAGGAGATGTCATCGCGGATCGCGGTCGCCTCGTCACTGGCAGCCGAGAGGGCAAAGGCCCGCGAGAGTTCTGTCACGACCTTGACGAAGCGTTTCTTCCCATCCTCCTGCTCTAGAATATGTTCCTGGGCCCCAGGGATCAGCTTAATCTTCTCGATGGTCGTTCCGCTCATCCACTTCGACCAGTCGTAGCCATGGAGCATATCGGAGGCGATCTGATGCTTCTCCAACAAGATCGCAATGGCCTGCTTCTCATCGTAGGTGGGATGCCCCTTACCCCCGCTCTGCGTATAGGTGACGAGAGCCTGCTTTAGCTGATCGGCCAGCCCTAGATAATCAACGATCAGCCCTCCCGGCTTATCGCGGAAGACGCGGTTCACCCGTGCGATGGCCTGCATCAGCCCATGCCCGCGCATCGGCTTATCGGCGTACATGGTGTGGAGACACGGAGCGTCGAATCCGGTAAGCCACATATCGCGAACGATCACGATGCGGAAGGGATCCTTGCTATCCTTGAATCGATTAGCGAGTTTCCGGCGCTTCTCCTTATTCCGGATGTGCTGCTGCCACTCAGGACCATCGCTGGCACTCCCGGTCATGACGACCTTGAGAACGGATTCCTTCTGCTTCTCACTATCAGCATCATCCTCCTTGGAGCCAGCCCAGTCAGGGCGGAGCTTCAGGATCGCCTCGTAGAGATCGACGCAGATCCGGCGACTCATGCAGACGACCATCGCCTTGCCATCCATCGCCTCTAACCGCTTCTCGAAGTGTTCCACGAGATCCTTGGCAATCAGGGCGATCCGCTTTGGATCGCCGACGAGCGCCTCCAGGGCAGCCCACTTGGTCTTCAGCTTCTCACGGCTACCTTCCTCTTCACCCTCGGTGATCTCCTCGAACTCGGCATCGAGCTTGGGCAGTTCCGAGGCATTCAGCGCCAGCTTGGCAATCCGGCTCTCATAGTAGATCGGCACAGTGGCTTTATCAGCCACGGCCCGCTGGATATCATAGACCGAGATGTAGTTGCCGAAGATCGCCCGGGTATTGGCATCAGTCTTCTCGATAGGCGTACCGGTGAATCCGATGAAGGAGGCATGCGGCACCGCATCCCGCATGTCACGGGCGAAGCCGTCGATCAGATCATACTGGCTTCGGTGAGCCTCGTCGGCGATGACGACGATATTGCGTCGCTCGGAGAGGGCTTTGTTGGTCGCGTCCCTCTCGGCTGCGAATTTGTGAATCGTCGTGAAGATGACCCCACCGCTGGCACGATTCAGGAGTTCCCGGAGATGCTCCCGGCTGCTTGCCTGCACAGGCATTTGTCCCAGCGTCTCATGGCAGCGCTGAAACTGTCCAAAGAGCTGGTCATCGAGATCATTCCGATCGGTCAGCACCACGAGAGTTGGATTCTGCATCGCAGAATGTCGCGCCATCCGTCCCGCGTAGAAGAGCATCGAGAAGCTCTTGCCGCTACCCTGCGTGTGCCAGACGACACCGGCACGGCGGTCGCCCGTCTTCCCTTCCTCCATGCGACCTGACCAGTAAGCGCCCTCATCATCCTTGGCACGTCCCTCCTCGGCCATGCCACTCGCACGGATCGTCTCCTCGACGGCGGCGTTCACCGCGTGGAACTGATGATACCCAGCGATGATCTTCTGGATCGCCCCGCTGTCCGGGTCTTCCTCATAGGTAACGAAATATTCCAGCAGTCCGAGGAAGCGCTTCCGGTCGAAGACCCCATGTATCAGCACCTCCAGCTCCAGGGCGCTCTTGGGGGCATCTCCATCCCCTTCGATCGTGCGCCACACCTTGAACCATTCCTGATTCGCCGTCAGCGATCCGATTCGTGCCTGGAGACCGTCCGAGACCACAAGGAACTCGTTATAGTTCATCAGGGAGGGAATCTCCGCCTTGTAGGTCTGGAGCTGGGAGAAGGCACTCCAGATTGTCGCCTCCTCATCGGCAGCATTCTTCAGCTCGATCACGGCTAGCGGCAGACCATTCAGAAAGAGGATCACATCGGGGCGGCGGTTGTACTGCCCCTCGATCACGGTGAACTGATTCACCGCCAGCCAGTCATTCGCCTTCACATCGGCGAAGTCCACGAGCCTCACGCGATCCCCGGCGATCGAGCCATCAGAGCGCTTATACTCCACCGGCACCCCGTCGCGCAGATGATGGTGGAAGGCCCGGTTATTTCCGATCAGCGAGGTCGTCTCGTGGCGGAGTACCTTCCGCAGGGCCTCCTCCCGAGCCTCGGATGGGATCGCGGGGTTGAGCCGATGGATCGCCTCACGCAGACGCCCCGTGAGCACCACCTCGGAGAAGGACTCCCTCTCGGCGGCAGGCTCCCCCGGAGCCATGTTCGGCCCGTGGCCGAGGGCATAGCCCAGCTCAGCAAGCCACTCCAGCGCGGCTTCCTCGATATGGGATTCGTTCAGGGACATGGGAAATTATTAATTGACGGAGTGCGTGTATCTAACGAGATTGATCTCGGAGATTCGGCTAAGAGATTGCAGGGACTTCGGTCCCCCCAGTCTCAAACGCTTTATCTCCTTTTTATTTTATCGATGTTTAGCTAGAGTGAAGATTCGGATTTGCTTTTAAAGAGAGATTTATTTGTAAATCAACGACTTGAGCGATTTATTGGAGCTTGGATACTTTTGCGTTAAAACAAAATGTTAGTTTATCAATATTTCTTATTTTGAGGCCGTATAAGCCTGCCTTTCATGAGTTGGCGTAGTTGGAAACGCCAGCATTAATTTTCTATCTTTAACCAAGCGAACGAGATACTGATCCCTCAATGTTTCTGGCTTTCGCTGAACTAGTTCCGCAAGACAGCGCAAGGTAATAAACCGGTCGGAGCAAAGGGCAAGAATCACACAGATTAACTCTTCCCTATCCATCTTCTTTTTGGACAAGGGTTCTGCGGCTATAACGTCAAGATTCTTCCTAAATAAAGAATTTAGTACCTTTAAATCATCGATCACTGGTAGCTGCAGCTGGGAAGTAAGAAGACAGCCATCAGTATCCCTGATTTCGTCCAAATTCGGGGAGCTCGCGGGCAAATTCGGGGAGCTTGGCGCTGAAATTCGGGAAGGTGGACCGAATACGTCCTCAGGAGTGGGTATTTCCTCACCTGGCAAATGGTAGACGGCTCCTCTACCTCCAGTGGACTCAAGCATACCAGCCTGAGTGAGATGCTGTAGAGTCTTCGACAAATCGACTGGATGCTCCGTTGTGACGGCACGGAGACGTGCATGGTTTACCGTTCCCTCACTGGCAGCTAGAGCCAGGGCCACTCGTTCGACGTGATTGAGTCCTTCAAATGCCACCCCGAAACGAGCCTTTAATCCCTCCATCACCTCTTCAGGGAAAAGATCGATCATCCGTAACTCCAGAAGCGTCTGGTTATACGGCACCGGCGTGTCATAAAGCTTAGGTGGATTCCAGTGCTGTGTTTGCCACCCATGGAGAATTTTCGGGATGCCAGTGCCTGCCTGTTCACCTACACCCACCATTCGGAACATTTTGTGCAACGTGCGATTCCGGCAGTCAGGCTCTCCACCGTGAAGTGCCACCTCGACTGGAATACGCATGAGACCCGGATTTCGGAACCCGAACATGTCGGGCCTTTTCACTACCAGAACTGATGCTCGATCCGAGTAGTCAGCATGCACGATCACATTTGCGAGTGCTTCGCGCAGCGCCTCATGGACCGGCGTCTCGTCTCTTCGTTCCCCCTTCTCCAACTGAAAGGGAACTTTCAAGTCAGCCATCAATTTTAGATACACCTTGCGATAGAAATCGAAGAGATTGCCCGACCACTTCCCGTCCAAAGTGATTCGATCAATCCAGCGCCGTTCCATCCTCGCCTCAGGTCGCTCTTGGTAGTCGATCATGTAATTCGGCAACTCTTCTTGAATCGCGGTGAACTGGCCAAACATCAGAAGCCCCGCCAGTGTCAATCCGCTCTCCCCTGTTTCTCGGTCTTTTCGCCAACCACCGATCTGGCGCAGAAACTCACGGTCTTCTGATGCATTCCATGGATGTCCCGGCTCCCGGTTTGCAAAAATCTGACGGAAAGCCCGGAAAGTACCTTGGTCCAAGTCCTCAAGGTCATAGCCTTTAAGGATCCGGTCATCCCGACTGTCCTCCACTTGCTCAGCCAGCATCCTTTTCACCTCGTCATCGGGTAACGGGCGATCCCCATCATTGAGACGACGGTAAGTATGGCCGGCAAATGGATTCGTCGTCAGATGCACCGGCCTCTGTACGCGAGTTGCGCGCGGAATCTCCACCACCATGATCGTCCTACCGTCCAAATTCACCTCCTGCACGCTGGCATCCGAAAGCAGGTTAACGCTCACTTTCTGTCGGTTATTCAAGGCGTCGAACAACTCTTTACGGACCTTTGCAACATTCAGCACGCCCTCCACCTGAAAATGTCCTCGATGCTCTTTAACTCCTAACAAGACAACACCACCCTCGGTGTTTGCAAACGCACTGTATGTAGGCCAGAAATCCTCTGGCAAAGCACCATTGCCATCTCGGCCAGCGCCAAGTTTGCACTCGAGGTCCACCGATTCCCTCAACAGCTCAATATCAGATGTAGTCTGGATTTTCGTCATTCTAAGAGGCCATTTTGGTCTTAAGACCACTGACACTCAACTCCCCGCTCAGGAGTTTTGAGAGGAGGGTGTCGCGGAGGGTGGCCAGGGTGCGGGATTGGATTCGGTTGGCGATCAGTTGCTCGATCAGCGGCGACATGGTGTTCGTCATGGCGTCGATCAACCGGCGATGCGGAATGAGGACTTTGGCGGCAGTGAGGTGGCCGCGCTGGATGTGCCCCATCGTGGTTGCTTTGTCGGCGGCTATTAGGCGGAACTCGTCGAGATGGTAAAGTGTCCAGAGATAGTAAAACCACTTCGGAAACTCGGGCGAGGTGACTTTGAAAAGGTGCTGGTTCAACGCACCTCGACCGCCGCACCAAAGTTCAACTTCAAGACTTCCGGACCATGAGAAAAGAACATCTCCATCCTGTACGATGTAGTCGGGTGGAAGATCGGTGTTACAGCTGTCTGCTCCAACGGAATCCCCTTTGCGGAGTTGGGCGATCTTGATGACAGGAAGTGTTGCGCCATTGCCAGGTGGATACTTCTGAAGTGCAAGGCCGTTCAAGTAGTGAGCGGTCTTATCGAGGCTGCGAACCTCCCACCCCTTGGGGATGTGGCCGAGGGGGGATTCTTCGAAGGAGTCGGGGAATAATCGGTCGATTTCTTCCACCGATCCCTCACCCCCAGCCCCTCTCCCATTGGGAGAGGGTGGCCGAAGGCCGGGTGAGGGTTGATTTCGATCCAGGTTCCTACGAACTGGATCAAAATCAATAAACCAACTCTGAAAGAGTGCTCGGGCAGTGGCCTCGAGGGTGGCATTCATCCGCCGGTTCAACTCGATCTTGTCATCCAGTGCCCCCAGCACTTCCGCGATGGATTGGCGCACATCGGTTGGGGGTATCGGAATTGGTAGCTTCGCCAAATCTCGAAGGTTGAATGTGGCTTGAACCGTCGTCGTTGCCCATGTGCGTATGCAATGCTGGATAAAAGCCGAGCGAAGGCAGATGGAAACCCATAGACTCCCGGGATCTTTGCGAACGGGAATCACGCCGACGGCACGTGCTACATTCCAGCCACGAAGATTTTCTGGAACAATGGCTACCTCACCGAGAGTTCCGACTAGCGTCAAAAGGACTTCACCCCCGCGCAATCGGGATCTCTGGAACTTAGCTTCAATGTCGGATCCGACTTTGAGCATATCCGAAGTATCGATACGACCATTGCGAATGTTGTTCACGCGCACGATGGGAACACCGTCGGCAGTTATATCTCCGGGCTGAACGACACCGTAAGAAACGCCGCGTTCTTCAACGAGGTCACCTAGCGATTCGTAGCGCCAGCCCTCAGGTATTGCCGGCAAAGCATCGGGCAACGGTAGCTCGTCGGGATCAACCGCCATAACCCAGTCCCTTCAGGTTTGTGTCATCCGACTTTTTGAGGAAGGCGACGTATTCGCTTTGGATATCGAGGAGAAGTGTCTGTCCCGACTGGATAGCCATGAGTTGCTCTTCGGTGATCTCCAAGATATCGCCACCCCAGCGGTGCCCAAAGGGAGTCTCGGTTCCATTGGATGCATCGAAGGGAGCGGGAACTGGGTGGATATTGGAGATCTTGTGAGTAGAAGCCGTTTTCAGTGGTTCGTTCTCCGGCCAATGGCTAAGGAGTTTGTTTTTCCACGGCTTGATGCCGGACCTCCGGACGATGAGGAAGCGGTCCAAGGTTTTAGCCATTTCGGAGAGTTCCGGACTGATCCAGCTGATCACTTGGAGGATTCCCTCGTGCTGCTGTTCAAGATCCGTCCAATGAATGATGCGCTCGTGATGGAAGACGCGGTGGTTGCGGAGGTTTCTAATCTGCTCGAGCTGTCGCTTGATGCGGTGTCGATTATGAAGCTGCTTTGGCATGTATCGAAAGACGCCTTTGATTCCCTTCGGCAAGAATCTGGCGACTTCTTCGTAGTGGGCCTCGAAAATTGATGTCCAAAAGCCGAATTGGAGTTCTGCGACGACACGCCCTGGAGCGATCTTTTTCTTAGCACGCTCAATCTTGCTCTTAACCCTATCGACCTCTTCATACGCCCATGGGGTGAGATGGAGTTTCGGTGAGTCATACCATGACTCGGTACCGGCAAAGGTCGTGAGCTCTCGGTGGATACTATTGCGTAAGGCTACCTCGCAAAGCTGTAAGGGTGAGTACAGGCTCTCGCAGAGAGCCATGTTCAAAAGATATCTTGCGGCGACTGTTGAAGGTATCGAACCGTCGGAGCCGTAGACCTCAAGGCGTTCCTGAGAAAGAGCGTATCGTAATGCTGTGAAAAAAGACTCTTGCATTACGGGAGGTATTCTACCATTTGTATCCCTGTAAGCCCCGTGTGACCTTCTCCCGACCTAGTGTCGGTGCCAGGGACCGGGGTTTCTTCTTTTTCGGGAATGGCATTCTCAGAGGGCATAACCCAGTCCCTTCAGGTTGGCTTGGATGGCCTGTTCGAGTCGGGCTGACTCGACGAACTGGGTATTTAGCTCGGCGACGAGGCGGGGCATTTTCTCCTCGAAGGGTTCGCCGTCGTCTTCAACTTCTTCGGCTCCGACGTAGCGGCCCGGTGTGAGGACGTGGCCATGGGCAGCGATCTCAGCGGTAGTGGCAGATTTGCAGAAGCCGGGGATGTCGGCATAGGCCGACGTCGAGGGGCGAGAGTCGACAGTCGAGAGCTGGTCTCCGCGCCAGGCGTGGTAGGTGGAGACGATCTTCGCGAGGTCGGTATCGGTGAGCTCGCGATGGACGCGGTCGATGAGGGTGCCCATTTTCCGGGCGTCTATAAAAAGCGTCTCGCCCTTACGGTTTCGAAGCTGTTTGCCCTCACCCTCCGCTTCGCTCCCCCCTCTCCCAGTGGGAGAGGGACGGGATGAGGGTTGTCCGGATTTATTCTGGGCAATAAACCATAAACACACCGGAATCTGGGTGCTGTAGAAGAGCTGACCGGGGAGTGCGACCATGCAGTCCACGAGGTCGGCCTCGATGAGGGCTTTCCGGATCTCGCCCTCACCGGATTGGTTTGAGGACATGGAGCCATTCGCGAGGACGAAGCCGGCCATGCCCCCGGAGGATCCGGACGATGGGGGTGCTAGGTGGTGGATGAAGTGCTGGACCCAGGCGAAGTTCGCATTCCCCTTTGGCGGGACGCCATACTGCCAGCGGACGTCGTCGTCTTTGCGGAACCAGTCGGAGTCGTTGAATGGGGGATTGGCCAGGACGTAGTCGGCCCGGAGGTCGGGGTGGAGTGGTCGGCGGAAGGTGTCGGCGTGCTCGGATCCGAAGTCGGCCTCGATGCCCCGGAGGGCGAGGTTCATGATGGCGAGGCGGCGGGTGGTGGGGTTGCTCTCCTGGCCGTAGACGCTGATGTCGCCGAGCTTGCCGCCGTGGGATTCCACGAATTTCTCACTCTGGACAAACATGCCGCCCGATCCGCAGGCGGGGTCGTAGATGCGTCCCCGGTACGGGGCGACCATCTCGACGCGGAGGCGGACGATGCAGGAGGGGGTGTAGAATTGGCCGCCGTTCTTTCCCTCAGCGCTGGCGAACATTGTCAGGAAATATTCAAAAACCCTCCCCAAGATATCGAAGCTGGGGTGAGAGGTACGGCTGCCAGATGCAACCCCCTCCTGACCACCCTCGCCCCCTGCCCCTCTCCCAGAGGTAGAGGGGAGATGCAGGGCAATCTCGTTCAGAACAGCAGGGACCTCGTTGATGACACGATCATTCGTGAAGCGAAGGACTGTCAGCCCTTGGCTTCGTAGATACGCATCACGCTTGGCATCGTGTTGGATACGGGAGCTTGTTTCGTGGGGACTGCCGTCGCACTCGATGACAAGCTTGGCCTCATGGCAGTAAAAGTCACAGAGGTAGTCGCCGAACTGGTGCTGTCGGCGGAATTTTGCATCGCAAAGCTGGCGATCGCGTAGTAACTCCCAGAGTAGTTCTTCTGCTGGAGTCTGTTTTGCACGAAGTTCACGGGCTCTCTCCACCAAGCCGGAATAATCGAATCCTCCCCGGTAATGGCTCTCACTCCCTCTCCCGTTGGGAGAGGGCTGGGGTGAGGGTTGATTAGGTTGAATCAATTGGATGGAGCCGATGAGGTCAATCAATTCGCCGAGACGGTTCTTGTCGAGGTCGGCGCGGCCGTAGTTCTTGTTCAGGGAGCCCTTGAGGCGGGGGTTGTCGCTCTCTAGGGCCACCATTGCGTCATCAACGAGCTTGCCGATGGTGGGGAGCTTGGCATTGGCCTGGAGGAAGGACCAGCGGGCTTCCTTGGGAACCCAGAAGACATTCGCGGCGAGGTACTCGTCCTTGTCCTCGGGATTGGCGCCGGAGTAGTCGCCCTCACCGGCGACGAGCTTGGCATGGTGCTCTTCGAAACTGTCAGAGATGTACTTAAGGAAGATGAGGCCAAGGACAACATGCTTGTACTCGCCCGCGTCCATGTTGTTCCGGAGCTTGTCAGCGGCGAGCCACATCTTCGCCTCGAAGCCGAGATTGGCCGAGGAGTCCTTGGAGGACGAAGAGGAGGTGGATTTCTTGGGGCGGGCCATGATGAGTTACGAGAGGATTAACGGGTTGCCCTACAAGAGACGAGGAGATTGGGCTTTTTCATTCAGTCAAGGCTTGGAAGTTTGGATGTGGAGTCAGGAACGCGAGTGCAGCCGCAGCAAATCCTACGGCAAGCGAGCGGTGACGCCGCCCCGCGCGGAAATCCAAAGCCTCAATCGCTATTCGAGCTCGAAATTAATGTTAATCGTGTATCCGCCTGAATTGCCCATTTTCTCGGGAACCGGGGCGATCTTGATGACCTTGCGGGCGGCTTCTAGGACCGACTGATCCATGACGGGGTTGCCGCTCGGTTTTGCCAACGAGAAGTCGCTGATCGTGCCGTCGCGCT
>Ga0114978_10003775_pt1 | contig 12353 bp, 11 predicted proteins | sample S_140212_EF_Meta_FD_87027 | JGI IMG/M metagenome (GOLD analysis project Ga0114978, IMG submission 87027) | Freshwater microbial communities from Lake Simoncouche, Canada to study carbon cycling - S_140212_EF_MetaG | ecosystem: Environmental > Aquatic > Freshwater > Lake | place: Lake...
TGGTCGTCTGACCGATCAGCAGGTCCTTGAGGCTCGAGAAGGTCGCGCGGTTGAGGATCGCGCGCTCGTCGTCGGCGTCCTGCTTCAGGCGCTCGATTTCCTCGCGTTCGATCGCGATCGCGCGTTCGTCCTTGTCGATACCGTGACGGTTGAAGACGCGAACCTCGACAACCGTGCCCGACACGCCCGGCGGCAGGCGGAGCGAGGTGTCGCGCACGTCGCTGGCCTTTTCGCCGAAGATGGCGCGCAGCAGCTTTTCTTCCGGGGTCATCGGGCTCTCGCCCTTCGGCGTCACCTTGCCGACCAGGATATCGCCTGGGAGCACTTCGGCGCCGATGGCCACGATGCCCGCTTCGTCGAGGTTGCGAAGGGCTTCTTCGCCGACGTTGGGGATATCGCGGGTGATTTCTTCCGGACCCAGTTTGGTGTCGCGGGCCATGACCTCGAATTCCTCGATGTGGATCGAGGTGAAGACGTCGTCACGCACGATGCGCTCGGAGATCAGGATCGAATCTTCGAAGTTATAGCCATTCCAGGGCATGAAGGCGACGAGAGCGTTGCGGCCCAAGGCCAGTTCGCCCAGCTCCGTGGACGGGCCATCAGCGATGATGTCGCCGACGCGGATCTTATCGCCCACCCGTACCAGCGGACGCTGATTGATGCAGGTGTTCTGGTTGGAGCGTTGGAATTTGCTCAGGCGGTAAATATCGACGCCTGGCTTGGCCGGATCGACCTCCTCAGTGGCGCGGATGACGATACGTGTGCCGTCGATCTGCTCAACCACACCCGAGCGGCGGGCGATCACGACGGCACCAGAGTCGCGTGCAACCACATCTTCCATGCCCGTGCCGACCAGCGGTGCATCTGACTGTACCAGCGGCACGGCCTGACGTTGCATGTTCGAACCCATCAGGGCGCGGTTGGCGTCATCGTTTTCGAGGAAGGGGATCAGGGCCGCGGCCACCGACACCACCTGCTTGGGCGAGACGTCCATCAGATCGACGGTCTCACGCGGTAGCAGACCCGGTTCGCCGTTGATCCGGCCCTGCACCAGCTCTTCTGCGATCAGGCCGCCTTCCATGCGGATATTGGCCTGGGCGATGACGTGCTTGGCCTCTTCCATGGCCGACATATAGACGACCTCTTCGGCCGGCTTGCCGTCGACAACACGGCGATAGGGGCTCTCGATAAAGCCGTACTTGTTCACCCGTGCGTGGGTGGCCAGGCTGTTGATCAGGCCGATGTTCGGGCCTTCCGGCGTCTCAATTGGGCAGATCCGGCCATAGTGGGTCGGGTGCACGTCGCGCACTTCGAAGCCAGCGCGCTCGCGGGTCAGACCGCCCGGGCCGAGCGCCGACAGGCGGCGCTTGTGGGTGATTTCCGACAGCGGGTTGGTCTGGTCCATAAACTGCGACAGCTGGCTACTGCCGAAGAATTCACGCACCGCCGCGGCGGCCGGTTTGGCGTTGATCAGGTCGTGCGGCATCACCGTGTCGATATCGACCGATGACATCCGTTCCTTGATCGCCCGTTCCATACGCAGCAGGCCAACGCGGTACTGGTTCTCCAGCAACTCGCCCACCGAGCGGACCCGGCGGTTGCCTAGGTTGTCGATGTCGTCGATTTCGCCGCGGCTATCGCGCAGGCCGACCAGCAGCTTGAGCACCGACAGCACGTCTTCCTTGCGCAGGGTGCGCATGTCGTCGGGAGCATCAAGCTCCAGGCGCATGTTCATCTTTACCCGGCCCACGGCGCTGAGGTCGTAGCGCTCGCTATCGAAGAACAGGCCCTTGTACATGGTTTCAGCCGCTTCAACGGTGGGCGGCTCGCCGGGACGCATGACGCGGTAGATGTCGAACAGGGCTTCCTCGCGGGCCGAGTTCTTGTCGATGCGCAGGGTATTACGCATGTAGGCACCGACCGTAACGTGGTCGATATCCAGCACGTCGATGGTCGAGAAGCCCTGGGCAGCCAGGGATTCAATCAAGATGGTGTCGAGTTCGTCGCCGGCCTCGGCGTAGATCTCGCCGGTGGCCATATTGACCTCGTCGCGAGCGAGGTACTTGCCCGTCAGGGCTTCGGGCGGCAGCAACAGGCTCTTGACGGTCTGGCCCAGCTTGTTGGCGTTGCGGGCACTGATCTTGGCGCCAGCGGCAGCCACTTCCTCGCCGGTGTCGGCGTCGATCAGAGCATATTCCGGTTTCACCCCGCGCCAGCGTTCAGCCTTAAAGGGCGTGGCCCAGCCGCCATCGCGCTTCTCATAGGGCACCACGTCATAGAAGGTGGTGAGGATTTCCTCGCCGTCCATGCCCAGCGCCATCAGGAAGGTGGTGGCAGGCAGTTTGCGGCGGCGGTCGATACGGACGTAGACGATGTCCTTGGCGTCGAATTCGAAATCGAGCCACGAACCACGATAGGGGATCACTCGGGCGGCGAACAGCAGCTTGCCCGAAGCGTGGGTCTTGCCCTTATCGTGGTCGAAAAACACGCCGGGCGAACGGTGCATCTGCGAAACGATGACCCGCTCGGTACCGTTGACGATAAAGGTGCCCTTGTCGGTCATGAGCGGAATATCGCCCATGTAGACGTCCTGCTCCTTGATATCCTTGACCGAACGCGCGCCGGTTTCTTCTTCGATCTCGAACACAATCAGGCGCAGCTTAACCTTCAGCGGTGCCGCATAGGTCATGTCGCGCTGGATGCATTCTTCGACGTCGTACTTGGGCTCCTCGAACTCGTAGGAGACGTACTCGAGCACAGCGCGCTCATTGAAATCTTTGATCGGGAACACCGACTTGAAGACGGCCTCGATTCCCTCGTCGACACGGTCCGCGACGCGAGTTTCGCGCTGCAGGAACTGTTCGTACGACGAACGCTGAACCTCAATCAGGTTCGGCATCTGCACGGCTTCGGGGATGCGGCCAAACGACTTACGGATCCGCTTACGGCCGGTGAAGGATTGAGACATCAATGTTTCCCTCTGGCACGCGGGCGCGCCGTCTGTATCGTCGAATTTGGCTAAGCAAAGCGCTAAGCCGGTCGTCCTTTGCGTCCACCCTCGGGACCTGGGAAGGCCTCCGGACGCTGACGAGCCCCTGGTTCAACAGGGGCGTCCCTTCGTGCAGATCAGGGTGGGACCTGCGCCTCGGGACAAATACGGACGCACCAGCGATTAAACGCCGCAAACGACCGTCTCTAATGAGAGTGGGCGATATAGTCTCTCGGCCGCCTCAAGCCAAGCTCGAAATGAAGCTTATTTGACAGCCCTGAGCCGGACTTTGACCTCGCGGTAGACGCCCCACAGCGTCTCCCCGGCCTCGACTACCTGTTCCCGGGTCAACTCGCCGCTTTCGATCTTGGCCAAAAAGGGCTGATCGACCGAGTTGAAGCCCTGCACGATCTCGAAGTCGACGTTCATGGCATAGGCCAGCATGGTGTAGTTTGCCCGCCTTGCGATCCATTTGTCGTTCATGGCCTTCGACATCATCTTGAACGTCGTCAGGGTAAGGGCCCGCACATGGGTGGGGTCACTCCAGTATGACCCGTGGCGGTAGTGAGGCACGTGGATCTCAATGATCCCGCCAGGGGCGGTGACTCGATAGAGCTCGCGCATCCGCCGTAAAACCAGCGAAGGTGGCACCGACATGCTCAAGCACATGCTTCATTAGAATGTAGTCGAAGGCGTTGTCTTGGAACGGCCAGGGAAAGGTCTCGATGTCCATCTGAACGTCGGGATGGCATTCGGCAAATCCGTCGGCGTTTATGAACCCGTCGCGCTTGTCGAAGCCACAGCCCAGATTCAGCTTTCTGATCGTCATGGAGTCCACCCCCCGAAAAGCAACAGGCCCGCCTCCTGTGCGGAAACGGGCCTGTCTTCATGCAGCGATATAAAGCCGTCTTATTTGATGGTGACGGTCGCGCCGGCTTCTTCCAGCTTCTTCTTGGCATCTTCCGCGACTTGCTTGGAGACGTTTTCGAGGACGTTGGCCGGAGCCGCTTCCACCAGGTCCTTGGCTTCTTTCAGGCCCAGGTCCGGACGAACGGTGCGGACTTCCTTGATCACGTTGATCTTCTTGTCGCCGCCGGCAGTCAGCACGACGGTGAATTCAGTTTGCTCTTCGGCGGCTTCAGCCGGAGCAGCGCCGCCACCGGCGGCCGGAGCAGCGGCCATGGCCACCGGGGCCGCTGCCGAGACGCCCAGCTTTTCTTCGAGCAGTTTAACCAGCTCGGAGGTTTCCATCAGGGTCAGGGCGGCGATCTCTTCGCCGAGCTTTTCAATCTTGGACATGTTCAGTTCCTATTTTTGGGAAGTGGGGATGAAAGGGTGTCAGCAAAAATGACCGTGGATCAGGCCGCGTCCTTGTCGACGCGAGCTTGCAGCACGCGGGCGACCTGGTTGGCCGGTTCGCCAATAACGCGGGCCAAGCGAGTGGCCGGCGCATTGAGCAGCCCCAGCAGCTGCGCGCGCAGCTGATCGAGCGAAGGCATGGTGGCGAGCGCACTCACCCCCTTGGTGTCGAGCACGGTGGTCTGGCCCAAAATGCCGCCAACGACGGTGAACTTGTCGTTTTCTTTGGCGAACTGGGTAACGATCTTGGCCGCCGAAACGGCGTCCGGACCGTAGGCAATGGCGACGGGACCCTTGAAGAGGGTGTCACCCGCTTCGCCGATTGCGCCGTCCAGCGCTTTTTGAACCAGGGTGTTCTTCACAACCTTCAGCGAAGCGCCTTCCTTACGAAGGCGCAGGCGCAGATCAGTCATTTCCGCAACGGTCAGGCCCATGTAATGGGTCACGACCACGGCCCCGGCGTCGGCGAAGACGCCCTTCAGCGTCCCGATCGAAACCTGCTTTTCAGCGCGGTCCATTGCGGTCTCCTCGTCAGATTTAGCGCCACGGACTATTCCGAAACGCCAGACGGCCCCGTTCCCGGCGGAAAACCGCCAGGCGCAAGGCCGCTTAGACTGTCCGAAGGAAGCATCACCGGGCGCAGCGCGAGGCTGGGCCCAAATTTCGCATCCCCATCTCCCAGCGGCAAGGAAGGGCTCTTCCTTGGATTAAGTCGCCGGTGGCCCCGGCGTCCCGCAGTTCACGGACAGGATTGTTCTCAAATGCCAACAACCAAAAGGCCAAGCCACCAGAGAACAGAGCGGGGCGTATATAACGAAGCCGCCGCCGACTCAAGCCGGCCGATAAAGTGACGGCAAGTCGGATCAGCCGATGACGCGGGTCAGGCTTGCAGAGTCGCCATGTCGACCACAAACCGATACTTGACCTCGCCCTTGAGCATACGCGCGTAGGCCGTATTGATCTGCTGGATTGGGATAACCTCGATATCGGCCGTTAGGCCTTGTTCGGCGCAGAAATCGAGCATCTCCTGGGTCTCCGGTATACCGCCAATGCCAGACCCTGCCAGCGAGCGGCGCCCCATCAGCAGGGTGAAGATCTGCAGCGGCCCATGCGGATGCTCGGGTGCGCCGACCAAAACCATGGTCCCATCGCGTTTGAGCAGGCGGAGATAGACATTGAGGTCGTGGCTAACCGCCACAGTATTGATGATCAGGTCGAGGCTATTAGCGTAAGCGGCCAAGGCGTCCACGTCAGTAGAGATCACCACCGCATCGGCACCCAACACCTTACCGTCAGCGATCTTGTCCGGCGAGGTGGTGAACAGCACGACCTTGGCTCCCATGGCATGGGCCAGCTTGACCCCCATATGGCCCAGACCGCCAAGCCCGACGATAGCGACCGTCTTGCCTGGCCCCGCTTTCCAGTGCCGCAAAGGCGAATAGGTGGTGATGCCGGCGCAGAGTAGTGGGGCGGCAGCGGCCGGGTCTATTCCGTCGGGAATTCGCACCACATAGCGGTCGGACACAGTGATGGCGCTGGAATAGCCGCCATAGGTGGTGGCACCGCCCTTGCGATCCTTGCCATTGTAGGTGCCGGTCATACCGCTGATGCAGTACTGTTCCAGGCCATCGTTGCAGTTCACGCACTGACGGCAGCTGTCGACCATACAGCCGACCCCGACCAGATCGCCCGCCTTGAACCGCGAAACGCTTGTGCCGACTGCCGTTACCCGACCGACAATCTCGTGTCCCGGCACACAGGGGTAGGTCGTGCGACCCCATTCGTTGCGGGCGGTGTGCAGATCGCTATGGCAGACGCCGCAATAGAGGATGTCGATGACCACATCCTCCTCATCCGGCGCGCGGCGATTAAAGGAAAAGGGTGCAAGCGGAGTCGCGGCCGAAAAGGCGGCGAAGGCTTTAACTTTGGTCATGAGGGGCATCCCGGCTGCAAGCGTCGCTGCCATGAGATAGCCTCCTGCGGCGCAATGGTCAGGACTTGACACAAACAAAATGGGCGGGCCCACAAAGGCCCGCCCATCTGTATTTCTACGGCGCTGAAACGATCAGACCGCGAGGTTGTTCACATCCAGCTTGAAGCCCGGACCCATGGTCGAGGAGAGGCTGACACGCTTGATGTACATGCCCTTGGCGCCGGTAGGCTTAGCCTTGTTGAGGGCGTCGATCAGAGCCACGACGTTCGCCTTCAGCGCCGCTTCGGTGAAGCTGGCCTTGCCGATTCCGGCGTGGACGATGCCGGCCTTTTCAACGCGGAACTCGATCGCGCCGCCCTTAGCAGCCTTGACGGCCTCGCCAACATTCGGCGTGACCGTGCCGACGCGGGGGTTAGGCATCAGGCCGCGCGGGCCCAGCACCTTACCAAGGCGACCGACCAGAGCCATCATGTCCGGGGTCGCGATGACCCGGTCAAAGTCCATGAAGCCGCCCTGGATTCTTTCGACCAGGTCTTCGGCGCCGACAATCTCGGCCCCAGCGGCCGTGGCTTCAGCGGCCTTGGCGTCGCGGGCGATAACGGCGACGCGGACGTCGCGGCCGGTGCCTGACGGCAGGGCGACCACGCCACGGACCTGCTGGTCAGCGTGACGCGGGTCGACGCCCAGGTTGACGGCGATCTCAATCGACTCGTCGAACTTGGCCTTGGCGTTTTCCTTCACCAGCTTAACGGCGGCGTCGATGGAGAAGGCCGCATTGCGGTCGCCGGTCCAGGCCTTGATGCGCTTGGGTTGCTTGGCCATGTGCTTAGGCCTCCACGATCTTGAGGCCCATGGCGCGGGCGGAGCCTTCGATGATCTTGGCCGCAGCCTCGAGATCGTTGGCGTTAAGGTCCTTCATCTTCTTCTCAGCGATGTCGCGCAGCTGGGTACGCGTCACTTCGCCGACGGTCTCCCGACCGGTCAGTTTGGCCCCGGATTTCAGGCCTGTGACCTGCTTCAGGAAGAAGGTGGCCGGCGGGGTCTTGGTGACAAAGGTGAATGACTTGTCCTGATACACCGTGATTACGGTGGGCAGGGGGGTGCCCTTTTCGACGTTCTCGGTCCGGGCGTTGAACTCCTTACAGAAGCCCATGATGTTCACGCCACGTTGGCCCAGAGCCGGGCCGATAGGCGGAGAAGGCGTGGCGGAGCCGGCCTTCACCTGTAGTTTGATATAGCCCAAGATTTTCTTGGCCATCTGTCTCTCCATTCAGCGGCAGCAATTTAATGCCGCCTATGAGCCGTGGTTCGGGCAGCCCCTCCCACAGATTTGTTTACGCCGATGGTCTGGCGAGGCGTGGTGTTTAGCAGATGGCCCGCCTCTGCTCAAGCGCGGTTCAGGCTTCTGGCCGTCGCTTGGCGCGGGCTGCCTACTGACGATCGCGCGCTATTCGGCGATTCTGTGGATCGGGCCTCGGTTTGGGTTACGGCTCTAGCCGCGGCCCAGTCTCAGCTCGTCTTTTCGACCTGGGTGTATTCGAGCTCCACCGGGGTGGCGCGGCCGAAGATCGAGACGGTGACAAACAGGCGCTCGCGCTCCTCGTCCACCCGCTCGACTGAACCGTTGAAGCTGGCGAAGGGACCGTCAGTGACGCGGACCTGCTCGCCAATCTCGAAGCGGATCGTGGTCTTGGGGCGTTCGACGCCCTCCTCGATGGCACCGATGATACGGGCCACTTCTTTTTCCGACACCGGCATGGGCTTGGAGCCACTGCCAAGGAAGCCCGTCACTTTCGGGGTATTCTTGATCAGGTGATAGGCCTCGTCGGTCATCTCCATCTTCACCAGCACATAGCCGGGAAAGAACTTGCGTTCGGCGTTGACCTTACGACCCCGACGGATTTCCACCACATCTTCGGTCGGGACCAAGATGTCGCCGAAGTTCTCCGATAGGCCCTGAGACTTGGCCTGTTCGAGGATCGAGTCCTTCACCTTCTTCTCGAAGTTCGAGTAGGCGTGGACAATGTACCACTTGTGGCGCGGGTTGGACGGCGCGGCGGGGGCGGGTTCGACGGACATTTTTTCAATCACCCAGGGGTGGCGAATTTCAGGATTTGGGCCACGGCAGTTCCGAGGCCCCAGTCGACGATCATGAAGAAGATCGCGGTGATCACCACCATGATCAGCACCATCACCGAGGTGATCCAGGTCTCCTTGCGGGAGGTCCAGCTGATCTTGCGGGCCTCTGCGCGCACTTCGCGCAGAAACTGCATGAGGTTGGTCTTTTTCTTTGGCGGCGCTGGGGCTGCGACGGAAGCAGCCACGGCCAAGCCAGCAGGCCTGGCGGCATTGAGCGCTGCGGCTGTCTTGGCCGCCCTGCTCTTAATCGCTGACGGGGAAGACCCCGATTTCTTCGCCATAGACCGTTCTCTGTCGTCTCTTCTTTTCGCCGGCGAACCGGCGGTTGGTGGCAGGAGTGGAGGGACTCGAACCCACGACCCTCGGTTTTGGAGACCGATGCTCTACCAGCTGAGCTACACTCCTAGACCTTCCTCTCAGGCGATTTCCAGACAGGGAACCGGGCGGCGGAAAGTTCGCCAGTAGGCTCAATCTGTTGCTTGAGAGGCCGTTCGTTTAGCAGGGTCCGGTTGACAGGTCCAGCGAAGGGTGGCGAGTGATCGTTGTCCGCAAGAGTCCATAGATGATCCCCCTAGACACCCTCCGCAACCTCAGCGTCCTCAACGCCCGTGCCCGCATGCTGGATGCGACCGCATTCCTGGGGCAAGAACCCGTGCCGCTGGGCGCGGGTCTGGGCCGCATCCTGGCGCAAGCGCTGATCGCAAAGCGCGACCAGCCACCCTTCGACGCCTCGGCCATGGACGGCTGGGCGATGCGGAGCGCCGATGCCGTATCTGGCGCAAGATTAAAAATCGTCGGCGAGAGCGCGGCGGGCCATCCTTTTGTCGGTCACATTGAACTCGGCAAGACCGTGCGCGTATCGACCGGCGCTCCCATCCCTGACGGTGCCGAACGCGTCATCATCCAAGAGGAGGCGGTACGCGAGGGCGACGAGCTGGCGATCAAGGCGGCAAACGGCTCTGACCATATCCGTCCGCGCGGCGGCGACCTGGCCGCGGGAACGATCGTTCTATTGTCGGGCGAACGACTGGACCCCTGGCGGTTAGCCCTGGCGGCGGCGGCCGGTTACGAAACCGTGGCCGTGGCCCGTCGGCCATCCGTGGCCATACTGGTCAATGGCGAGGAACTGGCGCGACCAGGTCAAACTCCACAGCCTTGGCAGATTTCTGACAGCGCGGGCCCGGGCTTGGCGGGGCTCATTCAATCCTGGGGCGGCGCTCCGGTCCGCCTGCCGCCGGTGGGCGATGATTACGCCGCCATCACGGGCGCGATCGCGGGGACTAGGGCCGACCTCATCGTCACGATTGGCGGAGCCTCGGTGGGTGATCACGACCTGGTCAAGCCGGCCCTGGCAACGCTGGGACTGCGTCTGCAGGTCGAAACGGTCAATGTCCGGCCCGGCAAGCCGACCTGGTTTGGCCTTCTAGGCGACGGGCGGCGCGTGCTCGGCTTGCCCGGTAACCCGGCCTCAGCTTTTGTTTGCGCCCAGCTTTTCCTACGGCCGCTCATCCTGGCCATGCTTGGCGCGGAGCCGCAGCCCTGCCTGGAGGCGGCGGTGCTTCAGGCCGACCTGGAGGCAAACGGCCCGCGCGAGACCTGGCTGCGCGCGGAATTCACGCGGGGTGAGGCAGGCCATGCCCAAGTGCGCGCGTTCGGAAAACAGGATTCTTCGCTGATTGGTGTGTTTGCCAAGGCCGGCGCGCTTTTGCCGCGGGCGGCAAGCGCGCCAAAACTGCAGGCAGGGACCGTGGTTCCCATTCTGCGATTGGATAGACCCACGTAAAAATTACGCACGCCTCAATGGCGCACGGAGAGGCGACGAGACAAAATCGGCGTGCTAAACTTGAATAATAACTTTTTAAGTCCTTCATTTTAAAAACTTTTTTGGTAATATGAGGCTTTTGGCGCATGGGCAGAACGAGCAAAATTACGGTTCACCTGGTACTTGCCATGCTTGCCTGGGTCGCCGGCGAAGCGCTGGCCAATGGCAGTATCAGCGGCACAAGTCTCAAACTGGCCCTGGTTTTTGGCGTCTGCGCCCTAGCAACTGAACTGTTTCTGCAGGTCGAGCGCGCGCCCTGGCGGTTCCTGTCGGTCGGAGACATGTTGCGCCTGGCCCGGTCCGCCGCCGTCACAACCGCCCTATTCACCCCGACGGCCATCGCGACGCACCTGACCATCGCCAGCGCGCCCCGCGCCATATTGCTGGCTATGATTTTGGACTTCGTTTTCCTAGCCAGCCTGCGCATTGCCCGCCGGGCTCTAAACGAGGGATTGTTGACCGAGTCCCTGCTGCGCCTGCGTCCCTCGACGAAGCCTTCCATCTCGCGCGGTCGCCTACTGATCGTCGGCTCGGCCAGCGAATCCGATGCCTTCCTGCGATCACCGCCCAGTGGCATGCTGCATCGCTACACCACCGTCGGCATCATTTCATCGCAGGAACGCGAGATTGGCGAAGAGCTACGCGGGGTCTGCGTGCTGGGCGACTTCAAGCGGTTCGATGAGGTTCTGACTCGCCTGCGCGAGAGCGGCCTTGGTCCGGCAGCCGTGCTGTTCCTGATTCAGCCGGCCGCGATCACCGCGCTGGGTGCCGAACGCCTGGGGCGGCTGAAGGGCGAAGGCGTTCGGCTGCTGCGCCAACCGGCCATGATCGAGCTGTCCTATGGCGTTTCTGCCGAAGATTTGCGCGAAATCAGCCTGCAGGAGTTGCTGACACGTCCGCCTGTCCAGCTGGAATTTGAGCCCGGCCGCATCCTGGTGGCCGGACGCCGCGTGCTGATCACCGGTGCGGGCGGCAGCATCGGTTCGGAAATCAGCCGTCAGATCGCCGCCTGCGGCTGCTCACACCTGACCTTGCTCGACAACTCCGAAGCCGCCCTGTTCCGAATTAGCCGCGAGATCGCGGAATACTGGCCTACAATCTCGCGCTCGGATGTGCTCTGCGACATCCGCGATAATGATCGCCTGAAAGAGGTGTTCCAGGACGAAAAGCCCGACCTGGTTTTCCACGCCGCGGCCCTCAAACATGTGCCCCTGGTCGAGGCCCATCCCTGCGAGGGCGTTCGTACCAATGTGTTCGGCGCGCTCAATGTGGCGGAGGCTGCGCGTAACATTGGGGCCACCCACATGGCCTTCATCTCCACGGACAAGGCGGTCAATCCATCCAGCGTGATGGGGGCGACCAAGCGCTTGGCCGAGGTCTTGATCCGCCAGGCCGGCGGGAAGGGCAACACGCGGTTCTCGATCGTGCGTTTTGGCAATGTGCTGGGCTCGGCGGGTTCCGTCGCAACGGTCTTCCAGCAGCAGATCGAGCGGGGCGGCCCGGTCACCGTGACTCACGAGGACATGGAACGCTACTTCATGACCATTCCGGAGGCGGTGCAGTTGGTGCTGCGCGCCGTGGCCATGTCTGCGGCGCGGTCCAAGCCTGAACCCGGTGTGCTGACCCTGGAAATGGGCGAGCCGGTTAAGATCGTCGACCTTGCCCGCCGCATGATCGAACTCCAGGGCCTGGTTCCCGATAAGGACATCGAGATCCGCATCATCGGCCTGCGCCCCGGGGAGAAAATCACTGAAGAACTCGTCGACGTGAACGAGGAGCAGCGTATGCGGGCGCCGGGTGTCGTCGAAGCCGCGCCCCGCCTGGTGCTGCCGCTGATCAACGCCGACGATCTTGACCGCCTGCGCGCCGAAGCGATGGCTGGGGACCAGATCGGGGCACGCGACACCCTGTTTGGCCTGATCGAATGGATCCGCTCCGGCGTAGACCTGCCAACGACGGACAACATCACGCCGCTGCGCCGGCCTCGCAGGCCGTAGGTCGTTCTAATGAAAATCTCGACTGCGAGTCAGGCGTACGCTGACGCGTGAGCGGATTTTTGGCGCAGGCCCCTCGTCCTTAAGGTCTGCAAGGCGGTCGCTGAGATCCTCGAA
>Ga0114978_10003776_pt1 | contig 12352 bp, 11 predicted proteins | sample S_140212_EF_Meta_FD_87027 | JGI IMG/M metagenome (GOLD analysis project Ga0114978, IMG submission 87027) | Freshwater microbial communities from Lake Simoncouche, Canada to study carbon cycling - S_140212_EF_MetaG | ecosystem: Environmental > Aquatic > Freshwater > Lake | place: Lake...
CCGGCGCCGAAGTTCGCGCTCGGTGGCAACGACAAGGAATACCTGTACCACAACTCGACGCTGGCGCTGAATCCGGATACCGGCAAGATCGTCTGGCACTACCAGCACGTCGTCGATCACTGGGATCTCGACCATCCGTTCGAGCGCATGCTGCTCGATACCGTCGTGGCGCCGGACAAGTCCGAGGTCACGTGGATGAACCCGAAGATCAAACCGGGCGAGAAGCGCAAGGTAATCACGGGCATCCCGGGCAAGACCGGCATCATCTACACGCTGGACCGCCAGACGGGCGAATTTCTGTGGGCACGCCCCACCGTGTACCAGAATGTCGTCAGCAACATCGATGGTGCCACCGGCAAGGTCACCGTCAATCCTGCAACGCTGATGACAAGCACGGCTTCCACCGTGCTTGCATGTCCCTCATCGGCCGGCGGCAGGAACTGGCCGTCGGGTGCCTACAGCCCCGACAGCGGCATGATGTACTTCCCGATGCGCAATACCTGCTCGATGGTCACGCCGATCTCCAATAAGCCGACGCTCGATTCGCTGTACGCGATCGCGCGGAAGGACGCGCCTGTGCCGGGCTATACCGGCCAGCTGGGCGTGTTGCAGGCGTTCTCGGTTGCAACGGGCAAGACGACCTGGCGAGTCGAGTTGCCGAATGCGCCGCTGTCGCTGATGACGACGGGCGGTGGCCTGCTGTTCGGCGGTGACCTCGATGGCAATTTCCGCGCGTACGACGACAAGACCGGCAAGGTCCTGTGGGAAGTGCAGCTGAACTCGCCGGTGAGCGGCTTCCCGGTGACCTACTCGGTCGATGGCAAGCAGTACGTCGCGGTAAGCACGGGCAACATCCTTGCAGGAGCGCGGGGTGCCAATGGCAGCGTGCCGCCAGTCAGTGCGCTGTACGTGTTTGCATTGCCGAAGTGATCCTTCGCGTGGCAGGAAGCAGCGCCGGCCGGGCGTTGCTTCCTGACCGCTTGGGACGGGCTCTCCTCGACTGGCGGGCATTCCTTTCATGACATCGTTGTCGATTGCAGATGTCCTTGCGGCCGCGACTCGCATCCGGCCTTTCATTCACCGTACCCCGGTCATGACGTCGGAGCAGCTGGATGCGCGATTGGGTGCCCACGTCTTCTTCAAGTGTGAAAACCTGCAGAAGACAGGGTCCTTCAAGGCCCGTGGCGCGCACAACGCAGTGTATTCCCTCACCGATGCCGAAGCCGCGACGGGCGTAGTCACGCATTCATCCGGTAACCATGCGGGCGCGTTGGCCCGCGCGGCGCAACGCCGCGGCATTCCCTGTGCCGTCATCATGCCCGCCAACGCTTCTGCGGTGAAAAAGGCGGCCGTCGCTTCTTACGGCGCGACGATCATTGAATGCGAGCCAACGCTGTCTGCACGTGAAGCGGCGGCAGCGAAAGTGCTGGCGGCGACTCACGGGACCCTCGTGCATCCTTACGATGACTGCAGGGTCGTGGCTGGACAGGGTACCGCTGCGCTCGAGTTGCTTGAGGCCTATCCGGATCTCGACCTGTTGCTGACACCGGTGGGTGGCGGCGGGTTGCTGGCTGGTTCGGCGTTGACGGCAAAATCAATGAACAGGAAGGTGCGCGTGATCGGCGTTGAGCCCGCGCTGGCCGACGACACGTTCCGCTCCTACCACGGGACCACGCGCGTGGTCATCAACTCGTCCGCCACCATTGCCGACGGCCTGCGCGGCTCGATCGGCGAGCGCAATCTCGAACTTCTCAGGAAACACGTCGACGACGTCGTCACGGTGAGTGAAGCGGAGATCATTGACGCCACCCGCTTCCTGTGGGAACGGATGAAGATCGTCGTGGAGCCGTCGAGCGCCGTACCGCTCGCGGCGCTGCTCAATGGCAAGGTCCCCGTCGCAGGACTCAAGGTGGGGATCATCCTGTCTGGCGGCAACGTGGACCTCGATGCGTTGCCCTGGGTGCACGCGCCCCGCTAGAACGTTCGCGAGAACTGCGGCAGAACCCGTCCTGTGACGATCACGGCGGTCCAGAGCAGCAGCGAGGTCGCACAGAACATCCGTGCGGCAGTCGGCAACGCGCCGCCTTCGGGGACGTGTTGCAGTTGTGTGGTCCATAGCCTTTCGAATCGCCACGCATTGATGCCCGCCAACGCGATGAGCGCCATCTTCACCATGAAGATGGGATTCGTCCCGTAGCGCACCGGGTCCGCCACAAAGAACAGCACGCCGGAAAGCGCCGTCAACGCAAAGCCGGCCAGGGAGAGCACGACAAACCGGTGCACGCTGGCGATCGGAAGTCGCGGGGCCACGCCGAGTACTCGCAGGTCAAAAGCGGCGATGCCGGCCGAAAGCAGCGCAAGCCCGACGAAATGCAGGACCTCCATCAGCGCAAACAGCCAGCGCGACGCGAGCATTGTATGGCCGAGGGCCGTGCCATCAATCGAGCGCATGAGTTCGAGCATGGAGGACAGGGCTGTGATGTTACGACTATGGGCCTGCTTCAGACCGGACTAGAGCAGCAGTTCCGCTTCATAGACGATGACGGCATCGCCCTGGATACGCACGGACTGCACGACGCGGCCGGAGCAGGCGACGTCCACGTCGACGACGCCGGGGCGGTTCATGGAGCCACCCTGCCGGCCACGGAAACGCGCAACACCGTCTGTGGCTTGCAACAATCCGTGGTTGACGAGGTAGGCGCCAAGCATGCCGTGCGCATTGCCGCTCACCGGGTCCTCTGGGATGCCGATGGCCGGGCAGAACATCCTCGATTCAGTGCCGGCTGCAAAGCCAGGTTCGGGCTGGCCTTCCTTGAGGGCGAAGACGAAGAAGCCCTCGGCACCGACGTGCGGCGTCAGCCTCAGCAGTTCGTCGAAATCAGGCTTCAGAGACGTCAGCAAATCGGGCGAGTTGAGTCCGATCAGCAGGCGCGTTGTCCGCTTCGCCATGATCTGCAATGGGCAGTCTTCGTGCAGGCTGGGGCTTGAGATGCCGAGCGCGTTGAGGACTTCCTTGCGATGCACGTCATTGATCGTGGGTCCAAGCGAAGGCGGGCTTTGCGTGATCGCGACGCGATAGTCGCCGTCGATTTCGTCCACTTCGATTTCGACGACCCCGATGCGGGTGCGTTGCCGCAGCGTTTTCTTCGGCCGACCCTTCACCTTGGCGCGCACGTATTGCGCAGCCACGGTGACATGTCCGACGAACGAGACCTCGTGACGGGGCGTAAAGAAACGCACCTCCATGTCATGTTCATCCGCTTCGGCATCGAGCACGAACGCGGTTTCCGGGACGTTGATTTCGGCTGCGATGGTTTGCATCTCAGCTTCCGTCAGCACGTCGGCATCCAGCACCACGGCGGCCGGATTGCCACCGAAGCGTTGCCGGGTAAAGGCATCGACATGAAACAGCCGGCAGCGGCGTGACTTGGTCATGAACTCTTGATCTCCCGGGCTCTACTGGGTCTTTAAGACGAGCCCTTGCGCCCAACTCTAAAGGTGAGTGTGCGTTATCGCCGAACCTGCGCCCGACGTCAATTGACAACACGCACCGGAGCAACCGGCAGACTCCGTCAACAAGGGGGCCTCCGGCAAGTAGGTGGGGGACCCCACAGGCGGGCCTGTCGGCAAGCCAGAGCTGACCTGCTGATGGAGTCAGCCATTTGCCGGTAGGCCATCCTGCCGGAGGCCTCCTTGTTGACAGAGTCGGCCGGTTTCAATCCAGCCGGGGCCACCCTATACTTCGCGTCACCTTGGGGTGGCCCCGATAAGGGCCTGAGATGCTGGCTGCGTGCCCGACCGCGCGCTGACCTGCGAACCCGTTGAACCTGATCCGGTTAGTACCGGCGTAGGGAGCAGGTATGTTCTTGGGCCACAAGCCGCCATTTCGTCTTGCCTGTTCCGCGCCGTTGCCGGGTCGTCCTGATGGAGGATCTGCAATGCGTTCTGTTGTCAGCTGCCTTGCCTTGCTGGCCGCGACCCCGTTTGCCGTCGCGGTGGGCCATGCGCAAGCTGGCCGCGACCCCGGCAAAGGGGACTCGTCTCTTGAGGAAGTGATCGTCACGGCGACGTTCAGGCCGCAGACGCTGACGCAGGTGCCTGCCAGCGTGACCGTCCTGGAGAAAAAGACGCTGGACGATGCCGGGCAGCAGCATATCCAGGACGTGCTGGCCCTCGTTCCGAACCTTGCCTGGGCCGGTGGAACGGCACGACCGCGTTATTTCCAGATCCGTGGCATTGGTGAACGCGAGCAGTACGAGGGTGCGCCGAACCCATCAGTCGGGTTCCTGATCGATGACATCGACTTCAGCGGCATCGGGATGCCCGCCACCCTGTTCGACGTTGCCAGGGTTGAAGTGCTGCGTGGACCACAGGGCACCCGCTACGGTGCGAATGCGATGGCCGGGCTGATTGCCGTGCACAGCGCCGATCCCGGTGAGCTGCCCGGCTATGCGGTGGACGGCAGCCTGGCCGATTTCGGTACCGGATCGCTGGGATTCACCGCGACGGCGCCGGTTGAAAGCCTGAACTCAGGCTGGAGGTTGGCCGTGCAGCGTTATCGCAGTGGCGGCTTCACGCACAACACGTACCTGGATCGCAACACGAACGCCCGCGACGAATTGACGGGACGATTGAAGTGGCGCTTTGCCCCGAGCGATGCAACCACGGTCGATGCCACGCTCCTGCATGCCAACTTGGGCAACGGGTATGACGCGTTTGCGATCGATAACTCGCGCCACACGTTGTCCAATCGCCCCGGCGAGGACTCGCAACGTGCCACTGGCGCATCCGTACGCGTGGTGACGACGGCCTGGTCGCCCTACACGCTGACAGCCATCGGGTCGTCTGCCAACTCGAAGAGCCTCAACAGTTTTGATGCGGACTGGGGCAATGCGGCGAGCTGGGCGCCCTACACCTACGACTACTACAGCAGTTCCTCGCGTGATCGCAGGACCGCGAACCTGGAGCTGCGCCTGGCATCTCCCGCGGCGCAGGGCCCTGGCGCAACCGCCTGGCTGGCGGGTATCTATCTGCTCGATCTCAATGAAGACGGTCGCGATCTGCTCAAGGGGGTCTATGCCGATCCTGCCGATCCGTCGTTTGATGGCACGTCCGATGACGCGCTGGCCAATCGCTACGAAGCCACCAACGTCGCCGCGTTCGGCCAACTGGACGGTTTCCTGTCAGAGCGGTGGCGCTGGTCCGCGGGCATGCGCATGGAGCAGCGGACCGCAAACTACAGCGATGCAGGTATCTGGGGTGGCAGCTCGCAGGTGACTTCCCTGAGCGCCCGCAACCGCATGCTGGGTGGACAAGCCTCGTTGAGCTTCGACTTGTCGCAGGCGGCCAGCACGTACGTGTCGTTGTCGAGGGGCTACAAGGCCGGAGGGTTCAATCTGGGCGCAGTGCCGCCAGGGGGGCGCTACTTCTCGCCCGAGTATTTGTGGAACGTCGAGGCGGGCATCAAATCCGGCCTCCTGAGCGGCCGTGGGTTCGTCGCTGGCGCAGTGTTCTACGAGTCACGCCGCGATCTGCAGGTGCGTACCGGCAAGCAACTTGATCCTGCGAATCCCGGCACGTACCTGTTCATCACCGACAATCTCGACCGTGGCTACAACCTCGGAGTGGAAGGGACGATCCGCTACTTCCTGACACCTGCGCTCGAAGTTGGCGGCTCGGTCGGCTTGTTGCGCACCAGGGCCAGCGGGGGGCTCGACGAAAATGGCGTTCCGGTCGCCACTCGTGAACAGGCTCACGCGCCCGAGTATCAGCTCGGCGCCTACGGTACGTGGCGCCACGGCAGCGGCTTCATGGTCCGCGCCGATGTGAACGCGCAGGACAACTTCTATTTCGACGTGCCGAGCGACCACAACCAGCAGTCCCGCGCCTACACGACCGTCAACCTCAAGGTGGGCTTCGAACGGCCGGCGTGGAGCGCTTACGCATGGGTACGCAACGCGTTCGATGCGGACTATGCCGTTCGTGGCTTTTACTTCTACAACGAGCCACCCTTCCTCAAGAAGAAGCTCTACACCCAGCCCGGCGACCCACGACAGGTGGGCGTCACCGTGAACTGGTCCTTCTACTGATCACTGGAGAATCCATGCGTACCGCAATTGAACTCAGCCTGTATCCCCTCGATAGCCAGTTCATACCGCCAATCCAGGATTTCATCGACCGGATGAACGGCTATCCCGAACTGCAGGTCACCACGAACGCCATGAGCACGCAGATCGCTGGCGAGCATGCCCGGCTGTTCGAGATCCTCGCGAAAGAGACGGCCACCAGCTTCGATCAGTCCGGTCGCAAGGTGTTCGTCATGAAGATCCTGGGCGGCGAGGGGTAGGGACTTGCAGAACTGGATGCAGCAGCTCTTCGGGACTTCGCCATGGGAGGCGGGGGCGGTCCTGCTGGCGCTCGCGTATCTGTTGCTCGCGGTGCGCCGGAACCTGTGGAGTTGGCCGTGCGCGTTCGTGAGCGCAGTCATCTATCTCGTCCTGTTCGCCCGACAGGCCTTGTACATGCAGACGTTGCTGCAGCTGTTCTACATCGGCATGGCGGTGTATGGATTCGTTGAGTGGCGTCGTGGCCGGACGGAAGACGGGCAGGTATCGATTTCGAGCCGCCCGTTGCTGTGGCATGGTCTTCGGCTGGGGTTGGTGGTCGTCGCGAGTGGAGTGAACGGGTGGCTTCTGACCCGTTTCAGCAGCGACGCACAGTCCCCGTACCTTGATTCCTTCGTGATGTGGGGCAGCGTCCTGACGACCTGGATGGTCGCAAGACGCATCATCGAGAACTGGCTCTACTGGGTGGTCTTTGACAGCGTGGCAGCGTATCTCTATTTCACTCAGGGCTTGCACGCGACGGCGCTGCTTTTTGGCGCGTACGTCGGCATCGTGATCCACGGCTATGGTGTGTGGCGGCGTGAGCAGCGCTTGCAACAGGCCGTGGTACCGCCGCAACCTGCGGTCTGACTCCATGCAGTTCGAAAGCGAAGCGATTTTCAGGATCGCCACCTTGGCGGCAGATACCCTGGGTGTGGGCGTCGCGAGCATCGAGCGCGCCGAGCGCATCAAGGGTGGACTCACGAATGAAAGCTGGCTGGTAACCGGGGCCGGCGAGCGTATTGTCGTGCGCGTCAGTACGGCAGACGAAGCCGCCCTGCAGATCGATCGCGCGAGTGAAGGTCGTGTGCTCGCGGCAGTGCAACGCGCCGGCCTGGGTCCCGAAGTCCTGCGGTGGCATCCTGAAGGCCGATTGCTGGTGACGCGATTCATTCCCGGCATGGTGTGGACACACGAGGATGCTCTCGCCCCGGACAACATCCGGCGGCTTGCGGGCCTGCTGCGGAAGTTGCATTCGCTTGACTCATGCGACGACGTTGCGGTCGTCGACCTGCCTGCGATCCTTGACCACTACTGGGCGACGCTGATGGAGCGGGGGCAACCTGATCCGCCGTCCCGCTGGACTCGGCCGGAGATGCATGCAGCCGCCGTCGAGCTCTCAGGTCTCGGTCCGCACTGCCTGTGCCACAACGATGCCCATCACCTCAATGTGATCGATACAGGGCGCCTGTGGCTGATCGACTGGGAGTACGCCGGGCTCGGTTCGCCGTGGTTCGACCTCGCGTCGGTGGCGTGCAATCACGACTACGACGAGGATCAGCGTCGCCAGCTGCTGCGTCACTACCTGGACACGGAAAGCGGGGAAGCCACCCGCCACCTCGAGGTCGCGTGCTGGCTTTTCGATGATATTCGCAAGCTGTGGCTGGCCGTCAGGGCCGGCTGACGCGGGGCGTCCGACCCGCAAGGTCTGCTAGACTTCAGCGACTTGACGAATTCATCGAGGTCTTGCGAATGGGCTTGCTGAAAGTGATTGATCGAGACGGCGTCGAGCACGAGGTGCAGGGCGCCTACGGGCAGAAGATCATGGAGATCCTGCGTGAGCTCGACTACGGAGTGACGGCGATCTGCGGCGGCCTCTGCGCCTGCGCAACTTGCCATGTGCACGTGGATCCGGAATGGCGTGCCAAGTTGCCGCCCCGCCAGTCGGATGAGACCGATCTCGTTAGCGGCACCGAGGAATACGTCGCCGAGGCATCACGGCTGTCCTGCCAGCTCGACTTTACGCAGGCGCTGGATGGCATCCGCCTGCGGATCGTGTCGCAGGAATAGCGCCGGCCTCAGACGGGAAGTCTAGGAAGCCAGGGAAGTTATGGAAGCCGGAAGAAGGGAGTGTGTGCAGTGGCGGCTTGACCGCTCTGGTCTGGCTTCCCCAGCTTCGTCGCTGCCGCGGCCTCCATGGCTTCATGATTATCGGGGCTGTCGCTACTTCTTGCCTTCAGTTTGCCGCGCGACGGCGTCGGCGGCTGCCTTGATCGCCTCGGCATCGCCGAGGAAGCGTCGCGACAGCGGCTTCAGGCTTGCATCGAGTTCATAGGCAATCGGCACGCCGGTCGGGATGTTGAACTCGATGATGTCCGCCTCCGACATGCCATCCAGCATCTTAACGAGCGCGCGCAGGCTGTTGCCATGGGCGACCACCAGCACGTTCTTGCCAGCCTTGAGCTCGGGTGCGATGCGAGATTCCCAGTAGGGCAATACTCGAGCCAGCGTGTCCTTCAAGGATTCGGTCGCCGGCAGTTCAGCGGGCTTCAGCGAGGCATAGCGTGGATCGAAGCGCGGATGGCGCTTGTCGTTTGCGTCAAGGGCGGGGGGCGGAATGTCGTAGCTGCGACGCCAGATCTTGACCTGCTCCGCGCCGTGCTTGGCCACCGTCGCCGCCTTGTCGAGTCCTTGGAGTGCGCCGTAGTGACGCTCATTCAGCCGCCAGCTGCGCTCCACGGGAATCCAGAGCAGGTCCATTTCATCGGTGACCAGCCACAGCGTGCGGATTGCGCGCTTCAGCACCGACGTGAACACGACATCGAACTTGAAGCCTTCGGCCTTCAGCAGTCGACCGGCTTCGCCTGCTTCTCTTCTGCCCTGCTCGGTCAGGTCGACGTCGACCCAGCCCGTGAACAGGTTTTCAAGATTCCAGGTGCTTTGTCCGTGGCGGACGAGAACGAGTTTGCCAGTCACGAGGAAAGGTCCTTTGCAGAGGGGGATGCCAGATAAGGGCAGCGCGGACGACAGGGCGGACTATGCGCTCTTGCCAAGATCGCGGATCAGCGCGGCCAGGAAGCGGCAGGCTTCACCACCCGTGATGCAGCGGTGGTCGAACGTCAGCGACAGCGGAATGCGACGATGCGCTTCGATGCCGGTTTCCGTTGGAACAACGTCCCGCTGCAAGCGCCCGGTCCCGAGGATGGCGACGGCGGGCGGCACGACCAGCGGCGTCGCATAGCGACCGGCCAGCGTGCCGAAGTTCGACAGCGTGAACGTGTACCCGCGCATCTCTTCGGGAGCGACGCTGCGCTCACGCACGGACTTGCGCAGGTGGTCGACGGAAGCGCGGAGTTCTGCGCCGGACTTCTTGTCGATGTCGCGGATGACCGGAACGATCAGTCCTTCCGGCGAGTCAACGGCGACGGCCAGGTGGATGTGGTCGAACAGGATGCGGCTCGGTCCGCTCGGATCGAAACGGGCATTGAGCCCGGGTTCTTCCTTTACGGCCGCTGCGATCGAACGGATCAGGCGCACGGTGATGTCCGTGCCCTCGGGCCACGCATGCACGTCGGCGTCATCGAACACCGTGCAAGTGGCGATTTCATCGCGCGACCGGCTCATGCTCTGCGCCATCGCCCGACGTGGGCCATGCAACAGTTCGGCCCCGTCGTCATGGCGGCGATTGCCCAGGACGGTTGCTTCGACCGCCGAGGCTACCTTCCTGCGCGGGCTTTCAAGCGGCGCTGCGGCGAGTACATCGTCCAGCGTGATTACGCCGTCCTTGCCCGAACCGCTGACTTGCGCGAGGTCGACATTCAAGCGTCTGGCCAATGCCCGTGCTGCTGGCACCGCGCGCACCTGGTCACCCACCGCATGACGCGTACGGCGCAACAAAGAGTGTTCTTCGATGATCTCGCCGGTGACAGGCATCATGCCGACCACTGTGCCGGACTGCGGCGCGTGCGACTCCACCTGGACCGCGGTCGGAGCTGCGGAGGCGGCGGAGGCGCCTGTCAATTGGAAGTCGACCAGCGGCTCGCCGGTGCCGACGACATCCCCTGCCGCGGCATGCAGCTTCGTGATGATGCCTTCGTAGGGTGAGGGCACTTCGACGATGGCTTTTGCCGTCTCGACCGAAACCATGAGCTGGTCCACCTTGACGGCGTCGCCCTCCTTGACGTGCCACGTGACGATCTCGGCATCGGGCAGGCCTTCGCCGAGGTCGGGGAGCGGAAAAGTAGTCACGATAGGGTTCCCGGGTAAGTCAGTTCAGTCGACGAAGGTCGCATGCACGGCATCGACGATGCGGGCGACGCTCGGCAAGTAGTCATGCTCGAGCTTGAAGTAGGGCATGACGGTGTCGTAGCCGGTGACGCGCTGGATCGGCGCCTGGAGATCGTAGAGGCCCTGTTCGGCAACGATGGCGGCAATCTCGGCGCCGACACCGCAGTTGCGCGCCGCTTCGTGCACGATGACGAGCCGGCCGGTCCGGGCCACCGATTCGAGGATCGCTTCACTGTCGATGGGGCTGATGGTGGCGAGATCGATGACCTCGGCGCTGATGCCTTCCGCAGCGAGCTGCGTTGCGGCCTTCAGCGTTTCAACCGTCATCGCGCCCCAGGTGACGATGGTGACATCGGTTCCTTCCCGCAGCAGGAAGCAGACGTCGAGCGGCAGCGCCCTGCCGTCGTTCGCGACTTCCTGCTTGGCGTACCGGTAGATCCGGACCGGTTCAAGGAACAGCACCGGATCGGGATCGCGGATGGCGGCAAGCAGCAGGCCATAAGCGCGCGCCGGAGTCGACGGGCAAACCACCCGAATGCCTGGGATATGTGCGAAGAGGGCTTCGACGCTTTCGGAATGATGCTCAGGCGAACGGATGCCTCCACCGTGCGGCGTGCGAATGACGACCGGACAGGACATCCGCCCGCGGGTGCGGTTTCGCATGCGCGACATGTGGTTCACGATCTGGTCGATCGCTGGATAGATGAAGCCCATGAACTGGATTTCGGCCACGGGCTTCAGGCCCTGCGCGGCCATGCCTACGCACATGCCTGCAATCATCCCTTCGGCGAGAGGCGTGTCCTGCACGCGTTCCGATCCGAAGCGTTGCTGCAATCCGGCGGTGGCGCGAAAGACGCCGCCATTGATGCCGATGTCTTCGCCGAGCAGGACCACGCTCGGGTCGTGCTCCAGCTCCCAGGCATGCGCCATCGTGATCGCTTCGATCATGGTGATCTGTGCCATGGTCAGTGCGATCCTTTGCCGCTGTAACGACGCGCCAGCGCCTTCTGCACCGTGAGCCGTACGGGCTGGTTAGCGAAGACGTAGTCGAACATGGAGTCCGACGACTGCTTTGGCATCGCGAGGAATTCCTGTACGGCAGCTTCCACCTGCTGGGCGCATTCGGTTTTCAGTAGCTGCTCGTCTGCGTCTGTCCAGCCGATTGTCGCGGCCATGAACGCGCGCGTGCGGATCAGAGGCTCGATTTTCCACGCTGCCTTGACCTCCGCCTCCTGCCGATAGCGTGTGGCGTCATCAGCCGTCGTGTGATCACTCAATCGATATGTGAGTGCTTCGACCACCGTTGGCCCCTCGCCGCGACGTCCCCGTGCAAGCGCCTGCTCCAGGGTGTCGCGAACCGCGATGATGTCATTGCCATCCACCTGTACACCGGGGATGCCGGCGGCAATTGCCTTTTGCGCGAGCGTTGCGCATGCCGTCTGCTGTTCGATGGGCACGGAAATGGCCCAGCGGTTGTTCACGACGAGGAACACGACCGGTAGCTTGCGCGCCCCCGCCAGGTTGATGGCTTCGTAGAACGCGCCTTCGGACGTGCCGCCGTCGCCGACGTAGGCCAGCGCACAGCGGGGCTCCCGGCGGATCTTGAAGGCCATGGCCGCACCGGCCGCGTGCAGGGTTTGCGATGCGATCGGAACACTCCACGGAAAGTCGTGCTTTGGGCCCGAGAAATCGTTGCCACGCTCATCGCCGCCCCAGTATGTCAGCGTTTCGACCATGCGCACGCCGCGCCAGTACTGCGTGCCGATCTCGCGATAGACGGGGGCGAAGCTGTCTTCTGGACGCAACGCGGCTCCCGCGCCTACGTGCGTTGCTTCGTGGCCCAGGCAGGACGGGTAGGTCCCGAGCTTGCCGGTGCGCTGCAGGTTGACGGCCTTGGTGTCGAAAGTCCGCGCCAGCACCATCATGCGGTACATCTTGACCAACTCGTCCCGTGAGTGGGC
>Ga0114978_10003778_pt1 | contig 12347 bp, 17 predicted proteins | sample S_140212_EF_Meta_FD_87027 | JGI IMG/M metagenome (GOLD analysis project Ga0114978, IMG submission 87027) | Freshwater microbial communities from Lake Simoncouche, Canada to study carbon cycling - S_140212_EF_MetaG | ecosystem: Environmental > Aquatic > Freshwater > Lake | place: Lake...
CAATCATAATTACAGAATGTACCAGTATCAAGTTTTGCTCGATTACATCGCGGGGTCACTGTGTCGATAACAAGCCCTTCTGTGCTCATTTCGTTTAATGTATTGCCGCCACGGTTTAGAAATATTCGTTGACTCATATGTATCTATTTACGTATTCAATGAAGGGGTCATTATCTTTTAATAGTAGTGTATCAACGCCTGCATCTATTCCTCGCTGTCGAGCTAATATTCCTGGATCCAAATACTCAATTTCGTATATTATGTCTTTGCCAAACACAGCACACTCGACCATAAATCTAGGACTGCAATCCACTTTAGTAACTGGCGTATAAATGTAAGTGTCAAAACGTTCAAATAGATTTACTATAGGCACTTGCTCAACTGATACTTGATCGGATGCTAGGCAGCGATATCGTTCAGGTACGTCTGTTATGATAAGATAATAGTCAAATGAGTGTTTAGCAATATAGCCTGCAACTTCGGCGGGCGGTCTTGCCTTACATCTGTTCATCATGTAAAACATAGCAGTATTAGTCTTAACCGACTTGGGAGTATAATATCGATCCCATAACAGTTTTTTATTATAGTCAACTACTTCAATATCTAAATGCTCATATCTTTCTGTATACATTGAAAAGTCTTGTAGTAAATGAGTTCGCTTAATGGCTTTGTTATTAGAAAAAAAGTCTAGTTCGCCATCATAGCATCGTAGTAAGAATATGTTATTAGCGTATATTGTACAGCTACCAAATCTAGGAGACCCGTCAACTATACACATATTATTAGCCAGTATGATTTTAGGTTGTGTGAATACTATTATGTTTGCTGTTAGGTCTGCAACTTCTTCGTTATTAAAATTATATTTTGAAGTTAATAGACCTATTAGTAAATTAACATCAGTGCCATCCAGTAACGCCATTGCCGCGTTGATACCGTTACGTCTACAAACAAAACAATATTCAATCATTTCAAATATGTGACCAGTGACTCCGTGCATTGTTTCAAATGACGTAGCAAACACTAGATCATATTTTTTAATATTAAGAATTGTTGTCATTTACAATTTCCTCGTAGGTTAAACTAGAATAGCCTAACTCACTAAAGACATTTTGGGGTAATTTTGATAGTATAGTTAATATCATGTCATCTCGGCCATGTGGCCATGTTTCATTAAATCTTGTATATGCTTGATTAAATTCATCAAGATCGTTGCTGGTTAATTTATATTGTGGAATCAACTCTGTATATTCTTTTACAGTTAACCATGTGTTGTATGGTGTATAAAAATCTGTTAGATTAATTAATTGATCAAACACCTTAACTGACTGAGAATGTATTATATCTTCAAATTTAATAGTTCGAACGTGATTTTTTAAATTGATTTGTTGTAATATAGAAGAATTGAATCTTTTCTTAAACAACTTTAACCCCATATTAGTATTATACGGAGCACGTGGATCGTAAGCAATAGTATCTAAGACATATGCTGTAGATGGGTTTCGAATTATATTAATTATGTCAGTATTAGGGATATCACGTCTGGCCATATCACAAAATATTTTAGAAAAACTTCCACAAATTACGTGATATGGTTTTTGTCTATTATGATAATCTTCTAAAAATCGTTGATAGTCGCCGCCTTCAGGGAACCTTAGTTCTGTTTCAGCGCCAAAATCAAAAGGGAGTGCTCTAAATAACATCCTATAATTAAACTGTTCAGCAAGATCTAATTGACTGCGATAAAAATGATCCAACGTGCTACTATTGCAGGTTAGATCATTTAATGCTGTATGTATTATAGCCGATAAGTTTGTTTTTTTAAAAGTTTCAGCACAACTTAAAATAACAAGCATTGTATCCTATTCTGATATATCTTCACGTGTTAATGGAGTATATGCTAATAAAACAAATATATCCTCTGGCAGCTTGATATCTCCTAATGCCAGTAGTTGTTCTTCATTTATAGGAGTTGTCCTTGATAAATTAATATACTCAAGCATCTCTGTTGCCTTGGTTTTTTCATTAGACAAATAATGTTGGAATAATGTATTGTAACTATCTAATTCTTCTGATGAAACAAGATTCGATGGAATTACATTTTCATTTTCCCAAACAGTTAACCACTCGTTGTGTTTGTCATAGCCTGCTGGTAGAGGTATATCAACATTGTTAATTGTGAATTTTCCTGCTGTTATAATATCTTCAAATTTAATTGTAATAACATCAGATAATTGTGATAGTATAGCGGCATTAATTATAGATTGTTTAAATTTTTCTAGATCTTCTTCTAAAGTTAATTCTTTTCCAGGATCTTCATAATAATCGGGAGTTTTTCGATGTAGTAATGCACATGTAGACGGATTTCGAATGATATTTAAAGCTATTACGTTTTCTGCTCCAATATCATTTTTAATCTTGTTAATAAAACCTTTAGAAAAAATACCAGTAATTACATGAGTAGTGCCCAATCTATTGTTATAGTTTTCTAAAACATCATCATATCCGTGTGGATGACGCAGTGTGGGGCCTCCACGATTAGGAAAGTTTAAAGTGTCTGTTATTCCAAAATCATATAGTAGATCAATAAAAACAGCATAGAAGTGATTATTTTTCCCACCCTCTAAAAATAATTTATCTTGTAGTTCGATAATTTTTGCAAAAGTTGCATTACCTTCCGGGTCTATAACTCCATCATTATCTAAATCAATTAATAACTTATTAGTTGCAGGTTGGTCTCCATGCGCCATACAGTAAACAATTTCCCCTGTTGGACTAGTTACCTTAAAAGGTTCAGTTGCAAAATCAACAGTGTACCCGTCAACAACAAATGTGTTTAGTGCCGCAAGTATTTTCCTTGCAAGAAATTTCTTATGTATTGTTTCTACGCCGTTTAAAATTACTAACATTCTTATCTCCTTAGATAGTCTTCTACTATCATATTTACAGCTTCATTATCGTTTTGATCGGGCAATAATTGTAATTTTTTAATGATTGCTAGATACTCCGCCTTGCTGTTTTCAATTGCTTTGATATCGTCTTTTAAAGAAATATATTTTTCAAGATCAGTAATTAATGATTCATCGCCCATTTCAATAATCTTGATATAACATTCTTCTTTGTTATCATCAGTTATCACAATTCCTTTGTTAATAAACTTGTTGTTTAATAGCATAAATGAAACAAAGTCTACCAGTTTAAATATTAAAAGATCATCACCTAAAATGCCTCTGGCTTTAGTTTTAACGGCTTTTACTGCTTTACCTGCATAGGTGTTGGCATCAATACCTTCTACTTCTTCATAATTAATTATTTCTTTCATTTTTTAACCTTTCAATTTCTTCTGATAATTCTTGTACTGCTTTGATCAATGGAAAAATTAACTGATGCGGATTGGCTACAATAAAGTAACCGTCCTTGTCTTTTTCCAAAATAGTGTATTTTTCTATTGGCCAAATTTCATTTATGTTCTGTGCCATACAGCTCATAGTTTTACGTACAGTATCGCCTTTTGTGCTGTCAGTGTATATATGCTCTGCAGGTCGTAGTTGTTTTATTTTTTCTAAACTCATTACATATACTCAATTTCAGTTTTAATTAATTCATCGCTGTAGTTACAGTTGCAAGTGCATGAGTAGTTGCAGTTACAGGTACAGTAGTTACAATTACAGGTGCAGTAGTTGCAGTTACAGGTACACACACTTTTTGATACTGCTAATTCATAAATTAAGTTATTGATATGAATAGCTCTGATAGTTACACCCTCCCTAACACTAAAATTATTATCAACTCCAGCATTTACTGCGGCGGTTTGCGGATAAGTTATAGTTTCAGGTGCTGGCAGGGCCGCATAGTCTATGCTATATTGACCAGTAAAATTACCATAATTATCGTAAATTGGGGTTCTTCCGCCAGTATCATACTGCCCGTTTGGACTGTTATATCCCTGCCATGCACCGTTATAAGCCGAAGAAGCCGCTTGTCCTGCTATTTTAAAAGCATCTACTATAGCCTGTAAACGAGATGCAGATATCCTCCCGGCAAAATAGCCTGCAGGAATAGTAATAGGCGCAGTGCCCCTTCTAGATCTTTCATTGTTGGCTTCGTTTGCTACGCCAAGAATATGAGCAGTGCTCGGTTGTGTTCCTGCTCCTATATAAGGAACGGCGTAGCCAACGCCATTACTAGCATTAGTTCCGTAAGGTAATGAAGTTAGTCCTGATAACGTAGGTATTGCCATTTATAGGTACTCCACGTTGGCCTTTAGATTTTCATCGCTATAGTTACAATTACAAGTACATGAATAATTGCAGTTACAGGTACAGTAGTTACAATTACAGGTGCAGTAGTTGCAGTTACAAGTACATACTGTGCCTGCTGTGTTAAGTTCAGTGATTAACGCATTGATATTTGCGGCGGTAATTTTTCCTAGTGATTTTGTAAAGAATGGTGCGCCACTAGGAACTGCGGCTTGTGGAAAAGTTACGGCTGTGGGTGGAACTTGAACTTCAGGGCCGTTATAGTTTAATGCGGCGGTGCCGTTATATGATTGGCTAGCGGCAGGACCAGAGACTTCAAGCCAAGATCTGATTGATTGAATTCTAGCGGCAATAATTACCCCATTAAACAATGTATAATAATCTGGTTCGGGAATTATACGGGCTTTGCCTCGACGTTGCCTTTCGTCCATAGCAAGTTCAGCAACATATGCGGCACCTTCGCCGCCAATCTGTGTTGCTTCTATAAGACCAGCAATTACATTAGGATTACTCGATCCTACAACTAGAGAAACTTGATAGCCGAGGCCGTTATTAACGCTGTCTGATGCATTGGTACCATATATGCTTGTTAAAATTCCATTTTGTGCAATAACATCATTATTATATTTGGTGTCGCCGGGACCCAAAGTCTTTATCGGAAAACCAGGTATTGCCATTTATAGGTACTCCACTTCACTCTTAACTAATTCATCGCTGTAGTTACAATTACAAGTACATGAATAATTGCAGTTACAGGTGCAGTAGTTGCAGTTACAGGTGCAGTAGTTGCAGTTACAAGTACATACTGTGCCTGCTGTGTTAATTTCACTAATTAATGCATTGATAATAGTGCTAGTGATCTTTGCACCTCTTACAAAATTAGTAGCGCCACTCGGTGCTGGCACTTGACTAAATGTAGTTACAGCTGGCGGATTGCCGGCGTTACTACCGCCACCATAATTTGTGTTGTATGCTTGACTTTCTATTGGCCCAGGAACTTCTACAGTGGTCTTTATGAATTGAAATTTACTTGCAAAAATTTTGCCTGTAAAATAATCATTTGGAATAGTAACTGGGCTCGCGCCGCGACGGGCATGTTCTGCAACAGCGATTTCCGCTAATATTTGTGCAGAATCTCCAAATATTTTAAGTCTCTGTCCAGGTGCTGGTGTGGGAATTAAAGGAAGATTGTATGAGATGGCGTTATTGGCATCGTTGCCGTAAATATCTTTTACTATCCCGCCCGCTCCTATATTTGGTAATGCCATCGCGCTCTCCTTAAATTGCTTTGCTTAGGAAGTCTAAGTCTTCTTTTGCTTTATTTTGTGCTATAAACTTTTCATAATCATCTAAATCACTAGTTGATGTAATAAATGCTAAGGTATTTTCATCAACTGCTTTATCATTAGTTGTTTGTCCTTCATTTACTTCAGTAATAATGTGTAAGACTAAGTCTTTTAGAGAAATGTTAAGCACCCTAGACACAATTTCTAAATGCTCAGAAATGTCAATGTTTTCTCTGTTTCCTTTTTCAGATAGCTCTTTAAGAAGATTTAATGAAAGAATAAAACCTTCTAGCATCAACAGGTAAACACCCGGATCATCTTCAGTTTCGATAGTTTTTATAATATTGAAAATTGCTTCAATTTTTTCATCTAGTGTCATTTTATTTCCTTGTCCTTAAAATCATGAAATTTTGGAGAGTTTTCGTAGTTTCCATATGTTGTTACGTTACCCTCATTAGTAAAATACGTCTTTAATTCTTTGCGTTCACCGCAACCACTGCACATATCGCAAAATAACTCGCATACAGGCACAGATATTGCTTTATTTATCCAGTCATTTCTTAGCTGATTCTTAATATCGGTTAGCTTTTCAATGTCCTTCTCTGTCATAGTGTCCCAAGCCACACTAGTAATCATGCGCTCTGGATTAAAAGTTTTGATCAACTTGGTCATATCTTTGTACACATGATTAATATTAAATTTGTGGATTGTGTAACGCATACGATATCTAAAGCCGTTTTGATTCAACTTTAAAAATATCTCAATCATACTCTTTGTGCTATCTAACCCATTATGAAATACACGATCTTTATTGCCCACACCGTCAAAACTAACGTCAATAGATAGCAGTTTCTTTTTATAAAAGAAATTGTTCATTGTTTCGTCTATGAAATTTTGGCTTAGGTATTTAATGCCATTAGTAGTCATATTAAAATGAACGTTTTTCTTTTTACTATAAGCATAGTCCATAGCAAAGCAGACGTTTTCCCACTCTAGTGTAGGCTCTCCTCCAAATAACACAATCAGTGTCTGACTTTTAGGGTCTTCTCGAGCAAGTATTGCATCAACATGCTTAACTATATCCTCCTTAGTTAGTATCTGTGGAGGACGGCCTGGCAAATCTTCGTAGCAGTATGTACAGGCTAAATTACATTTATTAGTAAAATATAAGACATTAACAGCTGAACCTATAGGTGAAGGTTTGTCTGTTTTATCTCCTACATAAAAATCACTAACAATTGGTATCATTGGATAATCATCTCGTGCGAGTTTTTATATCTGTTGTCTTGTGGACGACTTTTGGCTTCTTTAATAATATGACTCATGCTAGATAAGAATTGTCCGTAGTCAAACTTATAATCATATAAGTGTCCGCGATTGAGATCGTCATAGCCAACGTATTGGCTGTCAACTTTGGCTTTGCCTTTGCGAGCTTCTTCGATTTGTAATGACAGTTCATCTACAGTTAATACGCGATCAGAAACGTGCTCTACTGGAGCCATCTCAACTTTAACTGGAATCTTTAATATACTTTTCATTAGTTTCTACACTCCACGCCTTCGCTTTCTACACCTACGTTTTGTAAGTAGTGTAGGATTAGATCTTGGAACACTGGAACGTCTTTACATTCTTCTACAACTCGCATAGCCTGTTCATTAGTGATGTGAAAGATCTCACAGATACTGTCTAATGGCTTGTTACCGTTGGTGACTTGACTGTATGTACAGCCTGCATTACAAACTTGTTTTAATTGGCAAGGCTCGCACTTGTTAAAGTTTTGTGGATTGAAAATGTCTTGATAATAGTTAAAGTCATAGTCACTGTCCATCTTCATAATCTTCTTAGAGGCAAAACGAGCACAGGGATAAAACTCACCGCTACTCATTAATACTCCCCCGTGTGTGCCTGCAAAACAACCAAATGGTCGTTTGCCTTTAACTAGACCGTACAGTATATCTAAAATAGATAAACGTAAAAAGCCAACTGAGCAGGGTATACCTGCTTTCAGTTTAGCAATATAGCAGTCAGTTAATCTAATTAGTTCTCTACGAAAATCATGTAGGTCATCTTCTGTCCATACATCATCACGTACAATAGAGAAGTCAGGATGTTCAATGCCCCAGCTCAACAGGAACTCAAAGTTCTCAGTCATGTCTTTGGTATTGCCGGGCCATATCATTACCTTGCAGCCGTTAGTTAAATCTGTAATGATATCCTTCTTGTGATTATACATGTCAAGGATGCCATCAAACAACTCACCTGTTTCAGGATTAGTGTTCTCTAACAATGGCAGTAGCGGACGGGTTGTATTAGAACTCATGCCATCAAATGACCAGCTAACTCCTACACCATGTTCTTTTAGGTACTTGGCTTTGTCAGCATCAATCATTGTTAGGTTAGTAATAATGTTGATACCTTTGCACTTAGGATCTGCTGTTAGCTTTGGCACAGCATAGGTGATTAGGTCCCAATTAAGCAATGGTTCGCCACCAAAGAAGCTAACGTGGAACTCACTGTCGTTACTGCGCTTCATTAGGTTGTACAACTCTGGCATGGCATTATCAAACGTCTCAGGTTCCATCCATGTAGGACGGTTGGCCACGTAACAATATGGGCACCCAAGGTTACATTTTTCAGTTACTGATATCTCTAGTGTAAACATATTAGACTGTACATTGCTCCGCTTTAATAATGATACTAGGTTTCTTATAAGTCTTTAAGGCAGTACGTAGAGCATGGTGTACAATCTCATTTGACTTAAAGACCTTGCACACTTGCCAGTTGGCAGTATGGTCACTCCACTTTTCTAAGTAGGTATCTTTCTCTGACTTTTCGTATGTTGCCGCATTACACTTCATACAGAACTGTGCATCACAGCTCATGCAGTCAAGAGGTTGATTCTTTAGTGCGTCTTTGTACATTGCTGTCTTTTCTGCAATCAACGCATCAATGTCCGGTGCCTTAAGAATATTGCCCATAACGTGTGCATGACTTTCTTTGTACATACATCCGTGACACGGACTGATGTCACCGTTAAGGTCAACTGACACATAGTTGATGCCTGATGCACATAGAGCACGACTCTGTGTAAACCAACCGAACTTCTCTGGAGGCAGTTTGTTTGTATAAATGTATTTGGCTATTTTAGCAAGTCCGTCGTTAAGTACTGCTAGTCTAGGCATAAACTGTTCTTCAGTTAAGTGCGAATACATGTCCGGTGTTGGAAAATAGTTCTCATCAAACTGTAACACATCAAGGAATGCTTCGTAGATTAAATGAAAGTGTTCAGCAGTTAGAACTGATTTCATTTTAACAGCAAGCCCTGCTTGTTTTGCCGCAAGGTAGTTTGACTTGACTAAACTTGAGCTTGGGTTACCTGTCTTGTCGATACGAGTAATATCGTTAACTGGCTTGCCGTCATAGCTGACTTGTATCTTAAGTCTGCCTGGCATTGCTTGATGAAAGCGCACGAGCTCTTTCATATATTTCTTTAGGTAAACACCATTAGTATAAAAGAAAAAGTTGTAGTTAGGATTGTCAATGTACTTTTCCATTACACCGCGACAGAATTCCCAATTGACAAACGGCTCACCGCCCCAAAAGTAAATATCTCTTTTTGGGTCTTTAAACTTTCCCATAAACTCTTCAATGTTTTCTAAAGTTACAGAAGTATTTTCTTCAAATTCTGTACTAAGTCCGCATTCAAATCCCTCTGAGCAATAAGTACATGCTAGGTTACAAGTACTGGTTACATTTAAGTCAATTACCATTATCTTTCCTTATTTTTTCTATATTTGTTGTTCAACTCTATTACAGTGTTTAACAACGGCATTTCGTATGTACTAGCTAACGCCTTTGTGTCTTTTGGTAAGCATGGCCCACCAAATCCTCTTTCTCCGTCTGTGCCCGGTACTTGATAATGATGCGAGCCCATCCAAGGATGTTTAGCTAGGATTGCTGTTGCATTATTCCAATCAGCACCCATTTCTTGGGCTACATCATACATACCATTCATAAATGTCACTTTCAAAGCATAAAAGCTATTCATAGTGTATTTAACCATACAGGCCGTAGGTATGTCGATTAAAAAAGTGTTAGTAGTGTCTACTATAGAGTATTTGCGGTAGATATCTAAAACTTGCTGGTTTTTTGTGCGGCCAATGACTACATATGGAGGATTTACAAAGTCTTCTAGACTTGTAGCTCTAGAAAGAAACTCGGGATTATATACCACGTCAAATACTTCTAAATACTGCGGAAGTATAGTGCTTTTAACCACAGTTATGCCTGCGTATTGTGCGTTCTTAATATCTGTAAGAACTCGTTTGAGCAGGGCGTAATTTGTTTCGTCTGAGGGTGTAGGTACGCAAACGAATATAGCTTCGGGGTTTGCGTCTACTACGTCTTTAATTGTAGTCGTGTTATATTGCGGGTCTGAAATGATACAGGTTGTTTTAGAGAACCCATATTCTACGGCCTTGCCCACCATGCCGTATCCTATAATTCCGATCATATTATTTTTATCCTATGTGTAATTCTACAGTAAAGTTAAATATTTGTCAAATATTTTGACTAGGCGAATATTTAGTGTAAATAAACTACTATGATTAATAAACAACCATTCACTGAAATTCTATCAGGACTGAAAGACTCTGGAAAGTATCGTGTGTTTAACGACATACTTAGAGAGAACGGCAAGTTTCCACAGGCCATTTGGTACGGACCATACAATATTAAAACAATCACCAATTGGTGTAGCAACGACTACCTAGGTATGGGGCAACATAAAGTTGTGCTTGATGCTATGCATACTGCCCTAGACATGACTGGTGCTGGATCGGGTGGAACTCGTAATATTGCTGGGACTAGTCATTATCATGTGGCTCTTGAAATAGAATTGGCAAAGTTGCATAACAAAGCATCTGCACTATTATTCTCAAGTGCCTATGTTGCCAATGAATGGACACTGATTGCACTGGCCAAGATTATTCCCAATATTGAATACATCAGTGACAGTAATAATCACAACTCGATTATTGTAGGCATTAGTCACAGTCGTGCTAAGAAAAGTGTATTCCGACACAACGATATGGAAATGCTAGAAGAACTATTGCAGGCCAGTAGGGCCGCGGGTAATACGCCTTGTGTTGTATTTGAATCAGTTTACAGTATGGATGGCGACGTAGGTCTAATCAAAGAGATATGTGACCTAGCAGACAAGTATGAAGCAATGACTTATATTGATGAAGTACATGCTGTGGGTCTGTATGGAGATCACGGTGGTGGCAAACTAGAGCAGTTGGGCCTACAACATCGAGTTGACATAGTTAACGGTACACTGGGAAAAGCCTTCGGAGTGCAAGGCGGATATATTGCCGCTGATGTAGATGTTGTTGATGCTATCCGTAGTATTGCCGCAGGCTTTATCTTTACTACATCGATGAGCCCAGTTACTTGTGCAGGCGCCCTAGCCGCTGTCAAATATCTTAAAGATCATAATGAACTACGTGAAGAACATCAGGATCGTGCTCGTAAACTAAAGTATCGATTGGATAAAGCAGGCTTGCCAGTTATGACTTGCAGTACTAGCCATATTGTTCCTGTACTTGTAGGTGATGCTGTTCGCTGTAAGGCTATGAGTGATACGCTGTTAAATGATTTTAACATCTATGTACAGCCAATCAACTATCCTACAGTAGATGTGGGAACGGAGCGGTTACGTTTTGCACCTACTCCGTTACATGATGATGGTATGATTGAAGACTTAATCGAAGCTCTTAAAACTCTATTTTAAAAACTGTTGTTGAACCAGCCAATCTTTTTGCCGTTGGCTATTCTGTTGTCGTGTTCTTCTACGCTACTAGGATAGCGCCATGCCCATACTGCAACACAGGCCATAAAGATACCTGTGTAGACTACACCTCGTAATGGCACAGTGCCGATGCTCATTAATACTAGACTCAATGACATCATGCCTAGCATAAAGAACTTCATCTTAAGAGGAAACACTCGTTTAGTGTTCCAGTTAGTCAAGAACGGACCGAACAGCTTGTGATTGTAGATCCATTTATGCATACGTTCACTGCCCTTGCTAAAGCAGTAGGCCGCAAAGACAACAAATGGACTATAGGGGATGCCAGGTGTGACAACCCCTATATAAGCTAAGCCTAAACTAATAAATCCCAGTACATTCCAAAATAGTTTTTTCATACACTATTTAATGTATGGTGCCCATGCTTCGTGTCGAATTTGGAAAGGCATATGCTTACGCTTGTTCACAAGTTCCCAATATTCAGGCTTGTGTGGTTTTGACTTAGGCTTGATCTTTTTGTTAGCACCCTTGCCTGCGTTACATGGTCCGCAGGCAGTAGTAGTGTTTTCAAAAGTGCTCTTACCGCCGTGGCTAACTGGTAACACGTGGTCAAGTGTACAATGCTTCTTTTCTAAGTTGTCACCGCAGTATTGGCAAACATAGCCGTCACGAAGGAATACGTTGCTCTTAGAGAAACGGATAGAAGTCTTTGGCTTCATGTAGTCAGTCAGCATCATAATACTAGGTACTGGTGTTTCCCAAGTAGCGGAATGCACAATCCAATTGTCGTGCCATTCCAGTACTCGAGCCTTGTCGAGGACCATGTATTTGATTGCATCTTGCCATGTTAGTGTACTCAAAGGTAACCATGAAACAGGTTGTGCGTCGGAATTTAATAGTAAAGTGTCTGCCATGTTAAAACTCAAATTAAGTTATACTATATTTACGTAGTATACACTCAAACCCTGTAACAGTCAAGTGATATTTAGGATA
>Ga0114978_10003779_pt1 | contig 12346 bp, 12 predicted proteins | sample S_140212_EF_Meta_FD_87027 | JGI IMG/M metagenome (GOLD analysis project Ga0114978, IMG submission 87027) | Freshwater microbial communities from Lake Simoncouche, Canada to study carbon cycling - S_140212_EF_MetaG | ecosystem: Environmental > Aquatic > Freshwater > Lake | place: Lake...
AGGTTGGCTTCCAGGCGGTCGGCTATTTTGAGCAGAATGTTGGAGCGCTCAGTGGGGGATGTTTTGCCCCAGGCATCAGCCGCGGCGTGGGCAGCGTCGAGCGCCAGGTCAATGTCTTGCGCCGTGGAACGAGCGGCTTTGGTGTAAACCTTGCCCGTGATGGGGGTGATGACATCGAAGTATTCACCCGACACTGGCGCTACAAACTTGCCGCCAATGAAGTTGTCGTAGTGGTCCTTGAATACAATTTTTGCGCCGGCGGTGCCGGGAGCTGCGTAGATCATGGGGTGTCCTCGTCGTTGTCAAAATAATAAAAAAATTCCCTTGCGGGTTCTTTTAATACTCAAGACGCGTGCCAACCCTTTGAAGCGTAAAAACCCAAAAATCAAGCGGTTTTCTAAGGGCTAACGAGCGGTATGGCCAACGAGGTGGCGGCGCACTTTGCGCCACTTGTTACATATTGGAACAGTCCGTGTAATGGGCTTCTATGCAGCGGTATTCATAGGGTAAGACCACCAGGGCAGCACTTTGCGCATGGACAACACTTCACCACTTTGAAGGGGGGTGTAGCCCGCGAGAGCGGTCACCTGCGCTTGCCAGGCGGGTGTTTTGAGCAGTTGGAGCAAGGCCTGAATGTCCGGTTGTTGAAGCGCTGACTTGAGGCAGACGAGGTGGTAGCGCTCCTCGGCCAGGGGCACAAAGCCCAAGCCCGCTCGTAGCGAGGCGGCGGCGATGCCCAATCCGACTTCAAACTGCCCCGAGGCCACAGCGTGCGCAACCGCCGCGTGTGAAGGTTCGGTGTGCTCGTAGCCCGCAAGCTGGCTGGCCGTCATACCGGCTTGGGCCAAGAGATCGTCCAGCACCACCCGCGTGCCGGTGCCGATCGCCCGGTTGGCAAAGCGGGCGCCTTTTTGCGCCACGTCCTGAAGTGAGTGCAAGCCGAGCGGGTTGCCCTTGACCACCATCAGGCCTTGTGTGCGCTGGGCAAAGCCAATAATTTTGTGCAGACCCGGTTTGAGCAATGGTTTGTAGGCGCGCTCGGTCAGTGTTTTGGGGCCGGTGTGCGCCAAGGTGTGGAAACCGGCCATCACGCAGCGGCCTTCGTTCAGGGCGCGAATAGCGTCCACGCTGCCGGTGAATCGAATATCGAGGTGAAGCTGGGGTTGGTCTGAGGCCAAGGCTTGCTTGAGTGCATGCTCGCGCAGGGCGCTCAAGGCGTCGTCATGGCTGGCGTACAAGGTGACCACATGGGCGCTGTCGTCAAAGGCCACCGCAAAACTGCGCTCCAGTTCAGCCCGCAAGGCTTCGATTTGTGGGGCCAGGCGGGCCTGGGCCTGGCTTTCGGCCCACATCAACTTGGCGCCAAATTCTGTGAGGCGTGCTGATTGGCCTTTTTCCCAGACCACCAACTCATGGCCCAACTCCTGCTCCCAGCGCTTGAGCTCGCCCCATACGTGGCGGTACGACAAACCCAAAGCGCGGGCACCCGCCGAGATCGAGCCTTGGGTGCTGACGGCTTGCAGCAAATCAATCAGCGGGTTGCGCACCAGCGCCGGGCTGCTGTCGCGGGAGAGGGTGTAGTGGAATTGGAGCCTATGCACAACAGTTCATATCGCAGGACATTAAATCAGTGGCTACGATACCCCAAGTTATTTAAGGCCTATGAATTCAATTACCGAGAGCGCAGCCACCGCGCTGCAACTCATCCTTTCCCTTGATCGTGGTTTGCTCACGATTGTGGGCCGCTCCCTCTCTGTCAGCGCCATGGCCTGCCTGTTGGCTTGTAGCCTTGGTCTCGTGCTGGGCGCTTGGCTGGGGGTGGCGCGCTTTGCTGGGCGCACCTGGGTGCTGACGCTGCTCAATACTTTTTTGGCCGTGCCCTCGGTGGTGATCGGTTTATTGGTCTATTTGCTTTTGTCTCGCTCCGGGCCTTTGGGGTTTTTGGGCTGGTTGTTCAGCTTCAAAGCGATGGTCCTGGCGCAGGCGCTCTTGGTGCTGCCGGTGGTCACGGCCCTGACCCGCCAATTGGTGGAAGACGCCGAGAGCGTACACGGTGAGCAATTACGCTCGCTGGGCGCACGGCCCTTTATGCGCAGCCTGCTGCTGGCCTGGGACGAGCGCTTTGCGCTGCTCACGGTGCTGATTGCCTCTTTTGGGCGGGCTATCTCCGAGGTGGGCGCGGTAATGATCGTGGGCGGCAATATTGATGGCTTTACCCGCGTGATGACGACGGCCATCGCGCTGGAAACCAGCAAGGGCGACTTGCCACTGGCCCTGGGCTTGGGCCTGATTTTGCTGGGCGTGGTGCTGTTCTTGAATGTGATGATTGCGCTGGTGCGGCGCTGGCGCGAGCATTCTGAGTTGTCGCCACGGACTTCTGCGGTTTTCGCATGAGCCCGGTGGTGCAATTGCACGCCGCCAGTGTGCATTTTGGGCGCACGGCCCATGCGGTGCGCGCCTTGACCGAGGTCTCGCTCGCCATTCAAGCGGGTGAACGCGTGGCCTTGGTGGGGGCGAATGGCTGTGGCAAAAGCACGCTGCTGCGTTTGCTGCACGGCCTGACGCCACCCACTGCCGGTGCGGTGTCGCGCCACCCCAAAGCGCGCCAAGCCATGCTGTTTCAAAGACCACATTTGTTGCGCTTGTCGGTGCTGAGCAATATTGCGCTCGGCCTGTGGCTGGGCGGCATGCGCTGGGCGCAGGCCCGTGCGCAGGCCTTGGTGGCTTTGTCACGCGTTGGCTTGAGTGACCTGGCGCAGCGCCCCGCCCGCAAGCTCTCGGGCGGGCAACAACAGCGCGTGGCCTTGGCCCGGGCTTGGGCGCTGAGCCCGCAAGTGCTGCTGTTGGACGAGCCCACCGCCAGCCTGGACCCGCACGCCAAGCGCGAAGTGGAAGCGCTGATTGCCGAGTTTTCGGCCCAAGCCATGACCTTGGTTTTTGCCAGCCACAACCTGGGTCAGGTCAAGCGTCTGGCCAACCGGGTGATTTATTTGGAACACGGCCGGGTCTTGGCTGACCTGCCCGTGCATGAGTTTTTTGACGGGGCCTTGCTGCAAGCCAAGTACCCTGAAGCCCATTTGTTTGTTAAAGGAGAACAGGTATGAAGATGTTTAAGAGTTTTAAGGCTTTAGCCCTTACCAGTTGCGCTATAGCAGCTCTTGTTTTTGTAGCGTCTGCCAGCGCTCAGGCGCAGTCGATTGTGGTGGCGTCCACCACGTCTACCGAGCAATCGGGCTTGTTTGCTTACCTTTTGCCTGCGTTCAAGCAAGCCAGTGGTCTGGAGGTCAAAGTGGTGGCGCTGGGCACCGGGCAGGCCCTGGACATGGGGCGCCGGGGCGATGCTGATGTGCTGTTTGTGCATGACCAGGTAGCCGAAGAAAAAATAGTGGCCGAGGGCTTTGCGGTCAAACGCTTCCCCGTCATGTACAACGATTTTGTGTTGATCGGCCCCGCCGCTGATCCGGCCAAAACCAAAGGCCGCGACATTGTTGACGCGCTCAAAAAATTGTCAGCGTCTAACACTGCTTATATCTCGCGGGGTGACAAGAGCGGCACGCACGCCGCTGAGTTGCGCTTTTGGAAACTGGCGGCACTTCCAGACACCAAAGGCGCGGGCTACAAAGAATGTGGTTGCGGCATGGGTCCGGCGCTTAATATCGCGTCCAGCAGTGGCGCCTATGTCTTGGCTGACCGTGGCACCTGGCTTAATTTCAAAAACCGGGGCGATCTGGCCGTACTGGTAGAGGGCGATAACCGGCTTTTTAACCAATACGGTGTGATGCTCGTCAACCCGGCCAAACACCTCCATGTCAAGGTGGCCGAGGGCCAGAAGTTTGTGGATTGGGTGGTCTCAGCACCCGGTCAGGCAGTGATTGCCGGTTACAAAATCGGCGGCGAGCAGCTGTTCTTTCCTAACGCGGGCAAGTGACGTCTGAGCGACTTAGGTCAGGTCGGTTAAGGCCTGTTCTATTGCGCTGAAAAGCGGCCGCTCATTTGGCGATTCATTCAAGCAAGCGTTTATCAAACGGGTGAGTGCTTCGTGCGTGGCCGGATCAGGGTGGCCGGGGCTGTGCAACCGCAACTCTTCCAGCAGGCAACCAAAAGCACGCACCTCAAGCCGTTGTAGCGCCAGTGTTTGAGTTGGGTTTTGCTGCGGCAAAAATGACGCTGCACCAAAGTCGCCCAGCAAGGCCTGTCCGAGCCCGTTGTGCAAAATGTTGTGGCCATACAAGTCGCCGTGCATCAGGCCTTGCGCGTGCAAATGCCGCGCCGCGCGCGCGATACCCAGTGCGAAACGAAGGGCGGTGGCTGCCTCGAACACCGTGTCGGCAGGATAAATGTCGCGCGTGCATGAGTCCAGACTGGGTGGCCCGGCGAGGTTGATAAACGCGGGGTCGATCAAGTCCATTACCAAGGCGCTTTTGCCCTGTGGGTGCGCGCTCACTTGGCCCCGCACAGGAATCAGGTGCGGGTGCAGGCCCGCGCGCAGGCAGGCCGCCATTTCGCACTGCGGCAGCCCATCACTGGTCACGGCCCCTTTAAAAATCTTGACCGCCACGGCTTGGGTGACGGTGCTGCTTTGGTGCTGGGCTTGGTGAATGACGCCCGAGGCGCCTTCGCCCAGGGTTTGCTCCAGGGTCAGTGCGTGCCAAGGCACCAGGGACATTTCATGCGGTGTTGATGCGCTTGCTTCAAATGCCTCACAAAACGGGTTGCCCGCATAGGCCAGCCACGCCAACCGGGGGAGATGCAGCAGCCAGTCAGGCAGCTCAGTTAACTGGTTGGCAGACAAGCGCAGCAGTTCCAAGCGGTGGCATTGCGCCAAAGTGGGCTGCAAAGCCCGCAGTTGGTTGCCGGCCAGCATGAGCTTTTGCAACTGGTCGCAGTGGCCTATCTCGTTTGGTAGTTCAGTCAGGTGGTTGTCCGTCAAGATGAGCCAACGCAGGGCAGGGGGCAGGGCGCCTGGTGCGATGCGCTCAATGCGGTTGGCCTTGAACCCGATCATGACCAGTTGCGGGCACTGGCCCAGCACAGCGGGCAACTCGGTAAAGGCGTTGTCAGAGCAAAACAAAATGCGCAGCTTTTTTAAGCGCGGCAAGTCGTCGGGTAGCGTGGTCAGCAAATTGCTTGAGAGGTCAAGAATTTCAAGGCTGTCAGCCAGTTCAAAAATCTCGCGGGGAAATTCTTGTAAGCCGCAGGCTAATTGAAGCCGCTGGGTGCCGGCCAGTTGGCCAGCGCGAAGGCGCGCAAGGGTGTTCATCTTATTTAAAAAAGCTACGCGGCAAAGGCGGTGCGAGGTTGTCACGCACAGAGTTCATGAAGAGGCAATAAATAACGCCTAGGCGAACAAGGATTGAGAAAACAATCAAAGGCGCCATGGGGCCCACGGCCAAGCTGTAAATATTGAAGGCGTCGGACACCAAACTGGCGAACGACAACGTGGCGCAGATCAGGGCCACTCTTGAAAACTGCCAGTCTTTGGCGTAACTAAAGGCATAAACAGTGGCCACCACCAAGGTGTAAAAGCCACGCATTTGCAAATTAAATGCCTGATCTCGCAGGTCTGGCGGAAAGTTAAATGAGGCCAGTGTGAGCTGCGGAATAAACAAAAGTCGGCCAATGAAATACAAGGCCGCCAACATCAAAAAACCATTTCTGAACTTGAACCCCGCATCCACACCTGAAGGCTGGCGCCGGTCAATTCCTCCGTTCAACAGCCAAAGTTCATGGGGTGTGACAACAGAATGTGTTTTTTCGGGTTTGTTCATATTTATTATTGTATTGAAATGATTTTGTACTTTACCTCCGAAGTTGAGGGCTAAATAGTTGCCAACTTTTGACATTGGTACCCGTTGGAGCGGCGCCCTCGCCGCGAGGGCGCCGCTCCAACGAATCACCCCAAAATAGCCGCCCCCTTGATCTGGGCAAACAGGGCCAGCCCGGGCGTTAAGCCCAGCACCTTGGCCGAGCGCTGAGTGATGCGGGCCAGCAGGGGGGTACCGCCCACAACCAAAGACACCATCGTTTGCCCCGGGCTGTCGATTGACAGGGCGGTGACGGTGGCCGGGAGAATATTCAAAATACTGCTGCCGTTTTGGCGAGCCAAGGTCAGACTCACATCACGCGCTTGCACGCGGATGCGCAAAGTATGGCCTATAGCTGTTGCTTGCTGAGGGACGAGCAAAGCCCCGCCTTCAAACTGCACCGTGGTCAAGTGGTCGTCCGGGTGGTGACTTTGCACGGTTGCGGTGATGACGGCGCCGGCGGTGTCGCCGTGGGCCAAAGGCAAGTCAAGCCGCACCAACAACTCGCGCGTCGGCCCAGTGGCTACCACGTGTCCGGCCTCCAGCAGCACCAAATGGTCCGCTAGGCGGGCGACTTCGTCGATGGCATGGCTGACATACAAAATGGGGATGTTCAGCTCGGTGTTCAGCGTTTCCAGGTAAGGCAATATTTCGGCTTTTCGGCGGGCATCAAGCGCGGCCAGGGGCTCGTCCATCAGCAGCAAACTCGGGCTGGTGGCCAAAGCGCGGGCGATGGCTACGCGCTGGCGTTCACCGCCAGAGAGGGTGTCGGGTGCTCGGTCCATCAGGGCGCCAAGCCCCAGCAGCGTGACGGCTTGGTCCAGCGACACGCGGCGGTCTTTCTCTGGAATGCGTGACATGCCAAAGCCGATGTTTTGGGCGACGCTCAAGTGCGGGAACAGCTTGGCATCCTGAAACACATAGCCCAGCGCGCGCTGATGAACAGGCACCCACACTTGGGCGTCATCGTTTTGCCAGACCGCGCCGTTGACTTGAATGATGGCTCTGTGAGCGGCGTCGCTGTGGGCCAAACCGGCGATCACCCGCAGGCAGCTGGTTTTGCCCGAGCCTGAAGGGCCAAACAGGGCCGTGGTGCCGCGTCCGGGTAAATCAAGTGCCACGTCCAGCGAAAAACCGGGGTGGCTGAGTTTGAAGCAGGCTTGAATGCCTGAAAGCTTGGTGTTCACAGTTTGCCCCCATTCGTGCGCCGACCGGTGGGGTTAAGCGTGTAGAGGGTAAGCAAAGTAGCAAATGAAAACAGCAGCATGCCCGCGGCCAGCCCGTGGGCCTGGGTGTATTCAAGGGCTTCGACATGGTCGTAAATTTGCACCGAGAGCACGCGGGTTTTGTCGGGAATGTTGCCGCCCAGCATCAGCACCACGCCAAACTCGCCCACCGTGTGCGCAAACCCCATCACGATGGCAGTGAGGTAGCCGGGGCGTGCCAGCGGCATGACGATGTTCAAAAAAGTATCCAGGGGCGAGGCACGCAGGGTGGCCGCCGCTTCAAGCGGTGATTCGCCGATGGCTTCAAAAGCATTTTGCAGGGGCTGCACGACAAAGGGCAGCGAGTAAAACACCGAGCCCACGACCAAACCCGCAAAGGTAAAAGGCAGCAGTCCCAGGCCCATGCCTTGGGTGAGCTGACCGCCCCAGCCTTGGGGGCCGAGGGTGATCAGCAGGTAAAACCCGATGACTGTGGGGGGCAAAACAAGCGGCAAGGCCACCAGCGCACTGACCGGCTTTTTTAACCAGTGGCGGGTGCGGGCCAGCCACCAGGCCAGCGGCGTACCCAGCAGCAAAAGCACCAAGGTGGTGACGGTGGCCAGCTTCAGGGTGAGGGTGACTGCGCCCCAATAGGGCGCACTCAAAAGGCTGGGCAGCAGATCAGACATGGGTGGGCTTAAGGGACTTCATAGCCGAAGGAGCGTATCACCGACTTGCTTTTTTCGGTTTTCAGAAAAGCCAGCAGTGCAGTGGCTGCCAGATTGTCTTTGCCTTTGTTGAGCAGCACAGCGTCTTGGTGCAAGGGGGCGTGCAGTTGGGTTGGCACGATCCAGCCTGAGCCTTGGCGCAGCTTGCCATTCTCGACAACCTGAGACAAAGCCACAAAGCCCAGTTCGGCGTTGCCAGTGGCGACAAAACTGTAGGTTTGGCCAATGCTTTCGCCATGAACCAAGCGCGGGGTGAGGGCGCCACGCAGGCCCAATGCGGTGAGGGTTTGCACGGCGGCCGCGCCGTAAGGGGCCAACTTGGGCGCGGCGATGGCGAGGTGTTTGAAGTGGCCGGTTTTTAAAACCTCACCCTGTGCGTCCACTCCCTGGGCGTCGGCGGACCACAGCACCAGACGGCCTGTGGCGTAGGTGAATCGGCTGCTGGCAACCGCTTGACCGTCTTGAATCAGGCGGGCAGGTGATGCGCTGTCGGCGGCCAGCAGGACATCAAACGGGGCGCCGCTTTTAATTTGGGCAAACAGTTTGCCCGTAGCACCCGCTGACATCAGCAGCTTGTGACCGCTTTCAATTTCAAAATCGCGCGCCAAGGCTTTCAGAGGTGCCGCAAAGTTGGCAGCGACAGCCACCTGAACCGTTTCGGCATGGGCAACAGATAGCCCAAGAAAAGCCAGCCAAAAAAATGAGCGACTCCCCTGCATCAGTGCTTGCCCAACTTGCGGTAGACCGTGGCGCGGCTGATGCCCAGGGTGCGCGCGGCCTCCGCCACATTGCCCCGCGCTATTTCAACGGCCTGGCGGATCAAGTGGTCTTCAACGTCTTTCAATTGCAGACTCTGCGTGGTGCGGGGTCGGGCCTGTGTTGCAACCGTCAGCGTTTCTCTCGAAGGCGCTATCGGCAGGGCTTGCAAATGCAGGCCTGACCACAGAGGGATTTCAATGGCCCCGGCATTTCTTCTGGCCGCATCAAACAACATCTCATAGGGGACACCAAAAATCTCGCTGACATGGATGGCCTCATCACCTCTTGTGGCCAGAAGGGGGGCCATTTGGCGCGCACAGGGGTTAGCGCCCGTGATCCAACCATCGGCATCCAGGCACAGGATGCCGTCGGCTTCGCCTCCCATGGCGTTGCCTGGCCAGTTGAGCCGAACCATCAAGGTGTGGGCTTGGGCCAGGACCAGTGCATTTTCAATTTTGGAGGCCGATTGGGTGATTAAATGCTTGAGCTCAGGGCGCTCTATGGCGTCAATGCCGGTCAAATCAAGCATGCCGACGCAGGCGCCGTCCGGACCAAAAAGGGGCGCGCCGGCGCAACTGTAATGCGCAGTGCCTGCAAAAAAATGTTCACCTCGGTGCAGCCAGACGGCTTGTTGTTCAGCCAGCGCCGTGCCAATGGCCGTGGTGCCCACGCTTTGCTCGGACAGGTCGGTGCCAATGCGGGTAATGAGGTGGGCACGGGGGTCGGAGTGGTCAATCTGGCCACTCACATCCACCACCACGCCTTGTGCGTTGGTGAGTATTGCAAAGTAGCGGGTATTGATAATGGCGCGCCCCAGGCCCTCCAAAATGGGCTTTGCCGTTTTCACCAAGCGCTGATTGGCCTCAAGAGTGCGGTGCACATGCTGCTGGCTGAGAACATTGAAGGCAGGGAGTTCGTCAGGCTGCAATCCAATGTCCAGACAGCGTTGCCATGAGCGCTCCACCCAAGGCGCAATCCATCCTGCAGGCAGACTGGTACGGTCTTGCAAGGCGCTGCGGCGCGCGCGCTCGATGCCTGTCAATCGCAAGATGCTGAGGTCCGTTGAGAGGGGTGTTGAGGGGGTCATGGGGTGCATGCTGCCAAGTAGTGGGTGCCATCCCAATTCTCCATCACATTCAGGTGGAGTAGAACTGTTTCAAATTGAGAATTTCGTACTATCACCATTACTTGACTAGGGTTATCCCTAGGGCTTGTTTTTCATAAGTCGCCCAACAATGGCTATGTATTTAATTTCATAAGCATGGCACTTCATAGGTGCCACCCACAGGAGAGATCTATGCAGAAGGTGTTGCACATCAACGCAGACAAGTGCACCGGTTGTTTGCAGTGCGAAATGGCGTGTTCTTTTGAGAACTACGGCACATTCGCCACAGCCAAATCGCGCATCAAGGTGTTCGACTTTCACCATACTGGCAAGAAAGTACCCTACACCTGCACCCAGTGCGACGAAGCTTGGTGCCTGCACGCCTGCCCTGTGGAAGCTATTACGGTGGATAAAGCCACGGGCGCCAAGGTGGTCAACGAGTCCACCTGCGTGGGTTGCAAGGTTTGCACCATTGCCTGCCCGTTTGGCACCATCAATTACGTTCAGGAAACTGGCAAGGTCCAAAAATGTGACCTGTGCGGTGGCGACCCGGCCTGTGCCGATGCCTGCCCCACTGGCGCCATCACCTTCATTGACGCTAACTGGACGGGCCTGGGCAAGATGGCACAGTGGGCCGATAAATTGGGTAACCAGCCTTCGGCTAGTTAAACACTAACTAAATTGGAGAAATACTATGTCTTGGGCTGGAAAAATTCTTCGCGTTAACTTGACCGCCGGAACCGTCAAGTCTGAACCTCTCAATATGGAATGGGCGCACGCCTACCTGGGCTCGCGTGGCCTGGGTTCTAAATACCTGGTGGAAGAGGTCGACGCCACCGTCGATGCCCTGTCACCTGACAACAAAATCATCTGGGCCACCGGCCCGCTGACTGGCACCATGGCCTCCACGGGTGGCCGCTACACGGTCATCACCAAGAGCCCCTTGACGGGCACCATCGCTTGCTCCAATTCGGGCGGGTATTGGGGTGCCGAGTTCAAAATGGCCGGCTGGGACATGGTTATTTTTGAAGGCAAGAGCGCCAAACCGGTGTACTTGTACGTCAACGACGACCTCGCCGAATTGCGTGACGCCGCCCACCTGTGGGGCAAGAGCGTGTGGCAAACCGAAGAGATGCTCAAGAAGAGTCTGCAAGACCCGCTGACCCGCGTCTCAAGCATCGGCAAAGCTGGTGAAAACGGTGTGTTGTACGCCAGCGTGGTGAACGACTTGCACCGCGCGGCGGGCCGCTCGGGCGTGGGCACCGTCATGGGGAGCAAAAACCTCAAAGCCATTGCGGTGCGTGGCACCAAGGGCGTGGGCAATATCCACAACCCCAAAGCCTTCATGAAAGCGATTGCCGAGAAGAAAAAAATTCTGGCTGAAAACGCCGTCACCGGTCAAGGCCTGCCCGCCTACGGCACGCAGGTGCTGATGAACGTGATCAACGAGATGGGTGCCTTGCCCACCCGCAACCACCGCGACAACCAGTTCGAGAGCGCCAAAGATATTTCGGCTGAAGCGATGGCCACCCCACGCAAGACCGACGGCAAAAAACAACTGGTCACCAACCAAGCCTGCTTTGGCTGCACGATTGCCTGCGGTCGTATCAGCAAGATGGACGAGAGTCACTTCACCGTGGCCAACAAGCCGCAATACTGGGGCGCCTCAGGTGGTCTGGAATACGAAGCGGCCTGGGCGCTGGGCGCAGCCAACGGTGTGAAAGACTTGGAAGCCTTGCAATACGCCACCATGCTGTGCAACGAAGAAGGCATTGACCCCATCAGCTTTGGCGCTACGGTAGGCGCGGTGATGGAAATGTACGAGATGGGTGTTCTCACCAAAGAGCAAGTGGGCATTGAAGCCAGGTTTGGCTCTGCGGAGGCGCTGGCCTTTTTGACTGAAGAGACTATTTATGGTCGCGGCTTTGGCATCGAGATCGGACAGGGCTCCAAGCGCCTGACCGCCAAGTTTGGCCACCCAGAACTGAGTATGACCAGCAAGGGCCAGGAATTCCCCGCGTACGACGGCCGTGCCATTCAAGGCATTGGTCTGGCTTACGCCACCAGCAACCGGGGTGGCTGCCATTTGCGCGGCTACACCATTGCCTCAGAAGTATTGGGCATTCCTGTGAAAACAGACCCGCTGGAGCACGAAGGCAAGCCCGAGTTGGTCAAGGCTTTCCAGGACGCCACTGCTGCATTTGACTCTTCCGGCCTGTGCGTGTTCACCACCTTTGCTTGGGGCTTGGCTGATCTGGCGCCGCAAATCTCAGCCGCCTGTGGCGACGAGTACACCACCGAAGAGTTGGAGAAAATTGGCGAGCGCGTTTGGAACATGGAGCGCGAATTCAACAACCGCGCTGGATTCACCGCCAAAGACGACAGCCTGCCCAAACGCCTGCTGACCGAAGCCTGCAAAACTGGCCCCGCCACAGGCAAGGTCAACATGCTGGCCGAGATGATGCCCAAGTACTACGCCGCCCGTGGCTGGGACACCGAAGGCCGCCCCACCGCAGACACCAAAACGCGTTTGGGTTTGTGACTTCGCCAGAGGTCAACTAGGTTTTTTGGGGTCGGATCACCGCCCGAGAGCGCAGCGAAGGGTGTGTGCTCAGACCCCAATAAACCGGAACTTTTGAAAGAGCGGCTCTCAGAGTCGCTTTTTGATTTTTGGAGATCCGATATGCACCACGTCATCCTAGGCGCCGGCCCGGCCGGTGTCATCGCTGCTGAAACCATTCGCAA
>Ga0114978_10003780_pt1 | contig 12346 bp, 8 predicted proteins | sample S_140212_EF_Meta_FD_87027 | JGI IMG/M metagenome (GOLD analysis project Ga0114978, IMG submission 87027) | Freshwater microbial communities from Lake Simoncouche, Canada to study carbon cycling - S_140212_EF_MetaG | ecosystem: Environmental > Aquatic > Freshwater > Lake | place: Lake...
AAAATTAAAAAAATAAAATATGTTATTTATTTAGTCGATAAAGCTGGTAATAAAAGTAATGTAATTACTACCCCAGAGTTAATTGTACCCTAATTAATTTGACTAGTAATTTTCGCTTTTTTTAGCCTAATTTCATTATTATTTCAACAAAATACCATAATGGTTGAAATAAATACGCTTTATTTGTTTGTTTAGACCTATTTTATTGCTAAAATTGTGCTTTATTAAAAACAACAATTATGGCAGATATTCATTTATTAGGAATAAAATTTATTGAACAAAATACTCAGGATGGTTTGGAATTTACGTATAAGCCAGATGTACCTAAATTAAAAGTAATTGGCACTATTTTAATAGCTGCTGACGAAGAAGAGGATAATGGGTGTGTATACTTAACTCAAAAACAATTAAATCAAATATTATTGAATAAAGATGTTGATTTGAAATTAGTTGATGAAACTTGGACTCCTTCAAAACCGCTATCAAAAGAACAAATTAAAAAAATTGGATTAGTAACAATAGATGCTGCTTACCTTGGAACTGCAGGCGAAGTTAGATGTTACGAAGCAATAAAAGTTTCTGAATAATTATTAAAACAAAAAAATAATATCCCTTTCTATAATTGAAAGGGATTTTTTTATGGCATTAAATCTAAAAACATTAATTACCAGAACAATTACAGCTGCTGTGTTTGTAGTTGTTTTATTAGTGGGTATTTGTTGGAACTATATCTCATTTTCTGCTCTATTTTTTGTAGTTTCCATTTGGGGGTTAATCGAATTTTATCAGTTAGCAGAAAAACTTGGTGCCAAACCCTATAAGATTGTCGGTTTATTTTTAGGGATTTTGTTATACTTATATGCCATTATCGCAAACTCAAATGCCTCGCTTTTTTTGCCGATAGAGTCAATATTTTCAATTTTAGTGGTTTTTATTTTTTCAATATTTATTTTAACCCTATTTGATAAAAACCCAAATCCTTTTGTAAATCTAGCTTATACTTTTACCGGCGTTTTATATACTGTTGTTCCATTTATGTTACTATTAAATATAACATGTATGGACAGGGCATTTACATTTAATAATGCTTCCAATTATTGGTATAACAATTACGCACCTTATAATTTTCATTATGTTTTGGGTATTATACTTTTAATTTGGGCAAGTGATGTTGGTGCTTATTTGGTTGGAAGTTTAATCGGAAAACACAAATTATTCGAACGAATTTCTCCAGGAAAAACCTGGGAAGGAACAATTGGAGCCTTTATTTTAAATATTGGGTGTGCATTTATTATTGCAAATTGGTTTCCCGAATTAGCTCTTAAACATTGGATTGTAATATCTATTTTAGTTTCTGTATTTGGTTCGATTGGTGATTTAGTTGAATCAATGTTTAAACGACAAGCTGGTATTAAAGATTCCGGAAAAATTATGCCCGGACACGGTGGCATTTTAGACAGATTTGATAGTCTTTTATTTGTATCGCCTTTTGTTTACGCTTATTTAAGTTTGATAAAATAAAGCGCCTTAAACTTTATTATTTGAAATAAAACAATAAAGTTAAAAACCTATTATTTCAATAGAATTAACTAAATAGCTTATTTTTTAAATATCCCATTTTTTGTTATTAAATCATGGCGGTGCGTATCTTTTATATGAATATTGAATGCACTCTAAGTATTTTTATTATTTTTGTTACGCAAAAATCAACTAAACACTAAAATTTAAAGTAAAATAGTATGTCAGCACAAACCTCAAATGAAATAGCACACGAAAGTATGTTTGAAGCCGTATTGGCTCGCTTAGATGTTGCTTCAAAGTTAATGAATATGTCAGAAGACGTTGCCACTATCCTTCGCAGCCCTATTAAACAAGTGAAAGTAAGTTTACCAGTAATGATGGATAACGGAAAAATTCAAGTATTTGAAGGTTACCGAATCGTTCATTCAACAGTACTAGGTCCTTCTAAAGGAGGTATTCGGTATGCAATGGATGTTAACCAAGATGAAGTTATGGCTTTAGCTGCTTGGATGAGCTTTAAATGTGCAGTGGCAAATTTACCATATGGTGGTGCAAAAGGCGGTATTAAATGTGATCCTCGTTCAATGAGTGTTGGAGAATTAGAAAGAATGACTCGTGCTTATGCTTCTTCAATGAAAGATGTATTTGGTGTTAATAAAGATATTCCTGCTCCAGATATGGGAACAAGCGGAAGAGAAATGGCTTGGATATTAGATGAGTTTAATAAAGTTACGGGTGAAGATAGTCCTGGTGTTATTACTGGTAAACCAATTGTTATTGGTGGTTCTTTAGGTCGAGATGCGGCAACAGGAAGAGGCGTAATGGTAAATACATTAGCTGCTTTAAAGAAAATGGGTTTAAATCCTCAAGAAGTTACAGCGGCAGTTCAAGGTTTTGGTAATGTTGGTTCTCATGCAGCTCGTTTATTGAGCGAGCAAGGAATTAAAATTGTAGCTATTGGTGATCACACTGCTACTTTTTATAATGAAAAAGGAATTGATATTGCGGCAGCTTTAGATTTTGCTTCTAAAAATAATAGAGTTTTAAAAGGCTTTACAGGTGGAACCGAAATTGCGTCTCATGATATTTTAACTTGTAAATGTGATGTTTTAGTACCAGCAGCATTACAAAATGTAATTACTGAAGAAATTGCACACAGTATACAAGCAAAATTAATTGTTGAAGGTGCAAATGGACCTACAATGCCTGAAGCAGATGCTGTTTTAAATGATAAAAATATTATCGTTGTTCCAGATATTTTAGCAAATAGTGGTGGTGTAACAGTTTCTTATTTTGAATGGGTTCAAAATAAAGCTGGTTACTATTGGTCAGAAAATGAAGTAAACACAAAGCATGATGAAAAAATGGAATTAGCTTTTGCTAGTGTTTGGAATAATGCATCTCAATATAAAACATCTATGCGTATTGCAGCTTACATTACGGCTTTACAAAAGATTGAACAAGGTGTTAAATTAAAAGGTAACTACTAATAGTTTATATATTTTAATTAAAAAAACCTGTAAGTACTCTTACAGGTTTTTTTGTTATTAATATTTGGATAAACTCTTTAAGCTCTAATAAGTTAATCTTCTTGATTAAAATCTCGTTCTCTTTTAACCCTTCGCTCTTTTATATTAAATAATTCAATCATCATTGCAAAAGCCAAAGCAATGTAAGCATAGTTTTTATTTAACTCAATGTGGTGATGTTCATCAACTGTTGTGTTATAGCAATCTATTAGTGATTCTGCAACTAAAATACCACCTATGACTAATAAAAATGAGAGTGCTATCATTTTTATTCCAGGATTTTTATTAATAAAATCAGCAACAACTCCTGAAAATAATATCATTAATAACATTGAAATAACAACTGCTGAAACCATAATTAAAATAACACCAGATAAGCCTACTGCAGCTAATATACTATCAAAAGAGAATACAAAATCAATAATTATTATCTGCATTATAATGGCGTTAAAATGAGATTTTCCCTTTTTACTTGGCCCAATTTCATCAATATCGCTGTTTATATGTTCGTGTATTTCTTGAGCAGTTTTATATAATAAAAATATACCTCCGCCTAATAAAATTAAGGCTTTCCCTGAAACTCCATATGCTCCAATATGAAAAAATGCATCTTTTAGTCCAGCAATCCAGCCAATGCAAAATAATAAAATTGTTCTAACAACTAATGCTAATAAAAGTCCAATTGTTCTAGCTTTACTTTGTTGTTCTCTCGGTAATTTATCAACAGCAATGGAAATAAAAATAATATTGTCTATACCTAATACGATTTCTAAAATAGTAAGTGTAAGTAAACTAATAAGTCCGTTTAGTGAGAATAAAGCATTTAAATCGTTAGCCCAGCTATGCATAGTTTTTTTGTAAAAGACAAATATAATTGCTTTTTTACTCCTATCCTAAAAATTTATTATTATTGATAATCAGATAGTTAAGTAAATATTTAGAACTATGTGTTGCATAGTACTAAGAAGATAACTTATCTTTGTCAAGCCAAGTAGTGAAAAATATTTAATACTTATACATCACCAAAATTAAAATTTTTAAAAAATAAGAATATGGTAAACTCAGAAAACGCAAAAGCTCAAATGCGAAAAGGCGTTCTGGAACTCTGCATACTTTCAATACTTTCTCAAGGTGAGGCATATCCTACCGAAATCATCGAGAAATTAAAAACAACAAAGTTAGTAGTTGTAGAAGGAACACTTTATCCTCTTTTAACAAGATTAAAAAATACAGGTTTACTCTCTTACCGATGGGAAGAAAGTACTTCAGGACCACCACGAAAGTATTATTTTTTAACTGAAATAGGACAAACTTATCTAAATGAACTTCAAGTATCGTGGATCGAATTAGTAAATGCAGTAAATACAACAATTCAAAATTCTAAATAATAACAAGTAGTTAAAATAATATTAAAACGAAATAAAATGAATAAAACAGTAACCATAAATATAAGTGGCATTATTTTTCATATTGAAGAAGATGCCTACGAAACTCTTAGTAAATACCTATTAACTATAAAAAGCTATTTTAGTAAAGCTGACGGCGGCACTGAAATTATGAGTGATATTGAATCGCGTATTGCCGAAATGTTACAATCTAAAACTAGCGCAGTTAAACAAGTTGTTTTAATGAGCGATGTTGATTTTGTAATAGAAAGTATGGGTAAACCAGAGGAGTTTGGTGGAGATTCATCAGATACAAATTCTTCTGAAAATCACGATGAACAAACTGATAATATTAACGGACTTCAAAATGTAAAAAAACGATTATATCGTGATGGTGATAGTAAAGTGCTTGGTGGTGTTTGTTCAGGTATTGCAAATTATTTCAATATTGATGTTGTTTGGATTCGCATAGCATTACTTATTCTTACATCTTTTGCAGGTTTAAATATCATATTTTATGTCATTTTATGGATAGCTATTCCTGAAGCAAAAACTACTGCTGAGAAATTGGCTATGAAAGGTGAGAAGGCTGACATCAATAATATTTCAAAGGCGGTGAAAGAAGAAGCTGAACAATTAAAAAAACGTATTGAAAAATATGGCGATGAATTTAAAAATAAGGCTTACAATAACCGTGATTTTCCAAGAAATGCTGTGGAAAAAATTGTCGATTTTATTTCAGATGTTGTGATGAGTATTGGAAGCGTTTTATTAAAAATAATCGGTGTTTTTTTAATAATAATTGGAGTTGTTTTTTTTCTCGGATTATTTAGTTTAGTTTTTGGATTATCTTTTATGTTAGATAGCATTAATGGTAAAGATTGGATTAATTTATTTTTATTAGATGGTAAAGATTTATATTTGGGGGTAATTGGTATTGCTTTTTTTGTTGGAACACCAGTAATAATGATAATTTATGGTGGTATAAAAATTTTATTCAAAGTTCATTATACAAATCGAATGGTGAATTTAAGTGCTGGTATTTTTTGGTTATTTGGCTTTGCGTTACTACTTTATGTTGGTGTAAGGACAGGTAATGATTTTAATAAAGAAGCTAAAATTAGAGAAAATTTTTCTGTAAATTCACATGATACGCTTTACATTAAAATGACAGAAACACCAATTGATTTATTGGAAGTAGATGAAGCAAGTGATTATGACGACACTGAAAAGAAATATTCAGAATATAATAAAGAAAGTGATTATTTGATTGGTAAAAATGCTGATGGAAGATATTTGTTAGGACATGCACAATTAGATATAATTAAATCACAATCAAACTCATCTGAATTAGTTATTGTAAAAGAATCAAAAGGTGGTGATAGAAAAATGGCAAGCGAAAGAGCTAAAAATATAGATTATAAAATTACAACAAATGATAGTTTAATTTTGTGCGATAATTTATTTAAAGTTAATAATGCTGATAAATTTAGATTTCAAAGTGTGAAAGTGATTTTAAAATTGCCAATTGGTAAAATTGTTTTTTTAGATAAATCGCTTGAAAATATGTTGCATGATATTGATAATACAACTAACACTTATGGCAGCGAAATGATTAATCGCAGATGGATTATGACTGATGAAGGTTTAAAGTGTCTTGATTGTAAAGGGTTGGACGAAGAATCTAGTAATACTGAAAATGATTCTGATAATTCTTCAAAAAATGAAAATGTGAAAATCACGGTTAATGGGGTTAATATTAAAGCAAAAGATTCTCAGGTTAAATTAGATAGTAATGGGGTTAAAATAAAATCTAAAACCACAAAACTGACAATCGATGAAAAAGGAATCCACATTGATACTGAAAATAAAAAATAGGTTAATTGATTAAACAACATTAAACCAATTTTAAAATCCTAAACTTAATGTTTAGGATTTTTTTATTTAAATAGATTAAATTTTATAAGGCATTCAATCGTTCTAAAAAAGCATCTTTTTTTCTTCTACTTATTTCTAATTTGGAATTATCTGTCATGATAGCATAACCACCATCTTCTTTAAGAAATCGAATCACATGATTCATATTTACCAAATGATGATGATGAATTCTGATAAAATCATGTTGAGGTAATAAATCTTCGTAATGTTTTAAACTTGCAGAAACCATTAACTTTTTTCCACCAACTAAAAAAAAGTTTGTATAACTTCCATCAGCTTCACACCTAATAATATCCTTTACATGCACAATTTCAAATGCATTTCCTGTTGGTAATGTTATTTTGTTGTAGTTATCATCTGTGCGTTTAAGATTTTGAATTAAAAATTGTAAATTGTCCATGCTTGGTATAGATGTTGAACGTTTTTGTTCTAAACGCTTAATGGCAACTTCTAATTCATCTAAATCTATTGGCTTTAATAAATAATCACAAGCACTATATTTGATAGCCTTTAAAGCATGTTTATCAGTTGCAGTTGTAAAAATGATGTCAAATTTATGACCTAAAGTTTTTTCTAAAACATCAAATCCTGTTCCGTCTGGCATGCTAATATCCAAAAACAATAAATTTGGTTTTGTTTTTTCTATTAGCTCAACTGCTTCAGCTACATTTTTTGCCAAACCCAAAATTGCAATTTGTGGATAATATTTTTTAAGAATTTCAGAAAGCATTTCTCTGCTTTTTTGCTCGTCTTCAATAATTAGTGCTTTCATAATTTATAATTTAAATTTCTAATATTAATTTATTTTTCATAAGGAACAAATAAATCTACTTGTGTTCCTATTGCATTATTGTTTTTGTCGTACAAATCTATAATATTTACATTTAAATTCGAATGGTGAATACTATTTAATATTCGAACTCGGTCTTTTGTAATTTTCATTCCTAAAGATTTATGTCTTGCTGCGGGTTGTAAACTTTGTAATGATTGAGATTTAACCCTACCAATACCATTATCTTTTATAGATATTTTTATAAATTGATTAAAAATTTGAATATCAATATCGATAGCGCCGTTTCCCTCTTTTGGATTTATACCATGCAAAATTGCATTTTCAAGATATGGTTGAATTAACATTGGTGGTATTTCATCATAGTCAGCATTTACGCCTGGATGAATAGTAATTGAATAATTAAATTTATTTTCAAAGCGCATTTTTTCTAACTCTAAATATAAAATAATTGATTCTAAATCTTCATTAATTGTTACAACAGCTTTTTCGGAATTTTGTAAAATCAAGCGAATAAGTTTTGCAAATTTACTAAGGTATCTAACGGCTTCTTCACCCTTACTATTTAAAATATAATGTTGAATAGAGTTTAAGGAATTAAAAACAAAATGAGGATTCATTTGTGCACGTAATGCTTTTAATTCTGATTTCGAAATCTCAACTTTTCCTTCAAATTCTAATTGTTGCTTTCGTTTAATTTGAAACAAACGCACTCTAAAAATTAAAATTATTATTGTTGAAACTCCAATAACAATAATTAATGTGAACCACCAAGTTTTATAAAATGGTGATTTTATTTCGAATGAAAATGTTGTAGGTTCAATATTCCAGATACCTTCACTATTGCAGCTTTTAACTTTAAATGTATAATTTCCGGCGGGTAAATTGTCATATTTTGCGTAATTAATCTCAGTATTCGGACTCCAACTTTTATCAAAACCTTCAAGTTTATAAGTGTACAAAACTTTGTCGGGATTTGTTAGACTGATTCCGTCAAAATAAATTGTGATATTATTATTGAAATAGTTTAATTGAACATTCTTATTAAGAATTGTATCTTTAAATGCTAATTTAAAGTTTGAGATATTGGTTTTAGAAAGGTTATCATTTAGGATAAATTCTTTCGGTGAATATTTAATTAATCCATTTACTGTGCCAAACCAAATGTTAGATTCTTCGTCCTCAAAAATCCCGTGGGTATTACATTCAACTCCAGAAAATCCGTCGGCTTTATTGAAAGAAATTATATCTGTAATATTTTGATTTAGTTTTTCTAAATTTATTTTACTAATTCCTTGATTTGTTCCTGCCCATAAATATTTTTTATTTGTACTAATTTTTATACTATAAACCAATTCTGAATTCAGTCCATCTTTTTCTGAAAGAAATTTTGTTTCAAATGTATTTGTATTTAAAATTAAAACACCATTTAAAGTAGCACCAAACAAATTATTATTGTTATCAAACTCAATTTCTAAAACAGTTTCAATATCTGTTTTCGTTTTAGCGTTTTGATTTACAAATTGTTGCCCCTCTAATTTATATAAGCCTGCCAAATACGTTCCTGCCCATATGTTTCCGTTATTATCTTGTTTTATTGACCAAACATCATAATCTGAAATATTAGTTGGTAATTTATAATAGGTTGTAATATAATTAGATTTATATTTTTTCATGCAACATAATCCGTTTCTGCCACCAACCCAAATGTTATTTTGTTTGTCTTTAAAAAAACAATTTATAGGTGCCTGTTGTTTAAAATTTGCTCCATAAATTAGATTTTCAAATTTTTCATTTTTAAATTTAGAAATACCTAAACTAGTTCCAACCCAAATACTTCCATCTTCGTTTTCTAAAATGCATTTTGTAGTATTATCTAAGAGTCCATTTTTTGCAGAATAATTTTTAAAAAATCCATTTTCAAATTTAAATACGCCATTGTTTTCGGTAGTTAACCATAAATTATTATTTTTATCCTTAATAATTTGATAAACAAATGCGCCCCCTAAGCCATCATCTTTTGTGTAACTTGCAAATCCCTTTCCTCTGTATTTAAATAATCCATTATGAGTTCCAATCCATAAATTTTTTTCGTAATCAATTAATAGCGAAACAATATTATTTGAATTATTATCCTGTCTAATTGTAAAATAGGTAAATTCTTTTCCGTTAAAACTTAGTAACCCGTTTTTTCCACCAATCCATATAAGACCTTCCTCATCACAAGTAATTACATTTATGGTCTCATCAAGCAGTCCATTACTTATGTGATAATTGAGTATTTTTTTTGTTACTAAATTCAATACTGATAATCCATTTTGTGTACCAATTATTAACTCGTTTGTTATATTATTTTTCGAAATACATAAAACAGAATTGTTCGTAAGTCCATCAAAAACTGAGTATAGCGTTAATTGGTCATTATTTAAATTATATAATCCATTGCTTGTTCCAATCCATAATCCATTATCACTGGTGTAATACAAGCAATTTATTGACTGATTTTTCAATATGGAGACACCAATTATTTTATTGTTTTCTAAAAAACATAATCCTTCAGAAGTTCCAATCCAAGTTTTTGATTTAAAATCATGACAAAGTGCATTAATTTTATTTGAAGGTAAACCGTTTTTTGTTGTAAAATTTCGAGTTAACGATTTACTTTGATTTTCAATAAGGCTTAAACCATCAATAGTTCCAATAAGTAATTGGTTTTTTTGTTGATTGATACAATTGATATAATGGTTAGCTAATCCGTTTTTTGGAGAATAATGTTGAAATGTTTTGCCGTTGAATTTACTTGCACCTCCATAACCTCCGCTCCACAAATAACCCAAATTATCCTGGTATAATGCAAAAATTTGAATGTAAGGCAATCCGTTTTCAACCGAATAGTTTTTGAAATCATATTGCTGAGCGCCCATTTTAAAGGATAAAATGGATATATTGTGTATAAACAATAAACAGTAAAGTATTATGCTATTAACTGATCTCATAGTGCGACATTACTAAATTACTTATAAATATTTAGGAAATCTATTTCAATTTGTAGGTGGTTGAATTTTTCTATTAACTGGCTATTTATTTAGTAAAAATTATGCTATTGATATGTATAAAATTTGTACTTTCGTTACCTTAAAAATTATAATATACTATGCTTACTTTCCTAAAAAAGTTTTTCGGTACCAAATCTGAAAAAGATATAAAATTAATTCAACCACAAGTAGATAAAGTAATTGAAATTTATCCAACGCTTAAAAATTTATCGAACGATGAATTACGAGCAAAAGCGGATGTTTTAAAACAAAAAATTAAAGATGCTGTTCAGCCTAAGCAAAATTCAATTAACGAAATTAAATCTCGTATTGATTCTGATATTGAAATGGATATTGATGTTAAGGAAGATTTATATAAAGAAATTGATGGCATTGAAAAAGAAATTACAATCATAATCGAAGATACTTTAAATGACATTCTTCCCGAAGCTTATGCAATTTTAAAAGATACAGCTCGTCGTTTTTCTGAAAATGAAGAATTAGTTGTTAATGCAAATGAATTTGATAAGCTATTAGCAAAATCTTTCAAAAACATTGAATTGAGAGGAAATCAAGTTGCTTGGAAAAATAAATGGACTGCCGCGGGTGTTGAGGTTCTTTGGAATATGGTTCATTACGATGTTCAGTTAATCGGTGGTAGCGTTTTACATTCTGGTAAAATTTCCGAAATGGCAACAGGTGAAGGTAAAACATTAGTTTCTACACTTCCTGTGTTTTTAAATGCACTGTCAGGTCGTGGTGTTCACGTTGTTACTGTAAATAATTATTTAGCAAAACGTGATAGCGAATGGAATGCGCCTTTATTTCAATTTCATGGATTAAGTGTTGATTGTATTGATAAACATGAACCCAACTCTGATGAGCGTCGCCAAGCTTATTTAGCTGATATTACTTACGGTACAAATAACGAATTTGGTTTTGATTATTTACGTGATAATATGTGTCGTGATATTTCGGAATTAGTTCAACGTAAACATAATTTTGCAATTGTGGATGAGGTTGATAGTGTTTTAATTGATGATGCTCGTACACCATTGATTATTTCGGGACCAACCCCAACTGGTGATAAACATGAGTTTATAGAATTTAAACCTCGCGTTGAAAAATTATTAGCCGCACAAAAATCATATTTTCAAATTTGTTTAACTGACGCCAAACGTTTGTGGGCAGAAAAAAACGAAAAAGAAGCTGGCATTCCTTTGCTTAGAGCGTACCGTGGATTACCAAAAAATGGTGCATTAATTAAGTTTTTAAGTGAGCCGGGTGTAAAAACATTATTACAAAAAACAGAAAATTATTACATGCAAGACCAACAAAAGGAAATGCATAAAATAGATGTTGAATTGTTTTTTGTAATTGACGAAAAAAATAATTCAGTTGATTTAACTGAAAAAGGAATTGACTTAATTACAGGAACTACTGACGATCCTCATTTCTTTATTATACCTAACGTTGGTGGCGAAATTGCTGATTTAGAAAAACAAACATTTGCTGATCCTACTGAGAAAATTTCTCGCAAAGAGGTTTTAATGCGTGATTTTAGTGTAAAAAGTGAACGTATACATACCGTAAATCAATTATTAAAAGCATATTCTTTATTCGAAAAAGATCAGGAATATGTTATTGCTGAAGGACAAATTAAAATTGTAGATGAGCAAACTGGTCGTATTATGGAAGGTCGCCGTTACAGCGATGGTTTACACCAAGCTTTAGAGGCAAAAGAAAATGTGAAAATTGAAGCAGCAACTCAAACGTATGCTACTGTTACTTTACAAAATTATTTCCGTATGTATAATAAGTTAGCTGGTATGACTGGTACTGCAGAAACAGAAGCTAATGAATTTTGGGATATTTATAAATTAGATGTGGTTGTTATTCCCACAAATAGAGCAATTTCTCGTAAGGATGAACAAGATTTAGTTTACAAAACAACACGCGAAAAATACAATGCAGTAATTGATGCTACTGAAAAATTAGTGGCTGAAGGTCGCCCAGTTTTAATTGGAACTACAACAGTTGATATTTCTGAATTATTAAGTCGTATGCTTAAATTAAGAAATATAAAACATAATGTTTTAAATGCTAAGTTGCACCAGAAAGAGGCTGATATTGTTGCAGAAGCTGGTC
>Ga0114978_10003781_pt1 | contig 12345 bp, 10 predicted proteins | sample S_140212_EF_Meta_FD_87027 | JGI IMG/M metagenome (GOLD analysis project Ga0114978, IMG submission 87027) | Freshwater microbial communities from Lake Simoncouche, Canada to study carbon cycling - S_140212_EF_MetaG | ecosystem: Environmental > Aquatic > Freshwater > Lake | place: Lake...
ACGACCGACGAGAACTACTTCCGCTGGACGCAGTGGATCTTCCTCAAACTCTTCCGTCACGGTCTCGCTTACGTCTCCGAGAAGCCGGTGTGGTTCTGCCCCGCCCTCGGTACGGTGCTCGCGAACGAGGAAGTACACAACACACCCGAAGGCCCGCGCTCCGAACGCGGAAGTCATCCCGTAGAACGCCGCCCGATCCGCCAGTGGGTCCTGCGCATCACCGCCTACGCTGATAAGCTCATCGAAGGCCTCGACCACGTCGATTGGCCCGACTCCACCAAGCGCCTCCAGAAGAACTGGATCGGCAAGTCCGAAGGTGCTGAGGTCACTTTCAAGCTCGATGGCCACGCCGACACGCTAACGGTCTTCACGACCCGTCCTGACACGCTTTTCGGGGCGACCTACATGGTCATCGCTCCCGAACATCCGCTGCTCGAGAAGATCAGCTCCGTCGAACAAAAGGCCGCCGTCACGGCCTACGTGGCCGCGGTCCGTAATAAGAGCGACCTCGAGCGGACCGACCTCGCCGACAAGAAGAAGACCGGCGTGTTCACGGGCGCGTACGCTATCAACCCCGTCAACGGCGCTAAGATCCCCGTTTGGACTGCCGACTACGTCCTCATCACCTACGGCACGGGTGCCATCATGGCCGTCCCAGCCCACGATGAACGCGACTGGGAATTCGCCAAGCAGTTCGCGCTACCGATCATTCAGGTCGTTGGCTCCAAGGACTCCATCGACGTCAATGAGCAACCATGGACCGAGGACGGCCCGATGGTGAACTCCGGTCCATTCAATGGACTCTCCGCCACGGAGACCAAGAAGCAGATCACCGCTGACCTCGCCGCCAAGGGCCAAGGTAAGCTCGCGGTAAACTTCAAGCTCCGCGACTGGCTCTTCTCGCGCCAACGCTACTGGGGCGAGCCCTTCCCGCTCCTATGGGTTTCGCGCGAAGACTACGCCAAGATTCCCGCCGACTCTGAGGTCCGCGAATTCCTGCCCAAGGAACCCGTCACCTGCCAACTCAACGGCGTCGAAGTCTGCGCTGTGCCGCTGACGTCCAAGCAACTCCCGCTGACGCTGCCGACGGTAAAATCCTACCAGCCCTCCCCGACTGGTGATTCACCGCTTTCGAAGGAGCCGGAATGGACCGAGGTCTGGTATGACGTCGCTAGTGGCGCCACTGTCTCGCAAGCCCAGGCCCAACCTGGCCCGCTCTGGATCAAGGCCTCCCGCGAAACCAACACCATGCCCCAGTGGGCGGGCTCTTGCTGGTATTATCTCCGCTACCTCGACCCGCAGAACGCCAAGGACATCGCCTCGGCCGAGGCGCTCAAGTATTGGGGCTGCCCCGACTTCTACATCGGCGGCGCCGAGCACGCGGTACTCCACTTGCTGTACGCCCGCTTCTGGCATCGCTTCCTGCATGACATCGGCGTCCTCCCGACGGCCGAGCCGTTCACGAAGCTCTTCCACCAAGGCCTCATCATGGGCGAAGATGGCGAGAAGATGTCCAAGAGCCGCGGTAACGTCGTCAACCCCGACTCTATCGTCAAGGACCACGGCGCCGACGCGCTGCGTATGTACCTGATGTTCCTTGGTCCACTCGAAGCCTCCAAACCTTGGAGCTCCGAAGGCATCTCTGGCATTACCCGCTTCCTCAAGCGCCTCTGGCGTCTCTCCGTCGACGAAACCACGGGCGGCCCTTCGACCAAGTTCAACGAGCAGGCCCAAGAGCCGGAGGATTTCGTCCGCGAACTCCACCGCACCATCCAGAAGGTCGAGAAGGACATCGAGACCCTGCAGTTCAACACCGCCATCTCGCAGATGATGATCTTGATGAACGCCGCAGAGAAGGCCCCGGCCCTTCGCCGCGAGACCGTCGAAACCTTCGTCCGCTTGGTCGCGCCGTTCGCGCCACACGTCTGCGAAGAAATCTGGGCGCGCCTCGGCCATCAGGAAAGCGTCAGCTGTGCCGCCTGGCCAAAGTTCGACCCCGCCAAGCTCATTGAAACCACCGTCGAAATCATCTTCCAAGTGAACGGTAAAGTCCGCGCCACCGTCAGGGTGCCCAAGGAAACCACCAAGGAAGCCCTCCTCGCCATGGCGAAGGCTGACCCGAGCGTGCAGAAGTTCCTCGAAGGTAAGCCCATCGTGAAGGAGATTGTTGTGCCCGGCCGCATCGTGAACCTCGTTGTGGCCGGCTAAGCCTCGGCCACTCCTCCAAGCAAAAGGGCCCCAAGTGGGGCCCTTTTTTTGTTGAACACGCACCGAGGCTTAGACGTCGGCCATCTCGAGTTTCGGAACTAGGAGATGGTGAATCGCGAAAGCCACGACATACGCAAAGGCGCAGAAGCTGAAGAGAATCGCGTAGCCACCGGTCGGGTTAGCATCAAGCACCATACCGGTAACAATCGGGAAAATCATGCCGCCGATAGAACCCGCGAAACCACCGAGGCCAGAAACCGAGCCCACGGCCTTCTTCGGGAAGGTATCTGAGACCGTGGCATAAATACTGGCCGACCAAGCTTGGTGAGCGGAGGCCGCAAAGGCGATGAGGAACACCGCGTCCCACATGCCAAGGCCGCGGACGAAGAAGATTGGCAGCGAACAGAGCGCGAAGATGAGCATCGAGACTTTGCGGACCTTCACGATGTCGAAACCACTTTCCGCAAAGCGCTTCACCAGCCAACCAGCGAAGATGCTCAGCACTGTGACGATGGAGTAGAGGACGACCAAAGGCTGACTGAACATCCAGCCGAAGAAAGCGATGGGGTCGAGCAGGCTGGGGACGACACCCAAGGCCTTGAGGTCGAGGTGCTGCTCCTTCTTGAAGTAGTCAGGGAGCCAGATCAGGTAGAACCACCAGACGGGGTCCGTTAGGAACTTACAGACCATATAGGCCCAAGCCTGACGCGTATTGAACAAGCTACCCCAAGAAACCTTCTCGTCGTCGGCTGGGGAATCGTCGGCCTGTGCCGGCGGATTACGGAATAACGGAATCCAAAAGAAGACCCAGAGGATACCGGCAATACCTGCGATGACGAAGGTCGAACGCCAGCCCCAGGCAGCGGCAATTGGCAGCACTACCAGCGGGGCGACGACCGAACCGATGTTGGAGCCGGAATTGAATAGGGCGTTAGCGAAGGCACGTTCGGCACGCGGGAACCACTGAGCGACGGTCTTGATGGCGGCAGGAAAGTTACCACCCTCACCCAAGCCGAGGAAAACGCGGGCTACCCCGAAACCAAAAACGGTGCTAACTGCGGCGTGCCCAGCGGCGGCTACCGACCAAAAGACAATCGAAACCGTATAACCAATCTTCGTGCCAAAGCGGTCAATGAACCAACCAAAACCGAGTAAGCCCAGCGCATAAGCAAACTGGAAGGCGGAGTTGACGTACCCGTACTGTAAATTCGACCAACCGAGTTCTTTATCTAGATACTCAGGCTTGATCAGCGAAAGAATCGACCGGTCGATATAATTGATCGTCGTCGCAAAGAACAGCAGGGCGAGGATGATCCAGCGGTGGTTGGAGCGGGGGGCAGGGGTAACCTCTTGCATAGGGCACTAAATGACCCACGGCTTTAGGCTGTCCACCCTAGACTTTCTTTGACTCCCGAGGGGAGGCGGGTTCATGTGGATGGCACCCATGAAGCCTCGTATTCTGCTCACGACCACCTCTTTCCAAGACACCCCCGGCGAACACCACAAACTACTGGCCGAAACGGGCTGGGAGGTAGTCACCGCCCGCGGACCGCTCAACGAGGCCGACACTTTAGCACTGATGGGGAATTTCGATGGTTACATCTGTGGCGACGACATGATCACGGCGGCCGTCATCGAGAAAGCCCTACCCCGCCTTAAGGTCGTCTCCAAGTATGGCATCGGGGTCGACAAGATCGACGTCAAGACGCTCACCGCCCAGGGCATCCCCCTCCTCTTCACCCCGGGCGTCAACCACACGACCGTCGCCGAACACACCTTCCTCCTCCTGCTTGCACTCGAGAAGAACTTCTATTTCCACACCGACTCCACGCGCTCGGGGACTTGGAAGCGCAAGACTGGTCGCGAACTGCTCGACAAGACCATCGGCATCATCGGTATGGGTCGCATCGGCAAGGAAGTCGCCATTCGCGCCCGCGCTTTCGGCATGAAGGTCATCGGCTTCGACCTTTACTGGGACGACAAGTTCGCCGCGCAATACGACGTGCAGCGTGCTGCCACGATGGACGACGTCTTCGCCGTTTCCGACTATCTCTCCTTACATACCAACCTAACCCCTGAGACGCGTGACCTGATCCGCGCCGAGAACATCGCGAAGATGAAGCCGGGCGTGCTTATCCTCAACTGCGCCCGCGGCGAAATCGTCCATACCGACGACATCGCAGCTGCGTTGAAGTCCGGCCAAGTTGGCGGTTACGGCACCGACGTGCTCGACGAAGAACCGCCGCGTGCCGACCACCCGCTGACCAAGCTACCTAACTGCGTGGTCACGCCGCACATCGGCTCCCGCACCGCCGAAAGCGTCCAGCGCCAAGCCGTGGCCGCCGTCACCAACCTTATCCGCGCGATGCACGGCGAAAAGCCACTCGCCCAGATTAACCCGGAAGTCCCGGTCAAGAAGGTCGTCTAACCCTCCCCTTTCATCCCACCATGAGCGAAGTCTTCTACGTCATCCCCCGCGTCGCCCACGAGGCGCTCGTCACCGCCGCCTACGTCAAGCGTGGCTTCGGTGCCAAGGAATCTGCGCAGGCCGCGCAGATGGCCAGCATGGCCACGCACCACGGCATCCGCACGCACAACGCACTGAAGGCCCTTCACCTCGACGAACTCTTCGGTTCTGGCGCCAAAGTTCCAGGCTGTTCGCCCAACGCGACTGTCACCAAGAAGGCTACCCGCTTCGCCGCGACGGAAGTCTGGGACGCCCACCAGAAGCTAGGACAGGCCGTCGCCGTCGACGCCATCGAACGCTGCATCGAGCTAGCCGATCAATACGGCGTGGGTACGGTCTCCGTCGATAACGCCTTCCACTACCTCTGGGGCGGTGGCTACGTGATGGATGCCGCCAAGCGCGGTTACATCGCGTACACAAACTGCACCGCCACCCTCGCCGAAGTCGTCCCCTTCCAAGGCAAGTTCCCGACTCTCGGCACCAATCCGCATTCCTGGGGCTTCCCCACAACGAACGAACTCGGCTTCCCGATCGTCATCGATTGGGCCACGTCCGTCATCGCCATGGGTCGCGTCCAAGTGCTCAAGCGCGAAGGCAAGCAGCTCCCGCCGGACGCTGCGGTGGACAAAGACGGCAAGGTCACGCTCGACCCGAACGAAGCGGTCTCGCTCATTCCGTTCGGCGCGCACAAGGGTTACGGCCTCTCGCTCATCAACGAAATCGTCGCTGGCTATATTGGTGGCTCGCTCCCGACCATCCGCAGCCGCACGCACGTCCCGGGGGAGAAGCAGGCCTGTGCCTTTTTCTTCCAGGTCATCCACCCCGAGGCCATCAGCTCGGGCGCTTTCGCCCAAGGCCGCACGCAGGGTCAGAACGTCAAGGCCGTCATCGACGACGTCCTCGGACACGGCAATGAGAAGTGCATGCTCCCCGGCCAACTAGAAGCAACCTTCGCCGTGCGCAGCCAAAAGGCCGGAGGCTTACTATTCTCCAAGGCTGAAGTCGAAGCGTTCAACGAGATCGCCAGCCACATCGGCCACCCACCGTTCGACCTCGCCACCCTGCCCACGGGCTAAGCATCCTCTTTAACCCCTCCCTCCTTCCGACCATGTCCCTCAACATCAAGCCAGCTTCGGCCTGCGCCTTCGACCAAGTCTCTCTCGGTGAAATCATGCTCCGACTCGACCCAGGCGAAGGCCGTGTGCGCACCACGCGCCAGTTCCAAGTCTGGGAAGGCGGCGGCGAATATAACGTCGCTCGCGGACTCCGTAAGTGCTTCGGCCTGCGCACCTCTGTAGCCACGGCCTTCGTCGACAATGAAGTCGGCCGCCTGCTCGAAGACTTCGTGATGCAGGGTGGCGTGAACACCGACTATATCAAATGGCGCGAGGACGACGGCATCGGCCGCACCGTCCGCAACGGCCTCAACTTCACCGAGCGTGGCTTCGGCATCCGTGGCGCCGTCGGCGTCCCGGACCGCGGCAATACCGCTGCTTCGCAAATCAAGCCTGGTGACTTCGACTGGGAAGACCTCTTCGGCAAGAAGGGCGTTCGCTGGCTCCACACGGGCGGCATTTTCGCGGCACTCTCTGAGACAACTGCTCAAGCCACCATCGAGGCCGTCAAAGCCGCGAAGAAGCACGGCACGATTGTCTCGTACGACCTCAACTACCGTCCGTCACTTTGGAAGACCATCGGCGGCCTCAAGAAGGCCCAAGAGGTCAACCGCGAGATCGCCAAGTATGTCGACGTGATGATCGGCAACGAAGAGGACTTCACCGCGTCGCTCGGCTTCGAAGTCAAGGGCGTCGACCACAACATCTCGCAGATTGAGACGCAGGCTTTCAAGGATATGATTGGCGAGGCCGTGAAACAGTTCCCGAACTTTAAGGTCGCTGCGACCACGCTCCGCCGCGTGATCACCGCCACCAAGAACGACTGGAGTGCCATCTGCTGGCACGACGGCAAGTTCTACGACAGCATCCAATTCCCGGAACTCGAAATCCTCGACCGCGTTGGCGGCGGCGACAGCTTCGCTTCGGGCCTGGTCTTCGGCTTCCTCGAACACAACGACGCCCAGAAGGCCGTGAACTACGGTGCCGCCCACGGCGCCTTGGCCTCCACGACCCCAGGCGACACCTCGATGGTCACCCGCAAGGAAGTCGAGAAGCAGCTCTCCGGTGGTGGCGCCCGCGTCGTCCGCTAAGCCGCCCCTAGGCCCCCATTCCCTTCGTCCCCTATCCCCCAACCGCCTTCCCCTACCCGCTCATTCAATGTCCTCCCTCTTCTCTCTCCAAGGCCGTATCGCTGTCGTCATCGGTGGTACCGGTGAACTCTGCGGCGCCATGGCCGAAGGCTTCGCTGGCGCGGGTGCGCACGTGATCCTCGTCGGCCGCGATCCCGTCAAGGCCGAGGCTCGCCTCGCCAAGATTAAGGCCGCGGGCGGCGCCGGCGAATTCAAGGTCGGTGAAGCGACCAACAAGGCTGACCTTGTCCGCCTGCGGGACGAGATTCTGGCCCAGCACGGCAAGGTCGACATCCTCGTAAACGGTGCCGGCGTGAACTCGCCTACGCCATTCCTCGAAATCGACGAAGCCCAGCTCGACCGCATCCTGACCGTTAATATCAAGGGCGTTGTCTTCGGCTGTCAGGTCTTCGGCGAAGTGATGGTCAAGGCTGGCTCTGGCTCGATCATCAACCTCGGCTCCGAGTCGGCCATCCTACCGCTCTCGCGCGTCTTCACCTACTCGGCCTCTAAGGCCGCGGTACATAACCTCTCGAAGAACCTTGCCCGCGAATGGGCGCCCAAGGGCGTTCGCGTGAACACCCTCGTCCCGGGCTTCTTCCCCGCCGAACAGAACCGCAAGGTCCTCACGCCTGAGCGCGTGGCCTCGATCCTCGGTAAGACCCCGATGGCTCGCTTCGGCGAAGCCAAGGAACTCATTGGTGCCTCGCTCCTGCTGGCGTCCGATGCCGGCAGCTTCATCACCGGCTCCGAAATCGTCGTCGATGGCGGTTTCGCGGCGATGTCCATCTAACCCACCCCACCAAGACGATGGCCTTCATGGACGATAACTTCATCCTTTCGACCGGCACAGCGCAGCAGCTGTTCCACGGCACGGCGAAAGACCAGGCGATTGTGGATTACCACTGCCACCTGAGCCCAAAGGATATCGCCGACGACCGTCGCTTCGAAGACCTCACCGCCATCTGGCTGGCGGGCGACCACTACAAGTGGCGCGCCATGCGTGCTAACGGTGTGAACGAAGAACTCATCACCGGCGCTGGCTCGTCCCCGCGCGAGAAGTTCCAAGCTTGGGCTGAGACGGTCCCGCACACCCTGCGCAATCCGCTCTTCCACTGGACGCACCTCGAGCTGCGCCGCCACTTCGGTATCACGGATATCCTCGACGGCCAATCGGCCCAGAAAATCTGGGACGAAGCCAACCACCAGCTGCAGCACAGCGACCTCACGGCCCGCGGTATCCTCAAGAAGATGAAGGTCGAAGTCGTTGGTACGACCGATGACCCCGCTGATTCGCTCGACCTCCACCACACCATCGCGAAGTCCGGCTGCGCCACCCGCGTCGTCCCGACCTACCGCCCCGACGCATGCCTCAAGGTCCGTCAGCCCGAACGCGTGCAAGCTTGGGCCAAGCGCCTCGCTGCCGCCACGGGCAAGGGTGCCGACACCTTTGCTGGCCTGATTGCTGGACTCAACCAGCGCCACGACGATTTCGCCGCCGCCGGCTGCCGCGCCACCGACCACGGCCTCGATTACTTGCCCGACGTCGGCTGCACTGAGGCGGAAGCCAAGGCCATCTGGGAACGTGCCATTGCTGGTCACGCCGCCACGCTTGAGGAGTCCGAGAAATTCACGGCCTTCATCATGCTGCACGTCGGCCGTCTTAACCACGCCAAGGGCTGGGCCACCCAGCTCCACCTCGGCGCGGTCCGCGACCCGAACCTCGGCCTACTCAAGCGCCTCGGCTCTGACGCCGGTTGCGACACCATCGGCGACTTCCGCCAAAGCCCCGGCCTGATCCGCTGGTTCGGCACGCTCTCGGGCGAGAACGCCCTTGGTAAAGTCATCCTCTACAACCTTAACCCCGCCGACACCGCCCTCTTCGCCTGCCTCCCCGGTTCATTCCAGGACGGTATCACGCCGGGTAAGATTCAGTACGGTTCGGGCTGGTGGTTCCTCGACCAAGAACGCGGCATGCGCGACCAGATGAACATGCTCTCCGACCTCGGCCTCCTCGGTCGCTTCATCGGCATGATCACCGACTCCCGCTCCTTCCTCTCGTATCCGCGCCACGAATACTTCCGCCGTATCCTGTGCGACCTCGTTGGCCAGGACGTCGAATCAGGCCGCATCCCCGACCGCAAGGACTGGAACGAGCGCCTCGTCGCCGACGTTTGCTATCGCAACGCCCGCCAGTACTTCGGCTTCAAGGCCTAAGCGACTGCTCATGGCTGGTTTGACTTCTGGGCCCTGCAGTCGAGAATAATCACGCCCCTATGCTTTTTGGCTTCTTCCAGTTATTCTTTCTTTGCCTGCTCTGGGGCCTTGGCCTCCAAGGCCCTGCTCCCAAAGGAGCAAGCGGCTTTGGGACAGATGAACTGGTCGTTAAACGTAAGCTAACGGTCTTTGAACGCTCGCTCAAGGCAACTTGCACGGGACTATTCATCCTCTCCACGCTCGCGAATTTCACCTCGCCCTTTGATTTCCTGTTCGAAACTGAATCCTATTGGTGTGCACTGCCCTCGGCCGCCTGGATTCTGTTCATGCTATTCCGGCGCTCCGTGCCGATGGACGCCGAGGCCATCGGAACCGGGCTATGGACCTTTGCGCCGTTCGTTTCCGTTGGTCTTTGGCTTGTCATCGGCTTCCTCCAGCTCGATCTGATTCCCTACCACTCGCTCCTCTGGCAAGCTGGCGGCGTCGGTGCGATGATTGCCTATGGCCTCACCCGAGATATCTCGCGAGAGATGAATCCACCCGCCTAAGGGGCCTTTTCTCTCTTAAAGTCCCTTAAAGAGGCTAAGTTGACTTGCCAACGACCCGAGCGCGTATCAGATAAACCTATGCGCCTCCTCACCCTGCTCGCCGCCCTCCTCGTGCTCCCGGCCTTCGCTGCCGACAAGAAGGACAAGTCCTTTGACCTCCGCGATTTCGCTTGGGGCAAGTCCATCAGCGGTCCTTCGGCCACCATGGGCAAGTTGACGGGTAAGGCCGTCGTGCTCGAAGGTTGGGGCGTCCAGTGCCCGCCTTGCATCGCCAGCCTGCCGCACATGCAGGAAATTTCTGAAAAGTATAAGGACACCCTCGTGGTGATCGGTGCCGAGTGCCAAGGCCACACTGCCAAGGAAATCGCCGTCGTCACGAAGAAGGCCGGCGTCCAATACGCCATTGTCTCGGGCATCACCAAGACCCCGATTCAATTCTCGGGTATCCCCAAGGTCTTCGTCTTCGACAACAAGGGTAAGCTCGTTTTTGACGGTAACCCCGCTGATGCCGGCTTCATGGAAGCCGTGAAGAAGGTCGCCGAGAAGGCCGATGCCAAGGCTGCTCCTGCGACCACGCCCGCCCCTGGCGCCAAGCCAGCGGCCGCTAAGTCGGTCTAAGCGATGTCCGCCCTTTCCGACCGTCTGGTCGAGAACTTCAGCGACGGGGTCGGCTTTTGGGAACTTAAAGGACGCCTGACCTATAACGGCGTGCTCGGGCTCGTCTGCGGCTACCACGCCATCCGCGGTGATTCCTTGCTACTGCGCTGGAGCGACCCAGGCAACCTAACTGCCTTCCTCAGCTTCGTCATTGTAGCGAACGTGGTCTACTGCGCGGCCTACGTCCCCGATCAAGCCATCCAGTTGACACCCTATCGCGAGGGTTGGAAAAGCTGGCGTTGGCTACTCCTGTCGTTCGGCACTTTTTTCGCTAGCCTACTTGCGCACGCGGCGCTGGCTGGCTTCAAGTCCCCTTAAGGCCGCCTAGGTGCGGTCGGTCCGGTAGACGCGCTGCACGCGTTGCGTGAGCGTGCACAAGGCTTCCCAGGGAATGCAGTCCGACCACGCACAGAACTCGGCGACCGTGATGCGGTCCGCCCCTTGCGCCCCGAGGATGGTCGCAATGTCACCGACGGCAGCATCAGGGACGTCCGTGACGTCGACGACGGTCTGATCCATCGTCACGCGGCCGAGAATCGGACAACGCTGACCACGGACGAGGAAGAAGCCGCGGTTGCTCGCCGCGGTCGGCACGCCGTCCCCGTAACCGACCGCCACGATGGCCACGCGAGAATCCCGTGCCAACGTCTTGGTGCGATTATAACTGACCGCAGTGCCCTTCGGAAGGTCCTTGACCAACACGACGCGGGCATGGAAGGACAAGACCGGATCAGGCTTCAGGCTGGCCAAGAACGACCCCGCCGACGGCGGCAGGCCATACTGCATCAAGCCAATACGGACGGCGTTGAAAGGCGAGGCAGCGGAGAAACTTTCCAAGCCAGCGCTATTGTCCGCATGGATGAGCAACTGGGCGCGGACTTCGGCGGGAATCGACTCGAGCAAATCCAAGAAGATCCGCCGCTGCTGCGACGTGTAAGCCGTATCGGCATCGGCGTCGGAGAAGTGCGTGTAGACACCGCGCCACGCCAAGCCCGGACTAGCCAGCACCTGCGCAAACACTTCGCGGGCGCACTCATGCCAGACCCCGGCCCGGCCCATGCCCGTGTCGACCTTGACGTGCACACGGACTTTGCGGCCGTGAGACGAACCCCACGCGGCGAAGGCCTTGGCCTCTTCGAGCGAATTAATGGTCAGGTCGAAATCGTTCTCCGCCGCCCGGGCTACTTCATCGGGCAGGGTTGGACTGAGTAAAAGCGTATCCCCCTCGTGGCCGACTTCACGGAGGCGAATCGCTTCGGCGACATTGGCGACCGCAAAGGCATCGACGCCGGCCTGGAGCAGGCGACGCGCCACCTCGGGCATCCCATGTCCATAAGCATCGGCCTTCACCACCGCGACGTAACGCACGTGCCGGGGCAAGGCCTGCTTGATGCGGCCGACATTGCGGTCGATGGCGGGTAGGTCGATCTCGACCCAAGCGCGGGACTGGGAAGACGGGGTGCTCATGGCGTGCCGCGATGGCGTTCGCCCGACCACGTTGCAAAATCGGCGGCCGCATTCAAGGCCTCAGGCTTGGGCTCGAGTCGGAGCACCCCCGCGTGGCCGAAGACCTTCGGTAAGTCAGGCCAGACCTCGGGCACCACTTGGGCTTCGGGTAAGACCTGCGAGGCTTGGGTCGACGTGGTCAGGATACGTCCCGCCAAGGCAGCCACCTGCTCAACCTCGCATTCTCGGGCCGGACTCGGCAAGCCAGCTGTATCCACGGAAACCACGTGCCAGCGCTTAAGTCGTGACTCGGAGATGACACTGAAAGCACTGGGTTCGCCACGCAAGCGCACGGCGGCGGCGAGCGCGACCAGCGGCTCCCAGACCCAGACCTCGCATGGCTGTAGTGCCGCCCACGTGCGCACAGCCATCGCCGTGACCCGGATGCCGAGCATGGAACCTGGACCGACGCACACGGCGAAGGAACGCAGGTCAGCAAATTTCAGTCCAGCGGACGCCAAGGCTTGTTCTGCACAGGCGAAGGTCGCCTCTAAGGC
>Ga0114978_10003782_pt1 | contig 12339 bp, 3 predicted proteins | sample S_140212_EF_Meta_FD_87027 | JGI IMG/M metagenome (GOLD analysis project Ga0114978, IMG submission 87027) | Freshwater microbial communities from Lake Simoncouche, Canada to study carbon cycling - S_140212_EF_MetaG | ecosystem: Environmental > Aquatic > Freshwater > Lake | place: Lake...
CCACAAGCCGCCTTATATATTGGAAAAACATATACTTTTAATCCGGCAAAATTAACATCTCCGTTACTTGTACCGGATGATTTGATCATTACATATACAATTTTAAATAAAGAAGGCAATGAATCTAGTATCGTCACTTTTATAGAAAACAACACCAAAATACTAGTTAATTCATATGGTGGTTTTAAAATCAAGGCTACGACCACCGAAACACAGAATTATAAAAGTACATTTATTATATCAGCCGACGAATATTCTACTAATATGAATGACCCGATCATAGAAATTTCTCCTAGTTTTGTTAGTGAATTTACATATGGCATCGACAAAACATTTAACATCCAAGAAATTTTATTTAGATATCCTCTCGAAAGACCGTCTGATATGTTTGTTACATATTCAATAATAGAAGATAAAGATAGTGCGGACATTGCTTCTATAGATACAATAACTGTTACAATACGCGGCGCAGGTAAATTTAAAATTCGCGCACAAACAAATAAAACACCCGTATATAATGTCGCTTCAATTGATTCGCCCGAAATTATTATTCATCAAGCTACACCCCTATTATCTAGTTCGTGGAATTTATTTACCGATATATATAGTACTTTATTTGTAGGAAGAACATATAATTTCAATTCTCTGATATCGGTGTTGTATGATATACCAGATGAAATACTTCCTATTTCATATACAATATCGGATACTTCAATTGGAAATATTCCCAATGAAACAAGTCCTGAAGTTATAATAAATAATGCCGGTGAATTTTATATCACAGCTACAACAAAAGAAAGTAAAAATTATAAACAAACAAGAATCCCATCAGAAATTAATTATTCTATATCAAATGCACCTAGAATCATTTTTCCAAATGATTTTATTACAAAAGTTACGTTTGGTAGTATTTATGAACTAATAGAAGCCGAATTTATATATCCAAAACCTATTACAAATATTCAAGGACAAGCATTATTGGCAGGTTCAACAATAATAGTAAATACGTTCCAATATGATTATTTTATCATTGGTAGAACATTAACGGCGGATATAACGAGTGGCGGTGGTGGTAGTGGTGGCGGCGGTGGTGATGGTTCACCATCTAATAATAACATTAGCGCCACAATAACAAATAAAAAAATAGAATATAATGTTTCCGATAAAACTACTAGATATGTTATTTATATTGGGAGTGAGACGGGGATTTCATCAACAATAACAAATATCGTTCAGTATATATCTAGTCCACCCGACTATTATATTACATATTCAATTTTGACATCAGAATCAGAATCAGAATCAGAATCAGAATCACCCGTGGCTAGCATATCGGGAACAACGGTTACGATAAATAAAGCAGGCACTTTTCAAATTAGAGCACAAACAAACCAACCAAGTACGGTTAATGGATTTATTTTGGACTCAGAAGTAATAACTGTTCAAAAAGATACACCAGTTATAAAATTAAATGATTTATTTGATTTTGCACTACTGGTAGGAAATACATACACCTTTAATGAAGCATATATTACGTATCCAAGTAATATTCCTATCGAAATTCTTCCTATTAAATATACAAGTCTTAACCCAGATATTGTTAGTATAAATGTTAAACAAAATAATTTACTAAACCCTCCACAGGTGGAAACATCGCTTACCGTAAAACGTAAAGGAAATTTTAAAATTAGAGCAGAAACTACCGTGTCAGCTAATTATAATGTTGGTTATGTTGAGTCACCCGAAGAAATTTCAACAAACCCAGGTGAATTAATAATAAAATTTACAAACCAATTTTTTGGTCCATTTACATACGGAGATACATTCTCGTTTGATATCGAAGAAGTTATTTTCGTTCATCCACGCGAGCGCCCAGCTGAAATAGAAGTGAAGTATAGTATTCCTGAATCTTATATTGCTACAGTAGAGGATAGAACTGTTACAATACATAGTGCTGGAATTTTTACAATTCGCGCGGAAACGAATAAAACAGATAATTTTATTAGTAGCTCTTTAATAGAGACCGAGGTTACGGTTCTTAAGGCTGTGCCTTTATTATCTGAACCATGGGACTTATTTCGATCTGCGTTGATGGTTGGACAAACCGTTGAATTCGCACCCCCTACTTTTAATTCACCTCAACCCGGACAATCCTTTCCATCCGAAATTTCTTCCTTTATATATACGTCTTCAAACGAGTTAATCGCTAGTATTCCCAATGAAACAAGTCCAATAGTTACAATAAACAACGAAGGTGATTTTTATATCACCGCTAGAACTAGCGAATCTCTAAACTATGAATCAGTTTCAATTAATTCGCGAACGGAATATTCCACAACACTAAATAAACCTATAATAGTTTTTCCAGATGTAAGCGAAGGTTTTAGCAATGAAATTACATACGGTGATCCATATTTCCTCAAAGAAGCAGTATTCATATACCCCCCACCCAATACAATAGTAGAAGGAACTGCATCACTAAATGGATCTGTTATCCAGTTAATGAATTTACAACAGTATAACCAAATTATTAGTAACGCTTTTCTCACGGTAGATACTATTAGTACTCCCGAAAATAATACTGTCATGTTTACAGTAACGAATAAATATATAACAAACAATCAGTATTTAGTTACTGTATTATTAGTAAATGGCATCCTAACTAACGAAAATATGACAATACAGAATATAAGACAATACAACTATAGTCCATCAGGTGTTTCTATTACATATTCAATCCCGCAGCCAGTTCCTTTACCCAATCCATATATACCCGTCGCTACTATTTCCGGCACAAATATTACAATAAATCGTTCTGGTTCTTTTCAAATTGTAGGAAAAACAACCGTAACCGAAATATTTACAAGCAGTGATGTAGCTTATTCAACTAATGTTACAGTTAAAAAGGCTACACCCACAATACTATTTGCAAGCGACATATTTCCAAATGATAACTTTTTAATAACGGGTAAAATATACAGTTTCAAACCTGCAAGAATTGAACTACCTTCATCCGTTCCTTATGAAAAGATTGAAGTCAACTATACAAGCGTTCCCGACGACATTGTTACAATATTGGATAAAAAAGATGACTATGTGTCAATTCTAATAAATAAATCAGGTAGTTTTCAAATAAAAGCAGAAACCGTTGAAACTCAAAACTTTATTAGCACATCCATTTTATCATCTAAAGAGGTTAATGTAAATATTGACGCACCTCTTATATATTTTCCCAGTACTTTTATGAATGAACTGACTTACGGTTTTAAAAATCCCGATTTCCCGATAAATACATATGCACCAGAAGAAGCAATATTCGTATATCCTAATCCAAATGATGTACCTTCAAATCTTTCAATTAGTTATTCAATACCTGAAAATCAAAGAGATATTGCTACTGTAACATTGTCGCTCGTGAACAAAACTTCGGTATTGTTTGGTGACTATACTAAATTAGCGCCCGTTATTACAATAAAAAATACAGGAAAATTCACACTAATTGCTGAAACAAGCAAAACGAGCGTATTTAAAAGTGTTTCAATTCGTAGGGAAGTTGAGGTGATAAGAGCAACGCCTGTGTTATCTACCCCGTGGGATTTATTTACTGGTCCATTGCAAGCAGGGGAGACATATAATTTTAGCCCCCCACAGTTTATATCCCCGTCTCCTGTTCCAAATGAAATTCCTGCTTTTACGTATATGTCTTCAAACGAGTTAATCGCTAGTATTCCTAACAAAATAAGTCCAATAGTTAAAATACTTAAACAGGGTCAGTTTAATATAATAGCTAAAACCGAGGCAAGTGAGAACTATAACGAAATTAGTATTCGTTCATTAAGTGAGTATTCTACCAATATAAATACCCCCGCGATACTTTTCCCCACAGACTTTAAGAAGACAATTACGTACGGCGACCCATATATACTCAAAGAAGCATATTTCCGCTATCCCACTACAGCAGCTGCGAACACGGCTGGTCTTTATATTACACATTCAATTGAGAATTCAACCGTTGCTACTATATCCGGAACAACAAATACTGTTACAATAAATGGTGCGGGTACTTTTACAATTTATGCAGAAACAAATAGTACAGACGCATACGAAAAAACATCCATTTCTGAAAGTGTTACCATTGAACAAGCTACACCCAAATTAACATTTGCAAGCGACATATTTCCAAATAATACTGTTTTGTTTGTAAGTAAAACATATGAATTTATACCAGCAACAATTACCTTCCCACCCAATGTTATTCCCGAGGATATAGAAATTATATATACATGTGTTCCTTCCGGTGTTGTTACAATAAAGGGTACAACTATTTTAGTGAATAAAGACGCCAGTTTCCAAATAAATGCAGAAACCATTGAAACTAAAAATTTTAATAAAGCTACTGCTTCCAGTATCGGTGAAAGAATTACTAATTTTGATACACCAGACATATATTTTCCTCAAGATTTTACGAAACAAGTCACTTTTGGGCAAACATATACTCTTGCGCCTGTTATTTTTACACATCCGATAAATCCCGCTGCGGTTGGTATTTTTGTTACATATAAAAGTACAAATGAAAATGTCGCTATTATATCAGGAACGACTGTTACAATACTTAAATCAGGACCGTTCAAAATTAGTGCAACAACGAATCAAATAGGCGCTTTTAAATCTTTTTCTATTTCTGAGGACGTTGAGGTGATAAGAGCAACTCCCGAGGTTTCTACTCCATGGAATGCGCTTAGTTTACAGAGTATGTCCGGACTTACAACCAACACAATAAATGATTGGACAATAATTAAAGTTGGCGACACTTTAGATTATATATTAAACTTAACACCAACATCGTTACGAGTCGGAACAACGATTACAATTACATATTCTACTACAGATAGTGTTAGCGGCAGGATTTTGAATATAGTGAGTAATACGTTGACACTTTCTATAACAAATGTTTCGTCGGCTGTTTATTCGAGAACAAATGTCTTGTATAATGAAACTTCATCTCCGAGTTATTCATCATCTACCGGTCCTTTTCCAAGTAAAGTTGGTTCTCCAATTCCAGTAAATTCATTTGTTTGGTTTATTGGATTTAATTTTTTGTCTAACACTATTAATACAGGGTGGGGGACGGCACCTATACCAACTACAGTAAATGTCAGTTTATTATCTGGTATAACTATTATTGCTACAACTACTAATTTTAAAGCACCATTGGGGGTTTTATTTAATTATCCTCTACTTGGTTTTACAAGTGGGAGGAGTGTATTATATAATGGTCGTCTTTTTTCTGTTCAATACAACTTAGTTTCTGGTAGCACTAACAATGCTTATGGTGTAGATAGCATTAATGGCTTTTGGTTGGGACAAATCCAAGGTTATACCGTTCCATATTCAACGGGTACTATAACTACTAATAATAATGTTTGTTTTATAGGCGACACTATTACTATAAATCCTCCTCAATTTATATACCCTGCTTTACCGCTGCGATCCGAAATTCTTCCCATTCAATATACATTTGCAAGCAATAATGTTCCTGGAATTATTACAATAACGCAGGATACTCCCTTAGTGCCAGCGTATGTGACGGTAAATAAGATAGGAAAATTTAGAATTATAGCTAATACGATAAGAAGTGATAGATTTGAAAACCCCGAAATCATATCAGGTATAGAATATAATACCGAATTGTTGAGTCCAGTGATTACATTTCCTCCAGATTTTACGAAACAAATCACTTTTGGGCAAACATATACTCTTGCGCCGGTTATTTTTACATATCCGACAAATCCCGTTGCGGCTGGTATTAGTGTTACATATACAAGTACAGATCCAACCGTCGCTAGAATATCAGGAACGACTGTTACAATACTTAAATCAGGAACGTTCAAAATTAGTGCAGTAACGAATCAAACAGACGCTTTTAAATCTGTTTCCCTCACCTCGGATACAATAACCGTTAATAAAGCGACACCTACTTTTCCATCTTCATGGAATGCATTTCCAACACTTAATACTAGTTCTCCCATTTATGTTGGGAGCGTGTTGACAATTACTGCTCCTTTGATCGCAAGTCCTTCGCCTATACCCGCCGAGATTCTTCCTATTACGTATGAAAGCAACCCCGTCGATGCTATTACTATTCTGGGGATGACAGTTACTTTAGTTAAGGTTGGACAATTTAATCTTATTGCTCGAACAAAGGGAAGCGATAACTACAATAGTGTTTCTGTTCCCGCTTCGCCAATAACTGTAGTTAATATTCCTCCTCCTACCATTGTTGAACAATCTGGAACGATTGTGTGGGTGGGAGAACCTACCATTACAACTAGCCCGAGATTTGTACAAGCTAATCCAAGAGGTACAGGTACAGAATGGTTTGCTGTTGTTGATAATAGATCATTATCGGAAATTACATCTTATGCGCGTACAAATAACAGCTCACATTTTACACCCCAAGGTGAAACAAAACCTGTTATATTTAATAATATCGTCACTACTCTGATGACAAATATGAGCGGTATGTTTTCGAATGCGTTGACATTCAATCAACCCATAAGTAGCTGGGATACCGCACGTGTTACAGATATGAGTAATATGTTTAAAGATGCTAGAGCATTTGACCAATCAATGGCGAATGTACATACAACATTAACTATAAGGCTGGGCAGAACGGATTGGCAGACGCGGATCATAAACAATGATACATCACAGGTAAACATACAAAGTTGGAATCCCGATGATCAGTGGTTTAATACCACTTATGCGTCACATAATGAAATTGCTTTACAATTTAGATTTTTCGCTGCTTACGTAACTACATTTTATGGTGTTACATCCGCATCAGCTACAGTATTTACTGGAGGTGGAAATGTGGGAGTTTATTCATTTACTCGGATTAGTGAAACACGGTATAGTGCAACTTTCTATGGTGGTAATCAGTCGTGGGATTATACATTACCTACACCTATTAGTATTAACCGAACAATAGGTTCATGGAATACATCAAATGTTATTACTATGAGAGGCATGTTTCAAAATGCTACCGTGTTTAACCAACCATTAGGCTCATGGAATACAACAAATGTTACAGATATGAGTAATATGTTTGCAAATGCTTATACGTTTAACCGAAATATAGGTTCATGGAATACCGCCAATGTTACAAATATTGAAGCTATGTTTCAAAATGCTACCACGTTTAACCAAAATATCGGTTTGTGGAATACTGCCAACGTTATCAATATGAACTATGTTTTTCAAGGTGCTACAGTGTTTAACCAAAATATCGGTTCGTGGAATACAGCTCGTGTTACTAGTATGATTGGTGTGTTTCAGGGTGCTACAGTGTTTAACCAACCAATTGGTTCATGGAATACCGCCAATGTTACTATTATGAATGGTATGTTTCTTACTGCTTCTGCGTTCAACCAACCCATTGATGCATGGAATACCGCCAAGGTTACTAGTATGAATAGTATGTTTTTTGGCGCTAACGCGTTTAACCAACCAATTGGTACATGGAATACCAGCAATGTTACAGATATGGCGGGTGTGTTTCAAGGTGCTACCGTATTTAACCAACCAATAAATAGATGGAATACAAGCAGTGTTAGAACTATGTTTGCAATGTTTGCTAACACTTCCAGATTCAATCAACCGATAGCTTCATGGATAACGACACAGGTTATCGATATGAATGCTATGTTCTGTGGTGCTGTTGCTTTCAACCAAAATATCGATTACAACGAAACCACGGGTGCATGGAATACCGTCAATGTTACAAATATGAGTTCTATGTTTTCAGGTGCTACTGCATTCAATGGATCTATAAGATGGATTACAACAAATGTTACATATATGAGTTATATGTTTTCAGGTGCTACTGCATTCAACAAAGATATTGATAGAACCCTACCTAGTTTTAGTAGTGGAGTTGAAATATGGAATACATCTCGGGTTACATCTATGAGAGAGATGTTTTATAATGCAAAAAGTTTTAACCGACCAATTGGTAACTGGCTTACTTCCAATGTTATAGATATGAGTAATATGTTTAATAGCGCTAGCGCATTCAACCAAAATATTAGTATGTGGAATACTTCATCTTTACCTAGTAATGAATGGTTTAGAAATTTCCGTTCTTCGTCGCCACTATCAACCGCAAATACACCTCCTCGTATAGTACAAGGTGGGCAATAATAATAAAACCATAAATAGTGATTTTAATAAAAATAATATAAATAGTTACTTTATATTATTACTATAAGTGAAATAAACAATGGAAAAAGAATTATCTCCCGCTACAGCTAACCCTATCCATCTCCAAAAACTATTACCATTTCATACATCAAAAGAGCAAAGAATTGCAGATATAAAGCCAATTATGCAGAAACTTAGCGAGTTAGAGTTAAACATGTCGTATCCCGCTATAAAACGTTTATATAAGGAGATGGCAGAGTACATCAAAGATGGCGAATCGCGCAAAATCAATATTCCATTTCCAGAAGTGAAGCGGCGGATTAAAGGTTTCTTATCGGGAGATACACGAAAAGAAACGTGGGTAAAATTAGAGGCGGATGAATAAATACTCCGCCAGCTACACCGGGCTACACCGACTACGTCTTCTTATCAATTTGTATTTCTTTTCCAAGATTTTTTAATATTTTCTTCTCATAGTTGTCATAGTTTTCGATTGGTTCGCATATAGAGCGCACCATTGTCAAGTAATCCAGTTGTTTTCTTTCTGTTTCCATCCAATGTGGGTTATCCAGTGCCCATTGTTGCAATGCAGTTCGTTCTTTGTCAGCAATTTTTACAATTGTGTTTTTTATCATGTCGTGGTTATCATCTTTTGACCACTTGTCTTCATCTTTGATATACATGATCTCCCGTTTTATATCTGTACAATGAATTGGACGTTTGTGAATGTCCAACTCTTTGAGTCCTTTTATCATAACATCGGTAATCCCACGTGATATCCCATTTGTCTTTGAAAATAATAAATCCTCCAATGTTATCTTGAGTGAATCTATAAAATCCGACATATTTAAAGCATCCTTGCAGTGCTCGTTTAGAAAAACATTGAGATTAAAGTTGTTCGTTGTATTATTATTTGTCGTGTTATTGTTATTGTTATTTGTAGTGTTACCTATTTTCGGTATAATAGTGATTATTTGTTCTTGCTGTTCTTTAATCTGCTCTTGCTGTTCTTTTATAACTTTCATCATCTCTTCGCTATTTTTAATCAACGCCATAAACATCTCACTCGTTATCGTAATATTATTGTCCGAGGGTAATACGTCATCTATAAGTTTATTATTTTCATTATTGTTTTCATTGTTATTTCCATTGTTATTCTCCATAGTAATGGTATTATCTTTTTTTATAAATAATGATGTTTTACATTTTTTTTCATGATACCATAAACTGGTCCTCGCCTTATATTCTTTATTACAGTTTTTACATGTAAAAATCGTAGGCGGCGTAAAATCTTGTTCTATGTTGTTCGAATTTGTTCTATTTTTGTGTTTACGTGTCAGTATGTGTCTTTCATAGTCACTTTGCTTAGAGCATTTAAAGTCACAATATTTGCAACAAAAATTTCCGGCGTAACTTTCAACTGTTGTATTATTCATTTTATTTTTATGTTTTTTTGTACCATTATGGTCTTCTAGTAACTTTTCTGTATTAAATTTAACATGACATACTTCACAGGATATGACTTTTTTTTCATTTTTTTCCTTTTTATCTTCATAATTTGGTGTCACTACTTTTGGCGCAACTTCTTTTGGTGTCACTTCTTTAGGTTTTGGCGTTGGCAAGGGTTCTATACTATTTAATGTTGCTTTAAGTAAAATAAAGTATTCTTGTTCTTTCTTTCTTGCTTCATAATGGTCTTTGCAATTAAAAAAATTAAGTATTTCCATTTTCCAGTTATCCCATCCACCATTATTTCTTATTACACTATATAACTTACACTTATAGTTAGATGATTTGATATTTGTACAAGATAGTTTATGAGCATGTTTTCTCTGTACAAAATTTGTTGTATGTCCAACATACACATCACTTATGCTCTCATCATTGCATGTTATTTTATAAATAATAGTAGTCGAGTAGTCAATGTCTTTTTTTGGCATATCTTATAAAAATCTTATAATAATCTTATAAAAATCTTATAGTAATCTTATATATTATATAGACATAAAAAAACGCCTAAATCCTTTCCATATAATATATAAAAAACACAAAAAGTTATCGTCACAAATTTTCAATCTTAAAAATGCAATTTAGAGCATTATGCTCTGAGTGACGAAATCAATGTTTTTTTTATATTTCTACCCCCGGTTTTCAAAAATGGACATTTATAAATGTCCAATTTTCAAAATCCAGCTTTAGATTTGAAAAAAAGAAACATCATCACTTCTTCGGCGTCCGCCCTCCCATTTTCTGCGGGTTACCTTTATGCTCTCAGGTTCGACGCAACGACGTGGTCACGTGGCGACCATAATGCTGCGAAATATAAAAAGTGATAAAATTGGGTAAAAATATGGTAAAAAATGGTAAAATGTGTAGTTTTGGGTGGGTTATTCTTTTGATGTCCCTTTTTGAGGGAAGTAGTTTTTCGCAAACATGTTTGCCACTTTTTTGCCCATGGTTTAAAAACCTCGCAACCGCAGCCGCCGCCCCATCGCGTGCAAACTATTGTGCTCCATCTCACCGAAATAATACGTTATAAGTTGATAATAAAAACAGTTGTATTAAGTAGTGTATATATTGATATAAATAGTATTATGGCAACTTTAGAAAAATGTGAAAAAGAAAAGGCGAGTAAAGGGATTAAGGGGGGTTATAAGAACAATAAGAAACTTAAAATGATAGAGGATAGTGTGATTCGGAAGTTTTGTATGTTTTTATATAAAAAGTTTAATTTAAAGGATGTACAAGAAAGCACTTTTTATCGCCATGTACATGATACATTTATTTTTTTAGTTTCTTTTATCGCATTATTTAGTGTTAATTTAACACATTTAGTTATTATTTTTATAATTGTTACGTGTGATGCTTTTGCGATTGTTGTTAGACACGGTTGTCCATTGACGGCATTAGAACGAAAATATATTAAGCGTTCATCGTGCGATGATCGTGACGAGTTATTAGGTGCACTTGGTATATCGTATAATTGTAATCACGAGTATGAAAAACAAGTAGACCTGCTTATTAATGTTTGGTTACTAGTTGCTGCGAAGTGTATGTGTGTTATAGCAATGAGGATGTTTAATATAAAATTGTTCAACTATAATAATATATATTCAAATGATTGAATAAAATAATTAAAAATATTAAAGTATTAGATATTAAGTATTAAAAATAAATATTAAAATAGTAAATATAATGAATGTTGTATTAGATAAAGCGAATAATATTTTTAACCGTTCGCTGAATGACTTACATAAATTTTTAAATATATTTTTCAGACCCAATTTATCAGAAAATATAAATGTAATAAATAATTTTAAAAATAATGCATCTTCGTGGATATTGATACTAAGTACTATTTCTATTATTTCTTATCCGAATATATTTTTAGGAGTAGTTACATTTGTGGCATTTATGTTTATTGCTTATTTTTACCACGTCGTCGCGCATGTTCATAAGAATATTTTTTCAATTGTTCATCACTATCATCATGAGAATGATAATTTTTTCTCACATTTTATTCAGATAGTTTTGGAGTTATCGATACCTTATCCCTTTGTGATGTTGTCGTATTTTTTCGGAATAAATATTTTCGACCCTTGGATAATTGTTTATTTTATGTTATTCTATTGTTCGGTGCATAATATTAACTATTCAATATTTAAAGTAAATGGTGTACACCGATTGCATCACACCGAGGTGAATTTAAATTTTGGACCAGACGTATGTGACGTAATGTTTGGTACAAAACACAGTAGTGAGGATTGTGTAGAAAATACGAACCATTATATTCCAAATATAATAGTTATTACATTTCTTGTATTGATACTGAAATATGTATGTAGAACAGAATGGGTAAAGGATAGTTTATTGGTTGGTCTTATAACACTATTGTCAAGTGGTATTATATTACTGTTTTTTTCGTCCATTATTCTATGGCGTTTAGAGTCCAAAAAATATAACAATAAGATAGAAAATAGGTTGTGTGTCGAAAAGGATACACCCACGTGTGTCGAAAAGGATACACCCACGTGTGTCGAAAAGGATACATCCACGTGTGTCGAAAAGGATACACCCACGTGTGTCGAAAAGGATACACCCACGTGTGTCGAAAAGGATACACCCACGTGTGTCGAA
>Ga0114978_10003784_pt1 | contig 12333 bp, 9 predicted proteins | sample S_140212_EF_Meta_FD_87027 | JGI IMG/M metagenome (GOLD analysis project Ga0114978, IMG submission 87027) | Freshwater microbial communities from Lake Simoncouche, Canada to study carbon cycling - S_140212_EF_MetaG | ecosystem: Environmental > Aquatic > Freshwater > Lake | place: Lake...
GCGGGCAAGATGACCAAAACCAACACGCTCGGCGTGGTGGCCTCGGTGCCAATTCCTGAAGTGGTGCGCAACATCAACGCCTTCACGTTGGGCGCTCAATCCAGCAACCCCAAAATCAAAACCAAAGTGGTTTGGGTGAATGAGTGGTTCAATCCACCAAAAGAAACCGAAGCCGCCACGTCCCTCATCAACGGTGGCGCTGACATCTTGTTCCAAAACACCGACTCGCCCGCTGTGCTCAAAACAGCGGAAGCCAAAGGCAAGCGCGCCTTCGGTTGGGACTCCGACATGACCTCTTATGGTCCCAAAGCCCACCTGGCTTCTGCCGTGATCAACTGGGGTCCTTACTACATCAAGGCCACTAAAGAAGCGCTTGAAGGCAAGTGGACGGGCAACGTCGGCGCATGGTGGGGTGTGAAAGAAGGCGCTATCGACATCGTGTCCATCGCCGCTGACGTGCCTGCTGAGACCCAGACCAAAGTCGCTGAAGTCAAAAAAGGCCTGGCCGATGGCAGCTTCGTCATCTGGAAAGGCCCTATTGTTGACAACACCGGAAAAGTCCAGGTCGCCAAAGACGCCGTGGCTGACGACAAGTTCTTGGGTGGTCTAAACTTCTACGTCAAAGGCGTAGAAGGCAAAGTGCCAGGCGCCAAGTAATCATTTGCTTAAGCTTTGAAAAAACCGCCTTCGGGCGGTTTTTTCGTTGGAGCACCTGAGTACTTTAGGCAGGTATTGATGTAAGTTAATCCCAAGAAAAGTCGTCTGCAGCACAATACAATTTTGTGTCTGTGGGCCTGAGCTTGCAGATGACCTTATTTTGTAACTTCAGGAAATTTTCCATGTCCAATCGCCGCGAATTTATTGCCCAGATCAGTTTTGCCAGCACCGCCATGATGGCTGGTAGCGTCATGGCTGCTGCCCCTATGGTCGCCGAGACTGACCCAGCCGCCAAAGGTTTGGGTTATGTGGCTGATGCTGCAAAAGCAGACAAAGTCAAGTTCCCCAAGTTTGCAGCGGGTCAGGCTTGCAGCAATTGCGCTCTGTACCAAGGCAAGCCTGCTGACGCGGCCGGTGGTTGCCCCCTGTTTGCCGGTAAGCAAGTGGCTGGCAAAGGCTGGTGCAGTGCTTACGCCAAAAAAGCGTAATCTAGCCGGACTGCTCGCATGCCCTGTTCAGGGTTTGCGAGGACAACAAAGCCTGCCCAGCATCGCGCTGGACGGGCTTTTTTTATGACAAGTGTGGTTTGGTTCAAGCGGGACTTTCGCCTGCACGACCATGCCCCGCTCAAGCAGGCCACCCAAGAGGGGCCCGTGCTGTGTTTCTATGCCATCGAGCCGACCCTGTGGATGTCACCTGATGCTGCCTGCCAGCACTACCAGTTTATTTTGGAAAGTGCCCTGGAGCTGGATCGGCAACTGCAGCGCCGTGGTGGACGTTTGCACATTCTTTGTGGTGAGGTGCCCGCCTTGCTGGAGCACCTGAAGGCCCATATCCCCATTTTTAAGCTCTTTTCCCATGAGGAAACGGGCAATGCCCCGAGCTATGCCCGCGATCAGGCCGTGGCGCGCTGGTGCAAAAAAAACAGCGTAGCGTGGCAGGAAACCCCTCAGTTTGGCGTGGTCCGGCGCCTTCAAAATCGCAATCTCTGGAAAGGCTGCTGGGATACCCATGTGGAGATGCCTTGTTTGCTGGTGCCCGATTTGGGCGCATCGTCTTTTGCCCCCTTGCCTTGGACAGAGCCCGCGTTGCCTGGCGTGCAAGACCTTGCACTTGACTCGCACAGTCCGCCTAAACGCCAGTTGGGCGGGCGCCGCCTGGGGCTGTCGGTCCTGCAAAGCTTTTTGCAGGACCGCAGTGGCCAGTACCGGGGTGGCATCTCATCACCCTTGTCTGCCCCTTCGGCGTGCTCCCGACTGTCGCCTTATTTGGCCTACGGTTGTCTGAGCCTGCGTGAAATTGTGCAGGCCACCTTGCGGCAATACGCCCGTTTGCCCGCTGAGGCCGTGCAGCAAAAAAAGGGCTTGGCCGCCTTCATGAGTCGCCTGCATTGGCATTGCCATTTCATCCAGACGTTGGAGAGCGAGCCCGAACTGGAATGGCGCAATGTGCACCGGGGCTATGACGGCCTGCGTGAGGCCGACTGGAACCCCGCCCACTTTGAGGCGCTCATTGCCGGGCGCACCGGTTGGCCGATGGTGGATGCCTGCGTGGCGATGCTGCGCGAGACCGGGTGGATTAATTTTCGGATGCGCGCCATGTTGGTGTCGGTGGCGGCTTACCCGCTGTGGCTGCATTGGCAGCCGGTAGGGCAGTGGCTGGCGCGGCAGTTTTTGGACTACGAGCCTGGCATTCATTGGAGTCAGATGCAGATGCAGTCGGGCACCACCGGCATCAATATTCCCCGTGTTTACAACCCCGTCAAACAAGCCCGCGACCACGACCCCCACGGCCATTTTGTGCGCCGCTGGTTGCCTGCGCTGCGCAAGGTGCCCGATGCCTGGCTGTTTGAGCCCTGGCGCATGCCACCTGATTTACAAGCGCATTACGGCTTGCTGCCCGGCGACATTGCTCAGCCGCTGGTGGACCTGGACGTGGCGACCCGCCAAGCCAAAGCGCGGCTTTTCGCTCTCAAGGCCTTGCCCGAGGTACGCGCCGCCAAATCGGCCATTGTGGAGAAGCATGGCTCCATAAAGCGCACGACCACCCAAGCCAAATCCAAACCCAAGCTGGACCGTGCGAGCCCAAAAACCAGTGCATCAAGCGCCCAACTTGGCCTTGAATTTTAAAATTTGTGAACCATAAAACCCCATGACCTGCCTGATTTACTGGTTTCGCAACGACCTGCGTTTGCAAGACAACCCCGCTTTTGCACGCGCCTGCAGCCAAGCCACCTATTTGGTGCCGGTGTTTTGCCACGACCCTCTGACCTCAGAGGTGACCGCCTGGGGGTTTGAGCGGATGGGGCCGCACCGCCGCCAGTTCTTGGCGCAAAACCTGGCCGATTTGTCCGGGCAGCTACGCGCCATGGGCAGCGAGCTCATAGAGGTTCAAGGGCGTGCGCAAGACGTTTTGCCTGAGCTGGCGCGTCTTTTGGGCACGACCCGAGTGCTGTGTGAAACCATCGCAGCCCCTGAAGAAGAGGCGCAAGTGCTGGCGCTGCAAGCGGCGGGTCTGTCGGTGGAGGGCCTCTGGCAGTCCAGTTTGCTTGACCCCGCTGACTTGCCTTTTGCCGCTGCGCACTTGCCCGAACTGTTCACCTCGTTTCGCCAAGCGGTCGAGCGCGCGGGTGTGGTGCCCCCGGCGGCTTTGCCCTGCGTGAGCCATGTGCCTGGCTTGCCCGCAACCTCGCCAGACTGGGCGGTGCGTTTAGCCAGTTGGCGCCCAGATGGGCATTTAAATGAGTCTGCCAAGCCCGATGACAGGTCGTCATTTCCTCACCATGCCCCTGAGTTTTCAGGTGGCGAGGGCGCGGCAAAGCGGCACCTGTCGCGCTACTTTGACCGCAAATTGGCCCACACCTACAAAGCCACCCGCAATGGCTTGACGGGCACCGATTACTCCAGCAAGTTCTCGCCCTGGCTGGCCACTGGGGCCTTGTCGGCGCGCATGGCTTATGCGGCGCTCAAACAATTTGAGCTTGAAGAGGGCGCCAATGACAGCACTTATTGGCTCTGGTTTGAGCTGCTGTGGCGCGACTACTTTCGTTTTTTGCATTTGAAATATGGCGTGCAGCTTTACCGCGAGCGGGGGCTGACGCATGCCTCTCAGGCCTTGCCACCTACCCAGCACAAGCCCGGTGGCTTTAATCGGTGGTGCCAAGGCGAAACGGGCGAGCCCTTGGTGGACGCGGGAATGCGTGAACTCAAGGCCACAGGCTACCTCTCCAACCGCCTGCGCCAGGTGGTGGCCAGTTACCTGATCCACGACTTGCACGGTGATTGGCGCGCTGGGGCGGCCTGGTTTGAGTCGCAGTTGCTGGACTTTGACGTTTACAGCAACCAAGGAAATTGGCTCTATATTGCGGGCCGGGGCACCGATCCGCGCGGCGGGCGGCGCTTTAACCCTCAAAAACAAACCCAGGACCACGACCCCCAAGGCCACTACCGTGCCTTGTGGCTCTGATTTGTTGCTGGAACTTCAGGGGTTTTTGACGCTTGTGGCGGTGGAGTCCTGCAATTTTGCAGAAAATAGCTTAGATTAATTTTTTTAATTCAAACCCAGAGGATGCTCTATGCTGACAGCCGACCAAAAAAATGAATTCAATGCCTTGATGCCCGGTCAAACGACCGAGCAGGGCGCCACACGCCGCACCGCCCTGAAAGTGGCGCTGGGTGTGGGCTACGCGGCGGCCACCTTGCCCATCATGGCGCAAACGGCGATCAAAACCTCGGCTGAAGGACTTCAAGCCGGGGAGATGAGTTTTGAGGTCAATGGCTTCAAGGTGCCGGCTTACTTTGCCGCACCTGTCGGAGGCGCCAACCTGCCGGTGGTGCTGGTGGTGTCCGAGATTTTTGGTGTGCATGAGTACATTGCTGATACCTGCCGTCGCTTTGCCAAAGCGGGCTATCTCGCCATTGCACCCGAGCTTTTTGCGCGTCAAGGTGACCCACAGTCCTATGGAGAAATCAGCAAACTCATGAGCGAAGTGGTCGCCAAAGTGCCTGACGCGCAAGCCATGGCCGACCTCGACGGCGCCGTGAAGTGGGCTGGCGCGCACGGTGGCAACCTCGATAAAGTGGCTATTACTGGTTTTTGTTGGGGTGGGCGCATGGCTTGGTTGTACGCCGCGCACGGCACAGTCAAGGCGGCGGTGGCTTGGTATGGCCGTGTTGTGGGTGCACCCACCGCACTGGCACCCCAAAATCCGATCGACTTGGTGGCCCAGTTGCGGGCGCCCGTGCTGGGTTTGTATGGCGAAAAAGACGCCGGTATTCCCCTGGCCTCGCTCGATCAGATGAAAGCCGCCTTGGCCCAAGGTTCTGCCGCCGCCAAAGCAGCGCAATTTGTGACCTATCCTGACACTGGTCACGCCTTCCACGCTGACTACCGCCCCAGCTACAGCAAGGGCCCGGCTGAAGACGGTTGGAAACGTTGCTTGGCCTGGTTCAAGGCGCACGGCGTAGCCTGATAAAGTCAACCCTCTCGCAGTGAAACCGCCTGATGGCGGTTTTTTTATTACTAATTGGGCTAAAATGCCCGTGGAATGTGCTTAACCAGCTATGACTTTAATAGCAATTTTATTGGGTACCTTGTCGGCAGGAATCGGCAGTGTGTGGCTGGCTGCTTTGTTGAGCTTTGGAGTTTTGTCGCGCTACACCCAGCACATGCTCAGTTTGGCAGCAGGCGCGCTGCTGGCCACGGCCTTCATGCATTTGCTGCCCGAGGCCTTTGAGAGCCAGGCTAGCGCGCATGATTTGTTCATGACCTTGCTGGTCGGGCTGATCTTTTTCTTTTTGCTCGATAAAGCCGAGTTGTGGCACCACGGGCATGAGCACCACCATGCCGACGTTAACCCGCATGAGCATGAACACGGGCATCAGCACGATCATGGCCACAGCCACTCGCCGCAGCCCGGCACCTGGGCGGTGCTCACCGGCGACAGCGTGCATTGCTTTGGCGATGGTGTGCTGATTGCCTCCGCTTTTATGGCTGATATGCGACTGGGCGTTATTGCCTCGCTGGCCGTACTGGCGCACGAGGTGCCGCACCACATGGGCGATTTGATGGTGCTGAAATCAAGCCCCAACAACCGCCGAACAGCGCTGCTTAAGGTTTCACTGGCCGGGGCTGTGACGGCCTTGGGCGGCTTGCTGGGCTTTTGGCTGGTAGACCAATTGCGCGACTATTTGCCGTATTTTCTGGTGGTGGCCAGCAGCAGCTTTATTTACGTGGCGCTGGCAGACTTGATTCCCCAGCTCCAAAAACGCCTGACAGCCAGAGAGACAGCAGCGCAAATTGCCTGGCTCCTAGCTGGCATTTTGTTGGTCACCCAGGTCAGTGGCCTCGCACACGGCGGCCACTAAACCGTCGGCTTCAGCCCTGCGCGAACGCCCGGCTGGGGTCACTGCACCAGTCGCTCCAGCTGCCCGCATAAAGTCCCGTGGGGCCCAGCCCGGCAATTTCCATCGCGATGATATTGGGCACGGCGCTCACCCCACTACCGCAGTGATGCACCACGGTGGCGGGGTCGCGCCCGGCCAGCAGCGCCTCAAACTCGGCGCGCAAGGTGGCGGCGGGTTTGAAAAAGCCTTGCGCATCCAGGTTTTGTGTGAACGGGCGGTTGAGCGCACCCGGCATATGGCCCGCCACGGGGTCGAGCGGTTCTACCTCGCCCCGAAAGCGTGCGGGGGCGCGTGCGTCGATCAAGGTTTGGCTGGGTCGGCCTAAATTATCTGCTACTTTTTCAGTAGCTGCTAGAGCTAGTCTGGCGGGTCCTAGTGGGTAAATAGGCATCAATGTTGCCGAAGCCGAAGGCAAGTCTAAGCCCGAGCCATCAAACGCCGGAGAGCCCACGCTGACGGCACCGCCGCTCGCCTGCCAAGCCCGAAAGCCGCCGTCCAATACCTGCACGTTCTCATGCCCTGCCCATTTGAGCATCCACCACATGCGTCCGCAGTAGTTGGCGCCTTGTCGGTCATAGACCACGGCGGTCATCTCAGGCGTTAGGCCCACACTGCCCAGCCATTGCGCAAAAGTTTCGCGCGAGGGCAGGGGGTGGCGCCCGCCCGAGGCGGCATCATGCGCTGACTTGGCCGCACTCAGGTGCCGGTCCAGGTTGGCGCGCACCGCGCCTGCAATATGCGCTTGCGCGAACTGCTGGTCGCCCGCCTCGGGCGCCATCAGCTCAAAGCTGCAGTCAAACACCTTACAAGGCGCACCGCTGGCCAGTAGGGTTTGAAGTTGGGCGACAGAAATCAGGGGGCTGGACATGGGCGTGCTTCCTTGAAAATGCGTTGAAAATAATCAGTGTTCTTCAGCCGGCGTGTTGGGCAGGGCGCGGGTGCGCAGGGCGGTGGCTGCCAAACCACTGACCACAATCACGGCCATGCCCGCCCAGCCGATCAGGGGTATCTGGTCGCCAAACAGCACCAGGCTGTAAAAAGCGGCAAACACAATGCCCGAGTACTGCAAGTTAGCCACCATCAGGGTGGAGCCCCGGCTGTAGGCGCGGGTCATGCACCATTGGCCCAGCGAGGCCAGTACCCCGATGGGCACAATCCAGGCCGCAGCCTGCCAGCTCACCGCCGACCAAGGTGTCAAGGTGCCAAAGCACATGCCAGTGCCGCCTGCGATGGCCGAACCGACCGCAAAGTAAAACACGGTGCGCCCCTCGGGCTCGCCCACTTTGCCCATGGCGGTCACCTGCATGTAGGCCAGGGCCGCACCCAAGCCGGAGAGCAGCCCAATCAGGCCGGCAAACAACTGGTTTTGCGCCAACGTGGGCCGCAACATCATCACCACGCCGACAAAACCCGCCAGCACCGTGGCCATCAGGGCGCCTTGACGTTCCGCCTTGCCGTAAAGCACAGCGCCGCCCACCAAGAAGGCGGCAATCCAGACGCCACTCATGTAGTTGAGCGTCATGGCGGTGGCCAGCGGCAAGTGTGCAATGGCGTAAAACCAAGCCCCCAGTGAGAGCACGCCAATGGTGCTGCGCCAGGCGTGCATGGCCGGCACGGGTGTGGCAAACGGGATGGCCCGGGTTCGCAAAACCAGACCCATGAACACAATGCTCACCAAGCCCCTGTAAAACACCAATTCAAAGGTCGAAAAGCTGCCCGCTGCGATTTTGACGCCCACGGCCATCGTGGCAAAAAAGAACGAGGCCAGCAGCATCCAGAGGGCTTGCATGGCTAAACCTTCATTTGGCGGCGATACCAATCATGAAAATGCTGCATGCCGTCTTCCATCGGGCTTTGGTAGGGGCCCACTTCGTTGTCGCCGCGCAGCAAGAGCGCCTGACGCCCGGCGTCCATGCGCTCGCCAATCTCGTCGTCTTCCAGGCAGGTTTCCATGTAAGCGGCCTGCTGGGCCTCAACAAACTCACGCTCAAAGGCCTGAATTTCTTCGGGGTAGTAAAACTCAACCTTGTTGAGGGTCTTGTTCACGCCCATCGGGTGCAGGGTGGACACGGTTAATACATGCGGGTACCACTCCACCATGATGTGGGGGTAATAGGTCAGCCAAATAGCGCCGTACTTGGGCGCGGCACCCTGCCGGTAGGCCTTGAGCGCGTCTTGCCAGCGTTGGTAAGTGGGCGTGCCTGCTGGGCCGTTTTGGGCCGCAAAGCCCACAGTTTGTACCGAGTAGTTGTCTTTAAATTCCCACTGCAGGTCGTCACAGGTGACAAACCCGCCCAGCCCGGGGTGAAAGGGGCCCACATGGTAGTCCTCCAGATAGACCTCAATAAAGGTCTTCCAGTTGTAGTTGCACTCATGCAACTCCACCTTGTCGAGCACAAAGCCTGAGAAATCGAGGTCGGCACGGGGGCCCATATTGGCCAGATCAGCGGCAATATCTCGCCCGTTGTCTTCAAACAACAAGCCATTCCACTCGCGCAGCGGGTAGTTGTTGAGGTTCAGGCAGGGGTCTTGCGCAAAGTGGGGTGCGCCCAACAGCGTGCCCGCCGGTGTGGGGCCGCTGTTGCTGCCACTGTAGGTCCAGCGGTGCAGGGGGCACACCACGTTGCCTGCGGCCGAGCCGGGGGCGGTGTCCAGGAGTGAGCCGCGCCCTTGCAGCATCAGGGCCTGGCGGTGGCGGCATACGTTGGAGATGAGTTCAATGCCACTGGGCGTGCGCACCAAGGCACGCCCCTGGGCCTCTTGGGCCAAGGTGGCATAGTCGCCCACGTTGGGCACACTTAAGGCGTGCCCTACATAACGCGGGCCGCTGTGAAAAATATTTTGAAGTTCACGCTGGTACAGCGCTTCGTCAAAATAGCTTGAAACTGGTAGTTGGCCGGTGGCCTGCTGCAGTTGAAGACTTAAATCAGACATGGGTGACCTGACCTAAAGACTCCCCACAGGGAGATGCGCCCAAAGCGCGGTAATTAATAAAACCGGTCAAGCCGGTGAGAAGAAACAGGATTGTACCTGCCAGATATTTCTTTAAAAGCGCCGCTACAGGCCTATGATGGAACTTGAAACATGTCGTAGAAGCGGTATTCCTTGCACGTGTCCTTGTTGTTAACTTATAGGACCTCTAGGGGAAATCCAGCATGAACGCTTTGAGGTACTTTTTTAAGAATTCACCTCAGTGGCGGATTTATCGCTTGTACATCGCTTCGTTGCTGGTGCTTTTGTGGGTGGGCGTTGCCTATTTCAGTGCTGAATACGTCATGCTACGAGTTGCCAGGATCTCTGCCTTTTCAGAGTTTGTGCTTGCGGTTACTGCCCCCACCTTGGCCGATGACATTCTGGGCAACAAGACAGATCTGATTCAACCAAGCCTTGACGCCATGGCGGCCAGTCCATTTATTGGCGCGTTAACCATTGCTTCACCCAATGGTGAGGTGCGCTGGCAAAGCAAGGGTGCCTTGGCCACGTTAGCGGCGCCCCAGTGGCTCAACACCTGGCTTCAAGGCCAACTGCCCGACATCCAAAAACCGTTGCAAGGAGCGGGCCGTGTATTGGGGACCTTGCGCATTTCCACTGAGACTGAATCACTGGCCAACGAGATCTGGTACTTGATCTGGACGTCTTGGTTATTCGCCGCCGTGTTGGCTTGTTGGGGTGTGTTGCTGGGTTTGGTACCGCTCAGTCGGGCGCTGACAGAGATGTTTGCCTTGGGGCAGCAAGCCAACGTTACCCTGAATGCCATCAGCGAGGGCGTTATCACGTGCAACGAGCACTTCGAGTTAATTTCGATCAACCCGGCGGCCCAGTGTTTGTTGGGTTTTAGCGCCAGCGACAAGCCCGGTCTGTTGGGTAAAGACGTTCGCGAGTTATTGCCCAAGTTGTTTTTTGCCAACGAGGTCACCTCAAATTGGGGGTCTCGTGACCACGTCTTTGAACGCAAGGACGGTGAACATGTGATGCTGGAAACAGGGCTTGTCGACGTGCAAGGCAGCGAAGAGCAATCGTTAATCAAGGTGCTGACACTGCGTGATGTCAGCCAAACCCATGCGCTACTCAGCGCCCAAAGTGCAGAACTGCTTGCGCATAAACATGCAATAGCCAGTATGAAAAGTGTGGCTGATTCGCTGCCCCTTTCAACGCTCATAGACTCATCGCACCAGAGCCTGTCTGGCATCGCTGAACTCAACTACTTGACGGCCTGGGTACTGGCGGTGGTCGCTGATCGCGAGAGAAGCCGGCTTGAGCTGGAGTATCAACAATATGCGATTGACGAGCACGCGATCGTGGTGATGCGCACGATGGAGGGCGTATCAATCTATATCAACGACCGGTATTGCCAGATTAGCGGCTATGAGCGCGCTGAGTTGCTCGGCCAAAAGGCACGTTTGCAAAGCGTCAGGGACAATGCTGAGGACTATGAAATGGAGATGCTGGAGACGGTTTCAAAAGGCAACGTTTGGCGGGGTAAATTGCAAAGCCAAAACAGGCAGGGTCAACATTACTGGGTTAACGCCACAGTGGTGCCCTTGTACAACGAGTTTTTGGTCCAAGACCGCTATATGCTGATTGGCACTGACATTACCCAAGATGAGCAAAACAAGGCGCAGTTAAGTGAGCAATTGAACCTTATGGCAGTGCTGCTGGAGGCCATTCCCACCGCTATTTATTTCAAAGACAGTCTGGGGCGCTACTCTGTCGTCAACCCCGCTTTCGAAAAGCTCTTTGGCCTGAGCAGCGCCCTACTGTTGGGTAATACTGCCATCGATCATGTGCCCCCATCGTTTGCTCTTTTTGCTATTCAAAAAGACCAAGCTTTGCTAGCTGAAGGCGGTGTGCAGATATTTGAGACGCCCTTCGTCAACCAGCTAACCGGGCGCCAGGCGGATTTTCTCTACAGCAAAGCGCTCACCACCGACCACCAGGGTCACATCACAGGCATCGTGGGGGCTATTCAGGACGTGACCGAGCGCAATCTGAATCAGCGCCAATTGGAACAAGCTAGGCGTCTGGCAGAGGCCGCCAACCGGGCTAAAAGCAACTTTTTGGCCAATATGAGCCACGAGATCAGAACCCCCATGAATGGGGTCATCGGCATGGTTGAGTTGGCCCTTGAAATGGCGGTTGACCCCAGTCAGCGCGATTACCTGAGACTGGCCAAAATCTCGTCTCAGTCCTTGATGGTCGTCATCAACGATATTTTGGATATTTCAAAAATTGAGGCCAACCAGGTGGATATCGAGTCCATTGAGTTTTCTTTGACCGATGTGATCGCCCACAGCTTGAAACCCGTGGAAGCCATGGCCAAGAAAAAGGGCCTGATTTTTGAGCTTGAACTTGGCCCTGACCTGCCTGACCATGTCATGGGCGACCCGACTCGCCTGCGCCAGGTGCTGCTCAATCTGTGTGACAACGCCATCAAATTTACCAACAAAGGCCAGGTGATCGTGCGCGTCACGGGCACCCCCATGGTGGACGACGCGTTTGAGTTGACGGTGGCGGTGATGGACACCGGCATCGGTATTGCAATCGAGGCTCAAGGCACCATTTTTGAGCTCTTTAACCAAGCGGACACCAGCACCACCCGCAAATATGGGGGCAGCGGCCTGGGCTTGACCATCAGCATGAAACTGGCAACCTTGATGGGGGGGCACATCACTTTGGCAAGCGCGATCGGCCAAGGCAGCACCTTCACCCTGCGGCTGCGCTTGTCATTGCCGAAGTCGGTTTTGCAGGTGGTGGCGATGCCTGCGGGCGCGTCCGTTTTACTGCCTTCAGCTCCAAAATCGGTCATACCGACCGCTTTGCAAGTGTTGCTGGTGGAAGACAACCTGGTGAACCAAATTTTGTGCTGCACTATTTTGAAGAAAATAGGCCACACGGTCGTGGTGGCCAACCACGGGCAGGAGGCTTTGGACTTATTGGGTACCCAGCCCTGGGATGTCATTTTGATGGACATGCAGATGCCAGTGATGGACGGTCTGGAGGCCACGCGCGCTATTCGGGCGCGGGAGTTGCCTGGCCAGCGCATCCCCATTGTGGCCATGACCGCCAACGCCATGGAGACCGATCGACAGCTTTGTCTGGACACCGGTATGGATGATTACCTGTCAAAGCCTTTCAAGTTTGCAGAGCTGCAAGCTATTCTTGAGAAAGCTATCGGGGGAAATTAACCATCTAAAGCCTAAAATAGGCGTCTTTTGATGTACGGAAACTCAAGCCCCATGGCCACTTCTCCCAAAACGGTTGTCACGCCCCC
>Ga0114978_10003787_pt1 | contig 12331 bp, 10 predicted proteins | sample S_140212_EF_Meta_FD_87027 | JGI IMG/M metagenome (GOLD analysis project Ga0114978, IMG submission 87027) | Freshwater microbial communities from Lake Simoncouche, Canada to study carbon cycling - S_140212_EF_MetaG | ecosystem: Environmental > Aquatic > Freshwater > Lake | place: Lake...
AATAGATATGACAATTTGGCGAATAATCCATACGATAAAATAAACCCGAATACTAGCCAACCCTACACAAAATTCGATTTAGATATGCGACGAAAAGCAGAGATTTTGAAATACAACAGCAATCGTATGTCAACCCAAACGAATAACTTAACAAGAGCCCAGAAATTCGCCCAAGCAGTAAATGGTTATTCCCAACAGAGCACATTATCACAAGCATTTATAGCGGCAAATACTGTAAATGGAGTTGTAAATACATGTCCTACAGGGACTATTATAAAAACTCCTTCGTCGGCTAGCGATGTCCCTGGTGGTCTCATGTTATATGATGACCCTACAGTCCCTCTTTATAATTTAATAAACGATACTACAACCGCAGCATATGGTATTATTAATCAATTACAAAACCCTTACCAGAGCGGGTTTCAATATTCGGCACAATCAAATGTCATTTATAACGGAGAACGTCTTGCTTCACTTTTTACGATTTATATGTTTAATACCCCTACAAAAACATATGCGTTTTCTTTTACAACACCGATTTTACTACAATTTTCGGGGTCACTTAATTCGACTACATTACCTAAAACTGGAAGTATAAATTCATTCCAAGTTATATTGAACTCACTGACGCTTAATGTCAATTACAGTTTGTCGCCAATGAAATTGAATTCAAATATATCATATACAATTAATACTACTTCATTAAATTCGCAACCACTTCTTTTAGATGTAAGTACTAACCCTCAGGTATCTAGTTTCAATGGCTCTTATTATTTGGGAACGATAACGGTTTCGAATATTGTCCTACCTGTTGACCTTGGATATATATATGATTTTCAATTAACCCCTAATTTTTCGACGATTTATCCCGAAAATAGTCAGTATACAACATTTTATTACGACCCAGTGATTTCATCTGTTTTCAATATTACACAAAATTCTATAATACCAAGTCAGACAAACTGCTCTATAAATCCAAATACGACCGTTGTTATGCCGCCAGAAACGCCTTTTGGGACATTTTCAGTTAGTGGGACAACTAGTATTTATTCTTCATAGGTCTAAAAAATAAATCGCTCTAGGAAATATTTGTTCCGCATTATCTCCCCAAGAAGAAACGTCGAACTTTAATTCGTTGATACGGTTCTCGATAAATGTCAAGAAGAATGAATATATAAATACCAGTCGCTCGACATTTTCGATAGATGCCGGTAAATGGGTTCGATGTCCATTGTACATGAAATCGTCTAACACAAATTCGGGGTGTTTTATGAGAACATCGGTATATACTTTATCGATGGGTTTTTCATAGTATGTCATGAAGGTTTGATATATTGTATTAAACATGGGGAGAATCTCGCGATATATTTTTACGTCGTCTTTATTCAAGATTTTATATAGGACTGTCTCCCTTTGCGCTGTTATTTGTTCATGACATTTATCGGAAATCCAATTCAACTGGCATTTACATCGATGAACGTTTGAAAAAGAACACATTTGTTCGAGAACATTTTTATCGTTTTTCTCTTTTTGATATTTGGCGTAATTTTTTTTGAGTTGTTCTAATATATTTTTGCGTTCAAATTCCGACTGAATCGCACCGTATTTGTCTAAGATTTCTTTTATGACCTCATCCGAGCAAGCGGTCTCTGGACCAAGCGTTGTAGGAAATAGTTCTATATTCAAAAGGGATGTCTGATGTTCATTTAAAAAAAGGGTTGAATAAGACCCGCCGCGGACGTTATCGATACCTCTCGCTAACATTTCCTTCTTGACAAGTATATCGAGGTCTAATGGATGGGTTTCATCGAATTTGTTTATAATTCGAATTGGTTTATGAGTCTTTAAATAATCATATTTGAGAACCGATTCTAGGAAAAAACGCGGAATATCTAACACAGGTTCTCTACGGACCAATAAAAAAAATTTGGAATTTGCTAATTCTAATAAATATATAATTCTCATATTAAAAAAGATAATAATGGTTTCTTTATTATCTTTTATGCCTTTTGACTTTCTATTAATTGATATTCCGGCTTTGCCGGGGTTCAATGAATATGATTGTCTATCGGCAACCGTTATATGCCTTTTGACTTTCACGCTTCTATTTATATTTACGATTGGTTCTGTGTCAAATTTGGGTTCAAACACATTTGCTGACTAGGGAAGACTTGCCCTGAAAGACATTTATCTTGGTCTGTCACATTAATACATCCACGGGTCCCATTATATTCACCTACAAGACACCAATTGGATTTGGAAGAGGAAGAGCCAGATTGTATCGGGTTAGTAGTTTGGTTAGGTTCGGGTTGGTTCGGGGCAATGGTTGGAGGTTGGTTTATTTTTGCGTCTAATGTTGCACCTGCTCCGCGTCCACTTGCTTTCAAAAGTAAATCTCCAACAGAATCGACAGTTCCGTGTAAAATATCAATACCCGTTTTGGATGTGTCAGCAACAATATCTGCTGTTTTGTCTAGAACAGTGCCTGAAGCATAGCCTAATTCGGAGAGACCTTTAGAAACAATGGGATTGAAAATATTGATAAAGTTCTGGAGTGCATTCCCAAAAATAGCGAAAATATTTATTCCTAAAAGTGATAAAACTAGGACGACTAAGAGAACCATAATCAATAGATTTTTTGTAGTATCATTTCCGGATGAAGGTGGAGCAGGATTTGTATAAGTTACTGAGGGGCTATCCATTATATTATAGAATTATATTTCTTATTCGTTCATCTTTTTCTTTTATTGTATTTGATTATTATAAAATGGGCTTTTTCAATTTTTTGGAGACATTATTCTTTATTAGTTTAGCCATTACGTTTGTTTTAATAATCATGTTAGTATATCATTTCAAGGGTCGTTTGGTTGTCTTAGAACAAAAGGCGAATACTATGTTTGAGATTTTGAGTTCTATGATAAAGGAAATGAAGGATATTCGAGAGAGTACGTCGGTTCTGTCAAATAAGATTGATTCAATTGAGCGGTCTTATAGCGAATCTGTTAAAGTTGAGCCAAATCCTGCGTTCTCTCCTTCGATGCCTTTCGGTGGTGGAGCCGGTGGATTATTTCCTCCTGAATTGTTCCGTTTGTTTCAGATGGGGGGACAATCGCCTTTTCAAGCAAATGAATATGCCGACGAAGATGATGAAGATTATGAAGGCGAAGAAGGTGAATTCAAGAAGATTGTTGTATCTGACACTGAATTAGATTCGGATGATGATGACAACGACGACGTTCGGGTTATTTCGGTCGATATAGATAGTTCTACTCAGCCTGAATTAGGTTCTTTAGATGAATTGAAAGAGGAAGATATCGTTTTGGATGATGACGAACCAGAAGTATTGGAAGATGGAGATGACGTAATTGAATTAGACGACGAACCCGAAAACGAACTCGATGTAGAAGGCAAATCATCCGAAAAATCGAATGAAGATACCGAACATGTGGATTACCGAAAACTCGATGTGTCTTATTTGAGAACAATGGTTCTCACGAGGGGTTTAGCGACTGACACAAAGAAACTCAAGAAGTCTGATTTGATTCGTCTTTTGGAAGGTTAAACAATGGTAAAACAAAATATTATATAAAATATATATAATGTTTCAATCAGAACTGTTATCCTATCAATCCGCATATCCTGAAACAAAAGAAACGCTCCCTCCTTCGGCATTGGGATATCATGCTAATAGCAAATATGATGGATTTCCTCCGCTCATGGCGGATGGCCGTACAGTAACTGCTTCATATCAACCCGAAGCTGTTCTCAATGAACATCTCTTAAGAGAAATCGGCGTTGAAACAAACTGGCAATATCGAAATTATCTTACTAAAAATGCCAAAGAAATCATGAAATATAATTGTATCCAGACAGCCACGGATTCGGGATATCTTAAAAGATATGCGGATTTAGGTTCGTCTACATATTCCACACCCTTTGTTTATCCTTCATTCGAGAACAAACAACAACCTAAGGGGTATGAAGATAGCGACTTAAAGGAATTATATCTTACACGAGACCAATTACAAGCTCGTATGATTGCTCCTGAAATTACCCAGGCGGAGCTTTATAAGAAAAAACTGACATAAATTAACTCTTTCCGGACGGAATATCTGAAATTAGAACAAATTTGTCCTAATTTCACTCCTTACCATAATTTATTGTAATATAATTCTTCATCACCATTCGTGTATGGAAAGTTGCCATCCGGAAAGAATCAATTATAAAAATGTCTATTAGTAAATCTATGTGTCCAAAAATTTCCGCATTGCTTTATATATTCCTTTATTTCATCATTGTAATATGACAAAAATAGCTTAGAAAAATCATATGTTTTGTCAATCATTTGACTATATTTTTCTGATAGATACTCTTCTGTAATTTCTTTATAATCATGTGTATATAAAATAGGACATCCAGTATATTTTTCTTCTATCATAGAATTATATTCTATTATAGGAATACATCCAGCAAGTAAGGCTTCATAATGTCTATGACAATCTATACCATTTCCTTCAGGTGATATCACAAATTTATATTCTGGAAGTGTATCAAAATAATCAGATGCGTGTAACCAAATATTATTTATATTATTATTTACAAGAGTTTTTACAATACTTTCTCTATTTTTCTCAGTTGGTCTTCTTATAGAATCAGTTCCCGTAGAAATACAACATAAAACAATTTTTTCATGATTTCCGATTTGAATTTTAGAGCCTTTATGATAATTATCCATATATGAATATTGCATTCCTATTGAAAATGGTTGCCAATCATCAGTTCCATTTATGACAGATGCTTGAACAATTAGATTATTTATATCTTTATTTATTTGTTGCCATTCACGTAAAGTATACATATATAAATATATAAATATTTATCTATATAAATATTTATATAGATAAATATTTATATGGATAATACTATATTTGTATCTGTATTTAATTTGGGATGTATTGAAATTGCTGAAAACCATATTATTTCGTTATTAAAAAATAACATAAACAACTATTTGGCCTACGTGACAGACGAAGAAAGTTTCAATATATTAAACAAAAAGGGATACAATGTAAAATATTATTCTAGCCAACAATCAAGCGACAAAATGGATTTTGGAACAGAAGGATTTAATAATTTGTCTTTTATAAGATACAAAATTATTAATGAACTTTTGAATGAAGGAAAAATAGTATGGTATCTAGACGTAGACACAGTTGTTCTACATGACCTAAATAAATTGGTTCCAGAATTTTCGGATAAAGATATTATAACGCAAAATGATATTAATATGCCTTGTAGTGGTTGTATGTTGTTTTATCCTAATATTATTACAAAACATATTACAGATTTCATATATAATTTTAAAACATCTACAGAAAACGACCAAATTATATTAGCCAGATTATTAATGAAAAATCAAAATTTTATTAAAATACATTTGTTGGACCATGAACAATTTGCAAATGGACTCCTTTATTTCAATGAATTGTCAGATAATCCTACATATCGAAACTTACAGTTGGCTTTCAGACAAACTGAAAAACCCTTGTATTTTGTCCATGCTAATTGGATGATAGGTATAGATAACAAAATAAGCGCACTCAAAAATAATGGACTATGGTATCTATAAAATTGATTTGATTTTTTTGATAATAATAAACAGCACCTATACACACGCAACATGTCTTCTAACGTTCCTTTGAGACCACCGACACCTCCAATAACAGCCCATAGAGATCGTCCTATTCAGCCCGATTTATCGTTTCTTGACCAAATCACCTCCAATATGGTGTATAGCGCCTATATTTGTATCAACAAAATAGAAGCGTGGGATGCTCTGGCAAACTTCGACGAAGACAGTTTTATATTTTGCCAAGACCCTTATATACAGGAGATAATGTATAAGGTAAAAGATAGTTATAACAGTCATACTGGAGCTTCTCTAGCATTGACTATGCGCCAACTCGAATATATTGCGAAGCGTGGTTTAACAGAGTATCGTGCTCTTTACGATAAAAATGTCATTTCTCATACCTATTGATTTTATGAAGATAAGATTCACATCGTATCGGGCTCTTTACAATAGAAATGTCATTTCTCATCTCTCATCTCTATTGATTTTATAATAACATTCAAAAATACATAAATATATTTTTTTATGTGTTTTAATGAAGGTAATTAGTTTCGACGTTGGAATCAAGAACCTGGCATATTGTCTTTTTGAAATCCCCAATGGTGGTCTCAATAGAGCCCCTGTAGAAGGAGAACAAAAGATAACCATTTCGGATTGGAAGGTTCTCTCTTTAATGGAATCAGAAGAACCCATACCAAAATGTAACCATCCGCTAATCAAAAAGAAGGGAAAAAAACCCCCAGTTGAGGGGGGAATTTGTAATCACGCGGCGAAATATAAACAAACAGATATAAACCTTTGTGACAAACACGCGAAGGCCGTCGCCGCTGACAAACAATGGCTCCTACCTGAAAATCGTTTTAAAAAGGTCAAGAAGATGAAATTGGAAGAGGTTGTTGAGTTGGCCACATCCTTTGGTTTCTCGTCTACGACGAAACCCAAGAAACCGGAGGTTCTTTCATGGGTCGAAGATTTTTTATCGAAGAAATGTTTGATTCCCGTTTCGAAGAAAACGAAGAATGCCGGCGAAGCCGATTTGATATCTTTAGGACATTCTATGAAAAAGGTTTTTAAAGATATTTTGCCGGATGATATTTCTTGCGTTTTAATCGAGAACCAGATTTCGACTCTAGCAAGTCGAATGAAAACCGTCCAGGGAATGTTGGCGCAATATTTCATTATGAGATATGAAGGAATTCGTGTGGAATTTATTTCTTCGGCGAATAAATTGAAAATGTTCTCGAAAGAAAAGAAAGAAAAAGTGGAAGAGAAAAAAGAAGAAAATAAAATGGAAGAGAAAAAAGAAGAAAATAAATCGGAAGAAGGAGAACATAAAAATAATACTACAAAAACTCAGGGACAAAAATATAAAGAACATAAGAAGGACGGGGTCTTTTATTGTGAAAAGGTTCTCAACGATAAAACTTTTTTAGGAGGAGAACAATGGGGACAAATCGAAAGAAAAAAGAAGGATGACTTGGCAGATTGTTTTTTGCAGGGCGTCTGGTGGCTGAATAATGAAAAGTTAATTAATATGTGATATAAATAATAATATTATCATATCATAAATGAGTGCTGTTGGTGAGATTGATATTGATTGGAATAATTTTTCACCTGAAATATTATTAGATGAAGCATTAAGAAAAGGGTACTCTCCTATAATCTCACAATGTCAAACTCGTTCACAACGTCATAGTTTTATGACTGCTGGTTGTTCTGCGAATTTTCAATCATATTTATTATATTATATTTTAAAAAAATATTTCAGACAATTACTTTTTTTTCCAAAAATAACATTTTTATTTCTACTTGATCCATCCCGGAAAGTACACGAAGCGTATAGTTGTCTTAAAGGATATATAGAAACTGGAAATACAATCGGTAAATTAAGTATAATAGAGTTTTTACGTAGAAAAAAAATTGCAGATACAATAATCAATAGATTAGAATATATTTACCGTTCATTTGTAGGAGGATTCCGGTTTGAACCTGGTTCTGGTTCAATATTGATTCATACAGGTAGTCAGAATCAAATACGAACTATAATATTTGGTATAAAACAACATATTTATCGATATGGTCCTCTTCCACTTGCTGCTATTTATTTATCGCCGGAAGTCTCTGGAAATTTAGAAGAACATCGTACAGGTAGTGGTATATTTGATGTAGACCATTGGTTTTGTATAGATGGATATGAAGAATCATCGGGGACTTTTAAAATTGTTACAAGTTGGGGAGGTAATTATATAAAGATAAAACCGGATTGTGTTACAATAAACGAAGAAGAATTAATTGGATTATTATTTCCAACAGATAAACAAGAATATAGAATATTAGTTAGTAAAGTATTTTTAAATAAAACAAATATAATTTCATCAAAAGAAACAGACCTACATCGCTTAGAAGGTTTATTAGAAAGGGAATTAGATGAGGTAATTGACTCTATGAGTAATACTTTTTATATTATAATAGACGGATTTCCAGGTGATGGGTCATTTGTTGAAACAATTAGAATCGTATTAAATGATTTAATAGATAAACATTTATTGCCAGGGAATACTGCTGGTGGTAGAAAGAAAAAATTCAAAACAAAGAAATCTAGAAAGTCTAAAAATAAAACTCGTCGTCGTCGTAAAAACAAACAATCAAAATAAAAATATAAGTGCGTAGGACTTAAAAATATTTCTTATAAGAATATCATAAAATGGAAGTCATCGATTTGGGATTAAGCGATTTAGACACTATTTCAATCAACATAGATGATACCCCTTCTTTTGGGTCCGGAATAGAATTATTAATGAATGAAAAGAAAAAGGCACCCAGTGGGTCCATGAACATTGATTTAGGAGAACTCGATAAGTTGGAGAATGAACTAAACAGTCTTTCTGCGTCGGCTTCTGGAGGAGATACGAAAACTCTCGGTGGTCTCGGGAACTCGTTCTCGAATTTCTTCGGTCTAGGTTCTTCTTCTTCTGGAACGTCTAAAACGATTAATGACCCGGGTTCCGGAGGAGGAGAACCTTCCCTCGGTCAGGCCACCGCGGATAGTATGGGAAATTCTAAGACCTGGGATGGGTTCTCCAAAATCAATGAAATCCCTCAGTCATTCGGCTCATCTAGTTCGTCTCTGTCTGACAGAGAAAAGCGTAGAAAGAAGCGTATGATGATTAAGAAGATTGAAGAGTGGTATGAGAAAGGTCTCATTAAAAACAACCCGCATTTTACTCTGGAATCCGCATACGAAGAAGTCGAAGATGAGTATGAAACTGCACTAGAAGACAAGCGAAAGAAGGATTCTATTAAGTTGCAAGGATGGTGGTTCATGACCGCCGTGAATTCCATGGAATATGCCAACGCTGCTTTTAATCCTTTCGATATTAATTTGGATGGTTGGGGAGAACAAGTCAATGAGGATATCGATTCTTACGAAGAGATTTTCGCTGAACTCCACGATAAATACAAGGGCGGTAAATTGTCGCCGGAGATTTCGCTTCTTTTGCGACTCGGGTTCTCTGCTGCTGTTGTCAATTTCTCGAACAAAGCCCTTTCATCGGCCACTCCGGCATTCAACGATGTTATCAAACAGAGTCCGGAATTAATGAAGATGTTTACTAATGCCACTGTTTCGTCGATGTCCCAGGCTAGTCCTGGATTTGCTATGGCGAATAATCTCATGAAAGAAAATCAAGGCCCATCTAGAAATATGGGTCCTCCTCCTGCTCCAGTAGAGACGAAGGCTATGCCTCAGATGAATCAGCGTCCGGGAAATAATACTATGTCGTTCCAACAGCCTCCCCCGAATAGACCCGATATTTCTATGGGACGCGGAGCAGCAATGCCATCAACCGCAAATACACTTGTTCCTCCCCCAGCACCTATCAGTGGCCGAAGCGAACAACAACCCCAATTCGTTCCTCAACCATCAGTAAGACAAGAAATGCGCGGGCCTAGCACAGACATTGATTCCATATTGTTGGGATTGAAGACACGTATTGTTCCTGACCCTATCCAGCCACCTCCAGAAGAAATTAACCCTGCGTCCAGTTCTATCAACGATGTTTTGAGTGAATATGGAATGGACTCGATGGTATCGGTTGGTAGTTTGAGGGACATGCAGGATGGAAATATACCGAGACGCACTAGAAGACGTAATAATAATTCTAGAGGAAATACGGTTTCTTTGGACATCTAAGTAGGGGAACCGTAGGTTCCCCCTACGACCCCCTCCCTTTATGAGGATAATTTTTATAACATTTTTTATAATTGTCATAAAAATAAATCATTATTATTTACTTGTTTTATTCCATATATTCTCTTTTGAATTCCTCCACTGTCATAATAGGAATATTATTCGCCTTAGCGTATTCCGTTTTATTCGAAGAATCCTCCTTCGATTTTACAATCAATGTGAAAATATCTTTTTTCATTGTATCTTCAAGAAACCCTCCCTGATTTGTCACGAATGATATAATATCCTTATCCCTCACTTTCGTCATTACTATCTTTTTCCCCGTGAATGGGCCTTCGATTTTTGGTTCTGTTGGTTCTTCTTTTGCACCTTCTTTTTCGCCTTTTTGTGCCAATTTATCTTCAAGACCACATTCCTTCAAGAATGTCAAGAATTCTGGAATGTTTTTTGAAAATGCCACAGCATTTTCCGGTCCAATCCCTGGAATGGTTTTCAGTTTGGCCTCCTTTTCTCTGCTCGGTGCAGGGTCCGTAAGAATATCTGGAAATGCCGTTAATATGGGTTTCAATTTACGTTCTGCAAGACCACGCCCCAATTTTCCGGAAGCAACCATGATATCAATAAGCGAAGCCTCTTGGATTTTGTGTTTTATGCCTTCCGCCAATTTGTCCGCAGTTTTCTTCTTGAATCCATCTATTTTTTCAAAATCGGCGGCGGTCATTTTAATAATTTCAGCAACCGTAGTTTTCCCAGATTTATAGATTTTATGTACGTTTCCCTTTCCTAGACCATCTACTTCTAATGTCGTAAAGAATACCGTAATATTTTTCTCCTGGACCCCCTCGTCTTCCTCCGGTTTTTCTAAGAGAACATCTACATGACTCTTATTCCAGATATAAGGAACCAAAGGCATTTTCGGCTTTTCAGCCGCCATTGTCACGGATTTAATGTAGGGAATAACATCCCCCGAACGAACCATCTGAATAACAGCACCGATTCCTATATTGTTCTCTTCAATAAATTTGCCATTGAATCCTGTAGCATATTCTATTTTAACTCCTCCTAGTTGGATAGGTTCGATTCTCACACGAGGTTTCAAATATCCATCTTTACTGGCCTCCCATAAAACATCTACTACTTTGGCCTCCGCTAGTTGGTCAGAAAGAACCATTTTAAAAGCGAACGCATGTTCCGGATTACCAGATACCCTGGGATGAATCGCATCATCTGTTACGATAACCCCATCAATATCGTAATCATATGCTGAACGCCAATCCACAAGGAGGTCCGAAAGGAATTTATTTGTTAGGGTTTCTACGACTTTGTTCTGGACAACTCTGAATCCGGCATCTAACAATGTCTTTAATTGTGTGGTCGGTTTCAATTTGGGTTCAATCACTTCGTAGGTTACAAAATGGAGGTCCTTCGCTTTTTCATCGGCGGTTTTTCGATTGATGATTCCAGAAACTAAATTTCGGGCGTTGGCGAATTCCTTCGAATATTTATCAGCAAATATCCTTTTTGACAATACGAATTCGCCTCGCACGGCCATGCCTTCAGGGATGTCAGGAAGGTTTAATATAGGAATTAAATGCGAAATATCTTGTCCAACACATCCATTCCCTCTGGTATACAACCGGTGTTGTTTTTCGCTTGTTTTATTTGATTTTGAACAAATATAGAGACCACTCACTCCGTCCAATTTACATGAGAGAACATAGGGACCTTTATATTTGACCGTCCAGGCATCTAAAGCCCCAGAATCGGGTTTGATTTTGTCCATCGAAGCCATTTCGAAAGGAAGGGGTACTTTTGAGCCTCTGATAGGTGCACCTACTTTACAAAGAGCGGCCGCCTTGGGAAATTTCTTTTCTGTATATTCCTTTATGATATCAAATTCATTGTCTGTTAATATGGGGTTCTCATTGTAATAAGCATCATTGGCTTCGTCTATAATTTCATTGAGGTCTTTTTCGGTAAGGGGTTCTAATACAGGGATGCCTTGTTCTTTAAATTTGACTATTAATTCCATATGTATTGATTGATGATGATTTACTTTTATCTCTTTTATATCCTTCAATTTTGCGGGGTTGTTATTTTTTTCTTTCTTTTTTTCAACTATGGTTTCTTTTTGGACAATCTCTTTTATTTCGTCTATTTTGGTTTTGGCTTTTTCTGTCTGTTGGGCCATCTCTTTTATTTCTTCTATTTTAGTTTTTACAGGTTCTTTTCTTTGTTTTTGTGATTTATTTTTTGGTTCTTTTTCAAGAGGTTCTCTTTTCTTTTTTGTGGATGTTATTACTGACTCTTCTGGAGTTAATACTTTCGATAATATTTCATTCGAATCAAACGAAGAATCATCTTGAGGGACCACCAATGGGGGCATTTTCTTCTTTGACTGTTTTTGCGCCACTTTTTCTTTCTTTTTTCTGGAGGCCTTCTTTTTTTCTTCGATAGGGACTTCTTCTTGATGAGAATCTTTTGATAAAAGAATAACTGCGCGGCCACCG
>Ga0114978_10003788_pt1 | contig 12331 bp, 6 predicted proteins | sample S_140212_EF_Meta_FD_87027 | JGI IMG/M metagenome (GOLD analysis project Ga0114978, IMG submission 87027) | Freshwater microbial communities from Lake Simoncouche, Canada to study carbon cycling - S_140212_EF_MetaG | ecosystem: Environmental > Aquatic > Freshwater > Lake | place: Lake...
AAATTTTATTGTTGGCGGCGGAGGGGTACTTCTTTTGTTCGGAATCGGATTATTAATTTACAATGAAATTATTTCAAGGTCATCTAATCCAAGCTGCATAAGTTTAGCAAACGGTATAGCGTTAGTAGAAAAAGAGATGGTTATAATCCCCTCAGGAAAATTTATGATGAGGGACCAAGCCAATAAACTTCAGGTAACCTTCACCAAACCTTATTACATGGGTAAATATGAAATCACACAGGAAAAATGGGAAGCACTAATGGGGAATAACCCCAGTGATATTAAAGGGGCAAAGCTACCAGTAACAGATGTATCATGGACAGATTGCCAGGAATTTATCAAAAATTTAAATGCAAAGACAAATGGCGGTTACAGACTCCCAACGGAAGCGGAATGGGAATATGCATGCAGGGCAGGAACCAGTACAGCTTATTCGTATGGAGATAGCTTAACGAAGAGTGACGCAAATATTAATGGTGACAGTCTAAAAGCAGCGGGGAACTACAAACCAAATGCCTTTGGACTTTATGACATGCATGGCAATGTGTCGGAATGGTGTAATGACTGGAAAGCGAATTACCCAGCAAGTACGGTGATAAACCCAAGAGGGCCAATTACAGGGGAAAGTCGTGTGTTACGGGGCGGGACTTACAACCACCATGCTCCGAATGCTCGTTCTTCCCACCGGTTCTTCGCCACGCCGACCGCTCGGGGCAGCGACCTCGGGTTTCGTTTGGCGAAGACAGCAGATATTAAAGCTGGTGCTGTACCTACTGTAACTAAGCCAGATCCAACGTCAGTAATACCAGCAACGGGGAATCTGATAGTAGCCCCCTTCATTGAAGCTAAAGCTAAAGAAGCGCAAAAACAGGTAGCCAAAAGTTTGAAGAAGGAAGTGGAAGAAAAAGAAGATCTCGGTAAAAAAGTGAAGTTGGAGATGGTGTTAGTACCAGCAGGGAAGTTTAAGATGGGATCGCCAGAATCTGAAAAGGGGCGTAGTAAGGCTGAAACGCTGCATGAAGTAACACTAACGAAGCCATTTTACATGGGAAAATATGAAGTAACGCAGGAGCAGTGGGAAGCGGTGATGGGTAATAACCCAAGCATTAGAAAAGGGGCCAAATTGCCAGTAACGAATGTCTCGTGGGAAGATTCTCAGGATTTCATTAAGAAGTTAAATGCAAAAACTAATGGTGGTTATAGGTTACCAACGGAGGCAGAATGGGAATATGCATGCAGGGCGGGAACCACGACTGCGTATTCGTTTGGGGATAAGATCACGCCTAAGGATGCAAACTATGATGATTCAAAGATAGGCAAACCTATAGTAACAGGAAGTTATAAACCGAATGCGTTTGGGCTATACGATATGCATGGGAATGTCTACGAGTGGTGTGAAGATTGGTATGAAGATTATCCAGCGGGAGCGGCAATCGATCCGAAAGGGCCGGGAACAGGAGAGTCTCGTGTTGTGTTGCGGGGCGGGTCTTTCTTCCACAATGTATCGACTGCTCGTTCTTCCAACCGGTTCTTCTACACGCCGACCTTTCGTTACTTCAACTATGGGTTCCGTTTGGCGAGAACTCCGTAATTACCGCTTAGCACCACCAAGCGCTTTTGCCAATGAAGTAATTTAATCAAGATGATCTAATTTACTTTAAGGAACCTGTGTTCACACAACGAATATATTGTTACGCAAACCTTAGGGCTTTACCCACCAAGCAGAATAAGTTATTCCATCTGAAAGAAATCCTAGGACAACACCTAAACACCAATAATTCATTCTCAGTTATTAATTTTGTTTAGATAATCTTTAACAACATCTTTAACATTTTTATTAGTAAGTAAATCACCGGTCATCAATTTAATTTTGCTATAGTACGGTTTGGCGTTTCCACTTTTTGAAAGAATATTCAGAGCCATAACTCTTGTTGAGATTTGATTGTTTGATTTATTCAAACATTCAATAATCTTCGGGAGGTCGTTGGGATGGATATTGCAAGCATAAAGATTAATTAAAGCAAGCTCACGATCTTGAGTGGTCGACTGACGGCCAAGAAAATCAATCAAAAATGGAACGCCCTCATCTTTTAGAGCTTTTAAATTATCTAAGGCTTCCTGCGCTTTAGTGGTGTTATTCAAAGAAATCTCTATAAGCATATTTTTATACCATTCATCAGCCGTAAGCCAATTATTAATAAAGTTTTCCTTTAACTTCGTATAAGGCAATGGATAATAGGGAAGGTTTTTTGCCTCGAGATCTTTTTTACGGGCAGCCTCCATCACAGACCTTTGTTGCCTCTCTTTTTCGTCAGCAGCCTTTTGTGCTAGTTCCCTTTTTTTATTTTCCAAAATAGTACCCTCACCCATGGTCCCTTTACAACGAACCGTTTTTCCTTTCAACCGCATTGTAAGAATGAATTTATTGGAAGTTTTTGGCATGCTTTGAAAATAAATGGCATAATAAGAAACAGAACCTGGATCGATACGCCACCCAGTATCAGGCGTTTGACCAGGAACTATAAACTCCCAATTAAATTGATAAAGCATTGGTAATTTATTTCCGAACTCATCTTCGAGGGTTGCTTTACCATTTGCCAATCCAGGAGAAGAATCAATTTTTCCTTCACTAATATTTTCAAACTTTAACCAAACAGGAGCGGTGGTAAATTTATCAATTTTATCAGGATTACGAATATCAAAAATAGCCTTGTTTGTTGCTACAATTTCTTCTTCTTTTAGAACATCAATTACAGTGATCAATAGGTTTCCATATTCAAATCCTTCTCCTGCTTTTACGTCCAAGATTCCATCTTTACTTTTTTCTTCTTTAGATAATACTTCTGGTTTTTTTGGCTTTGGTTCTGGCTTTGGTTCTGGCTTTGGTTCTGGCTTTGGTTCTGGCTTGGGTTCTGGCTTGGGTTCTGGCTTGGGTTCTGGCCTAGGAAAGTTATCCTTCTTTTTCTCAACTAGTACAGGCTTTACTTCAGGAATAGGTTCTTCAAAATTGGCACTACTAGGTTTGCTTTTACCACAACCAACTAATAGGGCAAAAAAACAAAGCATTAGAAGACGAAAAACAAACATAACTCACCATTAAATTTATTATGAGAATCAAACAACAACAAAATTTAACGAGCCTGAAAAACAAAGTAAACAATCTGATGCATTTAGCACCTTTAATTCCTTAACCATATTGAAAAATAAGCTGCAAAAAGGCAACTCTAATCGAGCTCAACTTAAACGAAAGAAAAAACATAATCTGAAACAAAATCCAAGATAATACAAAGTTTAAAATAATAGTAAAATTCAAATTTACAATAATAAATTACAATAATTTGTCTAAGATTAAATAATTTTTTATGCTGTTTTATAAACCCTAATTCAATTCAAAATATTTGATTACAATAAATTTAAGCTAGGCTTAATATTCTCCTTAAAATTTCCCCTACCAAATCAAAATAAATTCTAAATATTATTTTCCGATAAGGTATAATCCAAAAGCATTTTTCCATGTACATTGTGTTTCAGTTGTATAAATTCTAAACCAAAAGGATCTTATGCGATTAGTCACCTGGAACGCTGGTCGCGGTAAATTTGCTAAGAAAGTTCCCTTGCTTGCTGCCATGGGTGCAGACATTACGGTTATACCCGAGATTGCTAAACCAGAACTTACCAACGAGCATTGCCTTTGGTTTGGAACGAACCCAAACCAAGGTATAGTTATTACCTCTTCGCCAAGTTACACCCTTACCCCGCTACCAGAAAAAGCGGGTGCGCCCAGGTATGTTATCCCGATCCGAGTTGATGGCCCCATGAGCTTTACGCTGTTTGCTGTATGGACGATACAGGGGCAGGAAATGCCCTATATCCGTGCAGTTGCAACCACTATTGACATGTACCCCGAAATCTTTGATCAAGGCCCTGTAGTGATGCTGGGAGACTTCAACGCTAACACGATCTGGGATAAGACCCACCCAAAGCATCTTAACCATTCCTCGGTGGTTGAGCGTTTGGCAGACAGGGGAATCGTAAGTGCTTATCACCATGCCAGGGGAGAACCTCAGGGCAAGGAAAGCGAAGCCACCTTTTACCTGCACCATGATGCCAGCAAACCATTTCACATTGACTACTGCTTCCTACCCAAAGCTTGGGTGGAACGAATCAGCCTGGTTGAAGTAGGGACGTTTCAGAAGTGGGAAGGGCATTCCGATCACCGACCTCTTCTTGTGGAGATCACGGGAGATGGTTTCTAGGCGTTTAACAAGCTTAATAGCTAAAACGTTTCTTAGGGGAAGCCTTAGACGGAAACCTAATACCCCTAGGATGAGAACTAAATCAAATCGGGGTTTTGGCAAAGTCTCTGATCCTACCTGGCAAAACAAATCTAGAATTGAAATGCAGCAAAACGAAATATTTACCATCAAATTAGCCACACAACTGATTAAAACCCTTGAAGTTTTTAGCAAACTTGGGAGCTCAATAAAGCTTGAAAGAGCAAACAATACCCATTAATCGAAATCTTTAAATAGAAAACTTTGGCAGAACTTGCTTATAATTTATCATTACTCCCTTACATTACATCCGCTAGTTTACGTTTGGCATTATAAAACTAGATGTAACGAAAAGTTTGAAAAACTTAAATGCATTTATGATTAATTTAAATTATAAAAATATTTTTATACTATTTTGTTGAATTAATAAAATCGAATAGCGACAATCATTCTTAAGAATTTAAAGTGCAGGCAATGGTATTTAGATTTGAAAAACTACATATATGGAGAACCGGCAAAACAAAAGCCGTGAACCAGAACAGTAGATTTGGCAAATCTTGAAACAAACGGTTCATGGTAACTATCAAGCTACCCTTTAATTTTCTCTGTAAAAGTAAAATTAAATACTCGAAAGGAACAACAACTAATGTTTCAATTTTTCTTAAAATTTCTTGTCATTGCTGCTATTCTTACTCCTGCATGCGGCCAGATTGGCGGTCTCAAGAAGGTCACCAAAGCTAAATATAATGCGATAGAAGATGGAATGTCGTATGCTAAGGTTGTAAGCATTATCGGCTGCCAAGGTGAGGAAAACTCAAGCACCACTATGCCAGGTATTCCTGGTATAATGCCGCAAATGACCACCAAAATGTATTCGTGGATTAATTTCGACGGGTCAAACATGAATGCTATGTTTCAGAATGACATGCTAATGAACAAGGCTCAGTTCGGGCTTAACTAGTAACAAACCCTAAGCGAAATATAAGCACGCACAAATACCATATTGGCAGAAACCAAAAAGTTGGGCCTGCACCTAAATTTTTTTATTTATGTATCCCTTGATACATTGATCTTTTTTAGATCCTAGCAAACAAATATAACCCTTAATGCTTCTGCAAAATTATCCACTTGCTTTGATTTAGGGTAACTCAAAAGAGTCCGTGAATATCAGCACTCTAACTTAAGAACAGTTATTCCACCGACCCCAAACAGCATAACACATTCCCTACAAACAGCGAGGAAAAGCAGTTGCGTTTTACCTTCCTAAAAAACAGTGGGTTTTGAAATGAAAGTAGTCACCCGTAACTCCCTTGCTGGTATAACTTTGTATAGCCTAATGTAATATCAGATTTAGCAAATTAATAACCCTCCCTCAGCAAAATAACCATCCAGCAAACATAAGCCACAAACCATTATTAGGAATAGACTTAGGGAAAACCAACAATTAGAGAGGGGGTTATTTTTAGTTATTATTTCCAGCCGAGGATTTACCTAAGAGATCGCAACCTTACTAGGATCAACTACAAACTCTCCCTCTTTACAGTAAGGGCATACACATCCTTCTAATGTGAATTGGCTTTTGACCTTGGGGGATTCGCACTTAGGGCACTTGTTACGCTTAACTTTGGAATCCATGAGGAAACAAGCGTCACAACCAAGGCATAGGTGAGGCGGGGCTGGACTGCCAAGAAGATTATCGGCATCACATTGGGTCGCCAAAAGGTTACGAACTAATTATTTCAAAATTCATTTCAAGCTATCAGGGTTTGTGGCGTTCGTGTTGGCGTTAGCGATGGCAACTTCGATGGTATCCTTGACCTAGTAACCGCCGCTGGCCTAGGCGGCGGCCCAGAAGTTAAAGTCTTTAGCTTCCCAGCCTTGGATTTGCTGTTCTCTTTATACAGCGGCGAACAAACCAACTCAGGCGGCGTCTTTGTCGGGTAAGAGAACTTGATAAGTGACGGATCTTTCCAATAGCTAAGCTTAAAGAACCCACGATCGGCCTAAGCCAATGGTTGGGTTCTTTAAGCTTAGTTAGCGCCACCACTCTTTAAACTTTCAATCATCTGACTAGCCTGCCTCACGATCACTCGCGAGACGGAGAATCGCTACGTTGACTGGAATTAAATGGAAGGTTGCCGACATAAAGGTTAATTTGGGGAGCAATTGCCGCCTCGGATCCGAACGGAGCCTATATGGGAAATCCCGGCTGGAAGCAGTCATGGCGTTAAGCCTTCAGCATTGATGGCAAATGCCCCGGTTCGTGAAAATCAGTCATTCAAGTCAGCACAAAGGAAAAGGAACGAAACAATTAAACACACGATCACTCTTCTCACCGCCCTGCTACTCGCGCCACTGGCTGCGCTGTGTGCCGAGTCTTCCGTTCTCAATCCCTATGGGCCGATACGGTATCCAGGAATCCTTCCTCGGGTCACTAAGAGTGGGGTTGAAGCGCCGGCATACCATTTTGATCCTAAAAACGTTCCCAAGCCTCAGAGCTGGGACGCACAATGGATTTGGCTGCCCACAAACAACCCGGCTGCAGCAGGTTTTCGCAAGGAGGTTACTTTTGATGCGGCTCCGAGCCGAGTTACCGCCTGGGTCAGCGCCCAATGCGGTTACCGGCTTTATGTGAACGGCCAGCTCGTTTCCCGAGGTCCGGACGATATTGGCACCGACGGGGCCACCAAGAGCCATCTCTGGACACATCGGTGGCACGCCGATGCGCGCGACCTCACCCCTTATTTTAAGCCTGGCAAGAATGTCGTGGCTGCTGAGGTGTTTTCGAGCGGTTGGTCATGGCTCTTCTTCGGTCACCACATTAATGTTAAAAATGGGTTCTTCTTTCAGGCGGAAGCCTTGGTTGAAGGAGGGAAAACAGTAAAGATTTGCTCCGACGCCACCTGGCGAGCCTCCGCCTTAGCTGAGTTTAGCGAAGGCAAGTTTACACCGCATAACGATGCAGGAATCCCTCTCAAGGAAGAAAATACATTCCGCTTCGATGCGGCCAAGGAGCAGGAGGGTTGGAAGGAAATCGGGTTTGATAATGCCCGGTGGTTGGCGGCTACGCCGATCAAATCGGATCACGGTCCGATGCAGGTCAGTGAGATTCCACCCCGGATGGAGGCAGTCTGGCCAGCCGCAGGTATTCTGTACGAAAAAGGAGGCGCGATTCTGGCGGCGAAGAGTTTTGCGGAGAAACGTCCCATTGTGCTGAAAACTGACGGGGCATTTACGGTGCAGTTCGACCGGGTGCTCAGCGCCTTCTACAGTCTGCGGTGCAAGGGCGGTGCAGGGGCGATGATTACGATCAGGCCAAGTGAACAGGATAGGAACAGCGGGAGACGCAGTTCCAGTATTCTGCTCAAGGGAGGTACGCTCATTTATGAGACTCCATCCTATACCAGTTTCACCATGCTCAATGTCGTGGTGACGGGTGTTAAGGAGCCCGTAGAGATCGAAGAAATCCAGGCCCACTTCGTGTCCCAGCCCGTCGAGTATAGAGGCTCGTTTGCCTGTAGTGACGAAAAGCTTACCCGTTTGTGGGAGGCAAATCGGCGCAGCGTGCAGGGCTGTATGCAGACCTATCACCTTGATTCGCCTAATAATCAGGAGCCTCTGGCAGATACTGGAGATTATCTAGTGCAATCGGTCGCCAACTGGCAGGCGTTTCACGCACCCGCCCTGGTCCGGCAGGACCTGCGCAAAATCGCATGGATAATGGATGGCTGCGGGTATCAAATGTTCCATACCAGCTACCAGTTGTACTGGTTGCAGATGCTGGTCGAATACTACCAGCACACCGGTGACCAGGAACTCGTGCGGGAGTTGGCCCCTTTCGTGAACAAGTTGCTGGATCAATTCAAGAGTTATCGGGGCACCTCCGGATTGCTGTCGAATGCCCCGGATTATATGTTCATGGATTTCAGAGAGATTGCGGGCATCAACTGTCATCATCCCCCGGCGGTGATAGGCATGGGATATATGACGGCGCTCTTCTGTCGCGCACTGGAGGATGGCCGGCGGGTGGCGCAACTGGTCGGGGACTCGCAACGAGCAGAGCAATATGCGCGGCTGCACCGGGAAACGAGCGCCGCTTTTGAAAAGGAACTCTGGAATCCCGAAAAGGGCCTTTACCGCGATGGCAAGCCCTTCATTAGTTCCGTAAAGCCCAGCAAGTGGCTACCGGAAGACACCCAGATCGAGACATTTTCGCCGCATGTGAATATCCTGTCCATCCTTTATGGATTGGCGCCATCCGAGCGGCGCGCCGGGATTTTCAAGACACTGCTTTCTACGCAGAAAGAATTAAATGTGAGTGCATATTTTGGTTATTTCACTCTTCCTGCCATGGACCGCGCCGGGCTTTTTGCGGAGCTTGGGCTTCCGCAGATGCTCAAATGGCCTATCCGACCTGAATCGAGAACCGTTTCCGAACACGGGCATGGCGGCACTCTCAGTCACGGGTGGATTTCCGCACCGCTGATCAACTTATCGCAACGTGTATTGGGAATAACCCCAGCAGAACCCGGGTATGTCAAAGCCGACATCCGTCCTCAACTGTGCGGGCTCTCATGGGCGAAGGGAGCAGTCCCTCTTCCCAAAGGCGAAGTGATCAAGGTCGAATGGAGACAGAAGGACCGCCACTTTGAACTACAGGCAGATTCTCCAGTACCAGCGACCATCACACTTCCATTCTCATCCACAGAAGTCTTACGGGCCACCGTCAACGGGCGCCCATTCGAAATCAAATCCAACCCCGTTCAATTCGAGGCGAAGCCTGGAAATCTGACGGTTGTTGTGGAGATTAAACAACCATGAAACACCTCATCACAGTAATAACCGCCCCGGTGCTGGGACCACTTGCAGTGTTGTGCGCTACAAAATTTTTAGGATCCAGTTCAATAACCTTAATGAAATCTGATAAGACTAGGTAAACCTTCAAGATTTATTCCTTGGGGCTTTTGCAACATGACGTTTCCGGAATTTAATCTCGTAATAGGGAACCCTAGAATCGACATGGCAAATAATCTTAATAGATCTAAAGTTCCAACAACTTCAGGGCTTTAATAAACCATTCCTCAAAATTCGAATATTTGCTGCTAGGAAGTGAAATGCCCCGAGTAGGGATCGAACCTACGACAAGCTGATTAAGAGTCAGCTGCTCTACCAACTGAGCTATCGGGGCTTATTCTGTTACTACTTTCTTATCTCTTTACCCCCATGCTTGGCAAGTCTTGAAAATAGGAAAGATATTACTTCTAAATGAAATAACAGAAATCACTAAGGTGTTATCGACCAAAGTAAGAAATTTCATTAACCCAATGATCAGGAATTAATCTGCGCCGCCACTCGTTCGACCTAAAGCGATGTCAAATTCGCTCAAAAGTGGGACTAACATAGCTGCCAAAGCGAAGCCAAATGCGCCCCCCAAAACCAGAAACGATAACACCGGATCCGCAGATTCCTGCGAGCCAGGCTTCGCTACCAATGCGTTGGCAATGCCATAAAAAACACTCAAAGGGCAAAGCCAGCTAGCTAAAGTAAGTGCAGGTGAAGGCCTGTCGCCATTGAGCACCCACCAAAGGCCGCCAATGCCAGCAGCTAAAAAGAAGATAAAACTGGCCCACTGATATTCGAATTTCCCGTTAATCAAAATCAAAGAGATAGTGATAAGTGTGCCCGCAGTAAGAAAGAAAATCGTGCCAAGCGTGTTTAAGATCGCAATCCTACTGTTTTGATTTCGAAGTGAGACATGAACCCCAAGCACCATAGCAAAGAATTGCAGTACAGCAAATCCAGCAACAAGACATAAAAAAGAAACTAGATTCATAGATGCAGAAAGCTGAGGCTGGTTAGCAGGGGGAGTTGCAAGGAATCCATTCCAAGCATAAAAAGCTGCAAGCAAGAATGGCGGAATAATATATTCCTTGGTGTTGTAAAGAATGCCTCCAAGTTTTCCAAAGATGAATTCCTGAGGTGTTAGATCTGTAACTAAAAGAAGATCAAGTGCGCCTGTATCGCGTTCTGAAGTGATAGAAGTTGCAGCCTGAGCAGAAACCAAAAGAAGACTTAAAACCGTAACGGGAAGCAAGCCATAGGCTGCGAAGAATGCGGCTTTTTCTTGATCAAGAAAAATAGGCCTAAGCGCAGCAAAGCAAATCAAAACTAGAGCAAAAGCATAAGCAAGTTTGATGAGTATAGGTTTTCTGCCATAGGCTCTGGTATAAATTTCACGCCAAAGAATGGGATTACCCTGAACGCTACGGGTGATGCCAGGTGCAGCGTGAGCGGAAGCCCGGTTTTTTTCTTCGATGCCTGCATCTTCGGGTGCTTCGCGTTGCATCAAAGGTTCGCCACTGGGATTCCAATCGCGAAGTTTAAACATACCCCAAATATTTAACGTAAGAGAAAAAAGAATCATGAAAAGAGCATAGGAATAGGGTGCGCTTAAACCAGAATCGGAGGCAGAGAGCGGATCGAGCACGGTGCCAAGTGCAAGAAAAGGATCGAGTCGTTCTTGGATAAAGAAAGATTGCTCCTGACCGATACCAGGAATGAAGGCAACAGCACGAACAAGGCCAAGGTAAAGGACGAGTATAAGGGTGGTAAGAGCGAGCGCTTGAAAAGTTTTCTCGCGCCAAAGGGCAACCAATCCACCGACTGCACCAGAAACCAAGGAAGTTGCAGCAAGAATAACCAGAGCTTGGCCGACTTGAAAAGGAGCGATGCCTCCCAAAAGTAATAGCGATGCGAGAACAGGAGCAGAGCCAGCAAGCAGGAAGACAATAGGCAGAAGGCTGCCAAAGATTTTACCCAGAACGATTTCGTAATCGCGCAAGTCGGTGATGAGAAGGAGAATGAAAGTTCTACGATCTTTTTCAAGGGAGACAGCACTTGCGGAAGAAAGCGCGCTAAAGAAAAGCAGAAAAGTCAGTTGCACAAGGCAAAGGATTTGGAATAAGAGAGGCCCGAGCCTAGCGGTTTCGCCAAGAGTTGCGGGCTTTTGCCATAGGCCTGTAGAAAGCCAAGCGGTAACAGCAATGACCCACAAAATACCTAGGTAGGCAACGCGTGTAGGAAAATGACTAGGCCTGCGGGGCAGGATGTACCATTCACGATCAAATATCGGACCAAGCACAAGCCACCCCCATCAAGGTTCAATCATTTGCTAAAAAAACAGTTGAGTTACTTTGCTGCCCGATTTTTCTTGAAATGGTTTATCAAACCATTTGTGGAAGAATCATGGCTGGCAATAACTTTATCGCCTGCGAGTTCGGGAAGAATAGCTTTGGCAAGTTGTTTGCCAAGTTCAACGCCCCACTGATCAAAGCTATTAATGCCCCAGATAACGCCTTGGGTAAAGATCTTATGTTCGTACATAGCTACCAAGGAACCGAGTGTTCTAGGGGTAATCTTTTGCAGGAAGAAAGAGTTAGTAGGTTTGTTGCCTTGAAACATTTTCTGTGGCACAAGCTTTTCAAGTTCTTCCTTTGAAAGCTTCGAATCGCCAAGTTCCTTACGAACTTCTGCTTCATTCTTGCCCTTCATCAAGGCTTCGGGTTGAGCAAAGAAGTTGGAAAGAAGAATTGGATGATGTTCGCCAAGGGGATTGTGGGTTTCAATTGGAGCGATGAAATCGCAAGGTATCAATTTAGTCCCCTGATGAATGAGTTGGTAAAAAGCATGTTGGCCATTGGTACCAGGTTCGCCCCAGATAACTGGGCCAGTGGACCAAGTGCAAGTTTCACCATCCTTGGTAACGCTTTTACCATCGGATTCCATATCGCCTTGTTGGAAATAGGCGCTGAAACGATGCATGTATTGATCGTAAGGAAGAATGGCGTGGGTTTGAGCACCAAAAAAGTTATTATACCAAACGCCCACTAGGCCCATGATGACAGGAATATTTTTTTCAAAAGGAGTGTTGAGGAAGTATTCATCAACGAGATGACCACCCATAAGCAGTTCTTCGAAATTATCCATTCCGATAGAAAGAACGATGGAAAGGCCGATAGCGGACCAGAATGAATATCGCCCGCCGACCCAATCCCAGA
>Ga0114978_10003789_pt1 | contig 12331 bp, 9 predicted proteins | sample S_140212_EF_Meta_FD_87027 | JGI IMG/M metagenome (GOLD analysis project Ga0114978, IMG submission 87027) | Freshwater microbial communities from Lake Simoncouche, Canada to study carbon cycling - S_140212_EF_MetaG | ecosystem: Environmental > Aquatic > Freshwater > Lake | place: Lake...
TAGTTTTGGATCATATGAAATGTGTTTTAGTTATAGAACAAAGCAGACCTCATATATATTATAACGGAAAAGAAGTGACGGATGTCAGCGCAGTAATACCACGTATCGGTGCAAGTGCAACTTTTTATGGTTCTGCCGTAGTTCGTCAGTTTGAAATGATGAAAATTTTTACCGCTGTTGAATCTCAGGCTTTAGTTCGCTCTCGCGATAAATTGCGTAGTTTGCAAATATTGGCTCGAGCTGGTATTGGTATGCCAAAAACTGCTTTTGCTAATGAGCCAAGAGATATCGAGTCAGTAATTCAAAGTATTGGTGGCGCGCCTTGTGTTGTTAAATTATTAGAAGGTACCCAAGGTATTGGAGTTATTTTAGCAGAAAATGATAAAGCTGCAAAATCTGTAATGGAAGCATTTTTGAAATTAGATGCAAATATGTTGGTTCAAGAATATATTAAAGAATCAAAGGGCGCTGATATTAGAGTATTTGTAGTTGATGGACAAATTGTTGGAGCTATGAAACGACAAGCTAAAGATGGAGAATTTAGAAGTAATTTGCATAGAGGTGGAACCGCATCAATCATTCAACTATCTCCCGAAGAAAGAGCAACAGCTATTAAATCAGCAAAAAAGTTAGGACTAGGAATTGCCGGTGTTGATTTATTGCAAAGCGATAGAGGTCCTTTAGTAATGGAAGTAAATTCATCACCAGGTTTAGAAGGTATTGAAGGCGCTACAGGATTAGACATTGCATCAAAAATAATTGAATACGTTGAACGTAATGAGTTTAACATTCCTGGCCAATAACCATGGAAGATTTTATAATAAATTCTCAAACGGTAAAGGCTGGAGAAAACAAACAAATTGTTTTAAATTCTTATGAATTACATACGAAAACAAAAATTGAAATTCCGGTTTTTGTTTTTCGAAGTAATAATCCGGGACCAACTATTTTGTTTTCTGCAGGCATGCATGGAGAGGAAACAAATGGCATTGAAATTATTAGAAAATTAATTACCAGACAAAGTTTAAAAAATTTGAAATGCGGAAATGTCATTGCTATTCCTGTAATTAATAGCGTTTCATTTTTATACGGAAGTAGAGATTTGCCTGATGGTAGAGATTTAAATCGATGTTTTCCTGGAAAAAAAAACGGATCATTTGGTAGTAGGATTGCATATGATTTAATGAAACATATAATCCCCTTAATTGATTTTGGTGTAGATTTTCATACAGGAGGCGCGAAAATAAATAATACACCACAAATACGTTGTGTATTCGATTTTCCCGAAAATTTACAATTGGCAAAAAAGTTTTCTCCACCACTTATTATAGATAGTAAATATAGAGAAGGTACATTTAGAAAGGAAGCTTCTAAAAAAGGAAAACCAATATTGGTATATGAAGGTGGTGAAAGTATGCGCTTTGATTATACCGCAATAAATGAAGGGATTAATGGATGCTTTAGATTGTTAAAGAATTTCGGAATGACAGATATTGATGTTCCGAATAATGTTTCAGTAAATATTATGAAAGATACTTGGATTAGAGCTGATGTAAGTGGCATGTTCCATATGAAAGTAATTAATGGTGCTTATGTTTCTAAAGGAGATTTATTAGGAGTTGTGTGTAGTCCTTTCGAAAATATTGAACACCAGATTTTATCTACTGTAGATGGATATATTATTGGAATTAATAATCATCCAGTTGTAAACCAAGGCGAAGCTTTAATTCATATTGGTTTAGAATAAAAAATTAGTTTGTTTTTTCTTTTTCAATTCTTCTAGCATTTTAATTATTTATAATCCAACTAATCAAAAAGATTATTAATTAAACTAGTACAAATAAAAAAGGCTTTCTCATTTGAGAAAGCCTTTTCAAAAAGTAAATTAGTTTAGTTTATTTTAATTAACTCTACATCAAAAATTAACCAAGCATTTGGAGGAATAACACCACCAGCGCCTTGTTCACCATAACCTAATTCAGAAGGAATAATGAATTTAGTTTTACCACCAACTTTCATTAATTGTAAACCTTCTGTCCAACCTTTAATTACTTGGTTTAAAGGAAAAGTAGCTGGTTGTCCTCTATCAACTGAACTATCAAATTTAGTTCCGTTTAATAAATAGCCAGTATAATGAACTGTTACTTGATCAGTTGCTAACGGAGAAGCTCCACTGCCTTCTAACTCAGTAATGTAGCGTAAACCACTTGCTGTGGTTGCAGCGTTTCCGCAAGTTTCCTTTAATGTTTTATCCATTTTAGCTTTTTCAGCAGCAGCAGCAGCTTCTTGTTTAGAACTTAAACCTGCTTTTGCAGATTCAAAAACAGATGCAGCGTCAAAAGCTAACGCTTCTTTTCCTTTTCTTAAAATAGTAAGATGTTTAACGGTATCGTTCCCTTCTATTTTATTTACAACTTCAATGCCTTCAACAACATTTCCAAATACAGTATGTTTTCCATCTAACCAATCAGTTTTTACATGAGTTATAAAAAATTGACTTCCATTAGTTCCAGGTCCTGCATTTGCCATTGATAAAATACCAGGGCCAGTGTGTTTTAAAGTTGCATCAATTTCATCAGGAAATTTATAACCTGGATCTCCAGTACCTGTGCCTAAAGGACAACCACCTTGAATCATAAAATTAGGAATTACTCTATGGAATTTTAATCCATCATAATAAGGGATTCCTTCTGCTTTAGCAGTGTTTTTCATTGTGCCTTCTGCTAATGCAACAAAGTTACCAACTGTCATTGGCGTTTTTTTGAATTCTAAAGCGCAATAAATATTACCCTTATTAGTTTCAAATTTGGCATACATGCCATCCGCTTGTTTACTTAAAAATTCTTTATCCATTTTGCTTAGTTTTACTTTTTTTGGTTTTTTACCTTTTCCTTTGTCATTTGCTGCAAATGATATATTGCCTATAAACATTAAAACAGATAATGCTAAAATTATTTTTTTCATTTTGTTTTATTTTTAAATGTATTAATAAAAGGTTTTTATAAATTATTGTCCTGGCATTTGTTGTTGCTGTGGTGGAGCAGGAGTAGTATTAATATCTACTAACTCGATTTCAAATGCTAATGGAGCAAATGGAGGAATAACGCCACCAGCACCACGAGCACCGTAAGCTAAATTAGAAGGAATTAATAAAGTTGCTTTTCCACCTTTTGCCATTAATTGTAATGCTTCATCCCATCCTGGAATTACCATACCTTGACCTACAATAAATTTAAATGGTTCAGGTTTCCCAACAGATGAGTCGAATTCTTGTCCGTTTAATAATTTACCAGTATAATTTACAGTAACTTCATTTCCTGCTTTTACTAAAGCACCTTTTCCTTTTTTAGTTTCAGTATAAAATAAACCACTTGCAGTTGGTGTAGTTGTTATTTTATTATTAGCAACGTATTGAGCAATTTGTGGCTTTTCTTGTTCTGCCATTTTAGCCATTTCAGCTTCTTGTTGTTTTTGATTTTCTTCTAATTCTTTTTTAGTTTTAATTTCAACCATTTTAATTTCAACCTTAAGCATATCGCCTGGTTTTAAAAATGGAGGTAATTGTGGTGCACGTTGAGTTTTTAAATAAAAAGAATCGGCACTCACAATAAATGAAGCACTATCTCCTTTTGCCATCATCATCATCGCATCTTCTAAACTTCCTTTAAAAGAAGATTTTGGCATAATAAATTTAGTTATACCAGAGCCATCTTGACTTGCCGTTGCTGAACTAACCAAAACTGAGTCATTAGAAACTAATTTGAAAATATATCTAAAAGCTACACCGTCGCCTTCTATTACTTTTGTACCCTTTTCATCTTGGGTAAAAAATTTATAGTTTAAACCGTTCTCTGCTGTTTCATAACCCTCATATTTTGATTGGGTACAAGCCGCAAGTCCTACTAATAATGCAGAACCTAATAAAATTGTGAATTTGTTCATGTTTTTTTTATTTTATATCTATTAATGTTAAATTATAAACTAATGGGGTATAAGGTTGCACTAAATTGTTTGAGCTACCTAATTCTCCAAAAGCCAGCCGTGAAGGTACAATTATTTTTGAAAATTCACCTTTTTTTAATGATCCTATAACAATATTTAACCCTTTTATTAATTGATCGGGTGTGCCAAAAATAAGTTCAATTTTTTGTGGTGCTGAATCAAGAAGTCTTCCATCTAAAAAATACCCCTGATATTGGACTATAATTTTGTTTCCAAATTGAATTTTTTGATTTTGATTTTCTTTTTTTTCAAGTTGATAAATTCCATAAGAATTTGGTTTACAATTTGGATATTTTTTTTTAAGGTAATTATCAATTTGTTGTAATTCTAATAACTCCTTATCCTCATCCAATTTAACTAAAAGCTTTTGATAACCAACCTTATTGATAATTTTCTTGACTTTAAAGTTAAATTTTAACACACTATCATTTATGCAAAATTGAGGGGGTAAAGTATCAAAAAAAGAATTAAAAAATGGAGTAGGAGGTATTAAAATTGAAGCGCTATCTCCTTCAACTAATTTTTGGAAATAGTTGATAAAATAAGTTTTTATTGTTGGATTAGATAAGTGAATTATCATGCCGTTTTTTGTACTGTGTTGAGAGTTAAAAAACATAGAATCTTTCTGTGTTTTTAATTCAACATCCAGTATTAAAAAATCGGATGTGTTTGGTTTAATTAAACCATCGCCAATGGCTATTAATTGATAATAATTTCCAGCACTGTCTTTTGAATAACCATTAGTGTTTTTAGGTTTAGCACACTTTAAAAAAAATAAAACTATCAAAGAGAAAAAAAACCAAAAAACGCATGATTTCATTATGGAATTTCTTTTTGAAGTTAAATCAATTTTAGAAAATTTAATGTTCAACATGTGCAGACTTATCTTTTTTTACTAAAATAATTTCGATGTCATATAATATTATTGATTGAGGCGGAACTTGCTTTGAATCACCCAATAAGCCATGCGCTAAATGAGATGGTATTAAAATAAGGGCTTTATCGCCTTGTTTAAGGTTTAAAACAGCTTTGTGTAAACCATCTTCTACATCTTGCATTCCTACTTTAAATTCTTTTACACCATCAGTATCGGACGAATAACAAACAGTTCCATCTAATAGCGATAAGGTATAATTTATAGAAATAACATCACCATTAGTTATAGAATCTCCTAATAAAGATGGTTTATATACAAAATATCGAACACCAGAAGTTGTTTTAATAAATGGGAATTTATGAGATTTTTGAAAATAATCCATCTCATCATTTTCTTTAGCAACCACTAGTTGATTTGCCTTTATAAATTGTTTATTTATCTTTATTTTATCGAATTCTTGTTTGTTTTCTTTTGCCTTATCTGACTCTAAACAAGCACTAAAAAAAAATATGCATAAAATGCAAACCGACAAATAGTGATTTTTTTTTATTACAAACACTCTGCCTTATTTATGGATTAGGTTCAGAAATTTTATCAACTTCCTTTTTAACTTCCTGAATATGTTCCTGGATGGTAGCTGTTATATTTCCTGTATTTTGTTGTAAATCTTTTTGCAAGCCATTAGTAGCATCTTTAAACTCGCGAATCCCTTTGCCAAGTGCTTTTGCTAAATTAGGAACGCCCTTTCCACCGAATAATAGTAATACTACAAGTAATATCATTACTACTTCGCCTCCACCTAAATTGAGAAATAAAAAAGTTATTGAGTTCATTCAACAAATTTAATAATATAATGAATACTATGTTGAAATTAGTAAGATTAAAATAAAAGGGTCTTTTTGTTCGACTAATGTTTTGGAATTATCAAAATAATGCTATATTTTTGCTATGTTTCTATTAAATTTAAACAATTATAATCCTATGAGAATATTTTACAATTCAATTAAAAAAATTATTTCACAAAAAACAAACGTAATTGGTTTGTTGTTTCTTTTATTATCTTTTTCTAATAGCTTAGATGCTCAAGTATATTGTACTGCAGCGGCTACTTCTTCTGCTGATGATGAGATTTTTAATGTAACCTTTGGAACATTAAATAATACGTCCATCTGTGGAGATCTTGCAGGCCCAGGTTCAATTGCTTATATGTATAGTAATTATACTGGTGTTGCAGCCCCTGTAGTTGCTAATGGCAGTAATTATCCACTGTCTGTAAAAGTTGGCCAATGTGGTTCTTTTGCTTATTCTGGATACGTTGGTGTTTGGATTGATTACAATATTGATGGTGATTTTATTGATTTTGGAGAACAGATTTATATGTCTGGGTTAACAACTTTTGCTGTTTTAGGAACAATTGTTACTGCTCCAGGTGGAATTACAATCCCGCCAGGTGCAACCTCCGGAACTACAAGAATGAGGGTTGCTGCTAGAGAATCTGGAATTCCAGCACCATGTGGAAATTTTACATGGGGTGAAGTTGAGGATTATAATATTCTTATTTTAAATCCATCTCCATTAGATTTGGGAGTAAATGCTATTCTTAAGCCTGTTGGCGCTAAAAAATGTTTCGGAAATGACACAATAGTAGCTCGTGTAAGAAACTATGGGTCGGCAGCTGCAAACTTTTCTGTTAATCCTACAATAATTTCTGTGAAAACAACAGGGCCAATAGTTGCTACTTATACATTAGCGTTAACAACTGGATCAATAGCTACTACTGGAACTCAAGATTATACAATCTCAACAGCATTTAATATGAGTACGCTTGGTACTTATAAATTTAAAGGATATACAACAGTAGTTGGTGATGGTTCTGCATTAAATGATACTTCAAGCATTACTGTAATTAAAGCTCCATATTTCTCAACCACTATTTTGCCAAATGATAGCGTATGTTTAGGCATACCAGTTGCTTTAAATGCAGTTTACGTCCCTATTAAAACAGTAGGAACTGGATCGACTTCAAATACATCAACGGGTTATCCAGCTCCTTATGGTAATTTTTATTGGGGAGCTAAAAATCAGTTTCTATTTTTAGCATCAGAATTAAGTGCTGCTGGTTTAGTTGCAGGTAATATAACTTCTTTAGCTTTTAATGCCACAAATTTAAATGCCTCTGCTGCGCTTAATAATTACAATATGGCAATCGCTACCACTACCGTAACATCTCTTACATCATTTACTACAACAGGCTTAACTACCTATTTTTCTACACCAAGTTATGTTCCTGTTTTAGGTATGAATACGCATACATTATCTTCACCTTATGTTTGGGATGGTGTGTCAAATATTATTATCGAAACTTGTTTTAATAATGCATCATTTTCAAGTAATGTTTCATTAACACAATCTACAATGGCATTTTCATCTTCTGTTTATTACAGAGCAGATATGGCCACAGTATGTTCTTTACCAGGCCTTGAAACTTCAAGTACTTTACGCCCTAATATTTCATTTGGTCAGCCTGTTACTGTTACTTATTCATGGACACCTTCTATCGGATTATCCTCTACAAGTGTGTCAAATCCAACAGCTAACATATCAAGTTCTAATACATATACAGTTACTTCTAATATGTCGGGTTGTATGAGTTATGATACTGTTCGTATTCATATTAAACCAACACCAACACCAAATTTAGGAAACGATACAACCGTTTGTCTTTTACCTTTAGTTATTAATGCAAATACTACAGCAGGTAGTTTTATATGGAATACTGGAGCAACAACTTCAACAATTAATGTCCCTACTTCTGGTAAATACTGGGTTAAAGGAACTAATACAAATGGTTGTTTAAATACAGATACTATAAATATTACCTTAGGTTTATTACCTATAGTTACTTTAGGATCTGATACTGCATTTTGTGTTGGTAAAACTGTTACGCTTTATGCAGGAAATCCAGGAAGTACTTATTTATGGAGTACTGGAGCTACCACTTCAACTATTACTGTTGGAACAATTGGAACCTATTCTGTAGTTGTTACAAATTCTACATCTTGTAAATCTTCTGATGTAATTAATATTACATCTAAACCTAACCCAACAGTTTCATTAGTGTTTACTGGTCAAACTCGTTTTTGTCCAACTGAAACTATTAGATTATTATCTGAAGGTGCACCAAGTGGTGGAGTTTATATTGGATCTGGAATTACAGGTACTAATTTTAGTGCAAGTGCTGCAGGCCAAGGAACGTATATTATTTACTATAGTTATACAGCATTAAATGGCTGTAGTAATTTAGCAAAAGATACATTAATTGTTAATGCTTGTGTTGGCGTTGAAGAATTAGAAAATAATTTAGGGCTAAATGTTTACCCAAATCCAAATTCTGGTTTATTTACTTTAGAAATTAATGCAAGTTCGGACATTAACGCTCATATTGCAGTGACTTCAATTGATGGAGGATTAGTTTATGAAGATAATGCAGAAGGAAATGTATTGGTTACAAAATCAATTAATATTTCTGAATTAGCAAATGGTATTTACTATTTAACAGTTAGTACTAAAGATGCTAAACGTACTTATAAAGTTTTAAAACAGTAGTGTTTTAAATTTTTGAAAAACTAAAAAGGTTCAAAGATTTCTTTGAACCTTTTTTTTATGGTATAGTTTTTCGAAAACTAAATTTCATTATTTTAACACCTTAATAAAAAAACACAGGAAATGAATATTTTAAAATTTGGGGGAACAAGTGTTGGAAGCGTAGAAAGAATAAAGGCACTAGCTCAATTAGTAAATACAGACGGTAAAAAAATAATTGTTCTCTCAGCAATGAGCGGGACTACTAATGCCTTGGTGGAAATAAGTAAATCACTTTTTGGTAAGCAAACTGAAAAAGCTAATGAATTAATTAATTCTTTAGAACAAAACTACTACAATGTCGTTAATCAATTATTTAATGAGTATGAATTTAAAGAGAAAGGGACTGATTTAATTAAAAATCATTTCGCTTATTTAAAATCATTTACACTTGATATGTTTACTTCCAATGAGGAAAAGGCAGTGTTAGCTCAAGGTGAATTATTAAGCACTGCATTATTTTATTTTTACCTTTCAGAAATAAAAATACAAGCTATTTTGTTACCTGCTTTAAATTTTATGCGAATCGACGAAAATGATGAGCCTCAAATAAGTTATATTGAAAAACATTTAACTTTAGAATTAAAAAAGCATCCTAATAATAAATTATTTATTACTCAGGGTTTTATTTGCAGAAACGCATTTGGTGAAATTGATAATTTAAAACGTGGTGGAAGTGATTATTCTGCTTCCATTATTGGTGCAGCAATACATGCCAATGAAGTTCAAATTTGGACAGATATTGATGGTATGCATAATAATGATCCACGCATAGTTTCTAAAACACACGCAATTAAAGAATTGAGTTTTGATGAAGCCGCTGAACTTGCTTATTTTGGTGCTAAGATTTTACATCCTACTTGTATTTTACCTGCTCAAAAAAGGAATATTCCTGTTTTATTAAAAAATACAATGCAACCTGAAGCGTTAGGTACAATAATTTCTGATAAACACGCAACAGAAGGAATAAAAGCTGTTGCCGCTAAAGATGGTATTTGTGCAATTAATATAAAAAGTGATCGCATGCTTTTAGCACATGGTTTTTTAAGGGCTGTTTTCGAGATTTTTGAACGCTATAAAACGTCTATTGATATGATTACTACATCTGAAATTGCTGTATCTCTGACCATCGATAAACTTTCTAATTTAAAAGAAATCATAAAAGAATTAGAAGAATTTGCAACCGTTGAAATTGAAAATGATCAAACTATAATTTGTGTGGTTGGTAATTTGCCAAAAGATAAAGCTGGTTACGCTTTTAAAATTTTAGAAGCGTTAAAAGATATTCCGTTACGAATGGTTTCTTATGGAGGAAGTTTAAATAATGTAAGTGTTTTGGTTAATTCTATTCATAAAAATGAAGCTTTGATAGCTTTAAATAAAGGTTTGTTTGGCTACGAATAAAATTTAAAATATACTGAAAACAATTATAATACTATGCTCACTCCAGAAAAAATATTACAACTTCAAAAACATAAAACTCCTTTTTACTTTTATGATTTGGGTTTACTTCAAAAAACACTTTCCGTTATTAATACAGAAAGTGAAAAATATAAGTATCACATTCATTATGCATTTAAAGCAAATACTAATTTAAAAATTATTGAAGTTGTAAAAAAAAATGGATTGGGTGCGGATTGTGTAAGTGGAAATGAAGTTAAATACGCTATTGCAAACGGTTTTAAAAATACAGATATTGTTTTTGCGGGTGTTGGAAAAAGTGATGATGAAATTAATTATGCGTTAGATCAAAATATTTTTTGTTTTAATTGTGAAAGTATTCAAGAGCTAGAAGTGATTAATGAATTAGCAAACTTAAAAAATAAAGTTGCACAAATTGCTTTACGCATAAATCCTAATGTTGATGCTTACACACATAAATACATTACAACTGGTTTAGAAGAAAATAAATTTGGAATCAATCCCCATGAATTTGAAACGGTTTTAGATAAATTAAAGAATTTAGTTCACCTAAAATTAATAGGATTACACTTTCATATTGGTTCTCAAATAACTGATTTATCCCCATTTAAAAAACTGTGTACTCGCGTAAATGAAATAAATAATTATTTCTTTAATAAAGGTTTTGACTTGCCAATTATTAACGTTGGCGGTGGTTTAGGCATCAATTATCATGAGCCCGATAATGAAGCTATTGTTGATTTTGAAGCTTATTTTAAATTGTTTCACGACTTTATTGAAATAAGAAAAAATCAAGAATTGCATTTCGAATTAGGACGTTCTGTGGTTGGCAATTGCGGCAGTTTAATTAGTAAAGTTTTATATATTAAAAACGGAATCAATACAAACTTCGCTATTTTAGATGCAGGAATGACTGAATTAATTAGACCAGCATTATACCAAGCTTTTCATAAAATCGAGAATATTTCATCAACTGAGGATAAGATTTTGAAGTATGATGTTGTAGGTCCAATTTGTGAAAGTAGCGATTGTTTTGGGAAAGCTGTAGAGTTACCAATTACAAAACGTGGCGATTTTATTGCCATACGAAGTGCTGGCGCATACGGCGAAGTAATGAGCAGCAAATATAATTTAAGAGATGATGTGAGAAGTGTTTGTATTTAAAAACAATCAATTATTTTTTTAATTAAAATTGTCTTTTGCTTTTTCTTTCAGCAATACGTTTTTGATTTTCTCTTTTACGTGCACCACCTAAATTAACTTTTTTGTTTTTATCAGATTTTTCGTGAAATGCACCAGTTGGTTTTACTAGTTTTTTGTTTTTGTTGAGGTTTTTATCTCTAGTAACGGGTTTTTCCTCTTGCGTTAAATTTATTGAAATTTCAACAGATTCAGGAATTTCTAAAACCGTCATTTTTTTATTCATCAATGTTTCAATTGCCTTTTGAATTTCAAGATCGGCCTTAGTAATAAAACTTACAGAAATACCAGTTTTATCTGCTCTACCTGTTCGTCCAATCCTATGTATATATGAGTTTGGATCTTTTAATGGCATGTCAAAATTCAATACATGTGTCACATCTTTTAAATCTAACCCACGCGCAATAACATCTGTGGCAACTAATAATTTATGAGTGCCTTCATCAAATTGTTTAACAGCATTAAAACGTTGCGGTTGAGTTTTATTTGAGTGTATTACACCAATTTCGGAAGCAAATTCGGTTTCTAAAGATTTAAAAATTTCATCTGCTATTTTTTTATTTTTCACAAATACCAATACTTTTTTAAATTCTGTGTCAGTTTGTAATAAATTTTCGAGCAAGTTTACTTTAGTGTAAAAATTTGGAACATGATATGCATGTTGAATAATTTTTTCTAATGGAGTACCTCTTGTTATTAATTCAACATAAACTGGCTTGGTGAAATAATTTTCAATCATCATTTCTACATCTTCATTTAATGTTGCTGAAAACATTAAATTTTGACGTTTTTCAGGAAGTATATCTAATATTTTTATGAGTTGGGCTCTAAATCCTAAGTTTAGCATTTCATCAACTTCATCAATCACTAATTTTTGAATACCATTAAATTGTAAAGTTCTACTAAGCGTTAAATCAATTAAACGACCAGGTGTTGCCACTAAAATATCTAAACCATCATATACTTTTTGCTTTTGTATATTGATGTTTCCGCCACCATAAACACCCGTAAAACGAACATTCATATATTTACTTAGCTTTTCAATTTCACCAACTACTTGCATTACTAATTCGCGTGTAGGCACTACAATTAAAACTCTTGGATGTCTTTGTTCTGAAAATGTTATTTGTCTTAAAATAGGTAATAGGTAAGAAAATGTTTTACCCGTACCTGTTTGTGCAATACCAA
>Ga0114978_10003791_pt1 | contig 12328 bp, 12 predicted proteins | sample S_140212_EF_Meta_FD_87027 | JGI IMG/M metagenome (GOLD analysis project Ga0114978, IMG submission 87027) | Freshwater microbial communities from Lake Simoncouche, Canada to study carbon cycling - S_140212_EF_MetaG | ecosystem: Environmental > Aquatic > Freshwater > Lake | place: Lake...
AGCTACTGGCGCAGCTACTGGCGCAGCTACTGGCGCAGCTACTGGCGCAGCTACTGGCGCAGCCTTACCCTTCAGACCTAGACGGACAAACTCAGGATCATTCGGATCAAATCTATTTTCTGTACTTGCATAACAGCAAGGCAGTGATAAGCCTGATGGAGTTTTCTTATCTAAAAATCCGACATAGATACTTCTCTCTGAGTCTGATCCTGGGCGGGTCTTTCTTTCCAAGATGCTCTTGTTAGGATCACGCTTCTTATCCTTGATATCATCCTTGCTCAACATGGTACCACCACAGAACGGACACGACCCCTTTGCCTTTGCAGGCCATGTTGTAGGATCCAGTTTATTGGCTCCCTTTGCGAATCTGTTCTTATCTGAAATATAGTCCTTAGTTCTGATCATTAGTCGGTCACGAATACAGAATAAACGGGGGCAGAAATAGTAGTGTAGCTTTCGGGCCTTAGATCCATACATTACAACAGTTATAACTTCCTTATTATCTGGACTAGGATAAGGCTTACCATCTAAGGTCCCAGCCTCATTTTCTGCACCCTTTGGCTGACGCTTTTTGAAGTGGGCAGATTCGGTAATCTGAGGATATAAGACAAACTCTAAATCTGTATCATCCTTATAAATCTCAGTCATTTCCTTGTATTCATCCTTATCTAGGACAATTGGTTGACGTGACTCATTTGCAGCACAGTGACTCACGTATCCCCTCTCAGATGAGTTTTGTGTCTTGTAGACGAAGATACTAGGATCTGCCAACTTCAGTCTGTCAATATAGTATTTGCCGAGCTGAATAGAACTAAGATCCTTGGGTTTCTCAAATGCCTTTGCTGCCTCCTTATCCTCCTTGAGTTCCTCCACGGTTACAGGAGCAGCCACAGCTGTTGCTGCAGGTTTAGCAGCAACAGTTGGCTTAGCAACAGTTGGAACAGCCTGCATAAATGCTGGCATTTCATCTTCATTAAAGGTCCCCTCTTCCTCTTCCTCTTCTTCTGCAGCAGCTACTGCACCTGTAGCAGCCTTCATAAATTCAGGCACCTCGTCTTCATTAAAGGTTCCTTCTTCCTCTTCTTCCTCAGGTGCAGCAGGTGCAGCAGCTGGAGCTGCAACTGCTGCCATTGAACCAGCCCCACCAACCCTCTGAGATACAGTTGCCCTCATAAAATCAGGAACATCTTCTTCATTAAATTCACCCTCTTGAGATTCAGCCGGCGACGGTGATTCAGCTGCAGCCGGCGATGCTACTGCAGCAACCTCTATTACAGTTTTTGCTATCTTAGTTACAAATGCTGATGCCGGCGCAGTAATTAAGATTCCTAATAAATTTACAATAGTAGAATATGTCTTTGAATCCTGATCACTGTAAATATGGAAGGTATAACTCGGATGCTGCTCATGTACAGCAATATCAACACCAGGATTCTTATTTAAGATATAATCTTTAGTATCAGAAACGGCTAAGGCGAATTCCCCCCTCTGCTTAATCCACGCTTCCACCTGTTTTCTGGCCTCATCCAGGGTAATCTGAAACTCATCTGAGACCCTAGTTACCCATTTCCCCTCATTTCTCTCGCCTGAGATCATGTCGTTCTCAGCAATCTGAGTTAAGAATGCAAAAACACGTGTCTCATTTGTAAAATTACTAACGCCCTTGAATCGCAACATCACCAAGGGCTGTTCATCAGGAAGCGGTGGTATCTCTTGAAATACGGATGTGAATAGCTTTAGCCTATTCTGTACAGCGGTCTTTGTCACTCTCGTATCTTCTCGTTTTATTCTTAGTTTAAATACAACCGCCGCCTGAGCGAGTCTGGGAACAAGGCCATTAAAAGGTGTATCAGAAAATGACCTATCTAAGAGTTCAGGCGCATCCTGCAAATCACTAGATGGGTCCAGCAATCTAGTCTTCTTAGGAGGTTGAATAACGAGATCAGCAGTACCGTCCTCAAAGACTCGCATTGTTGAGTAAATAGGAGTCTCTTCCACCATTTCAGATTCCTGTATCTTTATTTTCATGTATAAAGATTCCTTGCCTGATTCAGGATTCTTATCCTGTTTCCACGTCAGCAAGAGATTAGGATCAGGTAAGTCTGGAATAGCAAGAACTCCTTTGACCTTAATCTTAGTGAGCGGCTGGTTTGATCCAGGAAAAAATCGCAAGAAGGGTCTATCGTGTGTAGCTTTCAGGCCGAAAAATAAGACTGCGACCCCTTCCCATGTTTCAGGTTTCTTGTACCAAAACCATCTTAGAAGTTTGATGCCTTCAAGAGTTGGTATTGTTATGCCATTTAATAAACCTTCTAGCGTTGTAAGCTGTGCTAGGTTAACCTCAGTCTGCTTTGCTTGTGATTCCAGAATAGGTGTTACTACTGATTTTACAGTTGCACTAGATGGTAGCCTCGTTATATCAAGAAAAGGGAAATAGGGTACTATACGACCATATATATCACGTTCGCCTAGGGGCCTTGCACCAGGAATACGGTCAATTATATCAGCATACAAAAAAACGTGGAGTTCTGGTATTGTAGTTGTACTTGTATCATTCTCAGATAGTTGAAAGATATCGCTCAATGTCATGCGAATACGCGTATCCTTGCCAATACCCTTCTGACCTCCAGATGAATCAACAAATCTGGAATCTGGTCCACCAGTCAAAAGTTCAAAAGGATTCAGTAAATTAATACTGGGCTGTGATTCAGATTCCAAATTCTTCCAAGCAATATCTATTGGCTTATATTCATTTCCCACGGGGGAGCCTATAAACACAAGCGGAGGTGCAAAATTGGGATCTCTTCCCATCAAATTCCATAGAGCCAACTTGAATTCATAAAAGGTGAACCATGAGGGAAATGGTCCGATATTCATTGTGTTAGTAGTTTGTGATGCCTCACCGAGAATGTGCCGTATTATCTTTACAGGCACTGTTATTTCTACGAATTTACTAATTCGTGCTGGCCGAAGCATCCCTTCGAATTGCGCCCTAAGAGACATCTAGACTTACGAATATTTTTAAAATGTTCGTAAGTTGCCGTCACAGATGATACTATTTATCTCTTTTATTTGCCTAAAAATAGGGCTGTGACATAGTGCCAATCTGTAGAGGATTACCGTCCTCATCAACCTTATCTTTCGACGGATCATATTTAGGCTGATCTGTAATATTTTCACCACAGTACGTCACAGGATGAGCCTTGAAGTCCTGATACTTGTATATTTCAATGGCCTCGGCCTCCCTCAGAAGCCAGCCAAAATTATTCCAGAATTCGGGACCATGACTCTTTACTGTCGGAGGCGTTATCACATGCCCCATTTCATGAAGAGCAACAAAGACCATAATATTTTCATCAACCAGTGGTTCCTTCGGCTTATCCCTTTGCCGTAGACATAAGTGTATGCTATCACCCTTATTTACACTATAAGAGACATGTTCCGAATCAGGGGTTGCCTCATAGAATCGCTTAGGATCTGCCTCAAACTTTTCATTTAATTGGATTACCTGAGGCTTACCTGGATATCTTTGCCGGAGTGTGTCAATGAGTTTCTGTAACTTACGACGAACTCTAGCCAGTAAATCTGCAGCTTCCTGTTTATCAGGCAAATCTCTCACATTGTACATTAGACCATCAACCTTACTGCGCACCTTGATAATAGGGAATGGTGACGTAATATTATGTACTGCACCCCATACACTAGATACAATTGTATCCATCTCTAACCCATTGTTAGAACTTAGGAGCTCTAGTAATGGTTTTTTGCGTATTTGCCTTGTGATACTTATGCTTATAATTAGGCAATTTGGGACTCGTAGAGTCCGTATAAGAGCATATGCTGTGAAACAGCTTATGCGATTTCCAGGCTCGTAGAGCCTGTTGATTGCCTTATTAGGCAATCTCCAGGGAGCGACGGTTAGTGTCAGGCTCAATCGTGCTCTGGTTGAACACAGACACGGCCACCTGGGGGTTAGGGGGCTCAGAGCGCAGCTGGTAGTTGGCGTTACGCATACTCTGACCCACAGTGTTAATACCCACCAGAGCACCAGCGCTCAGGAAGTTCTTGCCCTTCAGAGAGCCAGTGCCCATGGGGTTCTGCTGGGCCCACACGCTGTTCTGGTCCTTAGGGAGCAGCTCACCGGGAGTCAGCTGATCACGGGGGTAGCAGCCCTCAGGGGTCTCGGCATTACCAAAGGATGCCGGGCCCTCAAAGCCACCAAGGGAGCCCTGGCCAGGAGATACATTAGGATTGCTCATCACTGCAGCGCGGTTGCTGACACCGCTGCCGCCAGGAAAATCGGGAGGCTGATTTCCAAGAGCCGCTGAAGACATAACTCCAGAAAATCCATCCTTAGTCTTCACAAGACCACCCAGCGTGGGGTCCACCATGTAAACCGCAAGAAGAACGGCACCAATCGCGAAAACGCCTAATACTATGTCTCTAGTACTACCACCACCTGCCATCTGAATTCTGTTACCATTGTATAAAAAAACAAAGCATTATTCATCATCTTCTTCATCCTCAGATTCCGGAGGCATTCGACCAGTTGTCTCAAAATACTGCATCTTGATCTGTTCAGCCTCTACACGGGCTCTGGCAGCCCGGAGTCTTGTTAAAAGATATTCCTCCTGAGTAACTTTTGAATCATCCTTGAGTTCAACCGGGGGGAGATCAGACTCGGACACTTCTGGTTCAGAATCCAGTTCACCTTCAGAATCCTCAAACTCCATCTTTGGCACCTGTGGTGCCTGAGGTTTCACTGTAATCAGAGACCACACAAGTGTCAGAGTCTTAGGAGTCATCAGAACTGTGTCTAAGAATGCATAATTCTTCTCTCTATCAGCCAGACTACTAAAGCGGTGCTGATGGCGCTTCAGAAGTTGTTCATGAGACGGGAGTTTAGTAAACCACTTATTCTCTGCGCCTTCACTTATCAGGGTGTGAAGCGCATCAACCGTAACATTGTGAAGCGCATCGTCATCCAAGAATACAGTGGACCCGTTGGAGGGACTTAGGCCGATTGCGAGCCTTGAACTTGATTTCAGACTAGGTGTAGTATCTATGATATAGTGAGCCTCGGTTGCATCCCAACGTGGTGAAACAAATGACATCTATGCGGGATTTCTATGAGTGCCCCTTTAATTCATATTCTGTAGAATACGATGCCGCCCCCACCCGGGACAATGATTTATACAATCTTAGATCGTACTCTGCATTTCTTTCAAGAACCGAGTAACCGAGAGAGAATTCAAACCCAGTGTATTGACCCCCTGTTACGTCATGTACTTGATCGTCTATTTCCTTATATCCTTCTCACGTGCCTATTATTCTCATTAATCCTACTGATGTCACTCGCTAGTGTCACACTCTTAGTATTACATATGCGATCTGTGACTGGCATAGCTACAGCAGCTTCAGCTGCTAGCTCTATAGCTTCTGCGGTAACTCTGCCATCTATAATTCCACCCCCTGTGTAAAATGAATAATGAGGCACTAGCACATAATGTGCGCGGATGGGTTCACTATGATAATATGGCAGCATCACTTCAGAAACAAGTTACCAACGCCAGAAAACAGCGGGATGCATTTGAAGATCAAATAAGTATACTTCTCAAGCAACATCAAATCCCCAATGCTGTTATTCAGATCTCCGGGGGAAAGCTACAGCTTCAAGAAGAGAAGTCGACATCAAGTCTGACAATGAAGAACCTTTTAGAATCTGCACAGAGCTTTTTCCGGGAGCACCCTGAAATCCCTAATCCTGATAAAATGGCAAATGAACTTATGGAACATATCAAACAACAGAGAACAACTAGTACAAGCCTACGACTCAAAAAATTGAAAGCCACTTGAACTGAGTTGTTGTTAATACTACCAGTAGATACTAGAAACATGCTTTCATTTGAGCAGTGGAAGTCCCAGCCTGCATACTTTCGTAGTACCGCAATTGACACCACTATGGAAGAAATCGTCTTGGACTTCTTCCACAATGGTCTGACTACTTGGATCAATCGATGTGGATATTCTTGGTTGACAGAAGATACAAAGGTTGCTAAGAGCTTTCTTCGCTTTTGTTACAAGCTAAATGAGACACTGAGGTCTGGAGAGCAGTTCAATCTTCAAATGCCCGAGCCAAACCACAGAAATATGCTAGAAGATCTTGACACATTTCAAATCTTCGCTGACTCGTTTTCATTCACTGAATTGCTAACTAGTTGGTCATTCTATGATCAGATTATCGGTAATCGACTAGATAATCTCATCATGGAGTTTACATATAATTGGATTGATGTTGAGCGAGGTGCCCCTGGCCGGTGGACGCAGAGGACAATTGAAATGAATGAGGATGATCTATCCGATGAGGAGCGTGCTCAGAATAATCTACCCGATGGTAACTGGTCTAGGCGGAAGCATGACTTGTACTAAGTTTAATTTAGTCTAAGATGACCATTTTTCCTTGTTAAATGGCAAGATGCCCATGCTATCAGATTCAGCTCTGAATTGCTGGACCTTCCTCTCAAATTCAAGGCCACTTGCGGTTAGAGGCTTGGTAGATCCAGATGTTACGGATGTTGCATCATGACTTGACTGCGGTGGCCTCTTTCCTGTGCAAGTTACACCGAATCTGAGTTCAGGGTTATCAAAGTAGCCACCATTCAGACCTGGCTTACCGCATGCAGCACGCTGATCCTCGGGACCCTGCTGAAGCTGCTCATATGTACCCTTCTGTGTAGGATATACTGCCATCTGCCCCTTTACCCAGCCATAATTACACCAATCTGCACCATTCTGCCAAGCTTTCTTTACTTCTTCATATGTTGCCAGCTCAGCTCCTAGTGCCTTACATAGCGGTGCAGCGTCGTAGAATGAATAGTCATTTTTGCTTATTGTGAATACTTCCTTTGCCGGAGGAAGAATCTTTTCTACGACACGTTCCATGCCGGTGGCGTGCTTTTCATTGTCATCCTGAGGGGGGCTAGGAGATACTATGGGAGCAGGAGGGGGCTCACTTGGCGGAGATCCAGTCCCTGTGAACCATAAATTTACGCTATCAATCCAATTCTGAATTGAACTCCTGAATGGTTCATAAAAATATGCAAAAATAACCAAGAAAATTAGAAGAAATCCAACTATCAGTATCAATGGCAAGTTACCGGATGAGTTAGAACTAGATGAATTATTAGACTTCGCAAGGTTGCTCGAATTCAAAACAGCATTGGCAGACTTATTTAAGCCTGCAGGTATGAAGGAGTTGTTTGCTGCTTTATTTGCCATGTTTGGAATGTTTGGCATGGCGGGCATCATGCTATTCATCTTTTGAACCGTACTGTTCATCTCTAAAACCGCAGTGTATAAAATTTAAGATACAATATCTTAAATTTCATACAATTTTAATGAGTGTATTTACAAGGTGGATTTATAAGGTGGATTTATAGAGAATCTTCGGGTGTCGTGCGATTACCACCACGACTGGCAATCACCTGGCGCTGATCAGGGCTTGTGCATACGCAGCCACCATCGCAGGCATAGGAAGAAGGGCAGCACTCAGGCTTGCACTGGTTATTCTTAAACATGAAAAGAGAATCCGGACCAGGTTCAAAGGCAGGACCATTCAGAGGCTCATTGGGAGTATTGCACTTCCACTTACTCACTCCATCCGGGCATGTCAGCGCCACACCGTCAAACGGCCCCATCTTTGCATAGCTAGACTTACGAGCACCAGCCGCGTTTTCAAGGTAGTACGATGCAAATCCCTCACGAGTTACACCCTTTATAAGGCTGCTGCGGGATAAGAGTAATGCTGCTACTACTAAAAGGATCAGGCCTCCAAGAAACATTGCTTGCTTCATTTGCTCTTCTTATCAAGGCCAATCTTTTTTTCGGCGACCTCCATGATCAGATCCTCCATATCGTAACTCTTCTGAAGATTCTGACTACCCACCTCTGTAAAATCCCGCACTAGCTCAGGTTCCGTAGTACTGAACCTCTTGATATAGAAGCAACCGGACTCAGTTACAAGCTGTATACCAGTCCATCTCTTTGAATCAGTCCTGCCGGTAGGATGCTTCCACAGGCCATCTTCAAAGATCCACAAACCATCCGTAATACGATTTCCCTTTGAACCAATTCCACCGTCAACTTCCCGATAACAGATACCTACAATCTTCGTCCATCCAGTATTACTTAAGATCCAATCTCCCCGTTGCACTGTTCTGAGAGGCACATAGCCCCCCTGCGACTTTTTGACACGAATATCTGGATCCAAGCATGGCGGATGCATAGGAACAGAATATGATACGGTTGAATCCCGTGGGTTGATTATTGTTCTCACAATTGCATCCCAGCCTCTAGAATATACGTATGACTCAGGAAGCTCTTCCCAGTCAGCAAATCGCACAGGTCGTGTTAGACCTCTTACCGGGATCTCCCTGGAACTTGTAATGAGCGTCCAAACTGTATTTACTACCAGACTTGACTTCTCAGCAAAAGGATGGTCTTTTACAGATATAAACTTGTTTTTGAAATATGACCAGACCCTATGGCCGCCGCTGACATAAATACCGTCTATCATGTACAGTGGCTCAGATGATCCTGGTAGCTCAATAACTGCTTCCACAGTAGATCCATCAGCTAGAATTTGTCCAATTTCAAGATCTTGAATATTGTATTCGCCATATGATGTCAAGACCCTTGTATTCGGAGCAAAACAGAATAGAGTACCCATACCTCCAGTGCGCCCTGGAAATGCCGACTCAATTCCACCAGTAGCCATTAGAACAAAAACCATCACTGGTAGCAATGGTAAGAAAAAGATAATAGCAAGAGCTAACATGATGTACAAGACAATCATGATAATTTTAATGACTAAGTCTATTCCATTCATAAATGATGTCTGTAAAGATATAGCCATGTACAAGGATGCTATGGTAATACCTGCACCTTTCTTCATTGCCATGTATATTTGCTGAAATACTCTTGATGATAAGGCACCAATCTGTTTAAATTTATTCCAAAATCGGCCCATCATACTCGAAAATGGTTTGAATATGTCAGCTAAGGAACTTCTCAAACTATTCATGACATTCGTCATGATATCAGCTGCACCCATTTGCTTTTGTAGAACTTCGAACATCTTTGCAAATACCGTGTTCAGATAATCAGTGGTAAATTGTCCGATACAGAAGCTGAAATTATCTCCTGCAAACTGGAATGCGCTTTCTTTCATTTCACTGGGCTTGTACATGAAAGCGGACATCATGATATCTATCTCACATCGGCGCTCAGACCAGTGCGCCATCACATCTAGTCTTGTTGATGAGCCTAAGACAATTCCGTACCCTATTAATAAGAAAATTAAAATGAGCACAAAGTAGTGCCTCGCCTCCATCTATTCTATCGTAAACAGTAAATAGACTCCTGATACTACGGAGTCCGGGTTATATTATCCTCCATTGTAAAACTCTCAGCAAGTCTTTCAGTGCCCACTTCCGTAAAATCACGTATGCGATACTGTGAGCCATTCATATTTATAGTAAAGGCACCAGATGTTGTTATAAGTTGCGTGCCCTTCCATGAGCCTGATTTAGATATACCGGTAGGGTGTTTCCATTTATTATTTTCCAAGATCCAGCTACCGTCTGTAATTCGGTTTCCTAGGGTACCAATATAGGTATCCACTTTACGTTCACACCTACCTATGACTCTTACCCATGTATTAGAATCATGAATCCAATCACCTACCTGCACTAATCCTATGGGTGTTAGACCCGCCTGGTGCTTGTAGACCAATATAGATTTATCAATACAAGGAGCAGATTTTACTGGTTTCACTGCTTTTTCTGTAGAACTGCATATCTCTTTATTCAGAATCTGTTGGACAATAGCATCCCAGCTTGCAGCAGCCTCATCCGTATCAGGTAACTCCTCCCAATCTGCAAAACGTACTACTTTATCTAGGCCCTTCACGGGAATCTCCCTATTAGACGTTATCAGAGTCCATAGCTTAGGTTCAGGATATGATTTTTTAGCATCAGTATGATCTTTTACGGATATAAATTTATTCTGATGTAAAGACCATACACGGTGTCTGCCGCTTACTCTGATACCATATATCTCATAGATATCGGCTGATCCTGGGCATTCTATTATAGCCTCAACGATAGACTCTCCTTTCAGCATATCACCAACTTTCAAGTTAGAAATGGTCTGTTCTGAACCATCTTCCATTACAATAAGAGTATCAGGAGCAAAGCAAAATGTATCTATGAACTTGAAAATGAATGTATCACCGAAATTGGCAATACCTGTCTGTGCTGACATGCCCATATACATAACTGCAAACATAGTACCATATACACGATACATCATCGCCTTCATTCTGGATGCCGTCAGCTTTACTCGTCCCATCAATGCAGTCATACGCGCCTTGAACTCTCCGATAATCTTGATTATACCCCCTACCATGGTGGCAAGGGTAGTCCTAAAAGAATTTGCAGACTTCATTAGATTTTGCAGTACTGATGTGAATCCTCCCATACCTTGAGCGAAGGGTGCTGTGGAGCTTTTGGTACTATCTTGAATTATTTGCTGTAGACAGAACTGAAAGTTCTCATTAGGATCATGCCCATATAATCCAGCTAACAACATATTCTGAGGTTGGCATCTGACCTCTGACCAATCATTGGATGTCTGAGCAGCACTCGACATTGATTCGAGCAGGAAAAACAGTCCAATAAATAAGATCATTAAGAAAATAAATGACATATACGGAGGTGATTGGCTGGTAGGGTTAACAATCGGCGCACTGTTTTCTAAAACAGTAGGCGGAATGACTGGAGTAGACATCCTTCTTATTTTCATATCATACTTAAATTGTCGTAATTTAGACTTAGTGCTTCTCAGGGGCCTTCAGCTTATAGTGTTCTCTTATCCATTCTCTGTCAGCCTTGAAGACTTTTGCAGCTTCTGGTACAGTGTGCTTTGATAGTTTGGCAATTACATCTAATTTTCTAAAAACGCCCAGGGCACCGAATTCGGCAACTGCCTTTCTGAGAGCAGCTTCTCTTATGATCTTAGGTTCAGTATAGGCATATCCGTGCTTTTTCAATTCGCCCTTGCGTAAAGCACCAAAACCCTCGCCGGGAGCAAGCTTACCTGGTAGACCACGGTCCTTTACACACGATGGTTTAACATATACTGACGCGCGGTCTGGAAAGATGCGGTAACCCTTTCCCTTCGAGCGTTTCACTGTATATCCCTTCTTAAGAATGCTGGTATCAAATCTGCGGACATACCCCTTTCGTTCTACATAGCCTGATGGGCATCTCATCCTTTTTGTTGAGTTAGCCGTCTTGCCTACCGTTTTCAGACGTGCTGCCTGTCTAGCTAAGAGACGACGTGTAAAGTTCTTGCGTGCCTCAGCATAGACTGTCTGGGATCTTACGCAGCGAGGTCCTACCCGATGGCCGACTTTGGATGTATAAGAAGAACGTTTGTGATAGCCAGTAGGGCAACCTTTTTGATTATCGTATGGCAAGGAATCTACCATTCTACTGTTCAGCTAGAAGAATATCTAGATGCTTTGCATTCTTAACATTAGGATATGTGACTAACCATTCATTTACGCGGTCACACATATCAAGCCGCATATTTGCATTCTTAGAGCATTCTTTGAGCTGTTCATTTAATCCAAGCTCATCTAGTAGCCTTGAATCATTCGACCATATTGCCTTTTTTATCTTTAAGCAAAGTACTTTTAATTCATCCTTGTAAATCTGTAGCACATTTTGTTCGTTGTTTGGACCCTTGAAATTACGCTCATAGATAATATCCTTTTGAACCTTTATCCAATCATCAAGTTCTTTTAAACATTTATTATCTTGTTCTTCACTCATCTAGTTCAATCAGAGAAATGAGCTGAGGATAAGAGCCGCGGCGCTAAATGCTATTGCAGCTGCCAGATACGGCAGTGGCTTTGGTTTCATATTCATATCGCTGAATCCCTGGATACGCTTACAGGCCTGGGAGTTTGTGATCCAGGGACTTGTGTAAGCTGAGAAACCCTCTTTGACAGGCGCATCAAAGGCCCTATCTGCTCCAGCCTGGTCCTGCATGGCTTGTATATTTGCACCGATTGATGCTACACTCTTAGGATCCCTTTTAGCAGTAGGGTCTCCGGAAGATGCATCTAATACAGGAACTGGGCTCACAGCTGGATTGTATGTGGGTGAAGGAAGATATGACATGATCTATTATTGGTGCGTGATTTTTCAACCATTCAATTGTGTTAACTTCATAGACAAGATGAATAATCTAGGTGTCAATC
>Ga0114978_10003795_pt1 | contig 12321 bp, 7 predicted proteins | sample S_140212_EF_Meta_FD_87027 | JGI IMG/M metagenome (GOLD analysis project Ga0114978, IMG submission 87027) | Freshwater microbial communities from Lake Simoncouche, Canada to study carbon cycling - S_140212_EF_MetaG | ecosystem: Environmental > Aquatic > Freshwater > Lake | place: Lake...
CGGGAGCGTCATCCCCAACCCGCAGTGCACGGCCCTTAAGATCCTGTGGCCCACCCTTTAATGTCGTTGCCCCTGTTCGCTTCATCGTATCGTCCTTCAGTCTTGTGAATAAATGGAATCCGTCGATTCGTCCAGCAGTATTACAGTTACACCGAGACTTTCAAGCAGACCGCGCCAACATCACCAATCCGCTCCCGATCCGCTCCCAATTCCTGTAACCGCTCATTCCACACCCGCATCTGCGGACCATCCCAGGCTCGTATCTCCAGTTTTCGCAAGAAACAGGCCCTGTTCCAGACGTGACCGCCGCACCGGACCTCGCGATTTTCACGACAAAATCGCCTCTAAAACATCGATTTTGCCTGAGCGCTTGTGTTCACGCCCAAAACCTTCATAATTGGACGTGTATGGGATACTCGATCGCTTTGAATCCTGTTCGGTTATAGCTGCTACCCCCCCGCCTTGATGACGCGGTTCGAGTTGAAATTCCGAACATGACTGATGAATGTCGATTTTTCCTGTACAAACTGTCGGCTCTCGTTGCCGACGAACCCGTTCTCGTAGCTCAATTGGATAGAGCGTCGGCCTCCGAAGCCGAAGGTTGCAAGTTCGACTCTCGCCGAGAACACTTCTCAAAAGAACCCTCGCCCGCAAACCCTGCTGGCGAGGGTTCTTTGCTTGTTGTACGCGGGTTACATCCGATGCCGATTGAACACATAACGAATCAGCAACTTCGGATGTTTGATGACAACTGGTGATCCCATTCCGATCGCGTGATCTTGTAGAGGCAGTGAGGGCGCAGTGGGTCACCTTCATCGAGGCCAGGATGCTCGAAGTTCAAATCGGTATTTTTCATTCCGATGCGCTGCATCACGGCGATCGATCGTAGATTCGTGAATGCGGTGAACGAGACGACTTCCGATAGACCGAGCTGTTCAAACCCCACTCGAAGCGACCCGTTTGCCCCCTCGGTGGCGTAGCCGTGCCCCCAAGCCGATCGCTTCAGACGCCAGCCAATCTCGATACACGGACTGAACGGGAATTGCCGCCTGGGCACAGACAGACCGATGAAGCCAAGAAATTCCCCCGTATCGAGTTTCTCCACGGCCCAATTGCTCCACCCAAGCTCCTGAAACTGCTGGCGCCAACGATCGATACCCGCATTCGATTGCTCGACACTCAACAGAGCGGGAAAGAATCGCATCACCTCCGGATCACAATTCATCGCGGCAAACGGGGCGCGATGATGATCCTGCCAGACCCGGAAGGCCAGTCGCTCTGTGTTGAACTCGATCGCCGCAATCGCCACCAAAACTCCTTGTGACAGAGATGAGACCAGACATCCCCCTGATGCTGGCATTAGGGGAATTTTATCTCATCGCCGGAGTCTTGTGATGGCGACGGCTGAAAATCCGGGCCAGCCAAGGCTCGAATTTTTTGCGATCAGAATCCATCTCAGAGGATCCTGCAGCTGACTTCAGATCAAAAAAACTCCGATCGATTATTTGGCCAAATAATCGATCGATAACTCGAGTTCAGGGACTTCGGGATGATTAAACCTCAGCTGCACACGTTCGGCATTGGTCCCTTGGTGTTTGACGGATTGTCCCGGTGGAATTTCAATCTCGGCCTGATACATCTTAGAATTTCCAAATGGTTTTCCCGTATCGAGCAACCGAACTTGGGGGCGAGCCCCTGCCGGTTCCACCGACTTCAAGACAAGTTCGTCGTCCAGATTCTTCACCACCAACAGAAACTTCGCTTTCTTGCCAACCGAAGCCGAAAATTCACCAAAAAAAAGTTGATTCGTGTCGGGATTGAAATTTGCACCCTTGACTCCCCTCAGCTCAATCGACTGGGAACGGCGTCCTTGAACGCTTAAATACATCGGCATTTCTTTTTTGCCATACGTGATATTCAATACGATCTCTTCACGAAACAAGCCGACGGGAATCTCGGGTCCTGCTTCGAGCTTCAGCACGTATCCAAATCGGGATTGATTGGCCTTGATTTGTTGATCCGCGGCAGGCTGCCAAGTCACCTTCACATGGGCGTTTTCGCGTGGTACTTCGGTGATCGTGAACTCATCCAAGGTTTTGGAGCCAACATAACCCTCCACGATGGTGGGCTCGGTGTTTGAAATCAGGCCAAAATTCCAGGGACTGGCGGGAACAAGGCGGAGCAGGGGAAGCGTGGCATTGGTGGGCATTCCGAAACCGTCAGCATCCACGGCGGCAACAACGCTTCCGAGCACCGCCAGGTTGAGTGTCCTGTTTTCTGGATCGGTCGTATAAATCGGTACCGTTTGGCGGAACTTTTCGGTTTTCGAATTCATCTTCCACTTGACGAGAATCTTCACCGATTCACCAGGCGCCAGGGGTCCTGCCGACATGGCCTCACCGTTTTCTCCCGTGATTTCACCGACAGTACATTGGCAACTTGGGGATCCCATTTTGAAGTCTAAAACGCCTGGACCGACATTCTTAAGTTGAAAGACGTGCTGATCTTCTGAGCCAACTTCTTTCTCGCCAAAATCAAATTCCGTTTCCAGAAGTTCAACCTTTCCAGGAGTCGCCGAAGGTTTCAGCGGAAGAATCTCGTCGACCACGACAGGTCCCTTGTCCCCATTCGCCGTAATAGGCTGCGGCGGGCCGCCACCAAATCCCCGACCAAAAATCATCAGGCTCAGCACTGACAGACCACAAACCAGCAATACCCAAAACAACACAGATTTCAAAATGAACACCTCTTGACGTTATCTTAGACCGATGATTGATCGGCTTTCACACAAAATCCCATGAAGGGGGACACGAGACATTCAGGGATTCAGCACCCAGGTCCGATTGTTATAAGACCAATCGTTCCCATGCCGACCGGCGCCACCCGTGACGATCAGCTTCCCCTCGACTTCCGCTGCCGCTCCCCAAGCTAATTCACGCGGCAAAGGAGGTCCCGTCCGCCAAGTTTGAGATTTGGGATTGTAGATCTGCACGTGTGACCAGCCCGGCACTGCAACTCCACCCATCAGCCAGATTTCTCCCCCGAACGAGGCCATCTGACAGGATCGAGGCGGATGTGGAACATCGATTTTGGACCAGGTTCGGGTTTTTACGTCAAAGGCGGCCAGATGTTTTTCTGGTACCGCCACGTAGAATCGGCCATTCAGCCCGCAGGCGGCCAAAGCTCCCAGCCCCGTCGGACCATCCGGTTCTCGACGCCAAGTCGTTTCACCAGGACCGATACTTTCGATACAGCCCGGTTCATCGTATCGATCACGCGGATTTCCCGCGACATAGATTCGACCATCCACGTTCACGGCGACCGGCATGGGGCGCGCTATCTCTGTCGCAGGTCCTTCCCTGACTTGGCCCGTCGAGGGGTCAACAATCTGAACCGTGGTCAAGGCCCGTCGAGAACCGTCCTTTTCAAAAACATCGCCGTTAATCACCCAGACTTTGCCCGCCAAGTGGGTCGTCGTGCAATAGACGCGGCCATACCCTAATTCCGCAGCAACCCGCCATGATGATTCAAGCGGATTGAATTCGAACAACTGAGAAAACGCATGGTCTCGAGCAGGATACCCCCATCCATTGGTCAGCCCACCCGCCACATAGAACTTGCCATCAAGCACGTCACCTGACAGGTCGTGATTGTTGCCAGGCATCCGCGCGATCAGTCGCCAGAACGAAGAGGACGCTCCCGCCGCAACATCTGGAGAAGAATTATTCTCGCCGCTCGGCAGCTCAAACAAGGGTATTGACGAGCGAAACCGCTTTCCTGCCGCCTCTAACCAGACGACTCGTTGCCCATCCGCAAATATGCGCTGAACACCCTTGGGGCAATCTGCCGAGCGGATCCGATTTCGCTCAATGGGCTTCCCCGCTTCAGTGATCGTGATTCGGTCGAGTTCCACAATTTTTCCCGTGCTCAGGGCCACGAGCATCGAGCCATTCGGCCCTACAGACATGGCGGTGATGTTACCGGACGGAAATGCCGGGTCCGCTGTCAAGTCCTGCCAGCCATGCTCGGGAAAGCGCGGATACAGCCGCAATAGCTTTCGTTCGCTGGCAACCCAAACAAATCCGTGTTCGTCCGGCTCAATCCAACGCCAGGTGGCCAATTCCAAACCTTTTGCCCCGTGTTCCACCCATTTTGATCTGTCCTGAGCGGGCAATACCAGGACCCGGAGGTGATCGCTTCCTTCCACAGGTGCGAGCGTCCAAAAATTATCAAAGTTGTCAAAAGCGGGTTCGAGAGCTCCTTTCGGAGTTTCCAGTGGCAATGCGGGACGCCAGGGACGACTCGCGGGAAATGCCCCCTGAACTTCGACAAACGACGAACCCCCGTCGGTCCGTTCGAGTCCGTTTTCCTGTGCCAATGAGTGATCATTAGACAGCCAGAAGGTCATGATTGCGGCGGCGAGCAGACCTCGCATGATTTTGAAAACGACTTGAGCCATGACGTTGTCCTCGTATTTGACCACGCCATGGTTGTCGTGACCAAAGGGCTCAACGAACCAGGCTCTGCTTGCCGACTTCTGTCGTGGTTCCAAGTAGCGGGATATCCGTTCGAACATTGGTTGTCTCTGATTTGCGTGAATTCTCTGTACGAGATTGTCTTTACAAGACTTGTCATCGACTCGCTGAAAATCAAAACACTTTACGCGTCATCTGAGCGATCGCAGGTAAGACAATAAATCTGCAGCTTCTTGGGGAGTCAAATCTCGCAGCGTCCCTTCGGGCATGATTGAGATGCTTTGTGACAGCAGTTCATCGACATCCTTCTCAGCGACCCGGATCAACTGCCCCTGATTGTCCTTGAGTACCACCACTTCCTCTTTCCGTTCCGCGATCAAGCCCGAATGAACCGTTCCCGATTTTGTTGTGAGAACAAAGGGCACGAATTCCGGATCGATCTTTTCAGAAGGTTTTAATAAGCTGGTCAGGAGTTCGGGCTTCTCGTATTTGCGACCGATCTTACTTAAATTGGGTCCGAAGGATTTTCCTCGTTCGCCAATCTGATGGCAGTTTTTACATTGCAGGCGTAGATCGCTGAAAAAGAGTTTTTCACCTACCTCGACCTGTCCGTTGAGGCCCAACACCTGCAAAGGAATTAATTCCACGGTTTTCCGTCGTTTTTCTTCGGGGACAAACGGGTCAAACAGGTCTCGAATCTGCGGACTCGACGCAGCAATCCCCCGCTCAATCACCTTTTGTCGCGTCGCAGCAGAAAACCGATTTTCGTAAACCGCAGTGAGGAGTGCTAATGCACTCTCGATGTCTTTTAACAGCATATCGATGGAATTCATGGCGGGTTCCTGCGCCGCGATCAACGCATCCAAAGCCTGAGCCTGTTCTTTTCGCCGTCCGGCTTCCTGCGCCCCTGTCGTGGGGGATCCCTGCGGTGCTTGTGGCGATTGATCGCGGATCCATTCCTGGATTAATCGCAACCCCTGCATATCGACAAGTTTGGAACCAACATGGGGCATACGGCCAGGGCCAATTTTTGCCATTCGATAGTAAAGAATCGATCGAAACGGATCACCTGGCACGACAACCCGCGCATCGCGAACCCCAAAATCACCCTGGGTCAATCGGCCATCGATCATCCCTGTTTCCAGATTCGTCAGTTGGCGCTGCAGGCGAATGGGAGAAGAGGCACCTCCTCCATTGCCGTGACAATGGGCACAATTGACATCCAGTAACGAACGAGCCCGCTCGTCGATCGCCTCATTCGGATCATAAGGGTCCACGAGTGCAGTACGATGCACATCGATCGGATCGGCGAACAGACCAAGCCGAACGAGCTCATCGATTGCCAAAGACTGGGCGGGAATTCTTGCTGGCTTTTGCCTAAGCTGCTGCTCGTGGAAGCCCAGAACACTTCCTGCACGAGGCGAGTGGCAAAGAAGGCATTCGCCACGACTCTGAAACGTCCACGACTGTTGTCGCCGCCCCCCAGGGACCGCTGAATCAACGACCTGATAAACCCGTTGCGTCCCCGCAGCGGGGACCAGCGTGGCATCGGTGAATTCCGAATTCCACAAATAGGTGTACCCCCGCCATTGTTCCCCTTCTTTATGCAGGATTTGAGTCTCTACCGGTCGAGCAACTACGGCCGCTGAGGGATCTTCCGTAGCAAGATTGAGGTAAAGTGTCTTGACCAGAACGGAATCACGCGGAAACCTCCACTCCCCTTTGCGTTCACCAGCCAGCAAGTTTGTTGCTTTGTAAACCGTCAACTGTTCCTGTTGCGGCAACCCGACCAATCGTTTTGATTGCGCCCCGTCAGCCCATGGTTCCGCGTTGACCGAATAAGGGAGAACTCCCCCAGCCGGCTGCTGATCTACCACCGACGCGAATAGTCCCGATTCGCTCAATTTGTGGGGAAAATCCTGATTCGCCGCAGTGACGGGATTGGGAATCAGCCGATGAATGGTGCCGTCGTAGTCCACCACGTACAGTTCATGATCGTACCCCTCGGCAAATGTGATAATCCGGAACGGGGTATCGACGAGCTCTTGTGCCCCGGTCACCTGTTTTCCATCATAATGCAGTTTCCAAATCTTGCCGGTCACAAAGTCGCCGTACACATAATGACCCACTAAATCGGGACTTTGTTGACCACGGTAAACGTAGCCACCTGTGACGGATCGTGCGTCGCTCCGCGGATGGGTCATGACAGGTGGCTGAATCGGAGTCGGTCCCGGCTTCAGATCAGGACGAATGGTCTGACTTCCTTCGACCACGCTCCATCCACAATTGTCTCCTGCCTTGACGCGAAACACCATTTCCCAAAGATCCCAGCCGACATCACCCAACCAGAGATCTCCGCTCCCTCGATCGAAACTCATCTTCCACGGGTTGCGAAATCCGTATGCCCAGACTTCCGGACGGGCACCCGGAGTTTTCAGGAAGGGATTCTCTGGTGGGATCGCATAAGGCCGTCCGCTTTCAGAGCGATTCACGTCGATCCGCAGAATCGAGGACTTGAGGTCGGTGATGTCCTGGCCCGTGTTCGAGGGATCTGGCGGGCTTGGTGACGCACCGTCCCCCGTCGAAATATACAGATACCCATCGGGCCCGAATTCCAGACACCCGCCATTATGTCCCCCTGTAGACCACTCGATCAGGATCTGTTCCGAGGTCGGATCACAACGTGGTGGATCATCTCCTTTCACCCTAAACCGCGATACGCGATTGTCACCGGCAAATCCTTTTCCCGCGAGGTAACAAATATAAATAAAATGATTCTGTTGATAGTCGGGATGAAACGCCAAGCCATAAACGTGTTGCGCGTTGGCAATATGATCGGCCAGATTCATAAAGAGCTGGACATCGGCTTGCTGGCAGTCAGGTTTGTCAGGAAAGGTATAGATTTTTCCAGTCAGCTCTGCCAGAAACCATCGCCGACCCGTCGGTGAGATCGTCAAAACGGTCGGATCAACAAACTTAAGCTGGGGAAATGCCGGCTCTGTGCGGAAAGGAGCCGTCGGTTCCGGTGTCCCCGTAATGTGCGATGTGCTCCACGGGATTCGCTTACCCTGTCCCACCCGGCCTGCGACAGCGTCGTCAGCCGCACACTGTAGTAATAAGGGTTGAATGAGCACGAAGGAATACAACAACCCCGTTATTCTGAGCCGAAATAGAAGCGACAACATAGTAGAGGTACTCAGGGTGAAAATGAGGTTAATTGCTTTCGAAGTCGAGCGGTTCCAGAAACCAACCCGTTTTGTAAGTCCAATAGGGGTCCACTTCGAGCGGCGGGAGTGGTTGACCCGTGATCGATTCCAATGCGCGTCGGCAGGCCATGGCCAGAATACTTTGTGCCGGAGCCTTTTCCGAGTACCGCATTTCGGGCGAGTAAAATTTGCTGAAAACCGGTTCCGCTGCAGCCACTTTCGCTCGCCCCAGCGAAAGAGCGGATAATGAGGCCACGTGCGGCACCTCATTCTGATCCTGAAGTCGCGCGATCAGAAGACGAACTAAATCCTCGGGAAGTTCTGCGGTATGAATTTGTCCGAGAGCCCAAATCGCCCGAGTCCGTAATTCGCTGCGGTGCGTACAGTGAATCCAAAAGAATTGGTGTCCCACGGGTGGGTTCGGAGGGAAGGGGAGGAATTGTCTCAAAAGCGAGTCGGCAGCAGCATAGTGGAGAACTCCCATTGCTTCGATCAGATGCTTATGCCGTTCGTACAAATTCCACCGGATATTCAAATCGGGATTCGATTTGATGGGAATTTCGATCAAGCTCTTTTCGGTTTCCGCCGTGAGATGTCGCAAGATCGGTTCGGCAGTGCTCGCTACCGCCAGGCGACGCAAAGACCAGGCGACAGCAATCGAAACGTCGGGAGCTTGATGGTCTAATAATTCCACCAATCGGTCGGCTGCTGGCTTATGGTCCAGGCGGCCAACCACGATTGCGGCCTGAGCGATGCCACGAGGGGCATCGGAATTCAGCATCGTCATGACGGATTCACGCAGGGAATGGCTTAACTCGGCCCGAGCATCTGCTGCAACGAGCCATTGCTGCGTGGCGGAACGGAGATAGGCGTTCGAGTCGTCCAGAAATTTGCTAAGTTGTGCGATGTCCGCCGGGGTCTGCAACCGAAACAGCGACTCGGCGGCAAGCTGCCGCAAGGCAGGATCTGGACTCTTGATCGCAGGATCAAGTGCCGAACGTGTGAGTGCCGGATCAAGCTGTAACAAACGACGAAACGCCACCGATGCGGTCGCCGATTCGGGATCCACCGCCAATTGCTGCAAGAGTTGAACAGCCTCGATAGACCCTTGTTTCACCAGCAGGTGGGCTGCCAACAAATGATCAAGAACGATTCTTCCAACGGCCGTTTCCGCGGCCAGCTGTCGCGCAACCTCGACCACGGATTCCTCCGCGAGGTGGCCTAAAGCCTTGGCCGATTCGAGTCGCACTGGGGGTGCCAGTTTCTGATCAAGCACCCGCTGACTTAACAGGGGAATTGCCGCTTTGAGTTCCGTTTTTGCCGACCCCTGAATGGCCAGTGTCAAGAGCCCCGGCGATGTGGTACGCGATTCCAGACGCGATAACCAGATCGGCTGCATCGGCAGATCGTTCCAGTCTGCAAGTTCAGGTTCAATCTGTCGAGCAAAATCCAGACCCAAGAGGGTATGCTCTCTCAGTGCGGGAATCGCTTCTCGCGCTTTGATCACCACTAATGTTCGTGCGGCGGCCAGCCGAACAACGCGATCATTTGTCTGAGTTTCCAGCATTTTTACCAGGATCGGGATCAGATCCTGCCAGTCGGCCATTTCCAGATCGCTGGCCCGAGCAATCGATTCCGCCACGTTCAGCTTCAATTCCATTTCTGGCTGGTTTGCGGCCTGCATCCAGAGCGATTTCAGGCCAGGTGGCAGCCGCTTGATGACAGGAACTTCCGGCAAGGGAAACTCGTCCGGTAATAACGATGGGCAAAAGGGCTTGATGAGTTTGGCGAGAATTGCCAAGCGGCTAAATTCCTGATAGTCCTCGAGTCGTGCCCGATTCAGCGACGAGGGATCCTTTTCGACTCGATTGGTCAGATCAAGAAATTCCTGAATCTCCTTCATCTGTTCTCGATGGAACGAGGAAGGGTTGTCTTGTCCCCAACTGGAGATCGCCAAAAGCAGTAAGACGCCACAGATTTGCGAGGCCAGAAGGAATTCACGAATACCTGTGATAACTCGTCGCATCTTTTTCAACCGTTTCCGAATGAGCACTTCACAGAACTGACAGATTATTGAGGGGCGAGCAACCGTCGAACCCGCAACATCAAGATCATCAACATGATCAATGTCGACGATCCGATGATCCACCAATTTGCCGGGATCAAGTCAAAATTTTCGAATCCCCGGACCTCCATCACAGAGAGCGCCGCAGCCATCGGATTAAACATCAGCATCCGTTCGATGGTTCGATGGTCAAACGTTTCGCCTCCCAGCCAAAAGAGCATAGTACCGACGGACAGCGTACTCAGAGTGGCATAGGATGTCGCGGTGGCCGTCGCAGTTCGCCGACAAAAACTGCCGATGAGGGCACTCAGTACGACGGCGAATGCGGCGAGCAGCAACAGACAGATCAACACATACAGGACTTGTTGGCGGAGTGATGATTGGATGTAAATCATCACGAGATATCCAGGCAAAGTCGCCAAGAGAATCAGAACCGTTGTCAACGCCGCACTGGTCAGCTTGCCAAAGAGAATTGTCGAAGCGGACAGAGGGGTTGCCCGCAACAAGGCGAGACCGCCACTCTCAAGTTCGGTGCTGATCAATCCGGCAGCTAAGCCCGGCGTAAGTAATAAGATCAAACCGACCTGCAGTACCACCATCAAACCACTTACGGATTCCACACCCCAATCTGACGAACCGGTCGAGGACGTATACGTCAATCCCAATGAGATCATCGTACAGAGCGCAACGATTCGTAAGGTCCAATGAGACCGTCCAAAACGGCGCGTCCGGAACTCCTTGATCAGCACGGGGTTTGTGTAGTCACCGATCATTCCTGATCGCCGCTGGGGATCGACGAGAAACACCATTCGCCGAAACCACTGCTGGCCACGACTGCGATCGTCGGTAATCACTCCTTGCGATCGTGAGCGATCAAAAATTCGGGGGTTCAACAACGAAAGCGTATGGATCGAGAAGAGGGCCGCTGAGATTGCGGCGAGTATCGAATAACGCCTTGGGGCTCCGGTCGCTCCTACCAATCCCTGCAGACCAATGTCACCGTGCCCCAAAATTTCCATGATGGCGGGTAGCGGAGAGATCGAACGAACCCAAAGTGCCACGGTGACGACGAGCGGCCACGGCTTGCCATGGACAAATTGATACGGTCCCAGCGTCGCGACGATTAAGAGAAAGACTACGCCATACGTCATTCGCAGTGCAGCGTCGGTCGTCTGGGAAAGGCTGCTGACCCACAGCGCCATGGCCGCGAATTGAATGGTCAACATCGCCAGGACACCATAAAGTTGCAACAAATCCTGTAACGACAATCCCCCCATGCCATAGCAGGCACAGGCGGCAGGAACACTCATCAGGAGCGGCAGAAAGGCAATCACCAAAACGCCGATGAGCTTGGCGAAAAAAATATCGACGGATGACAGTGGCGAGTTCAACAGCAATTCGAGTGTGCGACTCTGCTTCTCGCGAACAATCGAGGTGGCGGGAAAAGCGGGAACCAGCAGCACCAGAATCATGGTGAGCCCATATCCGAAGATGCGGAACACTTGCTGAGCCTGCGATCCCGAAAGATCCGCCCGCGCGTCAGTCGGCCATCGCAGCAACACCAAGAGAGAGACCAGCACGGCCACCCCGACCTGGGTCACGAAGGCGCGGCGCGTCCGCAGAATGCCGACAAGCTCGCGTTCCACAATCGGATTGCTCACGAACGATCTCCTGTTGCACCGAGTAAAGCGTGCTGCGTGTTAATATTGGTTCCCTCGACGGGTTGAGACGGTTTTTCGGGTTTCGCGGGATTGTTACGGGTAATCGTCAGAAACGTCTCTTCGAGATCGGATTGCAATTCGCGAAATTGGCCAATTTCTACGCCTGCTTCGACCAGTCGAGCAACGAGCGTTGACAGCTCTTTTTCGGTCCTGGTGGTTGGAAAACGAATGGCACTCTCGGTTTTGGAAATGATCACCCCTTGGTCTGAACCGATAAACCGCTGCGTTTCGACCGCAGCTCGCTCGATCTGATCCACTTCTACCAGCTGGATTTCAATGATCCGCTGCTGGCTGATCTGACGCATGACATCGGTTAGCGGACCGAATGCCCTGAGCTTTCCCTGGGTCATGATGGCGACGGTATCACAGATCCGGGAAAGTTCGGTCAGAATATGACTGGTGACAATCAGCGTTTTCCCATGATCGGCCAACTTCAGCAGCAATTCACGCATCTCAATGCGGGCTTGTGGATCCAGCCCGTTGGCAGGCTCGTCGAGAATGAGGAGCGGGGGATCGTGCAGCAGGGTCCGAGCGATGGCAACCCGCTGCTTCATTCCGTGACTCAGACTTTCGACATAGCGATCCTTCATATAGGTCGCACCGGAAAACTCCATGACTTCTTCAATTCGAGTTCGCCGTTTTCGAATTGGTAATTGGTAGGCAGCACCGAAAAAATCAAGGTATTCCCGCACCCGCATGTTTTCATAGGCTCCGAAAGTGTCGGGCATGAATCCGATCATCCATTTGATTTTTTGGGCCTCTTTTTCGCAATCCAGTCCACAAATCCGCGCCGTTCCACTGGTGGGACGAAGTTGACCGACGAGAATTTTAATCGTCGTTGTCTTGCCGGCACC
>Ga0114978_10003796_pt1 | contig 12320 bp, 17 predicted proteins | sample S_140212_EF_Meta_FD_87027 | JGI IMG/M metagenome (GOLD analysis project Ga0114978, IMG submission 87027) | Freshwater microbial communities from Lake Simoncouche, Canada to study carbon cycling - S_140212_EF_MetaG | ecosystem: Environmental > Aquatic > Freshwater > Lake | place: Lake...
CCACCTTCAGGTTGTTCGGGACCTGCTGGCCCACCCCGTTGGCAAGGTGGCGGCTCTTGCGGGAATCATCTACGTGCACAAGAAGGTCAGTTGCTCGGTGGCACTCCTACTTGTGGTGATCTACCTCCGTTGTTGCCACAGCACGTGGGAGCAGTTCACGACACCGACGACAACGGTTGCACCGACCGTGACGTGCCCTGACGGATATGCGCTGGATTCAGTGACGAATAGTTGCAAGCCTGCTTCGGCAGCGGCTGCAAGCATTCCTCCGTCCACGGCGGCGAGTGTGACAACGCCTCCTCCTAACTCCAAGATCAGCACGGCGCCGATGACCACGCCGACACCCACGATGCCCCCTGTTACACTGCCGCCTTCATTTGGCGGTGTCCAGCCGTCGGGTGGATCCAAGACGACCGTGTCGCCCGTCTAAAATCTTAAGAGAAGACAATGAAGAAGATCTCCGTGTTAGATGCAATCAACACAAATAAGTTTTTCATTGGCGTGATGATGATCTTGCTCAATATTGGATCTCGCCATTTGGTGGATGAATTCAGCGGAAGTCAGGAAGAATATTCCCGTAACCTTCTGCTGCGGCGTATTGCCATTTTTGCAGTGTGTTTCATTGCGACTCGTGATGTCGTGCACTCTACCCTGCTGACTGCGGGCTACATCATCATCGCGTCCGGAGTGTCTCGCCGGAGCTCGGAGGGCATGACAAACCCTGGGAAGGTAGACCCGGGTAATTCGAAGGCTGATTGGCCTGCGTATGACAAGTCGGCTCCTTTACTGTTTTAGATGTTCGGGGAATACACACCCTGCGAGAAGACTGCTGCAGACAGTCCGGCGGTCACCAAGATTGTTCCGATCCATGACAGGAAGATACGAGCGATAATGCGCCAATTCACATTCTTGAGATCATGATCACACAGGCTGATACCGATCACTGCACCCGTGATACACTGTGTGGACGAGATCGGGAAGCCATACTTGGATGCGAAGGACACCACCAGTGCCGTTGCAAGCTCGGCAGCAAATCCACGAGCAGGGGAGATGAACGTGATCTTCTCACCAAGCACTCGCATAATCTTCGTTCCATACGTCGCCAATCCCACAACAATTCCAGAACCACCCAGCGCAAGAATCCACAGCGGCACTTCAATCTTGGAGGCGACTGCGTCATTCTGATAGATATACCAAATCGCAGCGAGCGGGCCCACAGCGTTGCTGACGTCATTGGCTCCGTGTGCGAACGATGTACAAATACTCGTGAAGATCTGGAGATACCTAAACGTATACTCTACCTTCGGATCATACTCTGTGACAGCTGCCCCCTCTGTTTCGGGAAGAACAGGAAGCTCAGTGACCTTGCGTGTCAGCCACGGGATCGCCAAAGCAGACAACAGGGATGCACCGGTCGCAACACAGATAGAGACCCACGACGTCGTCTCAATCGGCCAGGTAATCCTGGATCCAGCGCCCTTGGACAGAATGAAGAACGACTCAATAAAGAAGGTCACGAACACGACCAATGGGAGCAGATGAATTGAACGCCATGCACCGTGAGTGCTCTTGAAGATGAAATACTTGATCAGGGAATAGAATCCAGCAGACATGAGAGCGGTCACAATTGGCGACGAGATCCACGAAATCACAATGGGAACAAATCCAGCCACATACGGAAAGTCGGGGATCGACTTGTTCCACACAACGCCATCCACACCCTTGTAGACGAGCGAAAACCCCATGATTCCACCTACAATACTGTGCGTCGTAGACACCGGGAGATCCAGATACGTTGCAGTGTACAGCCACGTTGACGAGGCAGCCAGCGCAGAGAGCATTCCGTACATCAGAACATACGGCTGAGACTTGAAGAAAGCAACATTGGAGATACTACCTGCGAGAGTGTTTGTAACGGGAGCTCCCAGAAGCATCGCTCCAGAGAATTCAAATACGGATGCGAGTCCAACGATTTGGGTAAGAGTTAACACCTTTGAACCAAACGTTGTTCCAAAGGAGTTTGCTAGATCATTGGCCCCGATTCCACACGCATCAATGAAGGAGTTGATAGCGCCTGCAACCAAGATCCATGTATACATTTTTATGTTTGAAGAGTAGTGTGTTAAAGCCTAACGGCGCCGAGTGCCACGCTTGCTGTGACGACGAGTACGGCGCCCGCCCTTCTTCGCCTCCTTCTTCGCTATCTGTGCCTTATACTCGTCAATATCTTTCGCGATTTTTATCGGCAGCACATGGTTCGTTGTACCAACTATGCCCTTCTTGTTCACCACATCCCAATCCTTTAGCTCGCGCTCGAGATCCGCCAGATTCTTCTTAAGCGTCTCCGGTTTCATCTTTCCAATTCCACGAATCGGCATTTACTTTATATGAATATTTAAAGCCCCCCGTGCAGGGTCAACCTTTTGGCATTAGAGTTTAATAACTACCGAATTCTTCCCCGTGGATCCAGCATTCTTCTTCGGATTCGATCCGCGCAGGGCCGAGACCGGTGTCGCAGGAGGAGGACCGTTGCCCGGAGGCACCACAACCGACTGCTTGATGTTCTTCAGGAGCTCATCGATGTTCGGCGGGGAACGCATCTCCTGTGCCGGGGCCGGAGCGGGCGCTGGAGCGGGTGCCGGAGCGGCAACCTTGACCTTCGCACCACCGCCGATCTTGACCTGCTTATCCGCTGCAGGCTGCTTGGGAATCATCGACGGCGGGGGAGCAGGCGGCATACCAGACTGCATGAAACTCATCAGACCAGCAAGCGGGTTCGTGGCCTGAGGGGGCGGGGGAACATTTGCAGTCGTGCGCATCTGCTGGGTCTGGTTCTGCATGGCCGCTGCCGCAAGCGAACGAGCAATGTCCGGGTTCTGACGCATGATGTCATCGATGTTCGGGATCGGTGCCTTGCGCGTCATCTGGTTTGTCAGGTGAACCATGTAGATCATCATACACGCACGCATCGGGATCTTGACCAGCGGGTGCATCTTCAGGTTCTCACCATACTGGTCATACAGCTCCTCAAAATCATCTTCCAGATCAACGACATTCATCTGAGCAGACTCAGACAGTCCATCCAGCTGAAGACCAAACGCCTTGAGCAGGGCTACGTGCTTGGAGCCATACTCCAGTCCGCTCATGGCCGTCACGAACCACTCGGAGAACTGCTTGATGGTGGCATCCATCGACTTCTCCCGCTTGATGAACTCCAGCTCCAGCTTCATCTCCTCCAGAGGCGAATCCATCGTGAACCGCTTGCGCATCGGGACGCCCATCTTGGACAGGCGCTCAAACTTGCGGAGCACCTCATACTTCTCCTTCATCAGTGCCTCGTCCGACACCTTGCGAGGCGTGACCGACGGGGCATATGGCTCGGCGTTGAAATTCATTGTTCCCCCCATCGTGACGGGTCCAGTGTCCTCGGACGACGGCACCAGCTTGGGCGCCGGGGGTCCAGCCGGAACATCGTCAAACGTGATACTAGGGAGGTCAACGGTTTCCAGATTAGCGATTCCTGCGGACTGTGGATTTACGAGCAGGTCTACGTCCATTCTTACTTCTTGTCTTGGGCTTCCTTCTGAAAGTTAGAACGCAACTACTTCCTCCTGCGACTGATTTTTGAACCACGCTTGCGACGGTATGTACGCCGTCCGCCCAGTTTGATCCCCTCATACTTTTTCATGAACACCTTATCGGTCGACGAATACGGTTTCTTCGGATACTGAAAATCAGGTAATCCAAATGTCTGTCTGAAATGTGCAAGTCTCAGCTCCTTCTTATCCACGAAGGTCGTGTTAGGAGGATAGCTGAAGGATAAAGTTTTAGGGTCTTTCTCGTCGAGGTTGCCGGTCACCACAAACCCAGGGGGAGGCACCCATGATTTGGCTGCAGCCGACTTGGCAGCCGCATCCCTTGCAAGGGTAGCCTCTGCTGCCGCCCTAGCCGTAGCCCGTGTTGATTCGGCAAGTGCGCTCGCATCGCTCATGGCCTTCGCACGAATCTCTTCTGCGCGAGCCCGTGTCTCTGCCGCCTGGCGATTCCACCGTTGTCCCGTAGTCTCCGCCGGTGGTGTCACCGGAACAGGCGACTCTACCTCTGGTACGGGTACGGGTGTTGTAGCCGTAGATTCGGGAGCTGCTTCTCTAGCCAAACGACTAGCTTCGGCAGCCTTGGCCACTGCAGCCGCATTCGCTTTAGCTTCTCCAAGCCGACTTGCGCGTCTTGCTTCGGCTGCTTCTTGTTCTGCAAGCGAAGCGGCAGCAGCTGCTACGATCCGATTATTTTCAGCTATTATCCTCTGACCATGGGCCACTGCTTCTTCGTCGGTAATCGATGGTTCAGGTACACGAGGAGGGGCAATCACCGGGGGTAGCGGGGCCGGTGCCGGAGCAGGAGCAGGAACCACAGCGGACTTTGCACGAGCATCTGCGCGCGCACGAAGTTCAGCTACTCTTGCATGGGCAGTGGCGGCTCTTGCACGCGCGTCTATAAGGACTTGCGGATCGGGTGGTAAATTGCGACGCGTGACATTTCTAGGCGCAGGCTGACCCAGATTTCTCGGAGTTCTGCGACTCTGGACAAATGACCTTGCACGTTGAGCAGACGCAGCCATTTCCTCGGCTTCCTCCTCCGGATCAACTGGCACATAGTCATCGTCGTCTTCAACAAAATCCGGTCCAATTCCAGGGACAGGTGGTCTAGGAGGGGCCCCGGGCGCAGCGCGACGAACTGGCACTGGCGGTGGTGCCCGAGGAGGAGGTGGAGGTGGTTGCGAAGGACGGAAGGGCGGAGGAGGGGGGACTTTGTGAGGAGCTGTTGGTGCAGCGAACGGGTTGGATTTGCGTCGCTCGTCTGCTTCCTGTAATTGGCGTTGAACTTCAGCTTCGCGGTCTACACCTACCACGGGTGCCGGTCCAAACGGGTTGGGTTGGAAAGGATTCGCTTCAGTCGGCGGATTCTCAGCTACAAATGGATTCGGTTCGGGTGCCAGTCTCGCGTCCAGCTCTGCTTCTCTGTCAATAGCCTGCGCAGGTGCTACTGCGGGAGCAGGGGGGAGAGCATACGGTGTTGGCGGGGGTCCAGGTAGAGGGATCGGTACGAAAGGCGCAGGAGCATACGGTGTTGGCGGGGGTCCAGGCAGAGGGATTGGTACAAACGGCTTATCGGATTGCACCCGCTGTGTCTTTTTACGCGAGAACGGATTGAGGGGTGCAAATTTTGACGCTACTGTTGGAGCAGGGTGCTTCCACTGTGTCGTCTTTGTCGAATTATTTTGATAATACACATGTCCCGTACTCGGATCTGTCCATTTCTTCCATCCTGCTGGCAATGTGTTTGAGTCGGGAGCGGGTGCCGGAGCGGGTGCCGGAGCGGGTGCCGGAGCGGGTGCCTGAACGGGTGCCGGAGCGGGTGCCTGAACGGGTGCCGGAGCGGGTGCCTGAACGGGTGCCGGCGGATTCACAGACAGTGTTACGCTCGACCCGGTTGGGTGAGATTCTTGAATCTTGAGTGCAGTTACTGCGGCCGCCAGACCAAGTGCGGCCGCCGTGCTGCCAAGGGCAATTGTAGCCATTGTATCTCGCACACATTTAAGTCTTGGTGTGTTCTAATACCCAAAGACCCTGTAAGAATGAATCCGCAAGATCGTCCTTCTTCGGGTGTGATGCAAAATGAGCTTGATTTGCAGCGGGAACGAGTGCGTATGCATGAGTTATGCCTGTCTTTTTGCGTCCTTTATAGTTTGCGGTCGAATCTTCCACTGTCACAATGTTCGATAACTTGTGGGTTGCCGAAACTCCCGAACAATGAAACCCACGGCACGAAAAATACATCTGAATCATCGCCTGGACGCCAAACATCCGTCGGTCCATTTGGTTCTCCAGCGCAACGACCGTCGCTCCCTTCCACGACGCCATACGAGCATCCAGGCTCTTGATGATAGCAGGTGCCAAATCCAACACGGATCCCTGAATGGCCGACGATACACACTTCTTCCATGTATTCTGCTTGCGGTGGTTGTACAACAGACCAACAAGATCCGACTTTTTGGTTGCATCCGTTGTCAGACCCTCTGCTGTAATCTGCTCGTGGAGTTGGTTGGGGGACAGTTTGTTGATCTCGGCCTTGGTGACCTTTGCCTTCTTCTTGGGTGTGTGCTTGGCACAGCTAAACAATCCATTACTAGCATGCTCGTAGCGCGCAGCTGACGTGCATTTATGACATCTAGGAGCACCGACACCTGCCTGTTCTCCTAGTACGTCAATGATGTTCCAATCTACGATAGTCACATCGTTGCGATCTGTGCCTTCAAGGACACAGTAAGCAAGATTTCTGAGGCCCGGATCGAAACTAATGATCTTCATTGGATGTTTGCTCTTAGTATCTATAAATGCCCAGTGGTTAGACGCGACGTGTCTTACGAACACGACGCCGGTGCTTGCGAGTCCTGCGGCGGCCGGCAAACGCTAACTCCTTCATCCAGTCTGGTGTTGCGAGGTCATCGTATGTGGCAGCCGCACCATCGAAAATTGCCTTCTTGGATGGATACTTGACACCCAGCTCTCTGAGTTTAACTGCTATTTCTTCAAGATGTGCTGGATATCCCTGTTGGTTACCCGGATATTCCTTGTGATAATAGTCCTCAATCTTGTCAAGGTCACCAGACGCTTCTGGAGCCTGTGCTTTTAAGTGGGCAAACATGTGAGACATTTATATCATAATTTGAAAATATAAAAATGCCCTGTGACTGCACCTCGAACGTACCGGTTCAACCGTTTAGGTTAAGTTGGATACGTCGACCTACGCCGTGGCTTTAAGCAGAGAGATCAGAACGTTCTTCGCATCGCCCTTGCCAAACGGGATACCGCGGGTCGTCAGAAGCTCCTGCAGTTCCTTCTTGGACTTGTCCTGAAGACTATCCGTATCCAGCGGCGCAGGGGCACCCGTGACAATCTCCGGCTCCTTCTCTACCGACAGGCGGTCATCGTCCTCCTCCTCATCCGACATCGGGATCTCGGCGCGCTGAAGGGTCTCCGTCGGCTCCGGAACGGTTGCAAGCTCAACCCTCGGCTTCACTACACTCGCCATCAGGGTCTGGTTCAGATCACCGATTACAAGCGCAATCGCATTCATGTTCTGGAACAGACGCGTCTGCTGCCAGTAGATCCAGCCGACCATTCCCGCAAGAATCAGAACCATGGATGCAAGAAGCGCAATAGACGCATGAAGGAACTCCATTTATACCGAGGGCGGGGAAAGGTTGTGGCTCCTTAAACGAGGTCCTCCTCTTCATATCCCGAGATACGACGGGGGCGGGTCTGCGGACAAACCCAAGCGCCGATCACAATAGATACAATGCACATCGACACTGCTCCAAAGACAACGAGGGCGATCACACCGTCCTCGTCCATTGCCTTTCTTTCCGCGTTAAAGGTAAATGGGTCGTAAGAGCTTTATGCGGTCCATCCGCAAGATGTTCGGTGGGGATGGTAACGATCTTATTCAGGATGCCGCGCTTGTGGCCACGGGAGCCTACCTTGCTAAGCAGAATCCTGATTCCAGTGTTCTTGGAGTTGTCGGAACGGCCGCCAAGTACGCCGCGTATTTCTTCGGCGGACTCTTGTTGTTCTTCATTGTGTTCTTCTTGATCGCCATGATCTTCGGAAAGAAGACGCAACCCCCTCCCGCCGATACGACTGACTCGGCAACTGGAAAGCCTCCAACGAAATAACCTTGCGTTCTGAATAAATGCCTGCTAAGAAGGGAGGTGGCTTTATTGAGACAATGGTTGCGTCTGGTGTCGGTGCCTACGCTGCGAAGAACTCTTCGTCAATGAAGGGACTGCTGTGGACGCTGGCTAAGTATGTTCTTGTCATCGTGGTCGTCTCGTTCATCCTCTTCTCTGTCCTGCGCCTGATGTCCACGGAGAACTTCGTGCCGGTGACACCGTCTGCAAAAGGTGATGAGAAGACCGAGACCCCGGCTGGAAATGTAATCCTTCATTGATAACAGTTCTTGTACGGACGACAACTCGCCTTCTGTGTAAAGCCCATGCGTTTGCACGGCGTCTTCTTGCAATACGTTTTGGACATCAGGCGATGTTTCTTGAATCGCCGGGTCTTATTGCGAGCTGGCATTTATATCTTCGGGATTAATAAATGAAGTTTCCTAAGATGCCTAAGCTTCCTACCTGGGGTTGGATCGTTCTCGTCCTCGTTGCCGTGTGGTACATCTTCGTTCGCGAGGGCTTCGCCGAGAACATGACGAAGAAGCCGGCACCCGGTCCGGCCGTTGTCGACGCGGCTGCAAAGAAGGCTTAAAAGTCTGCATCTAAGCGAAGCGTCTCGGAGGACGTCACCCTAGAATACTCAGACACCTTCTTCTCGAAGAAATTGGTCTTGCCCTCCAGCGAGATCAGGTCCATGAAGTCAAAGGGGCAACTAACGGCGTAGATCTTCTTACTGCCCAACTGGACAGCAAGACGATCAGCCACAAACTCAATGTACTGGCTCATGAGCTTTGCGTTCATTCCGATCAGCGAACACGGGAGCGCATCACAGATGAACTCCTTCTCCAGTTCAACAGCCTCCTTGATGATCTGGCGAACAGTCTCGTCTGCCGGCTTTGTCTCCAGAGTGTGAAACAGGCTGACGGCAAACTGAGTGTGCAGTCCCTCGTCCCGAGAGATCAGTTCGTTGCTGAACGTCAGGCCCGGAAGCAAGCCACGCTTCTTCAGCCAAAAGATAGAGCAAAAAGCTCCCGAAAAGAAGATGCCCTCCACGCAGGCAAATCCAACCAGACGAGTTGCAAACGACTTGTCCGATCCCATCCAGTTCAGCGCCCACTCGGCCTTCTTCCCGATACACGGCACCGTCTCAATTGCATTGAACAGCTTGACCTTCTCCTCCTCGTCCTTGATATAGGTGTCAATCAGCAGGGAATACGTCTCCGAATGTATGCCCTCCATTGCGTTCTGGAAGCTGTAAAACAGCTTGACGACCTGCGAAGGCACCTCGCCCTGAAACCGGGTCACCAGGTTCTCCATCACGATGCCGTCAGATCCAGCGAAGAAAGCAAGAACGCGCCCAATGAAATGCTTCTCATTCTCGGTCAGCTTTGCCCAGTCGGCCATGTCCTTGGAAAAGTCTATCTCGTCGGGCGTCCAAAAGACGGCTACGCTCTGCTTATACATCTTGTAGAGGTGTTGCTCGGAAGGCTTGATAGGGAACAGAGTGTAGGACATGGCTGTATATATAGTGGAGAATACACTTAAACCTTTGTCTCTCGTCAATACAATGAGTAGTACGACCAACGTCCAAAATCTGCTGACGAACGTGTTTCGCCCGCGATACACATATAATACATTGACGAGCAACTACCAGACGAAACTAGAAATCGCAAATGTCGATACGGTGTCTGCAAATACGGTCACGGCGTATGCGGCGAATATAGGGGACGCGAGTGGCAACGTCTATGTTGGAGTGGGTGCGGGAAATGACCGCTCAATGCTTACAGCAAGCAGTAACACAACGGATACATTCCTTGGTACAGGAGCTGGCAGTGCAACGTGCAATGTGAAAAACTCCGTCTTTCTTGGATATCGCGCGGGCGCGTCTGTTAGCAATGCGTCCAACAGCATCTCCATTGGTGCGAACACTCCGAACGGCGGGAACTCGAATATTTACATCGGATGTGCTACGGGTATTGCGACTGGAAGTAACAATATTTTCCTTGGTCCTGGTATCACGAACGGAGGTGTATCCGTATCTAACACGCTCTTGGTCGGAAGTGGAACCAAGACTGCCATTATTGGAGATCTCACGAACAATCGTATTGGCATCAACATGTCTACGATGTCCGACCCGTCGACCAATATTGTGTTTGATGTGAATGGATATTCCCGTATCAGCGGACCCAGCAGCAACGGTGGACTTGGAATCAATATAAATCCGGGTGTATATACGCTCGATGTCAACGGCAATATGCGCGTATCCGATGGATGGGGATCGCTTATACTGACACACGATGCAAATAGTAACGCATCGTTGACGTTCAGCAACGTGCGGTCAGCAAACTGTAATGCAACCATCCAATCAACGACTGGGTTCACTTCGTCATCGAATACAATTAGAATTACAAACGGATCTTCTTCCACAATTGGCGTACTAAAAAAGGGAACGATAATTGTTCATGCGACCGATAGCATCGCCAGTAGCTCTAATACGGTGGGTGCAACAATCATTTGTTCGGAAATTACCGTGCCGACCATGTATATTGTAGCCAGATATAACGGGGGTACCGCGCAACTTCTTTTCCCTCCCGGTGGCAACATCGGCCTTTCAAACCAAGGCACTACCACCACGTATTCATACTCCATCACGTACTTCCCGTCGCCTTAAACTTCTCCACAATCTTGCGAATGGACACCGACGATACGCCCGATGCAGCCGAGACCTTTGCGATTTGTCCACCCAGTACAGAACAGACCACACCCGCTACGATAGTCTTGGGAGTGTGTTCCATCTCGGGCAAACCTTGTAGCATCAGAACAATTGCATCGCGGTCCGTGTCGGACAGATCCATGTCGGCGCAAATACGTTCGGCAATTCCTAGTTGCGTACTCAGAACGTTCGACCCACCGTCAGAGAACCGCATCAACGCCTTGCACAGAGATCGGATGGACACGTGGAAGAGTGCTGCCACTTCCTCGTGGGTTCGAGTGGCATCGTGTTGACGACAGGACGTAAAGATCGCAGCGGCCATTAACGCACGACGGGTTTCTCCACGGGTCTTTTGAGCATCCTCCACCTTCTTGAATAACGCGCATCCATCCATCACGATTGCCTTGGGCAATCCAGCACGAGAGCACGACTGCTGGATCGCATCAAAGATACCCATCCAAGACCTCTCTCCGTGACTCGAGAATGACCACGCAGAGAGTTTCGCAATTGACTTGGCTTCCTCGGACGCTTGACCGCCTCGCCGACGCATCATCATAGATCCGTATGATGAGTCAGGAAGGAGTTCGCTCGTGATCGTCCCGGTACGAGAGGGGTCGTCTTCAGTATTGCCGTAGACTCGCCACTCTGCTCCCTCGTCAATTGCCGCCCCCAGAATAGTTCCGCAGCGAGTGCACACGCGTTCACCATCGTTGACCACAACGTCATGTTCACACATATGGCATTTACAGTATTGAGATATACGCATTCGTTTTTTATCGCCTCATGCTTTCCAATAGCGAGGGATCATATGCGTTAGGTCTATAATTAGTCAGAAGTGGCGGACGGTGTTGAGAAAGCTTTCCACCGGCTGTCTTGAGCCACGATACGAGCAAATACTTGTCGTCAATCACCCACACCATGTATCCACCCTGCGACAGGGTATTCATGATGTATTCGCGGGCTTCGGACATTTGGAACAGAGGGTAGCCGAACACGTAGGCGGGGATTTCAAATACAATGTACGGCGCATTGGGGGAATGAATGGCTTGCTTGCGAATTTGCCCGTATAATTGGCTGAGCACGGGGCGCATGGCTCGCATGCGTTTTTCTTTGCGATCTTCTTGTTCGTCCCATACGTCACGGGCTTTCAGCATCCTTACATAGTCATCATAAGAATGTTTGGTTCAATCGCACTCGGCGGTGGAGGTGTGCGGGGCGGAATCATGATCGGAGGATTAGCTGCGTTGGAGAAACATCAGGCGCTAGTGTTCCCCAAGGGAATTTACGGGTGCTCGGCGGGGTCTATCATCGCAACAGCTCTTGCCTACAATATCCCAGTGCCTGCGATCAGGCTCATGTTTTCAACCGACTTCAATCTGTCTAGAGTAATCCCGTCCATTAATCTAGCCACGATCACGTCCTTCACAACTGAAAAGGCACTCTTTTCCATGGACGCATTTGGACAGTCAGTTCTCAAGGCATTTGACAATCAAGGGATTGATTTGCGGAATGCTGTGATTGAGGATACACCACAGAAGCTCTACATTATGGCTGCAAACCTGACGACGAGACGGACAGTGTTCTTGTCGGGTAAGGTCCCTGTACTCGATGCCATCAAGGCATCGTGCTGTCTGCCATTTGTCTTTCATCCGCAAATTCTGTATAACAACGTGTACATTGACGGTGGGTTTTATGTCCATAACATGCACACGATTGTTCCCCATGATTGTTTGGTGTTTCATATCAGTCGCTCAGAGTTGAGTATTCATCCGGAACGGCTGAAGAAGATGGCAATTTCAGATTACGCTGCCACTCTCTACGAATCATTTCGGAGCGAGTCTCAGACGAACAATGTCGTGTGGTTCAGGAATGACA
>Ga0114978_10003797_pt1 | contig 12318 bp, 8 predicted proteins | sample S_140212_EF_Meta_FD_87027 | JGI IMG/M metagenome (GOLD analysis project Ga0114978, IMG submission 87027) | Freshwater microbial communities from Lake Simoncouche, Canada to study carbon cycling - S_140212_EF_MetaG | ecosystem: Environmental > Aquatic > Freshwater > Lake | place: Lake...
GCGCAGAACATGATGTACCGCCACACCATGACGGTCTACAACTCCCAGGGCGCCCTCGTTAAGACGATCTCCGACGCCGTGCGCCTCTCGGACTTTGGTCGCCAGGGCCACCCGGGCTACTCCCGCGGCGCTCCCGTCGAGGCGGCCGTCACCCCGGACGGTACGCACATGTGGGTTTCGAACTACTCGATGTACGGCGCCGGTTTTGGAGGCGAAGGCGACGACAACTGCTCCCCCGGTTCGGCCCGCGCCGCCGGCGTTTCCAACAGTTTCGTCTACCGAATCAACCTCAAGACCTTCAAGATTGACGCCGTGGTCGAGGCCGGCATGGTGCCCAAGTACCTCGCGGTCTCACCCGACGGCAAGACCCTGGTCATCACCAACTGGTGCTCGTGGGACGCCGACATTGTCGATCTCAGCCTGAATCGCGTCGTGGCCCGCGTGCCCGTCGGGGCCTACCCCCGCGGCATCGCCATTAGCCCCGACTCCACCACGGCCTACGTCGCCATCATGGGCAGCAGCGTCTTAGCTCAAGTCAACTTGGCCACCCACAAGGTCGTTCGACAGATCTCAGTTGGCTCGAACGTTCGCCACGTCGTCATCGATCCCGTCAACGGCCGATTTCTCTACGCCTCCCTAAACGCCTCGGGCGTCGTCGTCAAAGTCGATCGCGTCTCGGGTCGCGTTATGAATCGCATCCACACCGGTGCGGGCTGTCGCACCGTGGCTATTTCCGGTGACGGCACGGCCATCTTTGTGGTGAACTACGACTCCAACTCGATGACGATGCTGCGGACGAGCGATATGCGCATCCTGCAGACCGTCGCCACTGGGACCCACCCCGTCGGGGTGACCTACGACGGTAAGACTGGTCGCGTCTGGGTCGCCGTCTACACCGGCGCCCTCATGATTTTCAACACTAAGTAGGAGTACTAATGCCACTCGACGCCGCTTCCCAATTCGTCAACGACCTCGTCGCCGGGGGCCGGGGTGAACACCCCGCACCCCAAGATCACCTCGCCCTTCGCGAGGCCTGGGGGGCCATGTTCGCCGCCCTCCCCCCAACGGTGCTGGCTAACGAACGGCGTGACCTCGAAGTGGCCGGCTGTCCGGCCATCTTGTTGACCCCACCGTCAAAGCCAACTGACCTGCTCATTTGGTTCCACGGTGGTGGCTGGGTCATTGGCAGCCCCGAGCTCTCCCTGCCCGAGACCGATCGCCTCGCCACCCAGGCCGAGACTGTCGTTCTCTCACTCGACTACCGCATGGCACCCGAGCACCAGTTCCCCGCCGCCTACGACGACTCCGTCGCCGCCGTCGCCTGGGCCATCGAACACGCGGCCGAACTCGGCATTGATCCCACGAAGATCAGCGTTGGTGGCGACAGCGCCGGTGGCAACCTGGCCGCCGCGGTGGCCCAGCACTACGGTAAGCAACTCCGGGGGCAACTACTCGTCTACCCCGCCGTCGATGCCGCTCGACAGTCGGCCGCCTCCGAGCTCTACGCCGAGGGCTACCTCTTAAACACCCCCACGATGTCCTGGTTCTCGGACCAGTACCTCGGCACCCAAGACCGCACCGACGTGCGGTGCAGTCCGCTGCGCGCCAGTGACGAAGTGATGGCCGCGCTCGCACCGGCCCACGTCGTAATCGCCGAGTACGACCCCCTGCGCGACGACGGCTTTGACTACGCCGAACGAATGCGACAGGCGGGCGTCACGGTCACGGTCGATCACCACGCCGACCAGATGCACGGCTTCTTCAGCCTGCCGGCCGTACTGCCCGGCGGCGAACGGGCCATCGCCACCGCGGCCGAATTTCTTAAGTCGCTCTAATCATTCACGACCAATCATCGACCAGGTAAGGGCTGTACGACATGCATCCTGATCTGCACACAATTAACGAGTACCCCTCCCTCGGCGAAGAGATCGCCACGACTCGACTGGCCGCGGCCCAACATCGCCTGGCCCACTTGCGACTCTTTACGGCCGGTGTCCTGCCCGACAGCGAGGTCGGTCCCGGCATCCTGGTCGTCTTTGAGGGCTTCGACGCCGCCGGCAAAGGTGGGGCGATTCGCCGTCTCGCCAACGGACTCGACCCCCGCCACGTCGCCGTTGTCCCCATCGGGCCACCGACTCCCGAGGAGATGGCCCACCACTTCCTCTGGCGCTTCCAGTCTCACCTGCCCGGTCGGGGCGGCATGACGGTCTTTGATCGCTCCTGGTACGGACGAGTCCTCGTGGAACGGGTCGATGGCCTCATTGACTCTTCCACCGTGAAACGAAGCCTGCGGGAGATTGCCGAATTCGAAGCGGCCCTGGCCGAGAGTCCGACCATCATCGTGAAGTTCTGGATGCACATCTCGGACGACGAACAGCTCCGGCGTTTTGAGGAGCGCCGGGATAGCCCCCTCAAACAGTGGAAGCTCACCGAGGCCGACTGGCACAATCGTAAGAAGCGTGATCAGTACATTGACGCGACGAACGAGATGCTGTCGGCCACCGACTCCCCGAGTGCACCGTGGCACGTGGTTTTGGCCAACTCCAAGCGATACGCCCGGGTCCAGGTCTTAGAGGTCCTGAACCACGAGATTGAAGCGGGCCTGATTCGGCGCGGTATCACCCCGCCGAAAAGTCGGGGCCAGGACTACCTCGCATAATCCTCACGGGAGCGCCGTTTCTCTGAAACACTGCCCCTATGACTTTTCGCTACGGACTGACAATTCCCCTCGACGGCGTGCCCCTCTCGGAGCAGAAGGAGTGGTTCCACCGCATCGCCGACCTCGGCTACACCGACATCTGGTCGGCCGAAATCGACGGCACCGACGGTTTCACTCCCCTGGCCCTCGCGGCCGCTTGGGAACCTCGCTTACAGCTCGGCGTCGCCGTGACGCCCGTCTTTACCCGTGGGGCCGGACTGATGGCCATGAGTATTGCGAGCATGGCCGAAGCGGCACCCGGTCGCTTCACTATGGGCATGGGTGCTTCGAGTAAGCCGGTCGTTGAGAAGTGGAACGGCATCACCTACGACCAGCCCTACGCCCGTGTCCGTGACGTCTTGCGTTTCGTTAACAGTGCCCTGGCCGGCGAAAAGATTGATGAAGTCTTTCCGACCTTTGAGGTCCACGGCTTCAAGCTCTCCCGCCCCGTGGCCGTGAAACCACCGATTCTTCTCGGAGCGCTCCGTCCCGGGATGCTCCGTCTCGCGGGACGCGAGGCCGACGGCGCGATTCTGAACTGGCTCGGTGCCAAGGACGTAGCCCAGTGCGCCGCCGAAGTTGGCGAGGGTAAAACGATTGCGGCCCGGCTCTTCGTTGTTCCAACTGAAGACGCCGACGCGGCCCGCTTTATCGCACGTCGAATGATTTCGTCGTATCTCACGGTGAACGCTTATGCCGAGTTCCAAAAGTGGCTCGGTCGCGGCGAGGCCCTGCAGCCGATGTGGGACGCCTGGGCCGAGGGTGATCGCAAGAAGGCCAACGAGGTCATTCCCGACTCGGTCGTTGACGAACTCATCATTCACGGCAGTTACGACCAATGCCGCGACCATATCCAGGCTTACATTGATGGCGGGGTCCAGATTCCGTCGCTGGCCATCATTCCCTTCGGCGTCGACATGAAGGATGCCATCGAGGGGTTGGCTCCTCGACGCTAAGTCGAGCAACCAACCCGCAAGAACTAGGCCTGCTGGATTTCGAAGAGCTCCAACATTTCAGCAAACTTGTCCCGGGCTGCCGCTTGACGGGTCGGAATGTGATCGGTCGGAATCTCGCTCGGGGCGTAGTTCTTCAGGGCGTGGCGCGCCACCGTCTGGCGGTGCACTTCGTCCGGGCCGTCATAGATTCGAGCGGCACGAGCGGCGCGATACATCGCTTCGAGCGGCATGTCCGAGGAGTAACCGAGCGAACCGTAGGTCTGGAGTGCACGATCAATCACGTTGTGCAGTACGGTCGCGCCGTAGTACTTGATCATCGCGATCTCGACGCGGGAGGCCGAAGCCCCAACCTGGTCCATCTTCCACGCGGCGTGCAACGTCATCAAACGAGCGGCGTGCATCTCGGCCATCGAATCAGCAATCCAGTTCTGGATGGTCTGCTTCTCGCTCAGGAGTGAGCCGTGGGTGTAGCGGCTGAGAGCCCGTTCGCACATCATGTCGAAGGCCCGCTGACTCTGGCCCAACCAGCGCATGCAGTGGTGGATACGACCTGGGCCCAATCGAGCTTGGGCTAGTTGGAAGCCGGCACCCTCGTGACCAATCAAGTGATCAGCCGGAATACGAACGTCCTCGTAGAGAATTTCGGCGTGGTTACCAAAGCGGCCGTACTCAACCTGGGGGTCGTCCATCGCACCCACGTCCCGAAGGATCTTGACGCCCGGCGTGGTGACGGGCACCACGAACATCGACGAGCCCTGGTAGGGGTGAACGTCGGGGTTAGTGACGGCCATCACGATGAGAATGTTGGCAACTGATCCGTTGGTCGTGTACCACTTGCGGCCGTTGATGACCCACTCGTCACCGTCTCGTACGGCCAACGTCTTAAGGAGTCGAGGGTCGCTGCCGGCCGTGTGGGGCTCGGTCATTGAAAAGCCCGAACGAATCTTGCCGTCGAGGAGGGGCTGCATCCAACGCTCGCGAATATCTTCGCGGCCCGTCATCTCCATCCCGGCGGCCAACAACTCGGCGTTACCGCTGTCGGGGGCGTTGTTACCAAAGACCAGTGGGGCGTAGGGCGACTGGCCGAGGATTTCGTGCATGAGGCCGAGGCGGACTTGACCAAAACCCATACCGCCAAGTTCGGCCGGCAGGTGCGCGGCCCAGAGGCCGCGAGCCTTGACCTGTTCTTGGAGGGGCTTGATGAATTTCACGACATCGTCGTAGGGCAGACGGAGCGTCTCGAGCGGGAAGATCTCTTCCTTGACGAAAGAGCGCATCCAGACCAGTTGCGCTTCAAATTCTGGGTCAGTTTCAAAATCCCAAGCCATACATCCCTCTCCTCAGAGTCAATTCCACCGGCAAGTACCAGCACTCAATGTAGGCGAGCGCCGTCAAGGACGTGTTCGACACCCGCTACTAAAGTTCCGTTATGGAATGCTCCCAAGTTACGCCAACGGGGAGTGCGAAGTCACCGTGGTGATTAGGACCACTCGCCACAGCGCCGAGGGCCCTGGGGTCCCGTCCATCGAACGGGCACGGCAGTTCTGGTCGGACCACCAGATGCAGATTCAGCAGTCGCTGGGACGACCGGCCTTCGCCCTGCGCCTCGCCCCGCCCGGTTCGGCTCGCTACCGTCTCGCCCGACGGATTCTGGGATCGACCAACCTCACCACGACCTCATCGTGGCCGATCCGACTGACCGTTACCTCGACCCCCGAGCGGCCACCTCAACTCGACGGCGTCCTTCACTGTTCTGTTAGTGACGGTCCTGCCAGCATCGACGAGCTAAACGAACTCGTGGCCGCGGCGAACCCGGGCACGTGGATCTTCGCCGTCAACGAGCGTGACGGCGGCACTACTCCCCACGACATCGATGAGCTCGTCCGCACCGCACCAGCCAACGCCGACGTGGTCTACGGCGACGAGGTGGCGCCCGGCTACGAAAACCTCACTCCGAGTGCTCCCGGCATCCACTCCACACTCAGCTACAACCAACTCGGTCGCTCCGTCATCGTGCGCCGCGAGGCCTGGCTCGGGGTCGGCGGCCTCAACCCCGCACTCGGGTCGGTGGCCCTCGACGACCTCCTCCTGCGCCTGGTCGAATCGGAGGCCACCTTTACGCGATCCAACGTGGTCGTGTCGTGGTCGCAGCCTCCGGCCCCCCTCGAGTTGGGTGCGCTCGAGCAGGCGCTGGTGCGTCGCAACATCACCGCCACCGTGACCCGCGACGGGGCCCACCGGGCCCAGTGGCGCGTGGCTTTGCCCGCAACACTGCCAACGGTAGACATCGTGATTCCCACCCGTGATCGCCTCGACCTCCTTCGTCAGTGCATCGACTCCATTCGATCGAGCACGACGTATCAGAACTACCGCATCGTGGTGCTCGACAACGACTCTGTGGAAGCCGCGACGCTGGCCTATCTCCAGAGTGGTGACGTGGCGGTAACGCCCTGTCCGGGGCCGTTTAACTACGCCCACATCATCAATCGCGGCGTGGCCGCCAGCTCGGCCGACGTGATTGTCACACTCAATAACGACGTCATCGTCACCGACCCGCAGTGGCTTGAGACCCTCGTGGGGTACGCCCTGCTGCCCGACGTCGGCGTCGTAGGACCGCGCCTCGTCAACGGCGAGGGAAATTCTGACCACGACGGCATCACGATTGCCCCCTACCCCCAGCATCTCCAGCGGGGCGTCAACTACGGCTGGGACGATGACTTTGTGAAGTCCATCAGAAACGTGGCGGCCGTCACCGGAGCCTGTCAGGTCTTCGAACGTCGCAAGTGGAACGAAGTGAAGGGCATGGACGAAAGCCTGGCCGTGACCTTTAACGACATCGACCTCTGCCTCCGTCTCAACGTGGCCGGCTACGAAACCCTCTTCACGCCCTACGTGGAGCTCGTCCACCTCGGCAAGGCCTCACGGGGAACGAAGGAAGCACTCGATGATCACGTCCGGTTCATTCAATACTGGAATCTGGTCGCCGGCTTCAACGATCCCTACTGCCCGGCGAGACTCGAACTTGTCGGGCCTCGGTACAGCGTTCGCGATTAAGCGGGCACCCGAACTAGGGCGCTGATGGGCGTCGTAAAACGCTTACGCAGCCTGGCCGCCTCGGACCTCGTTAACTTTTCCCGACGCAGACTCTTCAGCGGGTGTTTGATTCGGTATCGCAGAGGCTGACGGCGCTGGTTCTTCCGTCCCCATGGCGTGATGTGATGAACGGGTGCGCCGAAGAGCTTGCCGCAGGCCGCGAAGAAGGGGGCATTGGAGTCGCCCCCCTCATACTCCAGCACGTAGACGTGATCGGCGCCGAAGCTGGCTTGAAATCCGGCCACCATCTCGGCGTACTCGAATCGATAGGTCCGCTCCTTGAAGGGGAAGACGCCGGTCGAGGCGATGGTTTTCACGAAGGTGGCGCGAGACTCCGTGAGTCCGTGCTTGAGTAGCTCCTTGTAGAGACTCTCGACGTACTCGGTGACGGGGCGAAGGACGAGCAGAACCTCCACCGAAAAGCCGGCCGCCTCGGCCACGGTTTTGATCCGCTCTAAGAGATCGGGCCGGAGATACCAAAACTCGAAGTCCTCTGAACTGAGCAGGACGGAGTTGAGCGACGTGGCCTTGAGTTCGGCGGCCAGGTCGGCCAGTGAACCGAGCTCGGGGTTATAGCCGGCGTCACCATTGAGTTCCCACGCAATGTTGTGATGACCCCCGTTACGGACGTGGCCGGCGTAGGGAAAGAGGATGCCCTGAGTCTCGAAGAAGTCGCGATGCGCACCCATCATCGTCTGCACGGAGGTCGTCCCCGTCTTGTGGGTCCCGACGTGAAAAATCAGGTGTTTTCCTGGTTGCGTAGCCACGGCGTCACGCTAATGGCTACCGACGGTTTTGCGGAGGATTTAGGGGATCGAGAAGGGGTGCGAGGGGCCCAATTGCCCCTAACGAGAGCCCAAAGTGGACCCCCCGTGAGGATGATAGGTTCATCCCCCATGAGAAGAGTCCCGGTCGCTACAATCCTCGCTCTCTCCCTAGCGCTTCTCGCCGTCCCGAGCATCAGCGGGGCCGCCGGTTCACTAACCAGCACCAAGCAGTCCGCCATGATTCGTCAGAGTCTCAAGGTCAAACCACTGCCGAAGGTACTCACGCCCCGTCTCACGACGGCACTGCGTGAGACGGCAACGAACCACTCGCTGAACTCCTATCTCGGTCGCCTCGGCCTCTCCGCCTGCGACCCCCTACGAGACTTGAAGAAGGCCCGCCAGTTGGTCTCTTGCCACCTCGGCGACCTGACGTCGAAGAAGATTGTCGTCCTCTTCGGCGACTCGTCAACCTTCGCGTGGGCCGAGGCCCTCGATGGACCATTCAAGGCCCAGGGTCTCCGGCTCGAACTGCTGGAGTTCTCCTCCTGCTCCAGTCCCTCCCTCGAAGAGAATGAGCAAGCCTTCAGCGACAGGTGGCGGTACTGCAGCGCATGGCACCAACGAATGCCGGCCTTCGTCGCCAAGCTCAAACCGATAGCCGTCATCTCCTCCTCGGCCGCCTACCAGTCCCCCACGACCGATCGAGAGTGGATTGCTGCCTACGCCCAGACCTTCGACGACCTCGCGCCCCGCGGTGAAACACGCATTCTCATTGGCACTACACCCTGGCTTTCGCGTTCGGCTCCGAGCTGTCTGGCGCTCAATACCGGTGACGTCAACCAGTGCACCTTCAAGTACTCACCAAAGTCGCCCTTCGCCAAAATCCTCCGACGTGATGAGGGGGTCGCCCGGGCCGCCGAGGCCACCCTGGTGCCCGCCGTGGATCTGCTGTGCGTCAATCAACGTTGTCCGATTGTGATTCAGGGCCACATTGTCTACCGTGATGAGCACCACATCTACGAGTCGTACGCGCGGGTCATTGGACCACTCATCTCCGCGAAGCTCGATCTACCGCGCTGAGCCCTCGGCTACCCGCACCGCACCGCACTACCTCATTCGGGTGACGAGAGTGCAACGGCCGTTCGGCGGGTGCGCGGCACCAACTGCGTGATACGGGCCATCACGAGCACGGTGAGGCACGGCCAGACCGGCGTCCAGTAGCGAAAGCTGGGAATACCACCGAGAGCGATCGTAAAGATGCTGGCCAAGACGAGCGCCGAGGCGTAGAGCACGAGACCGGACGGAAGTCGAAAGACCTGCTCGCCGCGCCGACGACGGCGCAAGAGTCGGGCCCACACCACGAGCGACATGCCACAGAACAGCCCGAAGGCCAGTTGCGGCAGGCGGGCCGTCGACTCCACGGCCCCGAGAAACGGCACCCGCTCATTCAGGGGCATCTGTTCTGGCCCCATCCATCGGGTGACTTCATTCCTAACCGTGGCCGAGGTGTTGAGGTGCTGCAACGGGGAGCCGACGTGGTAGAGACCCGAGGCCACGTAGGGCGGTCCCACCAACTGCCACTCGACCGATCGGGCCATTTCGCTCAACACGGTGAAGGGGTGGGCCGTCATGGCCTTCATCACGACCGACTTCAATGCCACTTCAGTCTCGAACTCGGGTTCACGTGAGATCAATGTTTGGCTGAGAACGGAGTCGGGGTTCCAGAGATTGTTGGTGGAGGACCCGGGCATATTCGGGAAGTCCCGGTCGCAGACCTCCAAGATGGCGGCCTTGGTGGTGCCGCTCTGCGTCGCCGCCTCACTGCACGGAATCATCGACCCCCAACGAGCGAAGAGATTGATGGCCTGGCCGGGAGCAATCGAGAAGTTGTCGTAGGTCGTTTGGTACCACGACGCCAGCTTGACGCAGGGCACCAGTCCGAGGAGGCAGCCGACCGAGACGATCGAGAGCTTGGCGACGAGTCGTCCCCGGCGAGTCCGACCGGCGACCTGTAAGCGAAAGAGTGCGACCGCCAGGAAGACGAAGAGAGTCAGTCCCACCACCTGCAGAGATGGCCGCACGGCTACGAGACAGCCCGCGGCACCAAAGGCCACGGCCGCCAAGAGGGCGTTGCTCCAAAGGCGTCGCTTCGACGAGATCAACACCAGACCGAGGAGCGCCACGACGAGGAAAAAAGACGTCAGCGCCTCGGTGAGGTAGGTGCGTTCGGCGAAGATCTGCGCGGGCAGGAGGGAACAGAGCAGCGCCGCGACCATCGCCAACTTCTTCTCCGTGAAGAGTCGCACTATGGCAAACACCATCACCGTCGTGGCCACCCCCACGGCTAGGTGGAGCCAGAGCACCGTGGCGGCGTTGGGGTGACCGAAGGTTCCGTACTGCCAGAGGAGATAGACAAAGGGTGAATGGAATCTCGAGGGGGGGCCAATGTGGCCGGAGGCGGTGAAGATGTAGTCCCAGGAGTCCGAAAAATAGACCCCTCGAGAGTTGTAGGCCATGAGCGCAAGGCGGGAAAGTGCCGCCACGAGGCCGACGAGAACAAATTGGAGTGGGACCCAATCCAACGTCTTGGAGACGCGTTGGCCCGTGGTCAATTTTCTGCGTTCACGTCGCGAGATAGTTGTCTGCATCTTGAAGAACCGTCGTAGTTGACGCTACTTCACTACGTGAATAAAACGTGACCACGAACCAGGCCGGCAAAGTGCCGACCACGCAACTGGTTACACGTTTAGATCGCGAAAGAGCGTTTCGAGTGCGGCGCGCGCCACGTCGGGCGCACACTGTGCATCAATCGCCCGTTGTACGTTCTGCGACATCATTTCCCACGTGTTCTCGTCCCCGTAGAGCGCGATCACGGCATCAGCGAAGGCGTCGGCCTCGTCGGCGGCCAGACAGTCGCGACCACTCTCCATCAAGGTGCCCTCGATGGCAATGGCCGTGCAGACGAAGGGCACGCCGTGCGAGGCACTCTCACCGAGCTTGCCCTTGATGCCGGCGCCGTAGCGCAGCGGGGCCACTACGAGTCGCACCGTGTCGTAGAGCGGCACGAGGTCCTGGACCCAACCCACGATGTTGACGCCCGGACGTGCGAGGGCCGCGATCTGGTCGGGCAGGTGGGAGCCGACCACGTTGAACTCGACGCCCGGCAGGGCGGCCTGGACGCGGGGAAAGACCTCTTCGATGAACCAGACCACGGCGTCACGATTGGGCAAGTGGTTGAAGTTACCGACGAACATGATGTCTCGACGCTCGCTAAACCCGTGCACCCGGGGCAGCGAGGAGTGGACGTTGGAGACGACGCGAACATCGGCGCCGGGGACGGCCTCACCTAAAACACCCAGTTCGGTATCGGTCACAACGAGCGTGGCGTCACAGCGCGTCACCAGGCCGAGTTCGGTCTCGCGAAACCACTTGGCAATATCGGCGATGGCGGGATCGTTCTCGATTTCGGCGCGGCGGGCCTCACGGACGTAGTGCAAGTCCACGGTGTCGTAGATGATTTTGGCCTGTGGGGCGAAGGACCGTACCAACTGTTCGGTCTTGATGGCGTCTTCCGGACGGGACAAGATGGCCAACTTGAGGATCGGTCCGAGACGGGCAATCTCTGGTCCGTAGTTCGAACGTCCGTCTAGAACTTCTACTTCCAAGTCACGGAGGGCGCCGGCGTACGGCTCCTCGCAGGCGCCGCGCATGACGAGAAAGGTAACGGCGTATCCCATCTGGCGCAAGATGCGCACGATTTCAAACATGCGAATCGAACCGGAGTCCTTGTCGGTCTGGGGCACGTTGGAGTCGACCACCAAGATGCGTCCCCGGGGACTGCGCCACGCCTGGCCGACCTGGTGGCGGGGGGCCGGCTCGAAGTGGTCCTCGAGTTCGGTGGCCCACTTCGTGACGAGGCGCCGGCGATTGATATTCATGAGCGCCCACTTCTTGGGACTCTGATCGTTGCCGTAGGTGGCCCCCTCGAAGTGATAGATCCGTGACTTGGGCTGGTACATCACGCGGTAGCCGGCGCGGCGCGCCGCGAAGGCGAAGTCGGTCTCTTCGTAGTAGGCCGGAGCGAAGTCGAGGTCGAAGCCACCGGTCGCCTGCCAAACCGAGTGGCGAATCAAAATGGCCGCACCCGAGCAGTAGTCCACTTCCCGCGGGAAGTTGTACCACGACCGGTCCGCCCGGTCACCCTTGCCGTAGTTCACGCCCGCACCCGAGTTGAAGATCAACGAGCCGGCCTCCTGGAGGACGCCATCGGGGAAGAGGAGCTTGGCGCCCACAATGCCAATCGTGTCGTCGGAGCGGGCCATGTCGACCAGGGCGTCCAGCCAGCCGTCGGTCACCACGGTGTCGTTGTTGAGCAAGATCACCCAGGGCTCCGACACGGCGGCGAAGCCGGCGTGGACGGCACGGAGGAAGCCCACGTTCTCCTCGAGACAGAGATTGGTGATGCCGGCGATATCCGCGAGCCGCTCGGCCGTCTCATCAGTTGATCCGTCGTTAACGACGACGACGCGATAGGGCGTTTCATTGGTCGTCATCATCAGCGAACGCAGACAGGTGGCCGTCATCGACCAGTTGTTGAAGACCGGGATAATGACGACGACATCGGCAGCGACCGATGGTTCGAAGGCGATGACGCGGGTGTCACTCTGGACTCGTAGGACCTCGGCGGTGGGGTGGCCCACCTTGATGCCCTCATCCGACCGCCAGGTGGTCCAGCGCACGTAGAGGCGAAGAAATTGGATCAACACCCAGAAGAAGGCCTGGAAACGCTTCGAATCCGGTGGGA
>Ga0114978_10003799_pt1 | contig 12316 bp, 11 predicted proteins | sample S_140212_EF_Meta_FD_87027 | JGI IMG/M metagenome (GOLD analysis project Ga0114978, IMG submission 87027) | Freshwater microbial communities from Lake Simoncouche, Canada to study carbon cycling - S_140212_EF_MetaG | ecosystem: Environmental > Aquatic > Freshwater > Lake | place: Lake...
AGGCGGGGGTTATCACCACGATGTCAAACTCATCAGACGCCCTGAATCACCAATATATTTCTCAATCAAAAAATCAGATCCTCTCCATTTTGGTGACCGCGTCGCTGATCCTTGTCTTCGCCTACCTCTGGTTAGCAAGAAGTCTTGCGGAACCCATGTCACATGCCGTCAACATTGCAGACCAATTGGCCCAAGTTAACTTGGCGGTTCCGGTGGTCATCAGCGGGAATGCTGAAACCGCTCAACTGCTCACCGCCATGGCGCATATGCAGTCGAGTTTTGCTGGCATTGTGAAAAACGTCAAAATCAATGCGCAAAGCGTCGCTATTGCCAGCGCCGAAATCGCTCAGGGCACGCAGCAAAACGCCTCGCTGGTCGAAGAAATGGCCGCCGCTGCCAGCAGCCTGAAATCCAGATCGCAAGCTTTGGTACAAGAAGTTGCCGTCTTCAAACTGGAAGGCGATGGGTTGCGCGCAAAACCCTCAATGGGCGGGTTGGGTAAACCCTTTAGTACCAATGAACCTGCCCCATTCCATGCGGCGAAAAACACACGAACCAAAGGGCTGACGTTAAAACAGATCGCCGCCAAGTCCCAGTCCAGCGGACATGATAAATGGCAGACTTTTTAAACCCAGCTCACACCAGCACCAGGTTTTCCAGCGAATCCAAAACCCCGTCTGCATCCACACTTTGTATAGGTTCGCCGTGGTTGTAACCATAGGTGACCAAAACGACCCGACAACCAGCCGCACGCGCGGCTTGTGCGTCATTGGAAGAGTCCCCCACCATCAAGGTACGGTGAACCTGGCTGCCCATGGCTTCACAGGTCTTTAGCAGCGGAAGCGGGTGAGGTTTTTTGTGCTCAAAGGCATCGCCCCCGAACGTATGTTCAAAAAATGACGCCAGCCCCTTTTCTTTGAGAAGCGCCACCGCAAACAGGGTGGGCTTGTTGGTCAGGCAGGCCATCCTGACGCCGCTGGCCTTGAGTTGCTGCAGCCCGGCCAGCACCCCCGGAAACACCGTGGCGTGTTGCCCATTGACCGATCGATAATGAAGCTGATAACTGAGCCAGGCCGGCTCATACAGCGCATCCAAAGCGTTTCCCGAAAAGGGCTCAACTCCTGAATTAATAGCTGACTCAGCAATACTGACGTGCATCAGGACACTTTTTATTAAGTGCTCCGAGCCTTTGCCGATCATCTGCGATACCGTCTGCGTATCCATAGAATAGGCATCAAACGGCGCCGGCAAATCACGCAACATCAAATTTAGGGCCACGCAAAAGTCACCCACGGTGTCCACCATCGTGCCGTCCAGATCGACGATGACGGCGTCAATATTTTGGAACTTTAGCTTCATAAAGCCCAGTCGTATTCAATGGTGATCGGCGCGTGGTCCGAGAACTTTTCACCCTTGTAGATCGACTCGGTACGGGCCAGACCCGCCAAAGCAGGGGTGGCCAAGTGGTAGTCCAGCCGCCAGCCTACGTTTTTGGCATAGGCCTGGCCCCGGTTGCTCCACCAGGTGTAGGCGTCATCGGTGGCGGTGGGTTGCAGTTGTCGGTACACATCGACCAGACCGGCTTCATTTAAGAGTTGCGTCATCCAAGCGCGCTCTTCGGGCAAAAAGCCTGAATTTTTCTTGTTGCCCTTGAAGTTTTTCAAGTCAATCTCCTGGTGGGCGATGTTCACGTCGCCACACAAAATGAACTCGCGCTCGGCCTTGAGGGCTTGCAGGTGCGGATACAGCTCGGCCAAAAAGCGAAACTTGGCTTGTTGACGCTCCTCCCCTGATGAGCCACTGGGAAAGTAGCAGCTGATGATGGAGCGCTTGGCGCTGGGGGTGTCAAACCGCAGCTCGACATAGCGGCCCTCCGAGTCAAACTCCGGCGACTTGTGGCCCACGATGATGTCGCTGGGCTCCTGGCGGGTGTAAACGCCCACGCCTGAATAGCCCTTTTTCTCGGCAAAGTGAAAGTAGCCCGTCATCCCAGCCAGTTGTTCAAATTTACCCTCCACGTCTGCCGCTTGGGCCTTGACCTCTTGCACGCAAATACAATCAGGCGCAGTTTTAGCCAACCAGGCCTCCAGGCCTTTGGTGGTGGCAGAGCGGATGCCGTTAAGGTTGAGGCTGGTTAATTTAAACAAGGAAATTCCCATGCTAGAAAGTGTTGAGTCAATAACTGGACAAACCCCGGAGCCGGCTTCGCTGGCGCTGGATTTTGTGCAGTTTGCCGTGGATTGTGGTGTGCTGCGTTTTGGTGAGTTTAAAACCAAGGCCGGCCGCTTGAGCCCCTACTTTTTTAACGCCGGTCTGTTTGACGATGGCGCCAAACTCGGGCGTCTGGCGCAATTTTATGCGCAGCGCCTGATGACCAGTGGTATCGAATTTGACATGATTTTTGGCCCCGCCTACAAGGGCATCCCCCTGGGCGCCGCCGTGGCAATAGAACTGGCGCGCTTGGGTAAAAACGTGCCCTTCACCTACAACCGCAAAGAAGCCAAAGACCACGGCGAAGGCGGCACGCTGGTCGGTGCGCCACTCAAAGGCCGGGTGCTGATTGTGGACGACGTGATGTCTGCGGGTACCGCCGCCAGAGAGTCCATCGCCATCATTCGCGCTGCGGGTGCCACCGCGCATGCCGTGGTCATCGCGTTGGACCGCCAGGAAATGGCCACCGAAAAGCAAGCCGATGGCAGCACCAATGACGTGCCCTACAGCGCCGTGCAATACGTGCGTGAACAACTGGGTTTGCAGGTGTGCGCCATTGCCGAACTCTCGGACTTGATGGACTACCTGGCCGCTCACAGCGCCGAGGGATTAAGCGCTGACCACGAGCGGGTAATGGCTTACCGCGCACGCTATGGCGTGCAAGACAAACAAAGCTGAGGGCGCTTCATCAGCACCCATTCAAGGTGCTGATAGGTCAACCCCGAGCCTGTTAGCCCAGCTTGGCTTTCAGCAAGTCATTGACCTGCTGTGGATTGGCCTTGCCTTTGCTGCCCTTCATGATTTGGCCGACCAAGGCGTTGAGCGCCTTGGCGTTGCCCGACCGGTACTCTTCCACGTTTTTCGGGTTAGCAGCCAACACGCTGTCCACAATGGCCTCCAACTCACCCGAGTCGTTCATTTGCTTGAGCCCTTTGGCTTCAATCAGGGCGTCCACATCACAGCCTTCACCATTCCAGATCGCATCAAACACCTGCTTGGCAGCATTATTGGAAATGGTGGCATCGGCAATGCGCCCTATCAAAGCCGCCAGCGTCGCGGCGTTCACGGGGCAGGCCGCAATACTCAACTCATCGGCGTTCAAGCGGCGTGAGACTTCACCCATGATCCAGTTGCTGGCCAACTTGGGTTGGCCGCAGGCTTTGGCTGCAGACTCAAAGTAAGTGGCCATTTCGCGGCTTTGCGTCAAAGCTGTGGCGTCATACTCCGAGAGCGCGTAATCATTGACGAAGCGCTGGGCCATCACACGCGGCAATTCGGTCATCTCGGCGCGTACGCGCTGCACCCACTCATCGGCAATCACCAACGGGGGCAAGTCGGGGTCGGGGAAATAGCGGTAATCAGCGGCGTCTTCCTTAGTGCGCATGGCACGGGTTTCGCCAGTATCTGGGTTAAACAACACGGTGGCTTGCTGGATGGCGATGCCATCCTCAATTTGTTCAATCTGCCAGCGCACTTCATAGTCAATGGCTTGCTGCATGAACTTGAAACTGTTCAGATTTTTTACCTCGCGGCGCGTGCCCAAAGGCTCGCCGGGTTTGCGCACCGACACATTGGCGTCGCAACGAAAGCTACCCTCTTGCATATTGCCATCGCAAATGCCAATCCAGGTGACGATTTTGTGCAGCTCTTTGGCGTAGGCCACGGCCTCGGCGCTGGAGCGCATATCGGGCATAGTCACAATTTCCAGCAAAGGCGTGCCGGCCCGGTTCAAGTCGATACCGGTTTGACCAATAAAGTCTTCGTGCAGCGACTTGCCCGCGTCTTCTTCCAAATGCGCGCGTTCCAGGCGCACCGACATTTTTTGCTCGCCCAGAAAAAACTCAATCTCACCGCCCTGGACGACCGGAATTTCAAACTGGCTGATCTGGTAACCCTTGGGCAAGTCAGGGTAAAAGTAATTTTTGCGGGCAAAGATACTTTTGGGTGCAATGTGGGCGCCAATGGCCAAGCCAAACTGAATGGCGCGCTCGACTGCGCCTTTGTTCATCACCGGTAACGTGCCCGGCAAGGCCAGGTCCACGGCGCATGCTTGCGTGTTGGGCTCAGCGCCAAAGGCGGTCGGTGCGCGACTGAAAATTTTGGATCGGGTGGAGAGTTGGGCGTGGGTCTCAAACCCGATGACCACCTCGTAGCCCATGACCAGCGGGGACTTGATGGACGCACGCGCCAAATTGGTGGTTTCTACAAAAGCGTTCATATTCAAAATCCTTCGGGCTTGGCGGCATGCCAATCGGTGGCCTGCTGAAAGCGGTGCGCCACGTTGAGCAGCTTGGCCTCTTGTGAATAATTTCCAATGAGCTGCATGCCCACCGGCATGTGACCCGCCCCAAAGCCCACCGGAATGCTCATGCCGGGCAAACCAGCCAAGGAGCCAGGCAAGGTGAAGATATCGGCCAGGTAACTGGCCAGCGGGTCTTCGGACTTGTCGCCCAGCTTCCAGGCCACCGTGGGCGCCACCGGCCCGGCGATCACGTCACAGACCTTGAAGGCCTGCTGGAAATCATCCGCAATCATGCGGCGAATTTTTTGGGCTTGCAGGTAATAGGCGTCGTAATAGCCGTGTGACAGCACGTAGGCACCAATCATGATGCGGCGCTTGACCTCGTCTCCAAAGCCTTCGGCACGGGTCTTTTTGTACATATCGATCAGGTCGGTGTACTGGTCAGCGCGGTGGCCAAACTTGACGCCGTCAAAGCGACTCAGGTTGCTCGACGCCTCGGCGGGGGCAATCACGTAATAGACAGGAATCGACAACTCCGTGCGTGGCAAGACGATGGGCACCAGCTTGGCCCCCAGCTTTTGGTACTCCGCCAAGGCGGCGTCCACTGCAGCGCGCACATCAGGTGCCAGGCCTTCGCCAAAAAACTCGGCAGGTATTCCAATGCGCAGTCCTTCAATGGGGGCATTCAAAGACACTGAGAAATCTTCGGCAGGAATATCCAGCGAGGTCGAGTCGCGGTCAGCGTCAGGCCCGCACATGGCGGACAAAAGCAATGCGCAGTCTTCGGCGGTGCGCGCCATCGGGCCGGCTTGGTCCAGACTGGAGGCAAAAGCCACCATGCCGTAGCGCGAGGCCCGGCCATAGGTGGGCTTGATGCCCGTAATGCCGCAAAACGAAGCGGGCTGACGAATCGAGCCGCCCGTGTCGGTGCCTGTGGCCGCTGGGGCCAGGCGGGCCGCTACGGCGGCAGCACTGCCACCCGAGGAGCCGCCAGGTGTGCGTGTGATGTTCCACGGATTTTGAACCGGTCCAAACGCCGAATTCTCATTGGCCGAGCCCATAGCGAACTCGTCGCAATTGAGCTTACCCAGAGTCACCACGCCCTCATGCGCCAATTTGGCCACCACGGTCGCATCAAACGGCGAGCGGTAACCCGTCAGCATTTTGGAGCCTGCCGTGGTGACAAAGTCTTTGGTGACAAAGATATCTTTGTGCGCCAAGGGCACGCCCAGCAAACTGGGGGTCTGCCCAGCGGGGCTTGCGGCCAAGGTCACGTCTGCGGCCCGGGCTTGGGCAAGGGTGACGTCTTCGTCGAGTGCCAAAAAGGCGCCGAGCGTAGCGTGTTTTTTTGCGCGGGCTAAAAAGTGTGTGGCAGCCTCAACGGCGGATACCTTGCGGTCACGCAAATTAGCGGCCAACTGGGCCACGGTGAGGTCGTGAAGTTCTGTGTTGTTGTGCGTCATGGTGTTCTTATAAGGGCGCGGGTTTACTCAATGACCTTGGGAACCAAAAACAAGCCGCGCTCTGTGGCGGGAGCGTTGCGTTGGTTGGCTTCGCGGTTGTTAGATTCGCTGGCCACATCTTCCCGCAGGCGCAAGCTAATTTCCTGAATCGTGGCCATCGGGTGCGCCAAGGGCTCAACGCCGGTGGTGTCAACGGCGCGGATTTTTTCAACCATGTCAAAAAATCCATTAATTTGCGTCAGCATCCGCTCACCCTCCTCGGGATTGAGCGCCAATCGGGCCAGGTTCGCAATGCGTGCGATGTCGTCAGAAGTCAGGGACATAAGGTATTTTTCAATTGAAACTGGATGTAAAGCGGCTTAAGTAGGCCGCCGCCGGTCAAGTTTTTGATAGCGATAAGGTATTATCTCGCCTTTGGCTTTCGCCAATGTTGCGTCTGGTCTTATTCAGGCAACACTCTATTTAAACCCGTTAACCAAGTGATGGCCTGCCGAGGCGTAGGCCATGCTCGAGAGGAATTTCAATGTTTGGAGCATTCCGTCAGTACTTCTCCACTGACCTGGCCATTGACCTTGGCACCGCCAACACCCTGATTTACGTACGTGACAAAGGCATTGTGCTGGATGAACCCTCCGTAGTGGCCATCCGCCACGAAGGCGGCCCCCAAGGCAAAAAAACAATTCAGGCCGTCGGCAAAGAAGCCAAGGCCATGTTGGGCAAGGTGCCTGGCAACATCGAGGCGATTCGCCCCATGAAAGATGGCGTGATTGCTGACTTCACCGTCACCGAGCAAATGCTCAAGCAATTTATCAAGATGGTGCACCCACGCAGCATCTTCCGCCCCAGCCCCCGCATCATTATTTGCGTGCCTTGCGGCTCTACCCAAGTGGAGCGTCGCGCCATTCGCGAATCGGCTCTGGGCGCCGGTGCCAGCGATGTTTACCTGATCGAAGAGCCCATGGCCGCAGCCATTGGCGCCGGACTTCCCGTCAGCGAAGCCAGTGGCTCGATGGTGGTGGATATCGGTGGCGGCACGACCGAAGTGGGCGTGATCTCCCTGGGCGGCATGGTTTACAAAGGCAGCGTTCGCGTTGGTGGCGACCGTTTTGACGAGGCCATCATCAACTACATTCGCCGCAACTACGGCATGCTGATTGGTGAACCCACGGCAGAAGCCATCAAGAAAAAAATCGGTTCAGCTTTCCCCGGTAGTGAAGTATTGGAGATGGAAGTCCGAGGCCGTAACCTGTCCGAAGGCGTGCCCCGCAGCTTCACGATTTCCAGCAACGAAATCCTGGAAGCCCTGACTGACCCGATCAACAACATTGTGTCTGCCGTCAAAAATGCGCTGGAGCAAACCCCACCCGAGTTGGGCGCTGACATTGCCGACCGTGGCATGATGTTGACCGGTGGCGGCGCCTTGCTGCGTGACCTGGACCGCTTGCTGGCCGAAGAAACGGGCCTACCGGTGCTGGTGGCTGAAGATCCTTTGACCTGCGTGGTCCGGGGTTGTGGCATGGCGCTGGAGCGGATGGACCGTTTGGGCTCCATTTTCACCAGCGAATAGATTTCTGGAGCGGCGATGCCACTAGGTACGCTGGACGGCACCCCTCCCTCCTTCTTTAGACAGGGTCCATCTGCCCTGTCCAAATTCGTTATTTTCAGTGCTTTAGCCCTGTTTTTGATGGCTATGGATGCACGACTGGGATTGGCCAAGCCATTGCGCACAGGCTTGTCTATCGTCCTGTACCCCGTGCAATGGTTGGCCATGCGCCCCATTTTGCTGATCAGGGGCGGCTCGGATTACATAGAGTCGCTCGGAGCGGCCCAAAACAAAGAAAATGCACTTCGCAGGCAATTGGAGTCGCTGACCCAGCGCGCCAATCAACTCGATTCCATGGTTCTGGAAAATACCCGGCTTCGAAAGTTGCTGGCTTTGCGTGACCGACTCAGCACCAGCGCACAAGCGGCTCAGGTTTTATACGATGCCGCTGACCCCTACACCCGAAAAGTCATCATTGACCAAGGCGCCATCGCCGGGATACTGGCGGGCTCACCCGTGGTTGATGAAACGGGTGTGCTCGGGCAGGTCACCCGGGTCTACCCCGCCGTCAGCGAAGTGACCCTCATTACTGACCGTGAACAGGCCATTCCCGTCCTGAACACGCGGACCGGCGCGCGCGGGGTGGCCTTTGGGGACCCGGCCTTGCGCTCCAACGCCTTGGAACTCCGTTTTATGTCGACCAATGCGGATGTGTTGCCCGGCGACATCCTGAGCACCAGCGGTGTCGACGGCGTTTATCCGCCTGGTTTGCCGGTTGCAAAGATAGAAAAGGTCGAGCGTCGTGTGGACTCTGCTTTTGCCAAGATTGCCTGCACCCCGCTGGCCTTGGTCTCAGGTGTGGGCCATGTGTTGGTTTTGAAACCCATCTCCGGGCAAATGGCCGCAAGACCGGCCCCTGATGTAGCGGTCAAGAAAGAGCCTAAAAAATGATCATGCGTCCGGGGCATCAACTGCTACTTCCCGCCAGCCCCGTCTTCATTTGGGGCAGTTTAATGTCAGCGATCTTCCTCACCATGCTGGTCAACATGGGCTTGGTAGGGCATGCCGCCTGGTTGCCGGACTTTGTCGCCTTGATTCTGCTGTTTTGGAGCATTCACCAACCCAGGCGCGTCAGTATTGGCATCGCTTTTATGCTGGGCTTGATCATTGATGTGCACCAAGGCGCCGTACTGGGGCAGCATGCCCTGAGCTACAGCTTGCTGAGTTTTCTGGCCTTGCTTATTCACCGTCGCCTGTTGTGGTTCACCGTGCCATCACAAGCCTTTCAAGTGCTGCCTTTATTTGTTGCCAGCCACACCATTGAGCTCATGGCCCGCATGATGGCGGGTGGGGCGTTTCCAGGCTGGTGGCTACTTCTTGCCCCGCTGTTGGAGTCACTCCTTTGGCCCGTCGTCAGCATTTTGTTGCTGATCCCCCAAAAAAGGTCGCCCAATCCGGATGCGCATCGTCCCTTGTGATTGAGTCACGCCCATGATGGAAATGCGCAACGTTGAAGCCGACCTCTACCGCTTTCGGGAAAGAGTGCTGGCGGCCAGTCTGGTGGTACTCATCTGCTTTACCCTACTGGCGGCGCGGCTGGTCTACCTTCAGGTACTGCGCTATGACGACCTGATGGAGCAAGCTGAAAACAACCGCACCGCCATCGTTCCGATTGTCCCCAACCGGGGGCTGATTCTTGACCGCAATGGCATTGTGCTGGCCAGTAATTATTCGGCCTACACCCTGGAAATCACGCCCGCCAAGGTCGCCAACCTTGAAAGAACCCTTGAAGAACTGTCTTTGGTGATTGAGATCACCCCGCGGGACCGACGACGCTTCAAGAAGCTGATGGAAGAGTCAAAAACCTTCGAATCCATCCCCTTGCGTACGCGCCTAAACGACGATGAAGTGGCTAAATTCGCAGCGCAACGCTACCGCTTTGCCGGGGTCGAGATCAAGGCGCGCTTGTTTAGAAACTACCCATTTGGCGAACTCGCCAGCCATGTCATTGGCTACATCGGGCGCATCAACCAGGCCGAAAAAGAACGGCTTGACGAAGATGAAGACCAAGCCAATTACCGGGGCACGGACTACATCGGCAAACTGGGTATTGAGCAAAGTTTTGAGACGCAACTGCATGGCCTGACGGGTGTCGATTCAGTGGAGACCTCTGCTGGAGGGCGAGCCATGCGCCGACTGGCCAGCAGCCCCGCCACCCCAGGCAACACAGTTAAATTGTCGATCGACATCAAGTTGCAGCACTTGGTGGAGGAGCTCTTTGGCACCCCGCGCGGCGCCTTGGTCGCGATGGACCCCAAGACCGGAGAAATCCTGGCTTTTGTCAGCAAACCCACCTTTGATCCCAACTTGTTTGTGGAAGGCATTGACAGCGAAAGCTGGCAGGCGCTTAACGAATCCCCCGACAAACCCCTGCTCAATCGGGCACTGCGGGGCACCTACCCCCCAGGCTCCACCTACAAACCTTTCATGGCGCTGGCGGCGCTGGAAACCGGCGCCCGCACCCCAGAGCAGTCGATTGCTGACCCGGGTTACTTCATGTTTGGCAACCACCGCTTTCGCGACGACAAAGAGGGCGGACACGGCCGGGTCAATATGTACCAGTCGATCGTGCAGTCCTGCGACACCTATTACTACATCTTGGCCAACGACATGGGCGTAGACACCATTCACGACCAGATGCAGCGCTTTGGGTTTGGCGAACTGACCGGGATAGATATTTTTGGCGAAGTACGCGGCTTGCTCCCCTCTACGCAATGGAAGCAAAAAGCCTACAAGCGCCCGGAGCAGCAAAAATGGTATGCCGGTGAAACCATTTCGCTGGGTATTGGTCAAGGCTACAACAACTTCACCATGCTGCAACTGGCCTCGGCCACCTCCACCCTGGCCAACAATGGGGTCAAGATGAAGCCGCATTTGGTGAAAGAGATCGTGGACATCATGACCCATGCCAACACCACCACCACCCATCAAACGATGGGGGAAGTGATTGCCAAACCCGAGAATATTGCCGTCATCAAGGCCGCTCTGGTCGGGGTCAATATTGAAGGCACCTCCGCCACCAGCTTTCGTGGCGCGCCTTACACCAGCGCGGGCAAAACAGGCACCGCGCAGGTGGTGCAGATCAAGCAAAACGAGAAGTATGTCGCCTCCAAATTGGAAGAGCGCTTTCGAGACCACGCGCTGTTCATGGCCTTCGCCCCCGCTGAAGACCCTAAAATCGCGCTTGCCATCATTGTCGAGAACGCCGGATTTGGCGCGCAAAACTCGGCCCCCATTGCCCGGCGTGTCTTTGATTATTGGCTGCTTAAACAATATCCCAGCGTGGAAGACATTGCGGCGGTTCAAAAAGCCCAGGCCCCCTCACCGATTGGCAAGCCTCGTCCTGTCGCTGAATTGCCTTGGCCTCCCGGTGCGCCGATCATGGCTGCAGCACCTGCCAGTGCACCCGTCATCTTTCGGGGCCGCTAATGCGAGCCGCGAGGCTTGTTTCGACTACTTTAAAAAAGCGTCGTAACTGGTTTTAAGAATCAGGGCACTCACCACGCCCATGAACACCAGCCGGACAAACCCTGTGCCGTGCTTGAATGCCAAGCGTGTACCCAGCAAGCTGCCCACCACGTTGGCCAAAGCCATCGCCAAGACAAAGTGCCACCAGATATGGCCCTTGGCCACAAACAAGATGAGAGCGGCCCCGTTGGTGGCGGTGTTGAGCAGCTTGGCTGAGGCCGAGGCGCTCAAAAAGTCGTAGCCCAACAAACGGACAAACAAAAAGACAAAAAAACTGCCCGTACCCGGCCCAAAAAAACCATCGTAAAACCCAATGACGGCGCCTATACACACCGCCACCCAAACCTCCTTGGCGCCCGCAAAGCGGGGGGCGTGGGTGAGTCCCAGTTCTTTTTTGACCAAGGTATAGACCAACACCACGCCCAGCACGACGGGTAAGAGCTTGCGCAAAAACTCGGGCGACACCACGGTCACCAGCCACGCCCCGGCAAAAGAGGCCACAAAACCGGCCGCCGCCGCCGGGAGCAGTGCGGCCCAACGCATCTCTACACGGCGACTGAATTGCCAACTAGCAAATGCCGTACCCCAGATGGAAGCACCTTTGTTGGTACCAAACAGCGTGGCGGGGGGAGCCGCGGGGAACGTGGCAAACAAAGCGGGCACCAGGATCAAGCCGCCGCCGCCAACAATCGAATCCACAAAGCCTGCCAACAGTGAGGCCAAAGAAACAATCAATAATTCCATGCGGCTATTGTCTCACCGGGTTTTCAAGGCAAAAAAAAGCACCGTAGTTAACGGTGCTTTTCCAAGTACGATCTGCTATTGGATGTACTCATTTTTTTGCCTGCTACAGCAGTCTGTCTCCGGGGGCCTTTCACCTTCATCAAGCCAATGGCCCGTTGTCGATGGTGGCTAATATACCGCCAGGAGAGGGTGGTTTGAATCAGGATATACCCTTGATGCCACTCCAAAGTTCATCGGACCACAGCACGGCGACGGCGAATGACGGCGAGGCCACTAAGGGCCAGGCCTAATAAGGCGATGGAGCCGGGCTCAGGGACTACTGATGTGCCCGTGACCGTGAAGGCGAGTTGCAAAGGGGTATTCCCGCCCTCGACGGTGGTAAAGCCGACACAGTTGCCAGCGCTACTCGGGGCCGCCGCCAGGCAGGCAGCGCTAGTTAAAGGCACAACCCCGAGCTCAGTTTTCGGAAAGATATCAATCGCGTAGTTGTTGTTGTCGTAGATGAACGACAAAATTGGATTCAAGGGCGTGGTGATGATGAAGATATCGTCACAAGGCACCGAACTGGTTGTAACAACACAAGGG
>Ga0114978_10003805_pt1 | contig 12308 bp, 13 predicted proteins | sample S_140212_EF_Meta_FD_87027 | JGI IMG/M metagenome (GOLD analysis project Ga0114978, IMG submission 87027) | Freshwater microbial communities from Lake Simoncouche, Canada to study carbon cycling - S_140212_EF_MetaG | ecosystem: Environmental > Aquatic > Freshwater > Lake | place: Lake...
ACAGACCACTTGCGGGTGGTTGTGTTCAGCGCCAGGTTGAGCGTGTTCATGCACACGACCCGCACAGGAGTGACAGCGGCTGTGATGCCGGTTGTCCCGTCGTGTGAGTTCATCAGCATGAGGTAGGTGTCGACCGGGTCCTCGCCTGCGATCATCACAGACTCAGGAATCCGCATCATCATCCAGATCCACCGACCGTCGCGAAGTGCGCCGGCTGTCTCGTACTTGGCAGACCCGTCGTCCACGAGTGCGTCTGCGAACGCGAATGCGTCCTTGTTCTGCAGTGGCGTGTACTGCTCGCCAACCACTCCAAGAACCTTCTTGTCAGACATCCGCGTCGTGGCGTACTTGCCTGGGATTGTGTCTCCGCCCACCAACTGAATGGGGAGCTTCTCCACAGCCCAGTCAAGTCCCGCCTCACGGAGGGCGTCCGATGCGGTAAGCTGCTCATCCACAACGGTTCCCAAGCCGTGCCACGGGATTTCCCGGACAGACATCATGGTTTCTACTGCTGCTGGCATGTGATACTCCTTTCGCTGCGAGAGGGACTATTCCCACTCCTGCGAATCGTATCAGGTAAGTCTTGTGAAGTCTAGCGAATCGTGCAACTTTGTGAAGATGAAACTGTGTTCGCAGGAGCGCCCGAATAAGTGAACGTGCCTCGGAACTTCCAAGATCTTGAAGCGCATCTTGCGTGAACATAATGCTCAGTGATTCGTACTCGCTTACCCTTGCGCTTTATGACACGCTTCCACGAGCGTTGCACTCGGGTAGAGAACTCAACGATTGCGGAGTTAAGCGGAAGCGCAGGGATCGTCACGTCAAGCACAGACCCGAAGCCACTCTTTCCGTAAGGCTTCAACACACCAACGAGTGTGGTGCCTAGGGCAACAGCGTTCGTCCACGAATGCAACACAATGACTGGGTGACCGCTCTGCGGCGGTCCATTGAATGCGGTGATCTCCGCGTCAAGGATTGTGTCAGTGAAACCAGCGAGTGCAACGCGTCCAGCGCCCGTGCCAACGATGCTTGTGGGGCAGGCAGCACGAGCCATTGCGGCAGAGATGCCGTTCAAGTTTGCTCGGCACACGGGCAAGCCAGCTGCCGTGAACACGAAGTCATCGTCGAAGAAGATCTGCGCTCGAGTGGCTGGAGCAATCTGCTCTCCAGCAACAACTGCGCCTGTGGTGGTCAAGACAGCGATGGATGCAGCGCTACGCTTGACTTTTGCGTGCTTCACCGGAGCACCAGCGACTGAGATTGTCTGAGTGTTAGATGCGCTAGCATCCGCAGCAAAGACAAGGAACACAGCAGCAATGATTGCGATGACTCTCATGACTTGCTCCGGAAGAGGTCGCCTTCAGCCTTGCGCCGTCGCACCAAGCCAGGAAGTTCTTCGCCGCCTGCGTGAGTCCAGCGGTTCATCTCGCTGGGGACTGATGCGTAGTCGCCAGCATTCAACTTCTTCAAGAGGGTGCTGCTTGTGAACGCGCCAATGCCTACGTTATAGACGAAGCTCACAAGCGCGTCAAGTTGGTTCTGGTTGAGCTTTACTCGCGTGAGATGATTCACAGCATCAGCTGCTGCGCTTGCTTCTTCGTGAAGCATCTGAAGTGCCTGCCCACGAGTGACGCCCTTGCTCCATTTAGTCTTGTCTGCTTTGGTGCAGTTGCCATAGTGCAAGAGCGTCCCATAGCCGATAGTGCAGTGGCCGGCGGGATCGTTGTATGGCTTTGAGTAGAAGCCTTCGAACTCAGCAATGAACGCAGCACCGTCCTGCGACAACTCCGTTGCTCGCGCCTCTTGCCTGCGCAAGCTAGCGATCTTCTTGCGAACTCGCTTAACTCTCTGGAGCAAGAAGCGAAGACGACGCTTGAGACGGTTCATTAGAAAGTCTTCTTAGACGGCTTGGCTTTGCCTGGCTTGAACGCAAGGTGAAGGTGGTCGTAGTGACCTGACGTTCTCCACAGCACTTCAGCGAACTTGCCACTGAACCTTGCGTACACCCAAACCTTTGCGCGGTCAAGCCGCGACCAGTTGCCATTAGCAGGCACAAAGTCAACAGCAAGTCCCTTGGTGTGATAAGAGCCAGGAGCACCACCGATCGCAGCGTTGTGCTCGGGCGACCGATACATCGAAGTTATGACGAGGCCAAACTTCTCTGCGATCCTCTTGCCATAGACGAGAGTGGTCTGGTGCTTCTCGCCGCGAGGGAACACTCCACGCCGCTTTGCTGTCTTCTTTCGCTTTGCCATGAGACTATCTTAGAGCGAAGAGTAGTGTAGAGTGCTGTCACTCTGAGAATCGGTAAGCGATGTACCTCAGCCGCTCGTTATTGCAGTGGTGCTCGCCGTTCTGGTCGAGCAGTAGCAAACCGTCTTTGCTTAGCGACAGTAGCTGTCCTAATAGAGATGTTGGGGGGCCATCTAAGACGACTTGAGCGAGGACTCCTGTTTCCCTACCAGTTGCGAATCTCGCCACGCGACGCACGCGCCTGACGCGGTCTGCAGTAGTCATATGAACGCCTGCCTTGCTGAACTCAGTTGCGTGGACAGACGCAGCCTTAGCACTGTGGAATCGCTCAAGCATGCCAATGAAGGTCGTGACAAACTCAATGCCGTGCGCTGGGAAGACTGACGAGACAACGTGATGCGTGACTTCGTGAAGTAGAATCTCCATGCGAACTTCGCCGCTCTGTCGAATCACACACTTGTCTCGCATGTAAGCCAGCCGCCCACTGTCACCGGGGAACTCTTCCACCAAGAGAGACTGGACGCGGTAGGCATCGCACACGCGAGCAACGATGGTGTTGGCTTCGGCTGCAGCAACAGCAACGCGCGGCAACTTGCTCCACGCAGCTTCCTCAGCAGCAATCACACGAGCACGCTGGAAGTCTGTGACTGCCGGCGGCTCGTGTGGAAGGTCAGCTGGCCGCGTGATCATCCTTCGACAGCTTCAAGCTCAAAGAGCTTGCGTGTTGCGATGCTCATGCCGTGGAAGAAGTCATCTTCGCTTGTGTCGTAGAAGTCATCGTCCGCAACATCGCCCCACTCGAAGCCATCGTACTGCGGCGCTGGCTTTAGCCTCTTAGGTCCGTCGGACACAAACTCCGTGATGCCGATTGCTCGCAACTCGCGGTACACGTCCTTCACAGCGAAGGTCAGCACCTTGTGGGGGAGGACGAAGTCGCTGTACCCACGACGGATGGTTGCGAGGTAGGAGCTGCTCGGCGGAGTAATCCCGTCCTGCTTAACCATCACATAGGTGATTGCCTTCATCGTTCCGACAGCGGTTTCGACTTCAACCTCGCGGCGATCGTAGAGGTGTGGCGCTCCTTCGTAGCGGTCCAGCGACTTCATGTCTTCGTCGGTGCACCACCACAGTCCGCCCCACACGTCTTGGCCGCTGGCCTGCTCGATGTCAGCGACACCGCGGAAGGTCAGTTGCCAGTCGCGCAAGAGTGCGGTCCGCCAGCGCTCAGCTGTTGGGCACCGTGCTGCCATCGCGCGCGTGTCCAAGTTGGAACCGTATGCGAAGTAGAGAGTTCTGCCTTTCATCGTAGGTCCTCCAGTTCCTTGTCGTCTCGTATGATCTTGAGCATACCCGCCGCTTCTAGGCCGTGGATGAACTCCTTGGCTGAGATCGCCGGGTCAATCTGTATGTCTCCCGCGGACCAGATGTAAGCCCGCTTGACCAGCACCTCACGAAGCTCGTCATCTGACAGATCGCTGTTCCACGGCATATCGGAGATACCGTTGAGCAGCGCTTGCCACGTAGGCGCTGTCTGGTGGTGGCCGTCTGGCCAGATTACCTGGACTGTCATGCGACCACCTCACCAGCGCGACGGGCGCGGGAGCGGAACCCGGTTGCTCGGTTCTGAAGGTAGGTCCGCTCCGGCGACCGGCTGAAGCCGATTGCGTCGAAGAGCTTGGCGACACTGTCCTGCTGGCCGATGCCCTCGCGCTGCTGGCCTACCGCGTCAGCCATGCTCATCAGCATCTTGACCCAAGCGCCGACCTTCTTGAACTCGACGCTGCCGCCGTGCTGCCGGAACTCAACCGTGCCGAGTCGTGGGAAGGCGCTCACGTTCACGGTCTTGTACTTGTCGAAGCCGCTCAAGTTGCGGACCCGGTCAAGACGGTGAAGCTCGTCCTCCCGCCACTCACGGCACCATCTGCCATTGCGCCTGCTTGGCGAGACGAGCCAGTTGATGAGCTTCTGATTACTCACGTAAGCGCGGACGAGCTTGCGGATCCCCGCGGCCTTCGCGTCACGCATCTCCAAGTGAATGTGGATGCCGCAAGAGCGGTCAGCCTTGCCACCCGCAGACTTCAGGGCGGCGCACGCAGTCTCCAGCTGCCGCATTCCGTCCTCACCCTTGAGGATGGGCGACACCAGCTCGAGGCCGTATGTCTCGCCTGTGCGAGTGTTGCGAACCGACTGGTCGTACTTGATGGCCCACTGCCCGGATGACGCAGAGGCAGGGGCCCAGCCGCGACCGCGGCGAACCTCAAGACCTGCTGCCTCAAGGGCGTCGTACACCTTTGCGCGTGTGGTGCCATTGAACTCAAGCTCAACGCCGAAGCGTCGCTCAAGCCCAAGCGCTGCGAACAGTCCGCCTGCGCGGCGGGGATTGCGTCCAGCGCGACGTCCGGTGGCGTTGGCTGCTGCGTGATGCAGCAGCGGCAGCGCGTTCTCTGGTTGGACTGGGTACGCGCCGCCACGCAGGTTGCGTGGGTACGCGCCGTGGACCCGCATGCGGAACCGAGCATCGTCGCTCAGATCCTCGCCGGCGGACCACATCGCTTCAATGTTTTCGTCGGGGTAGTCGCTCATGTCCGCCTTCAAGTCGAAGCGGACGAAGCCGGATCCTGGGACTGCCCAAGCGAACACAATGCCGCGTTCGTTGAGCAGACGAGCGTAGTTGCGCGACGGAGCGACCCGGTACTCAAAGCCAAGGTCTGCGATCTGGTCCTCGTACTTCATGTTGCTACTCCTTTCGTTCGACTAACTTGAGAACATCCTACCAGGTTCTGAGAGACTTGTCAAGGAAATCTTGAGATTCTCTTTAGAGCCCGATTCCTTTACTGTGAACAGATCGTATCAGGTCTGCCCGACAGATGCAACTGCGAATGAAACTTAGTAGAGCATCATTGCTGGAACTGTCACACCGAGCGTTGGGAATCCGGTCGGAGCAGTGGCTGCGAACGTCCCAGCGGTTTGCGACCACCCAGCTGCGAGAGACACCGCGCCTTGGAAAGTAGCGGTGCTGGATGAGAAGGTAAGCGAGATCCAGTAGTAGCCGGGCGTCGCTGCGTAGGTGCTTGCGAAAGCAACTGACTGAACAGTGTTCGCTGTTGCTTGAGCCACGGTGGCGGTTGTCTCCGCAAGCTTGTTCACACTAGCGTCCCACAAGCCAACTTTAACGTTGCCGCTCGCTGTTGAGCCGACGCGGTAAGAGACACCTGTGAACGTTGTAGTAGAGAGCACTTGAACGAACGCGGTGCGCTGGTTGTTCGTTGCGCCTGACGCGGTGCTCGCAAGAGCGGTGCAGAGATGCTGTGGGGTGCCAAAGTACTGTGAATAGTTAATGGCACCAGCACCGTCCACGTAAGCCTTCGTTGCTGCGTCAGTGTTCGCAGTGGGCGTGGCGAGCGAGGTGATCTTGTTTGACCCAACGTCAAGAGCTGCTTTCACTTTCACTCGTCGTCACCTTCCTCTTGCGCGATCTGGCTGAGGATCTCGATGCGCCCAAGCTTGCGCTCGCGCTGTGCTTCGAGCTCAGCAATGTTCTGACGAGCAGCAGCAATCTCTTCGATGAGCTCGTTGTAAGCTGCTACCTCCGCCTTCAGTTGTGAGTCAGTCATGTGACCTCCTAAGACTTGCCGATGATGGTGACCCTGTGAGTGTTCGCAGACACCGAGGATCCGAACGTCACAGTGACGTCGCCACTTGACGCAACGGAGATGTCTGGGAAGACGACGTCTCCGGTTGAGACTTCCTGCACCTGCACATGAAGTTCGCGGCCAGCTGCGAGGCCGTGTGTTGCTTGCGTGACTGAGATCGTTGTGCCAGAGCCGTGCGTGGCGCTGGAGTAGAAGCCTGTGGCTGCGAGGTTCTGACGAGCTCCCGACGCAGTGCTTGCGCCTGTGCCGCCGTACCCAGTCGCAACTGTGGTGCCCTGCCACACGCCGGTCCCAATCGTTCCAAGAGTTGTGATTGTGTTCTGGCCGGCGTAAGTGCTTGCGATCGTAATGGCGTCCGACGACACCGTGATCTTGTCTGCTGTGCCAACGACGTTCAGCGTGTTCCCAGACTTCGTCATGCCGTCTCCAGCGGTTATCTGTCCAAGCCCAGAGAACTGAGTGAATACGAGTGCAGTGGAGTCGATCGTGATGGAGTCGTTCGTCGTTAGCACCCATCCGGAGTCGCCGTTCGTTGTGCCTTCGTTGACCCAAACAGCGAGGCCGCCGGTGACCTCAGCGTTCGCATCAGCGTCGGTGGCTCGCGACCACGACCCAGACGCAACAACATAGATGCCGTTCGCTGACCCAGTGCTCTGGTCCTTGACGAGCACACGGTCACCAGCAATGACGGAGACGCTGTCAATCGTTTGCGTGCCGGAGAGCGTGATGTTCGCCGTGGTGGCTGCGCGGACCGACGGCTTCCAGTCAATGCCAACTGCTGCGGAGTCTACATAAGCCTTCGTTGCTGCGTCTGTTGAGTTAGACGGCGTCGCAAGGTTAGTGATTGTCTGCGAGTTCAACGAGACGCTTGCATTGGGAGCAGCCATCTCGTTAAGCTTGCTTGTGCGGACCTGAGTGTCAAAGTCTGAGATGGTGCTTGCGGTCTGCGTGCCCGTATGATTCGCTCGAGCAAGAGGGTCGGTGGCAAGCTTAGAGAGTGCAATGGCTGCGGAGCCAGAGATGTCAGCGTTCACAATGCTTGAAGTGAGTGAAAGCTTGGAGTATGAGATGGCTGCTGACGCTGAAACGTCAGCATTCACAATGACGCCGCTTGCGATCTGCGGAGAGTCTGCCGTGCCAGCGAGGTCTCCCGCGAGCTGAATCTTGCCCTTCACAGACGCTGTGGCGTCTGGGGTGTTGCCGCCAACTGCAGTGAACGTCAGTGGCGAGGTGCTTGTGCAGACTCGAAGCTCAGACGAAGACGTGTTGTAGTAGAGCTGCCCAACCACACCCGTGCCTGGGTCAGACGAAAGATTCTGAATCTTTGCGTTCTGGAGCTCGTTCTGGCTCAGGTTGACGTTCGCAACGAACTTAGGCATCTAGTTGAAGAATGCCTTTCCTGTGAATGCCGACCCGAAAGAGATCGTCGTTGTGTTTGCGTCCTGGTAAATCACTTCGCCTATAACAGTAGTGTTCGACGAATCCACAACAGTGACGGAGCAGTACTTGCCCAGGCCGTGCGTCACGCTCCATGTTGCGGAGGCAGTTGACTGCGTGTGAACGTAGTTGACTGAGGAGCCTGGGATGCCTTGCGGTCCCTGTGGGCCTTGCGGTCCAGTCGTTGCTTCGGTGATGACGGCGGTGGTCTCAGTGACAGAGATTGTCACGTCGTCAACCGTTCCATCAAGAACAGTCGCCACAGTCTCTGTGACGTCAATCGAAATGTCACCAGCGTCGTCCGCTGTCACAACGACGTCGTTCTCTACAACCTCAACGGTTGCGACGTCGTCTGACGAGCTCACAACGACGTCGTTCTCTACAACCTCAACGGTTGCGACGTCAGTCACGCGTGACCTCTGCGTCCACAAGCACGTCGCCTGCCAAGAGCGGCGTGACCGTGGCGCCGCTCACAAGCTCAAGATCATACACGTAAGAGCCAGCAGGGATGTCGTCAGTCACAGAAGCTGGGACGCTGAACGTGATTGTTCCAGCAGCGCCGCCAAGAGTGATGTAGTTAGACGTCGTCCACGAGAGCACAACGGTCGAGCTGCTAACAGACGACCGAGCTTGCATCCGCGCTGTGTAGCCCGTTAGGTTCACAGCAGCATTGTTCACGCTCCATGTGAACTGCTTGGAGAACGTGGAGCCTTGACGAACTCGGAATGTGTAGTTAGCGGGGTAGCTCATACCCTACTAACTCTACGGTCAGGAGCGGTGCTTGCGGAGCAGGCCAGCGACGATGCTTGGCGATGATGACTTGGTCACAGACTTCTTGATCTGAAAGATGCCTCGCATCTCGCTGATCGACATCGTCAAGAGTGTGTCCTTGCTGAAGCCACGCGCCAAGAGAACGTCTTCAAGCTCCATACGAGTCATCCTACTCACTGGCTTCACAATGCCGCTCTTCTCATCAGAAGTTAGTGGTCCTGCGAGGCCACCGCTTGGGAGCATCGTTGGTACTCCTTCGCGAGTCTCAAGCTCTTTGATTCTGTCGTTGATGCGCTTCAGTTCGCTGACGAGTGCTTCACTCACAGGGTGGTTCATGTCTTGACCCTTCGCCTCAGCGCGAGCAAGCTGTTTCTCACGTAGCGCTTTCAGTGCGCCAAGCTCTTGTCTCTCTGCGTTTCGCTTTGCTTGCAGCTCTTCGTTCTGCGCCATCACCTCAGGTGCCATTTCTTGGCGTCTTGCGAGCGCCTCACGGGCGCGCTGCGCTGCTTCGTCTCCGCCGCCAGACCGTACATCTTGCAGAGCTGACTCAAGATCTTCGTCTGCCCGACGGAACCTCGAGTTCAAGTCTGATTCTTGCGAAGACGAACTTCCCATTCCAGCCTCAATCTCAGCAGCCAGGTCTTCTTCGTCTGGACTTGGACGGTCAGCTTGCTCTGCGGCGGAAGGAACTGCGATGCCAAGAGCTGAGTTGAGAAGCCGGTTGAGCTCCTCAGGGTCATCGCCCATCAGTGCTTCTTCAATCTGCTTGGCGAGACTGGGATCGTTATCTGGCAAGTTCTCGAGGATGTTGCGCTCGCGAGGGGTGAGCTCGATCGGTGCGTCAGCAACCATCATCTGGAAGTTCTTAATCCACTGCGGGATCTCGCGTTGCTCAAGAGCGGCGATTGCTTCTTCGTGCATCTCGCCCGTGTGCGAAGGATCGTTCAAGTACTCCTCAGCAATACGACTGCGCTCCATCTCCCACTCATCGTCGCTGCGAATCTCACCGCGCCTCATCTTCTCGTCAAGCTCGTTCACGCCGCGGTTGTAGAGCTCAAGATTCAGCTTCAACTCGTCAATCATGTTGCTCCGGCTCTCACCTTCTTGAAGGCGAACCTCAAGCATGTTTGCGAAGTCGTCGCCGACGTTGCCCCAAGTCTGCTTAAGACCGCTGAGGTCGTTGCTCGCAGACTCACGGTGCGAGAGTTCCCAGCCAAGGCTCCACGCGTCGTCAGTCATCTGCCGCACCCGAGCTGGGTCTGGCTTGCCTGGGCCGCCCTGCGCTTTCAAGTCGCCATAGTCAGCGATTGCGTTCTGGATGGAGTTGCGGTCAACGTCCGTAAGTTGCACTGTCTCGCCGCCCTTCCCATCGAGCTTGGCAGCGAGGCTGTTGTAGAAAGCCAACCTGCGCCCAACCATTGAGTCTTCTGGCGCGTTGCGAACAATCTGCCACCCGTCCATCAAGTCTTTCTGCTGCTCGCCCATCACCAGCAGAGCTGCTCTTATGGTGTCGATCTCCTGGTCAGTGAACACAGCAGGAGTGGTTTCTTCAGGAGTGTCAAGCTGCGGCTCCCATTCACCGGTCACAACCTTGTCAAGCGCCCAGAACTCGAAAGAGTCGCCACTCTTCTGACCTTCCGCTCTGAACTCATCTTGAATCTCGTCGAAGTCTCCATACCTGCCAAGCCGCACGTCAGACATCACCTCGTTGGCGAGAGTCGAGAGGTCTCGGTTCGAGAGTCCAGCAAGGGCGTCACGGCCAATGTTCTCCGGGCGGTTCGCAAAGTTGTCTGTTCCGTTCGGCGGAAGATCTTCCATAGCTTTCACAGCGCCAGCAAGCTCGACCTTGTCGTCTGCAGAGAGATTTGTGTCGAAGGTAAGTGACCCAACAAGAGTCTTTGCGTGCGCGATGACGGAGCGGCGCTGGCTGCGGTCGCTCAAGTCGGGCAGTCCGCGAAGCGCGGACGAAGCATTCTTCAGCTCGTCTGCGATGTCACCGTCGAATCGCTCTGCTGCAGAGTCAAGTGCGCGGCCAATGAGCGAGAGGCGCATTCCAACTCCGGGGCCAAAGGCGTCAAGGAGAGAGTTCTCCCACATCTGGCGCCACTGCCCACCAAGACCGCCGATTGCTCCAGACGGCCAGCGAAGCTGTCGTGGGTCGAATGACTTCCGCAGCGACTTCTTGACCTTGAACATCGCTCGCATCTCAGACACAGTCATTCCGCGAACGGTCTCCGGAAGAACGCCGCGCCGCAAGAGAACGTCGCGCAACTCTGCTTGGGTCATCTTGCCGACTGGCTTCTTCATCATGTCGCGCTCATCAGACGTAAGTGGTCCTTCGCCGTCGTTGCTAAGCGCCTTTGCTGCCTCTTCAACCTTCGCGGTAAGTACGCCGTGCTGTTCCCATGTTAGCCCGAAGAGCATCTCGTCGCGTAGATCTTTCTGCGCTTGACGAGTAAGGTCTCCGTCTTCAGCGATTCGCTCTTCCTCTCTGTCGTAATCCAAGCCTTGGCCGATCATGTCCTGGGCGATAGACGCAAAGAGTTCGTCTGCGTTCCTGCCCACTGAGCCATCGTAGTTCCCGCCGTTCAGTGTGTTGTCCTGCCAACCTTTGCGCGGCCCGCCTTGCTCGTCTTGTGCGTCTGGAATGTATTCCTTGAATGCATCCCACTCCTTACGTGTGAGCTTAAGACCGCCGGGGCCCTCGTACTTCTTCCACTTGACGCCCGTTGTCTCGGGTGCGGATGGCTCAGGTGTGGATGGTGCGGGTGCGGACGGTGCGTTGCCGCCGTCGCCGCCGTCGCCGCCACTGCGAAGGCCGCCATCGTTCTCGCGAGCTTCAACGTTCCGTCGCACGTCTACCTCAAGCTTATCGAGAATATCAGCGAACTGCTCCTCAGTAAGTCCGTTAAAGAACGTATCTCTGAGATCTTCATCCTCTGCTTTTGTCGGTGGCCTGTCTTGTACTCTCTCGATGTTGGCAAGCTCGTTGTGGTACTCGTCTATCTGACCACCCATTGGCCCTACGACTTCTTCAAGTTGATCGGAGGTGATGGATTCTTGCCAGTTCGCTATGTCCTCAACACCGGCGTCGTCCAAGAATATACCAACGGCTGCTTCTTCTTTCGCGTCGAACTTCACAAGCTCAGGTGTTAGAACTTCGTTGGAAGCGCCACCGCCGCCGAAGTACTGAGCGGTGCGGTTGTCAAGGATGTCGCGGATCTCCTTGTCTGCCTCAGCGTGCGAGGCATTCTTCATGTTGTCCATCATTGCGTTAAGATCGTCTGCCATGTCGGCGAGTCCCTGCGAAATCATGCGGTAAGAGAGCTCGTCTTCGTCGTCATCTTGCTCCATTGCTCGTGCAGACACTTCAGCCATTCGCTCCGCTTCAGCTTCAACTGCACGCGATAGCGAAGCAACCTCAAAAGACGACAAGTCTTCTTCGTTCTTAATCTTTTCCTTGAGTGCATCAAGCCGCTTCGCTCCAGCAAGGTGTTCCCTTGCTGTTTCGTCCACAGCTTCCCACTCGCCTGAGCCTTCTTCCTCAAACCTAAGCTGCGCACGAGCTGTGGCTGCGAGGTCTCTCTCATTCCTCGCCATGTTCTGCAGCGAAAGAAGTACGCGGTCCTCTTGCTCGCTTATGATGCTTTTGACGCTCGGACCAGAAGCTCCTGACGACTTAGCGTCAAGATCGTTCCACTCCACGTCGTTGATGTCACCACGGACAGCGTCTGCGAACGAAGCTTGGTTGCTGTCGTTCTTGTTCAGTGTGCGAAACACGTCAAGAAGAATCTGTGCTGCGCTATCGGGCATCCCGTCTGGACGGAACTGACCACCAATCTCGATGGTGCCCTTTGGCCAGCGTGGGTGGTCAGTAGGGTTCCACGTTGCTTTCACAACGTTTGCTTGCGCTGACTTCACGAGAGACTCAAAGTACCTCATCAGACCTTCTTCTTTCCGCACCTTGAGCAGGTGCCGTCAATGATCCACGACCCGCCGCAGTGGCATCCGCCCTTCTGCTCGATACTTGTGCTGGCGAGATCGCTTGTTGTCATCGTGTCTTTGTTCATCAAGTTTCTAACAGTACCCGTTGCGACATCTTTGCGAAGCTTCGACGCAACTGACGCAGCCCACTTGCGTCCAGGGTCGCCACCCCAGAGCAGCCACGCTGTTCGCCACGGTGACGGACCGCGG